>Ga0134128_10003917_pt1 | contig 18245 bp, 15 predicted proteins | sample KB31754_FD_96462 | JGI IMG/M metagenome (GOLD analysis project Ga0134128, IMG submission 96462) | Terrestrial soil microbial communities with excess Nitrogen fertilizer from Kellogg Biological Station, Michigan, USA - KB3-175-4 | ecosystem: Environmental > Terrestrial > Soil > Unclassified ... | reverse complement strand
GGTCATGCCGCTGACCGGCAAAGAGTCGAAGATCGGCGGCGCCTACAAAGCGGCCACCGAATTCGCCGTCAAGGAAGTCAACGACGCCGGAGGTCTTCAGGTCGGCAAGAAGAAAATGAAGGTCGACCTCCGCCTGCTCGACGACACCACCGACCCGGTCAAGAGCGCCCAGCTCGTCGAGCAGCTCATCGTCCAGCAGAAGGCGCACGCCATCATCGGCGGCTACGCCTCGCACCTCGTGCAGGCGCAGAGCGTCGTGCCGGAGCGCTACGGCGTGCCGTACGTCACGGGCGGCGCGGGCGCGAGCTCGATTTACGGCCGCAGCAAGTGGGTCTTCGGGACGCTCTCGCCGGTCGAGAAGCTGGCCGAGACGCAGATGGAGTTCCTGAGCGACCTGCAGAAAGCGAAGAAGCTGAAGACGCCGCTGAAGATCGTCCTGCTGAAGGAGAACACCGAGCACGGGCGCGACTTCGAGAAAGGCGTGAAGGACTTCGCCAAGGCCCATCCGAAGGAGTTCTCGGTCGTGCTCGACGAGAGCTTCGAGCTCAACGCGGCCGACTTCCGCCCCCTCCTCGGCCGCGTGGAGAACGCGCACGGCGACGTCTTCATGTGCGACGCGCACCTCGAGGACTACATCGCCATGCATCGCACCTACACGCAGATGGGTCTCTACCATCTGATGGTGACGTACGGCGCGCGCGGCGCCGACGACGCGGCCCGCAAAGCCCTCGGCCCCGCGACCGACTACGTCTTCGCCAGCGGCTGGTGGTCGCCGCTGCTGCCGTATCCGCAGGTCAAGGCGTTCAACGAGAAGTGGCAGAAGGCGATGGGCAGCGCGCCGCAGTGGTATCACGCCGCGGCGTACGAGACCGTGCGCGCGCTCTTCAACGCCATTCAGCGCGCCGGCTCGCTCAAGCCCGAGGCCATTCGCAACGCGCTGGCGACGGTCGACCTGAAGGACTCCATCCTGCCGGGCGGCGAGCTCAAATTCAGCAAGACCGGCGAGGCTGTGCTGCCGTTCGTGGTCACGCAGAACAAGCCCGGCGGGAAGCTCGACCTGGTCTGGCCGAAGGCGGCGAAAACGGGCGACGCGGTCGCGCCGATCCCGAAGTGACTTCCGTCCTCCTCAACACGCTCCTGGCCGCGGGGCTGTACGCGACGATGGCGTACGGCCTGGCGATCATTTACGGCGTCATGCGCATCATCAACCTGGCGCACGCCGGGGTGATGATGCTCGGCGCGTACGTCGCCTTCGCGCTCTTCACGCGCTTCGCGCTCGATCCGTTCGTCAGCCTCGTCGTCGTCGCGCCGCTCTTCTTTCTCTTCGGGGTCGTGCTCTACGCGGCGATCGGCAGGCGCGTCGCCGGGGCGGGGGCGACGCCATCGATCGAGTCGCTGCTCGTCCTCTTCGGCGTCTGGCTGGTGCTGCAGAACTTCGCGTACGTGATCTGGACGGGCGACACGCAGTCGATCCTCACCGCTTACACGATGAAGTCGATCAAGGTCCTCGGCGTGCGCCTCGGCGTCCCGTCGGTCTTCGTGTTCCTCGCCAGCGTGGCCTCGCTCGTCTTTCTCAACGTCCTGCTCAAGCGCACCTACCTTGGCAAAGCGATCCGCGCGGTCACGCAGAACCGCGACGCGGCGCTGCTCTACGGCGTGAACGCGAACCGCATCTCCGCCGTCGCCTTCGGCCTCGGCAGCGCGTTCGCGGGTGTGGCGGGAGCGATGCTGGCGACGCTGATGGCCTTCACGCCCGACTTCGGGCGCAGCTTTCTCCTCAAGGCCTTCTGCATCATCGTCCTCGGCGGGATGGAGAGCGTGACCGGCGTCGCCGTCGGCGCGCTCGTGCTGGCGGCGCTGGAGAACGGACTGGCGGCGTGGACGCCGGTGCCGACGTCGCTGCAGGACGCGGTGAGCTTCGCGCTGCTCTTCGTCGCGCTCGTGGCTTTTCCGCAGGGGCTGCCGGGTCTCTTCGCGCGATTCGAGCGGAGGTCGGCCATTCGATGAAGATCGCGGCGCGGCTGCTCTGGCTCGCCGCGGCGATCTTCGCGCTGGCCGCGCCGCTCTTCCTCGAGCGCGGCTCGCTCAACGACCTCTGGAACCTCGCCTTCGCCGTGATCCTGGCCTCGGCGTGGAATCTCCTCGGCGGCTTCGCCGGCCAGGTCTCCCTCGGCTACTCCGCGTTCCTCGGCATCGGCGCGTACACGACCGTGCTGCTGTCGCTGAAGGACGTCAATCCGTTCGTCACGCTGCCGCTCGGCGCGCTGCTCGCGGCCGTGTTCTCCGTCGTCATCGGACTGCCGGCGTTTCGTCTGCGCGGGCCGTACTTCACCATCGCCACCATCGGCGTGGCCGAGGCCGTGCGCGTCTGCGCGTCGACCGTCGAGTTCACCGGCGGATCGAGCGGCGTGCGCATGCCGGCGGCGTCCTTCGACTTCAACACCAACTACTTCGCCATGATCGCGCTGGCCATCGTCACCGTGGCGCTCGCGGCCTGGGTGAAGAACAGCGCGTTCGGCGTGGCCCTCGCAGCGATCAAGCAGGACATCGATGCCGCCGAAGCGGTGGGGGTGAACTCGACGCGCTTCAAGCTCGCCGCGCACGCGCTGTCGGCGGCGATCGTCGGCGTTGCCGGCGGGCTGTATGCGATCGACTTCCAGTACATCGCGCCGGCGTCCGTCTTCGACTTCCGCCTCAGCCTGAGCATCGTGCTCATGCCGATCATCGGCGGCGTCGGCACCGTGGCCGGGCCGCTCTTCGGCGCGCTCATCGTCAACACGCTGCAGATCAAACTGCTGTCGATGCCGGCGCTGCGCGACTCCTTCCTCTTCGTCTACGGCGGGCTGCTCATCGTGGTCATGCTCTTCGAGCCGCAGGGCTTCGTCGGCGTCGGCCGCCGCTTGCGGAGGCTCGTGCATGCTTGAAGTCCGCCGCCTCTCGAAGCGCTTCGGCGGACTGCTGGCGCTGTCGTCGGTGAGCTTCGACGTCGGCGAAGGCGACGTCTTCGGCATCATCGGCCCGAACGGAGCGGGGAAGACGACGCTCTTCTCCTGTCTCGTCGGCGCGCTGCGCCCGACGTCGGGCCAGGTCCGCTTTCGCGGCGAGCGCATCGACCGCCTGTCGAATCCGGCGGTCGTGAAGCGCGGCATCGTGCGCACGCACCAGATCGTCAGGCCGTTCCGCGCGATGAGCGTCACGGAGAACGTCGCCGTCGCGGCGTACTTCGGCGCTGGGCGGCGGCGCGGTGCTGACGCGGAGCGGCGCGTGCGCGACGTGCTGGAGCGCACCGCACTCGCCGACGTCTCCGGCGCCTCGGCCGCGACGCTGACGATCGGCCAGCTCAAGCGCCTCGAGATCGCGCGCGCCCTCGCCACCGAGCCGCGCGTCATCTGCCTCGACGAAGTCATGGGCGGGCTCAACCCGGCGGAGATCGTCGGCGCGATGAATCTGATTCGCGCGATCCGCGACTCCGGCGTGACCGTGCTGATGATCGAGCACCACGTACACGCCGTGGTCGGCGTGTCGAACCGCATTCTCGTTCTCAACTTCGGCGAGACCATCGCCGAGGGAGCGCCGCAGGAGGTGCTGCGGAATCCGGCCGTCGTGGCGGCGTACCTCGGAGATGACGTGCGGACGGAGGGGGATTGATGATGACACTCGGAACGCCGCCGTCCCCGGCGGCTGGTCAGGCGGCGTCTCGCCGCCTCGGACGCGAGACGCGTCCCGGCCAGCCGGCGGGACGCCGGCGCTCCGAGTCGGAGCGCGACTAATGCTGACCGTCGAATCCATCGACGTCTTCTACGGCAACGTCCAGGCGCTCTGGGACGTCTCGCTGCGCGTCGGCGACGGCGAGATCGTCACCATCGTCGGCGCGAACGGCGCGGGGAAAACCACCACGCTGCGCGCCATCGCTGGGCTGCTCAAGCCGCGCAGGGGAACCATCACCGTCGACAACGTTCACGTCACCGGCATGGCCGCGAACGAGCTCGTGCGGCGCGGCGTCGTCCTCATCCCCGAGGCGCGGCAGCTCTGGCCGGGGATGACCGTGCTCGAGAACCTCGAGATGGGTGCGTACGCGAAGGCGGCGCGGAAGCACCGCCGCGAGACCCTGCGCCGCGTTTTCACCATGTTCCCGATTCTCGAAAGGCGCGCGAAGCAGAAGGCCGGCACCCTCTCCGGCGGCGAGCAGCAGATGTGCGCCATCGGCCGCGGCTTGATGGCCCTGCCGCGCATCCTGCTGCTCGACGAGCCGTCGCTCGGGCTTGCGCCGCTGCTCGTGCGCGAGGTCTTCGCATCGTTGAAGAGCATTCGCGAGCAGGGCGTGACGATCGTCCTCGTCGAGCAGAACGTTCCGAACGCGCTCGCGCTCGCCGACCATGCCTTCGTTCTGGAGACCGGGCGGGTCATTCTCGCCGGTCCGGCCGCCGACCTCGCCCGCGATTCGCGCGTCCGCGACGCCTACCTCGGCCTCTTGAGCGCATAATCGCCTTCAACCAATCGTCCCCGGAACGTGTCGGCCGTCACGCGGTACTGGTTTTCGTGTCACTCGGCCTGTCTGAAACATGTTGTTCCATCGTCGCCATCATTTAGGAGGATCGATGAGAATAGCCAAGGGACTCCTGCTACTCGCGTTGGTCGCTGCGTTTGCGTTGCCTCTGTTCGCGGCCGAACCGGCCTCGGATCCGGCGCCGCAGACCACGCCGACGCCGCCCGCCGCGGAGCCGGCGAAGAAACCGCCCGCACCGAGCGGCGCGCAGATCAAGGTCAGCGACACCGTCAACATCAAATTCGGCGTCCTTCTCCAGCCCCAGGCCGACTTCACCGAGAACTCCACCGGCGGCACGATCGAGAACTTCTGGGTGCGGCGCACCCGCTTCATCGCCTCCGGCCAGGTGGCGAAGAACGCGTTCTTCTTCTTCCAGACCGAAAACAACCGCCTCGGCGGCGCGGTCAACGGCGCGGCGAAGAACACCGGCGGCTTCCAGACCACCGACGCCGTCGCCGAGTTCCGCTATTCGAAGCCGCTCAACCTCTGGGTCGGCCTCATCTACCTCCCGACGTCGCGCGAGGCGCTGAAGAGCAGCGCCACCGAGTTCATGATCGACGTCAACACCTACGCCTACACCGCCACGACCGCGCTCGCCGGCACCGGCGGACGCGACACCGGCGTCATGCTCCGCGGCTACGCGCTCAACGACAAGCTCGAGTATCGCGCCGGCGCCTTCCAGGGGCTGCGCGCGGCCGGCTCGCGCAACGCCTTCCGGCAGATCGCCCGCCTCCAGTACAACTTCTTCGACACCGAGCTCTACAACCTTCCGTCGTACGCCGGCAGCTACTTCGGCACGAAGAAGATCGTGGCCGTCGGCGCGGCGTGGGACAAGCAGGACGACTACAAAGGCCCGACCGCGGACCTCTTCATCGACTGGCCGACGTCGTTCGGCTGCGTCAACAACAACAACACCTTCATGCGCCTCGACGGCGGCACGTTCGTTCCCGCGCTGTCGGGCAAGAGCAACATCTTCGTCAGCGACGTCGGCCTCTACTTCAAGAAGGTCAAGCTCGGTCCGTGGGTGCGCTACGAGCAGCGGAACTTCGCCGCTCCGAACTCCTCCAAGAGCGAGAAGCGCTACGTCGGCGGCGTCAACTGGTACCCGTACGGCAACAACTTCAACGTCAAGCTGGGCGTCGGCAAGCTGAAGCCCGAAGTCGGCCGCGAGACGAACCAGACCACTCTTCAACTGCAGTTCTTCTATTTCTAAACAGGGGAAGGAAGCCAAAGGATGAAACGGCTCGTCATTCTGCTCATTGCCATCGCATTGATCGTCCCCGTCTTCGGACAGGCGGCGACGAAGGTCAAGATCGGATTCATCAACTCCATCACCGGTCCCGAGGCGCCGATCGGCGAGAACCTCACCAACGGTGTCACGCTGGCCATCGAGGACCTGAAGAAGCAGGGCATCGACGTCGAGCTCGTCAAGGAAGACGACACCGGCAAGCCGGAGAAGTCGATGGCCGCGTTCGAGAAGCTGGCCACGCGCGACAACGTCACCGGCGTCGTCGGCCCGTACACGTCGCAGACCGCCGCGGCGGTCTCGAAGCTCGCCGAGAAGTACAAAACGCCGCTGCTGATCCCGGTCTCGTCGAAGGAAGAGATCACCAAGCAGGGCTTGAAGTGGACGTACCGCCTCAGCGCGACGACCGAAGACTACGCCACGATCCTCCTGAGCATGGCCCAGGTCCTCGGCAAGAACAACAAGACCGTGGCCATCCTCAACGAGAACACCGACTTCGGCAACTCCGGCGCGAAGTCGGCGAAGGACTACGCGGCCAAGCACGGCCTGACCATCGTCGCCGAAGAGGCGTACGCGCGCGGCACACCGGACTACCGCGGCACGCTGGCCGGCATCAAGGCCAAGAACCCCGACCTCGTCTTCATGGTCTCGTACGTCGCCGACGCGATCCTGCTGATGCGCCAGTCGCGCGAGATCGGTCTCAGCCCGCACGCGTTCCTCGGCGCCGGCGCCGGCTTCGCCACCGTGCAGTTCGCGGCCGAGAAGGACATCTCCAACAACGTCTTCTCCTCGACGCAGTGGACGAAGGACGTGAACTGGCCGGGCACGAAGGAGTTCTTCAACCGCTACGTCAAGGCCTTCGGCAAGGAGCCGACCTATCACGCCTCGACGGCGTACGAGTCGATGCGCATCATGGCCATGGAAGCGGCGAAGGCGAAGGGCAACCGCGACCGCCTGAAAGACCTTCTCCGCCGCGGCAAGTGGAACGGCATCATGGGCGACGTGGCCTTCATCGACTACAGCGGATACACCAACCAGAACCACCACCAGATGCTGGTCGAGCAAATCCAGAACGGCAAACACCAGACCGTCTGGCCGCCGAAGTTCGCCGGCCAGAAGCCGGTCTATCCCTTCCCCGGCTGGGCCAAGTAATCTCGTTTCTCGATGGAGGACAGGCACTCATGCCTGTCCTCCGGGCGGGGGACAGGCATGAGTGCCTGTCCTCCATTTTCGACGGGGCGCACAAATCATGATCATCCTGATGCAATCGCTGATCAGTGGAATTCTGATCGGCGGTGTTTACGCGCTGATCGGCATCGGCCTGACGATGATCTTCGGCGTCATGCGCATCATCAACTTCGCGCACGGCGAGCTGCTGATGCTGGGGATGTACGCGACGTACTACCTCTTCGCGCTGCTGCACGTCGATCCATTCCTGTCGATCGTATTCGTCGCGCCGCTGCTCTTCATCTTCGGCGCGATCCTGCAGAAGGGCGTGATCAACCGCGTGCTCAACGCCCTGCCGCAGAACCAGATCCTCCTCACCATCGGCCTCGGCCTGATCATGAGCAACTCGATCATGCTGGCCTTCACCTCCGACTACAAAATCCTCTCGACCACGTACTCCTCGGCCAGCGTGAGCGTCGCCGGCATCTCCATCTCCAAGCCGCTGGTGATCTCGTTCCTCATCACCTGCGCGATCACCGCGGCGCTCTACTGGTTCCTGCTCAAGACCGACACGGGACAAGCCATCCGCGCCACCGCGCAGGACCGTGAGGCCGCGCGCCTCATGGGCATCAACGTGCGGCGGATGTCGATCCTTGCCTTCGGCCTCGGCTCCGCGCTGGCGGGGACGGCGGGCGCGCTGATCTCGCCGACGTACTACATCTTTCCGCAGGTCGGCAGCGTCTTCACGCTCAAGGCCTTCGTCATCACCGTTCTCGGCGGGATGGGGAGCGTCATCGGCGCGACGCTCGGCGGCGTCTTGATCGGCGTGGCCGAATCGGTCGGCGGCGTCTACTTCGGCTCCGGCTGGAAGGAAGTGGTCGTCTTCGTCCTCTTCCTCCTCGTGCTGCTGTTCAAGCCGTCCGGACTCCTCGGGAAGTCGCGCACATGAGCTACGCCCGCCTCGCGCTGATCACGCTCATCGCCGGAGTGCTGATCATCCTCCCGCTGTACGTGGAGAGCACGTACATCTTCCACATGATGATCCTGATCTTCATCAACGTGATCGTCGGCTCGGCCTGGAACATCGTCGGCGGCTACGCCGGGCAGTACTCGGTGGGGCACGCCGCGTACTTCGGCGTCGGCGCCTACACCACGATGATGCTGATGCAGTTCAAGCACGTCGCGCCGTGGTGGGGCGTGTGGGTGGGGACGGGCGTCGCCGTCGTCACCGCGCTCGTCATCGGATCGATCTGCTTCCGTCTGCGCGGGCCGTACTTCGTCCTCGCCTCGATCGCCGTCGCGGAGATCTTCCGCGTCACCGCGCTGAACGTGAAGGACTTCACCAACGGCGCGGAAGGGATCCTGGTGACGGAGATCCCGCCGCTGACGTTCGGCGAGACGGTACTGACCGACTGGAGCACGAAGGTGCCGTTCTACTACGCCGGCCTCGGCTTCGCGTTCATGATCGTCGTCGTCAGCGTGATCGTCTTCCGCTCCAAGCTCGGCTACTACTTCCAGGCCATCCGCGAGGACCAGGACGCCGCGCACTCGCTCGGCATCAATCCGACGATCTACAAGAACACGGCCCTGGCGATCTCCGCGGTCTTCACGTCGCTGGCCGGAAGCCTGTACGGCGTCTACGTCGGATTCATCGATCCGAGCACCGTGCTGCAGCTCGAGCTCTCCGTGCAGATCGTGATGATCTGCATCATCGGCGGGATCGGCACGATCGTCGGGCCGATCATCGGCGCGGCGCTGTTGATCCCGCTGTCCGAGGCGCTGCGCAGCAACGCCATCACCGACGCCCTGATCAAGGCCGGCATCGTCAGCGCCGAGTCGAAGACCGGCGCATTTCTCAAGGAAAACCTGGCGCACGCGCACGTGCTCATCTACGGGATTCTCGTCGTGATCGTGATTCTCTACATGCCCGAGGGCGTGGTGGGATTTTTCCGGAGACGCAAATGGCGCCGCTCCTAGAGATCAAGCACGTCAGCAAGTTCTTCGGCGGCCTGGCCGCGAACTCCGACGTCTCCTTCGACGTGAACGAGGGCGAGATCGTCGGCCTCATCGGCCCGAACGGCGCGGGAAAGACGACGCTCTTCAACTGCATCGTCGGCTACTACCCGCCGTCGAAGGGCGAAGTGATCTTCGACGGGCGGCGGATGAAAGGCTTGCAGCCCGACACGGTGTGCAAGCTCGGCATGGCCCGCACGTGGCAGAAAGTGCGTCCGCTGACGAACCTCTCCGTGCTCGACAACGTCGTCGTCGGCGCGCTGCGGCGGACGAATTCCGTGCACGTTGCGCGCGAGGCCGCGCGCGAGCAGCTGCGCCTCGTCGGCCTCGAATCGAAAGAGACGATGCTCGCCGGTGCGCTGCCGATCGGCGAGCGGAAGAAGCTCGAAGTCGCGCGCGTGCTGGCCACGAAGCCGAAGATGCTGCTGCTCGACGAGGTGATGGGCGGCCTCAATCCGGCGGAGAGCGACGAGATCATCAATCTCATCCTGGAGATCCGCCGCGAAGGGATTACGGAGATGGTGATCGAGCATGACATGAAGGCGATCATGCGCCTCTCCGACCGCATCGTGGTGCTGAACTCGGGCGAGAAGCTGGCCGAGGGGGCGCCGAAGGAGATCGTCGAGAACCCCCAGGTCATCGAGGCCTACCTCGGAGCGGAAGAATGAGCGCGATGCTTTCCATCGACAAGCTCGAGTTCGCGTACGGCGACCTGCAGGTGCTGTGGGGCATCGACATCACCGTGAACGAGGGGGAGATCGTCACGCTCGTCGGTGCGAACGGGGCGGGGAAGTCGACGACGCTGAAGAACGTGTCGCGCCTCGTGGCGTGGAACAAGGGCTCGATCACCTTTCAGGGCGAGGATCTCTCGCGCCTCGAGCCGCACGACGTCGTCGGCCGCGGCGTGATTCACGTGCCCGAGGGGCGGCGGATTTTTCCGGAGATGACGGTGCTGGAGAACCTGCGCATGGGATCGTTCCCAAAGAGCACGCGCGGCGACCGGGCCAAGAATCTCGATCGCGCGTTCTCGCTGTTTCCGCGGTTGAAAGAGCGGGAGAAGCAGCTCGGCGGGACGCTCTCCGGCGGCGAGCAGCAGATGCTGGCCATCGCGCGCGGGCTGATGGCCAATCCGCGGTTGCTGCTGCTCGATGAGCCGTCGCTCGGCCTCTCCCCGTTGTTGGTGAAGAACATTTTCTCGACGATCACGGAGATCAACCGCGCCGGCGTGACGATTCTCCTGGTCGAGCAGAACGTCTATCAGTCGCTGCGCATCGCCCACCGCGCCTATGTTCTGGAGACCGGGCGGGTGGTGTTGTCCGGCACAGGCCGCGCGCTGCTCGACGACGACCATGTGAAGAAGGCGTACCTGGGGATGTGAGATGAAAGACAGAGTCAGCGACTGGATGACGCGCGACCCGATCACGATCGACGACACCGCCTCGATCATCGAAGCGGTGCACATGATGAAGGAGAAAAACGTCCGCCGTCTCCCCGTCATGCACCACGGCCGGCTGTCCGGCATCGTGACCGATAGGATGCTCAAGGACTACTCGCCCGGCAAAGCAACGACGCTCGACACGTGGGAAGTGCATTACCTGCTGTCGAAGACGCCGGTGACGGAGGCGATGAACGCGCAGCCGCACACGGTGCGCCCCGACGCAATGCTCACCGACGCGGCGCAGTTGATCCGCGAGCACCGGCTTTACGGGCTGTGCGTGGTGAACGACGCGGGCGATCTGGTCGGGATTCTGACGATCGCGGATCTGATCGAGGCGCTGTTCTATCTGAGCGCGGTCGCGAGCTCGACGGCGAAGTGAAACTCACGGCATCCGTTGACGAGCGGCGGCGGATCAGGCCGGCGCCGCTGCGGCGGCCGGCGGGATGCGCTGATTCTTTCGCAACTTCGCGATCGTGGCCGCGACGTCGGCGGGGAGTGACGGCGCTTTGATCCTTGCCAGGTACGCCTGCACCTCAGCCTCGGACTTTCTGGCGAGGAACTCGATGACGTTTCGCGGACGATAGAGCTCGCGAACGGCGTGATCGTCCTCTTTGTCGAAGTCCTCGGGACGAAGTGTCATCCGCTCGAAGATGCTGGCGTCGAGCTCTGCGTCGTCGGGGATCGGCCGGTGGCCGTCTCCGCGGCGCAGGCCGTCGAGAATTCGATAGCCGAAGGTCGATGAGTTGTAGAGGCTGCCGTTCGAATGCGGGGTGAAGTGGTCGAGGAAATCCCAATCGAGATCGAGCCCTCCGTCCTTCGCGCCCTCGAGCATCCATTTGAGGGCGATGTTGGCCAGGCCGTCGCGGCCATAGCCGCCGCCGATGTTCGAGTGAACGCCGACGAACCATCGCTGCTCCATCTTCGTCTTCTGCTCGTCGTCCGAGGGGCGCTGCCAGATTTCCGGGCGGAAGTCCCAGCGGTGCTCATCGACGCCGAGGGCCTGCCGCGCGCGAGCGACGCACTTCGCCGGCGTCTTGCCGGTGAAGAAGCCGCGGCCGTGGGCGGTGGTCGTCGCACCGGTCGCACCGAGGCGCGAGCCGAGCGCCAGCACCGTCTCCCACACGCCGAGGTACGTCACACCGACCTTGCGGAACTTGCTGACGTCGAGGGGCGCGTGCTTGTGGCGTTGCAGATCGTCGTTGATCTTCGCGACTTCGTCGTCTCGAAGCGTCTGCCCTTTGCCGCCGACGTACGCGCGGAAAAGGAACGGCAGGAAATACGCGTCGTCCTTCGGCGGCAAGCCTCCGTTCCAGTCGAGAAACTCCGTCACCGCCCGCGCCTCGGCCGCGCCGCGGCTGAATCCGAAGACGAAGACCTCGTCCTCCGGCTCGAAGTTGATGGTCAGGAAATGGAGCGCGTCCTCGACGTTTCCTTCGAAGCCCGCCGCCCACGCGCCGCCGAGGATGCGGTCGAAGTGGTAGAGCATCTTGTTCGCGGTGCCGGGGTACTGGGCCAGTGCGCCGACACCGATGTCGTAGTAGCAGATCTGTGCGATGCCGTCCTTGGCGAACGGCTTCACCGCGCGGCAGGTCTTCAGCGTGTTCGTCGGCTTCAGCACCTCGTGCGCGCCGCGCGGATCCTTGCGCATGTGCTCGGCGAAGGAGCTGTTCCAGGTGCCGTCGAGGCAGACAACCAGGCGTCGCGTCATGGGTCCTCCGTTCCTCTGTAGGAGTGCTCCGTTTCGCGGATTCCCTACCTCTACTCCACTGCCGCCACCATGAACTGCTCCAGCGTCCCATCGGGCATCGCGAACGTCCAGGCGCGCAGGGTCTTGTTCGGGAACTTCACGCGGTAGCGGCGGAGGGTCATGCCGCCGCGCAGCGATTGGGCGACCTGCGTGAACTCCAGCGGCGTGCCGAGCGGTCCGAGGCTCGCGGCGAAGTCCTTCAGGGCCTGCTCCGAGAAGTACGCATTCGCGTTCGAGGTGAAGAGTGCGCGGTCGAGCTGGCCGTGCTGCAGCCCCTCGAAAATCTTGCGCGCCTGCGCGAGCGCGGCGTCGGCGGAGGGGTCGACGGCGGTGAAGACGAGCTGGGCGATCTTCGTGGCGATCTGCTCCGAGGCGCGCGTGGCGTCGAGGTTCGTCAGCACCACGACGGCGGCGCGCTGGTCGGGATAAACCTGATTCTGCGCGGTGAAGCCGGAGACCTCGCCGCCGTGCGAGATGACGCGCCGGCCGTCGACCGTGTTGACGCTCACGCCGAGGCCGTAGTGCGTGCCGTTGCCGCCGGCGAGTAGCACCTCGCGCTCCATCTCGCGGTACGACGCCGGCTGCAGCAGGCTCTCGTTGATCATGGCCATGTCCCACTTGGCCAGATCCTGTGCCGTCATGGCCAGCTCGCCCGCGGCGAACATCCACCCTTTCCCTTCCTTCGGCGCGGGGCGCGGCGGCCCGAGCGCGTAGCGGAGGTAGCGCGCCGGATCGTCGGCCGGCAGCGGCGCGACGTCGGTGTTGAAGACGCTCGTCATCTGCAGCGGCGTGAAGACGCGCTGGCGGAGGAAGTCGACGAGCGGCACGCCGGCGGCGCGCTCGAAGATCATCCCGGCGATGACGTAGTTCGTGTTGCTGTACTGCCAGCGCGTGCCCGGCTCGAAGTCGAGCGGCTTCTTCGCCCAGGCGTCGGCGATCTGCTGCGCCGTCGTCGGCTCCAGCATTCCCGGCATGACGTAGTCCTGCGGCCAGAAGTCCTGGTAACCCGAGGTCATGGAGAGGAGCTGGCGGATCGTGACGTCCTTCGCGCGCGTCAGCTCCGGGAGCCAGCGCACGACTTTGTCATCGAGCGCCAGCTTTCCCTCCTCGGCGAGCATCAGAATCGCCGCGGCGGTGAACTGCTTGCTGATCGAGCCGATGCTGTAGCGCATCTGCGGCGTCGCCGGCGTCTTCGGCTCGAGCTTGGCGAGGCCGTAGGCGTTCGCGTAGACGAGCTTCCCGTCGCGGACGACGGCGACCGACGCGCTCGGTGCGCCGGTCTTCGTCAGGATCTCGTTGACGGCTTTGTCGACGCTCGCGGAGAAGTCGTCGGCGAGCAGCGGCGTGGCGGCGCTTGCGAGAAGGACGAGGAACTTGCGCATGACGCGCTATCGTACGCGACGCCATGGCCGGCCCGGTGCTCCTCTCGTGCGAGTCGTTGACGAAGTCGTACACGTCGCAGCCGTTGTTCGAGGACCTCACCTTTGCGATCTCCGAGGGGGACCACATCGGGCTGGTGGGGCCGAACGGCTCGGGCAAGACGACGCTGCTGAAGATTCTCGCCGGCATCGAGCAGCCCGACGCCGGCACGCGTGCGCTGCGCAAAGGCGTGCGCGTCGGCTACGTGCCGCAGGACCCGGTCTTCGCGCCGGGACGCACCGTTGAAGAGGTGGTGATCGAGAACGTGCGCGCCGAGGAGGACTATGAGCGCCACGCCCGCGCCGCCCAGGCCCTCGGCAAGGCCGGCTTCACCGACCGCGCGCTGTCGACGGACGCGCTCTCCGGCGGCTGGCGGAAGCGCCTGGCCATCGCCCGCGCGCTCGCCGCGGAGCCCGACGTCCTGCTCCTCGACGAGCCGACGAATCACCTCGACGTCGACGCCATCGTCTGGCTCGAGGCGCTTCTTCGCAGCGAGCCGCAGGCCTTCGTCGCCGTCAGTCACGACCGCTACTTCCTCGAGAACGTCGCCCGCCGCATGCTGGAGCTGAATCGCGTCTATCCGAGCGGCCTCCTGCAGCACGACGGCACGTACAGCGGCCTGCTCGAGAAACGCGACGAGGTGCTGAAAAACGAGGCGGCGTATCAGGAGACGCTGGCGAACCTGGTGCGGCGCGAGGTGGAGTGGCTGCGCCGCGGACCGAAGGCGCGCACGACGAAGGCGAAGGCGCGCATCGACAACGCGGAGGTGCTGATCGAAGAGTTGTCCGAGTCGCGCGACCGCGCCCGCACCGCCACCGCCGGCATCGACTTCACGGCCACGGAGCGAAAAACGAAGCGGCTTTGGGTGGGGAAGGGGCTGCGCAAATCGATGGGTGGCCGCGTGGTCATCGACGACCTCGATCTTCTGCTCACGCCCGGCAAGCGCCTCGGCGTAGCCGGTCCGAACGGCTCCGGCAAAACGACGCTGCTGCGGATCATCGCCGGCGAGCTCGAGCCCGACGCCGGGACGATCCAGACCGCCGAACGCCTGCGCGTCGTGTACTTCGAGCAGAACCGCGAGAGCCTCGATCCGTCGCTGACGCTCAAGCGCGCGCTCGCGCCCGAGGGCGATCAGGTCATCTATGGCGACCGGCCGCTGCACGTGGCGTCGTGGGCGAAGCGCTTTCTCTTTCGCCCGGAGCAACTCGAGACGGCGGTGTCGAAGCTCTCCGGCGGCGAGAAGGCGCGCATCGTGCTCGCGCGGCTGATGCTGCGCCCGGCCGATTTGCTCGTCCTCGACGAGCCGACGAACGACCTCGACATCCCCACGCTGGAGGTGCTGGAGGAGTCGCTGCTCGAATTTCCGGGCGCGCTGGTGCTCGTGACGCACGATCGCTATTTGATGGATCGCGTGGCGACGGAGCGGATCGAATTGTGGAGTGCGGCGGCCGCGCCGCCGCTGTCAGAGCGGCGGCATGGCCGCCGCACTCCACAGAAGAAGCTCACGTATCTCGAACAGCGCGAATACGACGCAATCGAGCAGACCGTGGAAGAGGCGGAATCCCAACTGGAGGCGGCGCGCCGCCGCGCGGAGGATCCGACGATCGCCTCCGACGCGGCAGCGCTCCAGGCGCGCTTCGCCGAGCTCACCGCCGCGCAGGCCGAGGTCGATCGGCTGTATGCGCGGTGGAGCGAGCTCGACGCGAAGCTCAGTGGTTGACGCGCGACTTCTCCGATGGCGGCTCCTTCAACCCGCGCTCGATCAGCAGCGGCTCGACGCTCGGCTCGTGGCCGGCGAAGGCGCGATACATCTCCGCCGCCGGCATCGTGCCGCCGCGGGAGAGCACCATGTCGCGGAAGCGCTGGCCGTTCTCGCGAGTCATGCCGCCGTGCGACTTGAACCAGTAGTAGGCGTCGTCGTCGATCACCTCGCTCCAGAGATACGCGTAGTAGCCGGCCGAGTAGCCGCCGTTCCAGATGTGCGAGAAGTACGTCGTGTGGTAGCGCGGCGGCACCTGGGCCATGTCGATCTTGTAGCCCTTCAGCGCCGCCTTCTCGAATGCCATGGCGTCGGGGACCAGCGGCGCGTCCGACGGCCGCGTGTGCCAGGCGAAGTCGAGCAGCGCCGCGGCGAGGTACTCGGTCAGCGCGTAGCCCTGGTCGAACGTGCGCGAGCGCTTGATCTTGTCGACCAGCTCCTGCGGCATCGGCGCGCCGGTCTCGTAATGCTTCGCGTAGTTGGCGAAGACCTTCGGCTCGAGCGCCCAATGCTCGTTGAACTGTGAGGGCATCTCCACGAAGTCGCGCGGCGTGTTCGTGCCGGCCAGCGTCGGGTACTTGACGTTCGAGAACATCGCGTGCAGCGCGTGGCCGAACTCGTGGAAGGTCGTGGTCACGTCGTCGAACGTGAGCAGCGACGGATGTCCGGGCGCCGGCTTCTGATAGTTCGCCACGTTGAAGACGACCGGCTTCGTGCCGATGAGGCCGGACTGGTCGACGAACGTGTCCTCCCACGCGCCGCCGCTCTTCGAAGGCCGGGCGTAGTAGTCGGCGTACCAGATGGCCAGCGGCTTGCCGTCGGCGTCGAGGACGTCGTAGACCTTGACGTCGGGGTGATAGACCGGCAGGTCGTGCCGCTCCTTGAAGGTGATGCCGTAGAGCTCGTGCGCGGCGAAGAAGACGCCGTCCTGGAGCACGTGATCGAGCGAGAAGTACGGCTTGATCTGATCGTCGTCGAGGGCGTAGTCGCGTTTGCGAACCTTCTCCGCGTAGAACTGCCAGTCGGCGGCGGTGAGTTTCTGCGGATCGATTTTCTGCATGCGCGCGGCGTCGCGGCGGGCCTGCGCGGTCGCGCCGGCGACGAGGTCGGTGAGGAGCTTGATGGCGTTCTGCGGCGTCTTGGCCATCTGATCGTCGAGCACGTACGCGGCCCAGTTCGGATATCCGAGGAGCTTCGCTTTTTCGGCGCGGACCTTGGCCAGGCGGACGACGATGCCGCGCGTGTCATTCGCGCCGCCGTGGCGGCCGCGCGCTTCCGATGCGGCGAGCACTTTCTTGCGCAGCTCGCGGTTCGCGAGCGAGGTGAGGACGGGCTGCTGCGTGGTGTTGCGGATGGTGATCAGCCACTTGCCCGGCTTCCCCGCCTCCTTCGCCGCTTCGGCCGCCGCGGCGACGTCGGCGTCGCTCAGGCCGGCGAGCTCCTTCACGTCGTCGACCCAGACGGCGGAGGCGTTCGTGTCGCCGAGGACGTGGTCGTGGAACTCCGTGCCGAGCTTCGACTCCTGCTGGTTGAGCGCGCGCAGCGTCGTCTTGTCCGCATCCGACAGCAGCGCGCCGGCGCGCACGAAGTTGCGGTAGTAGCGCTCCAGGAGGCGCTTCGACTCGGCGTCGAGGCCGCTCGACTCGCGCGCGTCGTAGAGCGCCTTCACGCGGGCGAAGAGCTTGGGGTTGAGGTTGATGGCGTCGTTGTGCGCGGCGAGCTTCGGCGCTTCCTCACCCTCGAGCTTCTGCAGGGTGTCGTTCGTGTTGGCCTGGGTGAGGGCGAAGAAGACTTTGGCGGTGCGGGTGAGCATTGCGCCGCTGCGCTCCATCGCCTCGATCGTGTTCGCGAACGTGGCGGGCTCGGGATTGTTCGCGATCGACTCGATCTCCGCGAGCTGCTGCCGCATCCCTTCTTCGAGCGCGGGCTTGTAGTCGCTGTCCTTGATCTTGTCGAACGGCGGCGCCTGGAAGGGGAGGGAACTGGGCGTGAAGAAGGGATTCGTCTGTGCCGCGGCCGTGACCGCACTGAACAAGAGAAGTGTGATAAATCGCAAGCGATCAAATGAGAGAGAAATCATCGATGTCCTTTCGCCGCATGAACTCGAGAGAACGACGCCGGAGGCCCTTCGTCGTCTCCTGTGTGCGCCTGGTCGGCTGTCTCCTTTTGCTGTTGCCGATTTTGTCGTATGCAGCAGTCGATCCCGCTCACTTCCAGGACCTCCGCTGGCGCCTGATCGGCCCGTTCCGCGGCGGCCGCGTCCTCGCCGTGACCGGAGTGCCGGGCGAGCCGCAGCACTTCTACTTCGGCAGCGTGAACGGCGGCGTGTGGGAGACGATCGACGCCGGGCGCACGTGGCAGCCGATCTTCGACGGGCAGCCGATCGGCTCGATCGGCGCGATCGCCGTGGCGCCGTCCGACCCGAGCGTGATCTACGTTGGGAGCGGCGAGGCGGACATGCGCTCCGACATCGCCCAGGGCGACGGGATGTACAAGTCGGCCGACCGCGGCAAGACGTGGACGCACATCGGCCTCGCCGACTCGCAGCAGATCGGCCGCGTGGTGGTTCATCCGACTGACGCGAACGTCGTCTTCGTCGCAGCGCTGGGCCATCCGTACGGCCCCAATACGGAGCGCGGCGTGTTTCGTTCGAAGGACGGCGGCAAGACGTGGCAGAAAGTTTTGGGCCCCGATGAAAACACCGGCGCGATCGACGTCGCGCTCGAGCCGGGAAATCCGAACGTTGTCTACGCGGCGCTGTGGGCGACGCGGCGGACGCCGTGGAGCGTCTATCCGCCCTCGACCGGACCCGGCGGCGGCATTTTCAAGTCGACCGACGGCGGCGATCACTGGACGGCGTTGACCAACGGATTGCCGAAGAAGCCGGGGCGCATCGGCCTTGCGGTCGCG
>Ga0134128_10003915_pt1 | contig 18258 bp, 15 predicted proteins | sample KB31754_FD_96462 | JGI IMG/M metagenome (GOLD analysis project Ga0134128, IMG submission 96462) | Terrestrial soil microbial communities with excess Nitrogen fertilizer from Kellogg Biological Station, Michigan, USA - KB3-175-4 | ecosystem: Environmental > Terrestrial > Soil > Unclassified ... | reverse complement strand
GGTCCGCGATCAGCCGCTCGATGCGCTCGTGACGGCGTGCGTCGCGGCACTCAAACGCGCGAAGGCGGTCGGCAAGAATCAGTTTTGCGCGGCGGAAGCACGGGATTTCAAGGCGTAGCCGCCGCGGGAGCCGTCCCGGCATCGCGCTCCAGACAAACACGAGCACCGCGGCGACGAGTCCCGCCGCGACCGCTCCGCTCAATGCGCCGCCTAGCGCTTGGGAGCGCTCGACTCGGCCGAGGTCACGAGGGCGATCACGCCGAACGCGGGGTGATCGAAGTAGTTGCGCTCTTTGAGTCGAACCCGGTGACTCTGGTCGAGCACGAAGACGGTGCCGGGAGGCGCATCGAGCCCGGCCGGCGGGTCGGGCATGGCATAGCGCAGATCGAGCGCGAGATGCAGGAAGACGCCGCGCTCGAGCGCGACGGTGCCCGTGATCCCGGGCGCATCGAGGCCGACGCTCTGCACCGGAATTTCGACCGGCTTGCCCCAGGGGCTCGCGGTCTGTGTCCATCCGATGTGCGCGACGGGGACATAGCGGCCGCTCGCGCGCAGTCGCGATGCGACTGCACCGAGCGTCAACTCCGAGGAGGGCAGAACGCGGACCACAGCGCCCGGCGCCCCGCTGCTTGCCGGATCCGCAGCGGTGGGTGCGCCGCTCGCCTGCGCCGCGCCCGTTGCCGCGCCGGGCGTCGTGCCCGTTGCCGCGCCCGGCGTCGTGCCCGCGGATGGGGCGCTGCTCGGCTCCCCGCCGCTCGGCTGGGCGCCGCTCGGCTGGGTGCCACTCGGCTCGGCGCCGCCCGGGTCTGCATCGGTGGATGTGAGCGGGGCCGTACCGGCCTCCAGGGCCCAGTCTTCCGGGGCGCCGAGGGCGGAGGTCGCTCGGAAGACGATGAGCTCCACGCGATAAAGCGGCGGGGGGCGCGCGGCTCGAGCGGCGGCCGGCGCACTCGAACCAGACGTGCTCGCAGCCGCCGGAGCGGCGGGGGCTGCCGTGCCCGAGCGAAGTGCGCCTGCGCGCGGTGCAGCTGCGCGCGGCACGGCCTTCGCGGGCGAGCTCGCCGGCGGCGGGGCGGACTGTCCGCGAGCCGGGATCCAAAGAGATGCCGATACGCAAACCAGTGCGGCGGCGAGGACGGTGGGGAGCCTCATCATATTTCGCTCAATTGTACCTGCTCACTCCTCGGCAGCCTCGAGTCTGCGGGCGGCCGGTGTGTGCACGGGTCGCGCGTTGCGGCCGAGCCGCTCGAGAAGCTCGCGGGCGTACTCGAACCGCTTCGGCTCCTCCGCGAGGGGGCGAGTCACACGGAGCTTCAACGCCCCTTCGAGGCGGAACTCGCGCGGATCGCGCTGGATTACGCGCACCAGGTTCGCCGGATCGATGCCGTTGACCTGCTCGAAGAGCACATAGCCTCCCTCACGACCGAGATCGAGGCGCCGCACCCCGAGCTCTCGCGCGCGGAGCTTCAGGCGGGCGATGCTGAAGAGGCTGTGCGCCGCCGAGGGCAGCTCGCCGAAACGGTCGACGAGCTCGGCGGTGAGCTCATCGAGCGCGGCCCCGTTCGGGGCGGCCGCGATCCGCTTGTACAGGACGAGCCTCACGTGCACATCGCTCACGTAGGCCTCCGGCAGCAGCGCGGGTACGTGCAACTCGACTTCGGTCGCCGCCGCGAGCGGCTGATCGAGCTGCGGCTCGCGGCCTTCCTTCAGCGACTTCACCGCATGCTCGAGGAGATCGAGATAAAGCGCGAGGCCGATCTCGGTCATCTGGCCGCTCTGCGCCTCGCCGAGCAGCTCGCCTGCGCCGCGAATCTCGAGATCGTGCGTTGCGAGCACGAAGCCCGCGCCGAGCTCCTCGAGCGACTCGATGGCCTCGAGCCGCTTCACCGCATCGGCTGCGAGCTCGCGTCGCGGCGGCACGATGAGGTAGGCGTAGGCGCGGTGATGCGAGCGGCCGACGCGCCCGCGCAGCTGATGCAGCTGCGCGAGCCCCATGCGGTCGGCGCGGTGAATCATGATCGTGTTCGCGGTCGGCACGTCGATGCCGCTCTCGATGATCGTCGTGCAGAGCAGGAGATTGAAGCGACGGTGATAGAAATCGACCATCAATTGCTCGAGCTCGCGCTCGCGCATCTGGCCGTGACCGATGCGCAGGTCCGCTTCGGGAACGAGCTCGCGCAGCTTCTCGGCGATCTGCTCGATCGTGCGGATCTCGTTGTGTACGAAATAGATCTGTCCGCCGCGACGCAGCTCCCGCAGCACCGCCTCGCGCAGGCTCGGGCCGTGCCACTCCGTCACGAAGGTTTTGATCGCGAGCCGCTCCTGCGGCGGTGTGGCAATCAGCGACAGATCGCGCAATGACCCGAGCGCCATGTTGAGCGTGCGCGGGATCGGTGTTGCGGTGAGCGTGAGCACGTGCACCTCGGCGCGCAGCGCCTTCAAGCGCTCCTTGTCGCGCACGCCGAAGCGGTGCTCCTCGTCGATGATGACGAGCCCCAGGTCTTTGAAGCGCGCATTCGCATGCAGCAGGCGGTGCGTGGCGATCACGATGTCGATCGTGCCGCGCTCGAGCCCCTCGACCACGGCACCACTTTCGCTGCCCGTGCGAAAGCGCGACAGACTCTCGATGCGCACCGGCCAGTCGGCGAAGCGATCGCGGAAATTCGCAAGGTGCTGCTGCGCGAGCAGGGTCGTGGGGACGAGCACGGCGGTCTGCTTGCCCGCCTGCACCGCCGCGAATGCCGCGCGCATGGCCACTTCCGTCTTGCCGAATCCCACATCGCCGCAGACGATGCGATCCATCGGCTCGGGCTTCTCGAGATCATCGAGCACACGGCGGATCGCCGCGGCCTGATCCGCGGTCTCCTCGAAGGGGAACGCTTGCGCGAATGTCTGGTACTCGGCCGCATTGAAAGGGAGCGCGAGACCCTGCCGCGCCTTGCGGCGCGCGTAGAGGTCGAGGAGTTCTGCGGCGACATCGCGAATCTGATCGGCGGCCCGCTTGCGCGCTTTGGCCCACTGGTCCGTGCCGAGCTTGTGGAGCGGTGCGCTCTCGGGGGCGGCTCCGGTGTAGCGGCTGACGAGATGCAGCGCGTGGACCGGGACGTACACGCGGTCGCCGTCCCGATACTCGAGCACGAGAAACTCGCCCTGCTCGCCAGCGACTTGCATCGGCAACAAGCCGATGTAGCGCCCGACCCCGTATTCCTCGTGCACCACGGGGGCCCCGGGGGCGAGGTCCATCAGATCGCGCAGGATCGCGGCCGGGTCGGCCGTCGTGCGCCGCCGCCGCCGCTCCTGGCGCGCGCGTGCCCCGAAGAGCTGCGACTCCGAGAGAAGCGCGAGAGGCGGGCGGGTGATTTGCAGCCCCTCGACATCCGGCGCGACGGTGAGCGCGAGAGTCTCGCGACCTTGTGCGAACGCTTTCCAGTCGGGCACGACGCTCAGCCCGGGGAAACGGGCGGCGAGCATCTCGTGCAGCACTTCGCGCCGCCCCGGGGAATCGGCTCCGATCAGCACGCGCCCGCCGAGCTCTTCGATGAAAGCCTCGAGTGGCGCGAGGGGCTCCTCGGCGCGCGGGTCGATGCGCAACTCGCGCGGTTCGACGGTCGGCAACGTGTAGGTGACCTCGCCGGCCGCTGGCGTCGTTGCGGCTCCCGCCGCATCCGTCTCGAGCGCGATACTCGCAAACGGAGCCGCCCGCTCCGCGAGCTCGCGCGGGTCGAGGAAGAGCTCGCGAGGCGCGACGATCGGGCGCTCGATATCGTGGCGGCGGTCCTCGTAACGATTCTCGACATCGCGCCATGCGCGATCGAGCTCCTCGCCCGAGGCCGTCTCGTACACGATCACGGCGTTTCGAGGGAGGTAATCGAACAGCGTCGCAGTCTCATCGAAGAAAAGCGGCAGATAGAACTCGATCCCTGCCGGGGCGATGCCTTCGCTTACGCCGCGGTAAATGGCGGATTGCATCGGGTCGCCCTCGAAGCGTGTGCGGTACCGGCGGCGAAAGCCGCGCACCGCCTCCGGATCGAGGGGGACTTCGCGTGCGGGCAGAAGCCGCACGCGCTCGATAGAGCCGAGCGAGCGCTGCGTTTCCGGATCGAAGCGGCGCAGCCCCTCGATCTCCTCGTCGAACAAGTCGATGCGCAGCGGCTCCGAGGAGCCCATCGGAAACACATCGACGATCGAGCCGCGCACGGCGAACTCGCCGGGCCCTGCGACCTGACTCACGTTCGCGTAGCCGGCGTCGACGAGTCGCGCCTTGAACGGCTCGAGGGCGAGCGTTTCGCCGACGGTGAGCTCGAAGGTGCGGCTCTGGACGTATTCGCGAGGGGGGAGGCGCTGCAGGAGGGTGTCCGCGGCGACGATCAGGCACCCACGGCGCGCCAGCGGCAGTTGAAAGAGTGTGCGCAGCCGCTGCGAGACGATATCCGGGTGCGGCGAGAACACATCGTACGGAAGCACTTCCCAGTCGGGCAGCATCAGCACGTTGTGTCCGCCGCCTCCGAAGAAGCGGACCTCGGCCGCGAAGCGCTCCACGTCGCGTGCCCCGCGCGTGACCACCAGATGCAGCCGCTCATCGCGCCCGAGAGTCTCCGCGAGCGCGAGCGCCGCGGCGCTTCCGTGAAGGCCCTGCCAGCGCACGCGCGGCTCGGAGACGGTCGGGGCGCGAGGCGAGAGCAGAGCGGTGGACATGTGGGGCGCAGGCTTGCGTGACGGCCGCCAACCGGCCGTGGGGGGCGCAAGCTTACCGGCCCCGCGGGGCGGGGGTGAAGCGGCCTCGGCGCGCGCGCGGGATTCTGCCGCGATGGCCGCTGCAGCGTCAGGGGAGCTCTTCAGCGTCCGAGGAGTTGCTTCAGCGTTCGGGGAGCAGCTTCAGCGTCAGGGAGCGGCGTCAGCTGCGAGCGGGCTGCGCGCCGACGACGACTGCGTGAATGACGCGATCGCCCTCGAAGAACACGGAGAACTGCGGGTAATCCCAGCGGGTGATCGGCGGCTTGCCGACGGTCGGATGGCGCTTCGTCGGTTCGCCGAACTTGTGCTCGACCTCCTCCATGCGCATGCCGCCCGAAGGCCGCGCGATGCTCGAGTCACGCACCATGACCTTGTCGTTGACCACGACGGTCTCGGCGCAGGCAACGGCGAACGTGCCCAGCACCGCGCAGGCGGCGAGTCCCGCCGCGAGACCAACGGGCATGGCGCGGCCGATCTTCCGACCTGCACCCCATCTCGTGCGACGTTTCGGCAAGCGCATGCGACCTCCCCGCAAGCAGCTGTTCTCCGACTATAGCACCGGCGGATTCCGTCAAGCCCGAGCTCAGCCGGCCGCCGCGCGATCTGTGACGCGGGTCGCGGGATCACCGGCCCCGCGTTCGCTGTGGTTAAATGCGCGCAGTGTTCCATCCTCTGTCTCTGTACGTGGGGTTGCGCTACGTCCGCGCACGTACCCACAAGTTCTTCGTCTCCTTCATTACCTGGGTGTCGCTGATCGGCGTCTGCGTGGGCGTCGCGGCGCTCATCGTAATCCTCTCGGTGATGAACGGCTTCGAGGGCGAGCTGCGCACTCGGCTGCTCTCGTTCAGCTCCGATGCGCGGATCGTCGCGAGCCAGCCCTCGGCGCCTGCGCCCTCCGCGTCCGAATGGGCGGATGCGATGCGGGCGGCGCGCTCGGTGCCGGGTGTCGTCGGCGTCGCTCCATACCTCGAGGCGGAGGTGCTCGCGGTGCGCTCGCCGGAGATGCAGCCGGTGCTGCTGCGCGGCGTCGATCCGCAGCTCGAGTCGAGCGTCACGGCCGTGGCGAAGTTCATCAAATCCGGCCGCCTCGCCGATCTCACACCCGGAAGCGGCGCCGCCATGGTCGGGGATGTCGTCGCGGAGCAGCTGGGTCTCATGCCGGGCGATCGGATCACGCTGCTCATTCCAACGATCCTCCCGGACGGCACCCCTGCGCCGAAACTGCGGCAGCTGCGCGTGGCGGGTACGTTCGAGGTCGGACTCGAGGAGAATCAGGCAACGCTCATACTCGCGAACCTCGCCGACGTGCGCGCGCTCGGCGTCGCCCCGAGCGGGCAGGGCCTGCACGTGCGCTTCGCCGATCCGCTCGCAGCCCCGCGCTTCGCTGCGCTCATTCGTCCCCGCTTGCCGGCCGGCCTCGAGATCGTCGACTGGACGCAAGACAACGCGAGCTACTTCCGCGCGATCCGGATCGAAAAGACCATGATGTCGCTCATCCTGCTGCTCATCGTCGCCGTCGCGGCCTTCAATCTGATCGCGATGCTCGTGATGGTGGTGAACGACAAGCGCACGGACATCGCGATCTTGAGAACCTTCGGCACATCCCCGCGCCGGGTGATGGGCGTTTTCCTCACTCAGGGACTCGTCATCGGCTGGGCGGGCGTCGCACTCGGCATCGCGCTCGGCGTCGCGCTCGCGCTCAATGTCGAGACGATCGTTCCGGCGCTCGAGCATACGTTCGGTTTCCAAATCATGGACCCGACCGTGTACTACGACACCTCGATCCCCTCGCAGGTCGAGGCGTGGAACGTCGTATTGATTGCGATCGCCGCGCTCGCCCTCACCGCTTTGGCGACGATCTATCCGGCGTTCCGCGCCGCCCGCACGCCGCCGGCGGATGCCCTGCGCTACGAGTAAAGGGCGGGGAAGATGCTCGGACCCTACGAATGGCAGCTCGCAACGCGCTATCTGCGCTCGACACAGCGCCGCGGCTTCATCTCTTTCGTCTCGCTCACCTCGATCGTCGGGCTCACCCTCGGAATCGCCGTGCTGATCGTCGTGCTCTCCGTGATGAACGGCTTCGAGCGCGAGCTGCGCACGCGCATGCTGTCGGTCACCTCGCATGCGACGCTCGAAGGGCTCGACGGCGACCTGCCCAACTGGCGCGCCGCTCAATCGGCCGCGCTGCGCGAGCCGGGAGTGACCGCGGCATCGCCCTATGTCGAGGCGCAGGCGATTCTCGTACACGGCGATCACGTGATCGGAACACGCATCCGGGGTGTCATCCCGCGCGAGGAGCGCAAGACCACGGGTATCGCGGATCGCCTGACGAAGGGACGGATCGAGGATCTCGTCCCGGGCGCCTGGCGAATCGTTCTCGGATCGGCGCTCGCCGGCGACCTCGATGTGAAGGTCGGGGATACGATCGTCCTCATCGTGCCCGAGGGCACGCCGACACCGGTCGGCATCGTGCCGCGCATGCGCAGATTCCAGGTGAGCGGACTGTTCCACTCGGGGATGTACGAGTACGACAGCGCACTTGCGCTCATTTCGATGGCCGATGCGGACCGCGTGTATCATCTCTGCGCAGACCCGGGGGTCGGCCCCGATTGCGCGACGGGGGTCCGGTTGACGCTCGCCGACCCGTTTCGCGCTCCGCACACCGTCCGCGCGCTCGCGATCGGCCTCGGCGGCGGTTTCTACATCAGCGACTGGACGAAGAAGAACGTGAACCTCTTCCGCTCCATCGAGATCACCAAATCGATGATGTTCGTGATCCTGCTGATGATCGTCGCGGTCGCTGCGTTCAACATCATCGCGACGCTCGTGATGATCGTGAAGGAGAAGCAGAGCGACATTGCGATTCTGCGCACGCTCGGGGCGGGTCCGCGCAACGTGCTCGCGACCTTCGCGCTGCAGGGCGTGCTGATCGGGCTCGCCGGGACGGCGCTCGGAGCGGGGCTCGGAGTGCTCTTCTCGCACCACGTCGAATCCGCGGTCCACTCGCTCGAGCACCTGCTCGGCACGCATTTCCTCGATCCGCGCGTCTACAGCATGAGCGACCTGCCCGCGTTCGTCGAATGGACCGACGTGGCGAAGGTCTGCGGCGTGGCGTTCATCCTCTGTGCGCTCGCGACGCTCTATCCGGCCTGGCGCGCCTCGCGCACGGCGCCCGCCGAGGCTCTGCACCATGATGTTTGAGACGCCTGCGCAACGCACCGAGGCCGCGTCAGCCCGGGGCGTCGAGCCGGCGCGCCCGGGCGATGCGCCGACGGCCGTGCTCCGCGCGGAGGCGCTGCGCAAGAGCTTCCGCCAGGGGCCGGTCACCCTCGAGGTGCTGCGCGGCATCGAGCTCGCGGTCGCTCCCCGGGAGCGCGTCGCGATCGTCGGCGCCTCCGGCTCCGGCAAGACGACACTGCTGCAGATACTCGGCGGTCTCGATCCGCCGACCTCCGGCCGCGTGCTGATCGATGGGGAGGACATCCACGGGCTCGGGGAAGCTGCGCGAGGGATGCTGCGCAACCGGGCGCTCGGTTTCGTCTATCAATTTCATCATCTGCTGCCCGAGTTCTCCGCGCTCGAGAACGTCGCCATGCCGCTCCTCGTGCGGCGCATGCCGGTCACCGAGGCGCGCTCCCGCGCGCGCGAGCTGCTCGAGCGGGTAGGTCTCGGGGAACGCCTGACGCACCGGCCGCATCAGCTCTCCGGAGGCGAACGCCAGAGGGCCGCCGTCGCGCGCGCGCTCGTGACGCAGCCGCGGATCGTGCTCGCCGACGAGCCGACGGGTAACCTTGATGGGGCGAATGCCGAGCAGGTGTTCGCATTGATGCTCGAGCTCAATCGCGAGCGTGGAACGAGCCTGATCGTCGTCACGCACGACACGCAGCTCGCCGCGAGGATGGATCGCGTACTCGCGCTCGAGCAGGGCGTATTGACGCAGATACGCGGTGCCGAGCGCGACCCTGCCGAGTCCGATCGGGCCCCGCAGTCCGGGGGAGGAGCGCAGGCTGGGCAGCTCGGGGAACCGGGCTACCCGGGTGTCGAGGCCGTGCGTCGCTCGCGGTAACGGCGCACCACGCTCCGGCGCCAGATGACCTCGAGCACGAACCAGCCGCCGAATCCGCAGACGACCGCGCACACGAGGCAGCCGACGAGGAAGGGCTTCCACATGGGCCCGAGCCCGTGCTGCAGCCAGTCCCAGCTCAGGCGGAAGCCGAAGGCGTGCGGTGCATCGCCCGTAACGGCCGTTCCGACCCGATACGCGACGTAGTAGATCGGCACCATCGTGAACGGGTTCACGATCCACGTCGTTGCGATCACGCAGGGGACGTTGAGGCGCCAAACTATCGCGACGAGTGCGGCGAGCGGCAGGTGGATCGGCAAGGGCAGGAAGCAGATGGCGAGTCCCGCGCCGAACGCGGCCGTAACGCCTCGGCGCTGCAGCGACCACAGCCGCGGATCGGTCAGGTGCGACCCGAAGACCTTCAGATACCACCGGCTTCTGAGCGCGTGAGCGTGGGGCACGATCCGCTTGAGGAGCCGGCGAGGCATAGGCGCGCGCAACTCTACCAGATATCATGAGCTTCCATCCTCGGGGGTACCGGAGCCTGTCAAACGCATGATCGCCGACTGCCTCACGCGGCAATCATGAGCGCGACAGCCTCCTAAGGATTCAAACGGATGTGGGAAATCGTACGGGCCGGCGGCCCGTTCATGTGGCCGATCGTTCTGTGCTCCGTCGCCGCAGCCGCGATCATTCTCGAGCGGCTGTGGACGCTGCAGGAGAAGCGCGTGCTGCCGCGCGACCTGACGAACCGGCTCTGGCAGCTCGTGGAGGCGAATCAGGTCAACGACAAGGTGATCGCCGCGCTCGAGCAGAACTCCCCGCTCGGCAAGGTGCTCGCGGCGGGGCTCGCCAACCGCCACCGCTCGCGCGAGATCATGATGGAGCGGCTCGAGGACGCCGGCAGGCACGCGGTGCACGACCTCGAGCGCTTCCTCAACATGCTCGGCACCATCGCCAGCATCTCACCGCTCCTCGGGCTCCTCGGCACAGTCACCGGCATCATCAAGGCGTTCGATGCGCTGCAGGCCGGCGCGGCCGGCGACCCGCGGATGCTCTCGGGCGGCATCGCCGAGGCACTGATCGCGACGGCGGCCGGTCTGTGCGTTGCGATCCCGGCGCTCATCGCCTATCGCTATCTGCGCGGCCGCGTCGAGGGTTTCGTGATTGAGATGGAGAAGGACGCCATCAAGCTCGCCGATGCGCTCGAGGCGGCAGGGCACGCGGGTCACGCGGGGCACGCGGCGCCGGAGCCGGCGCGAGCGGGGACGCACGAGGGTCCGCGGCCCGCGGTGCACGAGAGTGCGCGGGTCGAGGCCCTGCGCGGTGAGGGCGCACGTGCCGATGTCCAAGCTGCGCGTACGGAGCTGCTGAAGGCGCGCCGATGAACCTTCGCCCACGCCGTCTCGAGGATCCCGAGATCAATCTCGTCTCGCTGATCGACGTCGTGCTGATGATGGTCGTGTTCTTCATGCTGTCGAGCTCGCTCACACAGGAGGGGCGCATCCACATCCGCCTGCCTCAGGCGAGCAGCGTGCCGGTGAATCGTCCGAAGCTCGAGCCGCTCACCATCACGGTCACCGAGCAGGGCGGCTATCTCGTGAACGGTCGCGAGCTCATCAACTCGAGCTCCGAGACACTGCGAACGGCGCTGCTGCGGGCCGCAGGCTCGAGCCGCAATCAGCGCGTGACGATCCGCGCCGATGCGCGCGCGACCAATCAGTCGGTGGTGACGGCGATGGACGTGCTCGGACGTCTCGGCTTCGCCGAAATTGCGATCGCGACGGTCCAGAGCGAGCCGGCGAGCAAGCCTTGAATGACGTCGCGAGAGCGCGGCCCGCTGCGGCAGCGGATCCGCTCCGCACGTACCGGCGTCTCCTCGGTTACGTAGCGCGTCACCGGAGCGCGTTCGCGTTCGGCGTCGCGGGGGCCGTGCTCTACTCGGCGAGCACCGCCGCGCTCGCCTATTTCGGCAAGCAGCTCGGCGACGACACCTTCACGCACCCCAACCCGCGGATCATCCTGTGGCTGCCGGTCGCGCTCGTTTTGCTCTTCACGCTGCGCGGGATCGGCGATTTCACACAGACCTGGTTCATGGGCTCGGTGAGCCGTCGAGTCGTGAGTGAGCTGCGGCAGGAGGTCTTCGAGCGCATCCTCAGGCTGCCTCTCGCGTTCTTCGACCGCAGCTCCGCGGCGGCGCTGCTCTCCAAGCTCACGTACAACACGGAGCAGGTCGGGCAGGCGAGCACCGACTCGATCGTCGTGTTCGTGAGCACGAGCCTTCTGATCGTGTTCCTCATCGGCGAGCTGCTGTGGTTCAACTGGCGCCTCGCCCTCGTTTCCCTCGCCATGGGGCCTCTCGTCGGCTGGCTCGTCACGCAGGTCAATCGGCGCTTCCGCCGCTACGGCCGCCGCATCCAGGATTCGATGGGAGATGTGACGCGCGTTTCGAAGGAGGCGTTCGAGTCCCCGCGGCTCATCAAGGTCTACAACGCCGAGGCGCACCTCGCCCGTGAGTTTCATGCCGTGAACGAGCACAACCGACGCTCGTACATGCGCCTCATTCTGACGAAGGGTCTCTCGAGCCCGATCATCCAGGTCTTGACGGCGCTCGGAGCCGCGTTCGTTTTCTCATATGCCATCGCAAGCGCGATACACGGGCAGATGACGACGGGCGATCTGCTCGGCTTCCTCGCGGCGCTCGGTATGATCCCGACGCCGCTCAAACAGCTCATCGGCGTCTCGGGCCCGATGCAGCAGGGGATCGCGGCTGCGCAGAGCCTGTTCGAGGTGCTCGATACCCCGCCGGAGCCCCGCGGGGGCGGATACGCCCCGGCGCGTGTGCGCGGGGATGTCGAGCTCGATCGCGTCTCCTTCAGCTACGCATCGAGCCGGCAGGCAGCACTGCGCGAGGTGTCGCTCAAAGTGAAGGCCGGCGAGCAGGTCGCGATCGTCGGGCGCTCGGGCAGCGGCAAGTCGACGCTCGTGAGCTTGCTGCCGCGGTTCTACGATGCGGTAAGCGGAGCAGTGCGGATCGACGGTCACGACGTGCGGGAATTCGATTTGAAGAGCCTGCGGGATCAGATCGGGGTCGTCTCTCAGGAGATCGTCCTGTTCGACGACACGATCCGCAGCAACATCGCATTCGGGCGCGAGATGCCGCAGGAGGCGATCGAGCGCGCGGCAGACGCAGCCCACGTCCTCGAGTTCGTGCGCGATCTGCCGAAGGGGCTCGATACCTTCGTCGGGGATCGCGGAGTGCTGCTCTCCGGTGGGCAGCGCCAGCGCATCGCCATCGCGCGGGCGCTACTCAAAGATGCGCCTATCCTCATTCTCGATGAGGCCACTTCGGCGCTCGACACCGAAGCCGAGCGGCACATTCAGGCGGCGCTCGCCGAGCTCGTGCGCAATCGCACCACGTTCGTGATCGCGCATCGACTCTCGACCGTCGAGCAGGCGGACCGCATCGTCGTGCTGGAGAGCGGACGAATCGCCGAGATCGGCACGCATGCCGAGCTGATCGCAGCCGACGGCCCGTACGCGCAGCTGCACCGGCTGCAGTTCAAAAGCTGAGGCGCGGCCCGTGAGCCGGCTTGCGGAGCTGTGGTATGCCTCGCCGCCGGGAAATGCGGCTCAGGGCGGGGCGAGGGCCGCGAGTCGGCTGCCCTGGATTGCACGCTGCTCGCTCGCGCTGCTCGAGCCGCTCGCGTGGCTCTATGGTGCCGCCATGCGGGCGCGGCGCAGGGCCTACGCGCGAGGCTGGTTCGCTGTCCACATCGTCGGTCGCCCCGTGATCATCGTCGGCAACCTCACGGTCGGCGGCACGGGCAAGACACCGCTCGTCGAGTGGCTCGCAAGACAGCTCGGCACGCACGGCTTGACGGTGGGAATCGTCTCGCGCGGCCACGGCCGCACCACGTCCGGCCCGCGCCGTGTGCGAGCGGATTCGCGATGGGAGGAGGTCGGAGATGAGCCGCTGCTGCTCAGCCGACGAACCGGCTGCCCCGTCATGGTCGCGGAGGATCGTGTGGCCGCCGCCCGTCGTCTCGCTGCCGACGGAGTCGACGTCATCCTCTCCGATGACGGACTGCAGCACCTGCGGCTCGCACGGGATATGGAGATCCTGACGATCGATGGGGCGCGCGGGTTCGGCCGGGAGCGGCTGCTGCCTGCGGGGCCTTTGCGCGAGCCGGTCTCGCGAGCGCTCGCGGTCGATCAAATCGTGGTGAACGGGCCGGCAACATCGGCAGCTCTGCAGGCGATCTTGGAGGCACGCGCGGGCACGGTCGCGAGCATGCGTCTCCTGCCCGGCAGAGCCCATCGCGTGGACGGCGGTGAGCCGCCCCGATCGCTTGCAAGCTTCGCGCGGACGCCGGTGCACGCGGTCGCCGGCATCGGCCATCCGGCGCGCTTCTTCGGCTCACTCGCCGCATCCGGGCTCGAGCTCATCGAGCACGCCTTTGCGGATCACCATCCGTTCGCTCGCGGTGAGCTCGACTTCCCCGACGGGCTGCCGATCCTCATGACGGAGAAAGATGCCGTGCGCTGCGCATCCTTTGCGACGCCGAGAATGTGGTATGTCCCAGTCGATGTCGCGCTCGAAGCAGCCGATGCAGCTCGCCTGCTCGAGAGCGTCCTCGCGCGAGTGCGTCGAGCGGCGAAGGATCGCCCCGCCTCCGCGGCGGATCCGATGCAAGCGAGTTCCTCAAGCGCTACAGTGCGCTGATGGATACTCGTCTGCTCGACATCCTGGCCTGCCCCGTTTGCAAAGGGCCGCTGCAATACCGACGCGAGTCGCAAGTGCTCGTGTGCCGGCTCGACCGCCTCGCCTATCCGATCAGGGATGAAGTGCCGATCATGCTGGAGGAGGAGGCGCGCCAGCTCGCGGCGGACGATCCGCTGCTCGAGCGCTGATGCTCGGATGACAGGCTGATCGGCATGCTGCGCGTCGCCATCCCCGCGCGCTATGACTCGACGCGACTGCCCGGGAAAGTGCTGCTCGCGCTCGCGGGCAAGCCGATGCTTCAGTGGGTATGGGAGCGCGCGCGGGCCTCGCGAGCCGACGAGGTGCTCGTCGCGACCGACGATGCGCGAGTCGCGCGCTCAGCCGAGCAATTCGGCGCACAGGTCGTCATGACGGCCGCTGCGCATGTGTCTGGGACCGACCGCATCGCGGAGGCGGCGTGGCACCGGCGCTGGTCGGATGAGGATGTGGTGGTGAACCTCCAGGCGGACGAGCCCCTGATGCCTCCCGCACTCATCGATCAGGTGAGCGAGCTGCTCGCGGTGCATCCGTGGGCGCACATTGCGACGCTTGCGAGCCCTGTTGCCTCGCTCGAGGAGTCGATGGACCCGCACGTGGTCAAGGTCGTGACCGGGCGCGAGGGGCGCGCGCTCTACTTCAGCCGCGCGCCGATACCTTGGGACCGCGACGGTGCACCGTCCGGCCTTGCGAGTCAGAGGAGCTTCGCCTCCGCCCGCCGGCACATCGGCATCTATGCCTATCGCGTCGGCGCATTGCGCCGTCTGGCCGCCCTGGCTCCGAGCCCGCTCGAGCAGCGTGAGCGGCTCGAGCAGCTGCGCGCGCTCGAGAACGATCTCGCGATCGTCGTCGGCGATGCCGCCGAGCGGCCCGGGCAGGACGTGAACACCCCGCACGACCTCGAGCGGGTGCGGGCCTTGCTCGAGCGGGCTGCGGGAGACGCGGTTTGAGGTAGGCCATGGAGCGATACGGCGTATTGTTTGTTTGTCTGGGGAACATTTGCCGCTCGCCGACGGCGGAGGCAGTCTTCCGAACGCTCGCCGCGCGCGAAGCGCCCGACATCCACGTGATCGTCGAGTCGGCGGGCACGGCGCAATATCACGTGGGCAGCGCACCCGATGCGCGCGCACAGGCCGCCGCGCGTCGCCGCGGTTACGAGATGGCCGGCCTTCGCGCGCGCACGATCGAGCGCCGCGATTTCGAGCGCTTCGATTTGATTCTCGCGATGGACCGCAGCAACTGGTCGGCGCTGCAGCGCCTCGCGCCCCATGCATCGCGCGAGCGCGTGCGCCTGTTCCTCGAATTCGCCGCGGATGCCGGCGTGCTCGAGGTCCCCGACCCGTACTACGGCGGGCCGAATGGCTTCGAGGAGGTCCTGGACCTCATCGAGGCCGCATCACGCGGGCTTCTGCGGCACCTGCAGGAGCGCGCGCGCGGAGCACTCCCTCAGCCGCCTCCCTCCTCGCGTCCGGAATCGTGGGAGGATTCCGCCGGCGCCGACGACCACACGACGTAGGGCTTGCTCGGTCGGCCGGCCGCGCCTTCGGCCGGAGGCGATGGCTCGAAGTGGGCAATCGGATGCGGCTGATCCTGGTTAGCCGGATGCGGCGCGCTCTCCCGACGCGCCGCGAGAGTCTGTTCGGGCACCGCCGGCGCCTCGTGTTGCCGGTGCTCCCCGTGGTGTTCACGCCCCTCGTGGTGTTCACGCCCCTCGTGGTGTTCACGCCCCTCGTGGTGTTCACGCCCCTCGTGGTGTTCACGACCCTCGTGGTGTTCGTGCCCCTCGTGCTCTCGGCGCGGCTCGTGCGCCGGCTCGCCCTCGCTCCACTGTGAATAGGCGCGCTCCCGCTCGCTGCGCTCGCTCTCAGCGCTGCGCTCGCCGGTCTGCTCGCGATGCTCACCCGACTCGGTACGTGGCTCGCTCCCGTTGCCTGTAGACCCGCCCGCGACATCACGCGAGCCGCCGCCACCCCCGCGGCGCCCGCGGCGCCTTCCACGGCGGCCCCGCCGTTCCCCGCGTTCGCCCCGAGGCCCCTGCTCGCCACCGCGCTCCTGCCGTTCGCCCGCGCTGCCACGCTGCGAGCCGTCGTCGGCGGAAGATGCACCTTCCCGATGAGAGGGCTCCGGCCCACCGCCGGCGGTGTCCTGCCGCGAGGAGCGCTCTAGTTCCGGAACTCCTCCAGGGCGTCCTTCCAGTCCAGATTCCAAAGCGGCGGGTGAGGGCGAGATATCCGGGAATCGCTCGCCTCGCTCGCGATCCACGGGGCTCTGATTTCCTTCCCCTCGCGAGCCGCCGCGGCGATCGCGTTCGGAACGCTCACCACCGTAGTGCTCTCCGCGCCCGTACCGCTCGCCACGTTCACCGCGGTCTCCGCGTTCCGTGCGCTCCCCGCGCTCGCCACGATCACCGCGCTCTTCGCGCTCTCCGCGCTCCCCATGCTCGCGCACCCGGGCCCCGCCTTCGGCGCGATCCCGTCCATGACGGCGAGACCTCGGATGAGCACCGCGCCGGCCATCCCCGCCACCGCCCGGCCGCTCGCGGCGTGCCGGATGAGTGCCCGCGGCAGAAGGGGCGGGCGCGGGGGCGCCCGCATTGGCGCGGACGCTTGCGGTATCCACGCTCGTCGCCACGCTCGGGGTAGGCGCTTCGCCTGCTCCAAACCAGCGCTTGAAGCGCTGCCACACACCAGGGGGCGCGTCGAACCCTGCCGCTGCGGCAGGCGCGGTCTGCGGCGGCTGGGAAGGAGGGATCGGCGCCGGCGTCGCCGGCAGCGTCGCCGCAACGGCGGCGACCTCGGCGGCCGGCTTTTTCTCCTTCATCGCCGGATCGGCCACATCTGGAGCCGTGGGCATGAGGTAGCTCACCTGCCGGTTCTCCGGCAGCTCGGTCTCATCGTCGCGAATGCGCCTGATCGAGTACTCGGGTGTCTGGATCGCCGGGTTCGGTACGATCACGAGCTCCGCCTCGCCCTTGTCCTCGAGCGTGCGCAGCCCTTCGCGCTTCTCGTTGATGAGGTATGTCGCCACATCGACCGGAACCTGCGCGATGACGCGGTTGGTGCGCTCTTTGCGCACCTCCTCGCCGATGAGCCGCAGGATCGCGAGCGCCATCGACTCGATGCTGCGGATGCTGCCGATCCCCGTGCAGCGCGGGCAGACGAGGTGGCTCGTCTCGCCGATCGAGGGCCGCAGCCGCTGGCGCGACATCTCGAGCAGGCCGAAGCGCGACAGGCGGCCAATCTGGATGCGCGCACGGTCCATCTTCATCGCCTCGCGCAGCCGATCCTCGACCTCGCGCTGATTCTTTTGGGACTCCATGTCGATGAAATCGATGACAATGAGGCCGCCGATGTCGCGGATGCGAAGCTGGCGCGCGACCTCGTCCGCGGCCTCGAGATTAGTGTTGAGGGCGGTGGTCTCGATGTCGCTGCCGCGCGTGGCACGCGCGGAGTTGATATCGATCGACACCAGCGCCTCGGTGTAGTCGATCACGATGCTGCCGCCCGAGGGCAGCTCGACCTTGTGCGCGTACGCGGACTCGATCTGGCTCTCGATCTGGAAGCGGGTGAAGAGCGGGATGTCGTCCGTGTAGTGCTTCAGGCGGCGCTGAGTCTCGGGCGGCATGAAGCGCTGCATGTACTCCTGCGCCTTCTGGAACGCCGAGTCGTCGTCGACGAGGATCTCACCCACATCGTCCGAGAGGTAATCGCGCAGCGCGCGGGTGACGGCATCGCTCTCGCGATACACGAGGAAAGGCGCGGTACGGTCCTGCCCGGCGGCGATGATCTGGTCCCACTGGCTGCGCAGGTTGTCGAGATCCCACTGCAGCTCCTGCACGGAGCGTCCGACACCCGCCGTGCGGACGATCGCGCCCATCCCGTCGGGAATCGTGAGCTGACCCATGACCTCGCGCATCTGATCGCGGTCTTCGCCCTCGATACGACGCGAGACCCCGCCTGCGCGCGGATTGTTCGGCATGAGCACGAGAAAGCGCCCGGCGAGACTGATGAACGTCGTGAGCGCCGCGCCTTTGTTGCCGCGCTCCTCTTTCTCGACCTGCACCAGCAGTTCCTGGCCCTCCGCGAGGAGCTCGCGGATGTTCATGCGGCCGTGGGGTGCTGTCCGAAAAAATTCTTTCGAGACTTCCTTGAGGGGCAGGAATCCGTGTCGCTGAGCGCCGTAATCGACGAAGCAGGCCTCGAGCGAGGGCTCGACGCGAGAGATCCTCCCCTTGTAGATGTTCGCCTTCTTCTGCTCCCGAGAGGGAAGCTCTATGCTGAGATCGTAAAGTTTCTGGCCATCAACCAGTGCAACCCGCAATTCTTCCTGCTGGATGGCGTTGACGAGCATTCTTTTCATGCGGCCCTACTAGGTGCTGGGGGGCCGACGAGGCGGCGGGAGGCCGCGAGCCGGATTCCGGCGAACGCGGCACGGTAAAAAGGAATAGGGGCGCCCGAGTCATGATGTACTTGACTATGGACCGCCGACGAGTCGGCGGCGCGCCGAAAACCTTCCGTTGCTCAACCGACGGCGCGCCAGCGTTCCCTCTGCCAGGAAATGGCGGCGCAGCTGCCTTGTCGGCCCAAACGCGATGGCCTCGATGTCGAGGACCAACTGATGAGCCTCTCGTGGGAGGCCCGTGACGATCGGCTGCAGCCTCGAGGCCGCTGCCGTCAAACCGTCCGCGCATGGGACGGCC
>Ga0134128_10003914_pt1 | contig 18258 bp, 14 predicted proteins | sample KB31754_FD_96462 | JGI IMG/M metagenome (GOLD analysis project Ga0134128, IMG submission 96462) | Terrestrial soil microbial communities with excess Nitrogen fertilizer from Kellogg Biological Station, Michigan, USA - KB3-175-4 | ecosystem: Environmental > Terrestrial > Soil > Unclassified ... | reverse complement strand
GAATCCGTCGCTGACGCCGAGCCAGATCGAGAACGCGCTGTTCTCGACGGCGACCAATCTCGGTGCCGCCGGCTACGACATTTACTTCGGCTACGGACTGGTCAACGCGGCGGGCGCGGTCGCGGCGGCCCGCTCGACGTCGTCGACGACGACGGACACGACGCCGCCTACGGTCGCGATCGCGTCGCCGACCGGCGGAGGCGTGTCGGGCATCGTGCCGGTCAGCGTGAGCGCGGCCGACAACATCGGTGTCGTTCGGGTCGAGCTCTACGTGGGCGGCGCTCTGTTCGCGAGCGACACGACGGCGCCGTGGAGCTTCAGCTGGGACACGACGAAGAAAGCGAACGGAACGTACGGCCTTTACGCCAAGGCTTACGACGCCGCGGGTCATGTGACGACGTCCGCGACCGTGAGCGTGACGGTGTCGAACGGCGCGACGACGACGACGACCACGTCGGCCGACACGACGCCGCCCGTCGCGCATATCTCGGCGCCGTGGAACGGCACGAAGGTCGGCACGAGCGTGACGATCCACGCGTCGGCGACCGACAACGTCGGCGTCGCCTCGATCTCGCTGTACGTCGATGGAACGCTGAAGTACATCGGCAATGCCGCGTCGATTTCGTACATCTGGAACGCCACGGCCGCTGCCGTGGGCAAGCACACGATCACCGCCACGGCGAAGGACAAGGCCGGCAACGCGGGGAGCACCACGATTACCGTGTATCGCTGAACGCGAACGCGAGGAGCATGTTTTAGCAACAACGGCGACCGTGCCATTCACGCGAAGCCGGCATGGTCGCCGGCAAGACACGAACTGAAAAGGGCAAACCCTGCGAAAGCAGGGGACGCAAAGTCACCGGTCTAAAGGGCGATTCGCCCCATGACAGCGGGACTGCCAGATCGGTTGCACCGCGAGCGGTCGCTCGCGAGGGGTCCCGGACGTCCTTCGGGCGCCCTGTCGTCTCCGCATGAGGGAGACGCAACCCATGCTGCAGTCCCGGCCGCGTTTCGATGGGCTGAAAGGAGCAGCATGGAAACCCGAGTCTTCACACCGCGATTCTTCCGTCTTCTCGGCTTCGTCGTCGCGGGGACGCTCGGCGCATACGTTCTCAGCGCGAACCTCGCACATGCAGCGCGACGCGACTCGTCAACGCTGCCCTCGACCGCGATCGAGCGCTCGCCCTGGGGCAACTGGGCGAAGGGCCGCATCCTGGTGCAGCCGAACGGCGGCTTGCCGGACGATCGGTTCGAGAGCGACCTCAAGATCCACGGCGGCAAGTCGCTCGGCAAGATCAACGGTCTCGACGTGCATATCGTTCAATTGCCGGCGAACGCGAACGAGCATGCGGTCGCCAACTTGCTCGCGCACAACCCGGACATCAAGTTCGCCGAGGTCGACGAGGTCGTGTCGCCGAGCGCGACGGCCAACGACCCGCTCCTTTCCACGGAATGGCAGCTGCCGAAGATCAACGCCGCGACGGCGTGGAACACGTCGACCGGTGCAGGGATCACGGTCGCCGTTCTCGACAGCGGTGTGCAGTCGAATCACCCGGACCTGCAGGCGAATCTGGTACCGGGTTGGAACGTCTACAACAACAACAGCAACACCAACGACGTGAACGGTCACGGCACGGCCGTCGCCGGCGTGATCGCCGCCATCGGCAACAACGGCATCGGCGTCGTCGGCGTCGCGTATCACGCCAGGATCATGCCGGTCCGCATGACCGATGCATCGTGCTATACGACGCTCAGCATCGTCGCGTCGGCGCTGACCTGGGCGGCGGACCACGGCGCGGACGTGGCGAACATCAGCTACAGCAACCTCTACAAGAGCTCGACGGTGATCGCAGCCGCGACCTACCTGCGCAACAAGGGCGGCGAGACGGTCGTTTCGGCGAACAACGATGCGATCGACGAGGGGACGGCGAATACGACGTCGATGATCACCGTGTCGGCGACCGACCAGAACAACGCGCTTGCGAGCTTCTCGAGCTGGGGGCCGATGGTGGATCTGGCCGCGCCCGGCGTGCAGGTGGGGACGACGCTGTGGAACAGCGGTTATGGCTGGGGCACGGGAACCTCGTTCGCCACGCCGATCGTCGCCGGTACCGTTGCACTCGTCATGTCGGCGAATCCGTCGCTGACGCCGAGCCAGATCGAGAACGCGCTGTTCTCGACAGCGACCAACCTCGGCGCCGCCGGCTACGACATTTACTTCGGATACGGCATGGTCAATGCCGCCGGTGCGGTTGCGGCAGCGGTCAATACGACAGCGCCGCCAGCCGACTCGTCTCCGCCGACCGTCGCCATCACGTCGCCGCTGAGCGGCGCCATATCCGGCATCGTGCCGGTCAGCGTGAGCGCGGCTGACAACGTCGGCGTCGTGAGGGTCGAGCTCTACGTCGGCGGTGTGCTGTTTGCGAGCGACACGACCGCCCCGTGGAGCTTCAGCTGGGATACGACGAAGCGCGCAGATGGAACCTACAGCCTGTACGCCAAGGCTTATGACGCCGCGGGCAATGCGACGACATCACAATCGGTGAGCGTGACGGTCTCCAATTCGACGCAGACGACGACGACGCCGACGGCGGACATCACGCCGCCCGTCGTGCGGATCACGTCGCCCAGGAACGGATCGAAGATCAAGGGCAGCAACGTGACGATCAGCGCATCGGGAACCGACAACGTCGGCGTGGCGTCGATGAGTCTCTACGTCGACGGCGTGCTGAAGGCCACCGGAAATGCCTCGTCGCTTTCGTATGCCTGGGCCACCAGGGGTCTGGCGTCGGGCGCGCACGTGATCAGCGTCACGGCCAAGGACGCGGCAGGCAACGCGTCGACGGCGAGCGAAACCGTGACGCGATGACGTGCCCCGTCTGCTCGGCTCCGTGCACGGGTTGAGCCGAGCGCGCAAATGAAAAACGCCGGCGGACGCCGGCGTTTTTCGTTGGCTTTCCGACGCCCTTTACACGCGGCGCCGCCTCGAGAGACCGAGACCCATCAGCGCGGCCGCGAGCAGCATCATCATGCCGGGCTCGGGAACCGTGTTCGTCGTATTCGTCGTGCTGGTCGTGGTCGTCGTCGCGGTGGTGCTCGTCGTCGAAGTGGTCGATCCCACGTTTTGCGAATACAGGCTACCGACCTTGTCGCCGCCTACGGTATCCGTAAACGCGATCTGCAAGTGCGGGCCGAGCGACGAGATGTTGAGCGGATCCGAGAACGTGATCGTGTACAGCATGTCGTGCTGTATCGGCGTATCCGGCGCGATATCGAAACAGATGCTGCCGGGCGGCGATGACGGGCTGTTGCAATCGACCGCGTTGGCGCTGAGCTGCTGGTTCAACCCGGCAAGGTCCGTTGCACCCGGACCATTTGCTGTGGCGGTGGCAGTCGAAAAATCGAGACCGAGATCTTTAAGATCGAACGCGCCCAAAAACTGCACGCCAGCCCACGAGCCGCAAGTCGGATCGGCGGCATTGCAGGAACCGTCCGCGTTATCCGCATTGAGGATGTCCAGCGTCAAGGTGTTGGTGCCCGTTTGCGTGAACGTAAACGTGACGTTGTTGAACGTATCTTGAAAAATTGGATCCGCATTCGCCGCCGGCGATACTGAAACGGCAAGGGCGACTGCGCTGACCGCGAACAACGATTTCAGAGCCTTCATTTGACCTCCGCGCCAGACCGGCGTCATTAGTGATAATCCATCGGCCTCCGTTGTACGCCTCGTCCCTCGTGGCGCCGAAAACAGGCTGGCCGCAATCTGTCAGCGTCTTTAAAGCAGCGAGCGTGCCGAAGTTGCAAGTCATTGGGTCAGCAAGGTTTTTAGTCGTCGCTCCGTCCAACTGGCGGGTGCTCTGTAAAAATCTTCGACGGGGCTTCGCTCGAATTTCCCGCCCCAGTGGCGCCCCCGATCCGGGCACGTTTCCCGCTCCTTTACCCCCGTCGCGTGACACCGCTATATTGAAACTCTGACACTGGCCGCTGTGAGCGGCGGTCGCACATTCATGTTCTCGACGCGTTCCCCCTCGATCGAAACGCCGGCAACGCCGAGCGACTTCCTGTCGCGCGTCGGAAGCAAGGTCGCCCAAATCTTCGGCATCGACCTGCGGACGCTCGCCCTCTACCGGATCGGCCTCGCGCTGATCATCCTGCTGGATCTCGCGATGCGGGCACGCGACCTCACCGCCCATTATTCCGATTACGGCGTGTTGCCCCGTGCCGCGCTCCTAGGCGATATCGGACAGCGATTTCCTTCGCTGCACCTGATAAGCGGCTCGCCCAAGGTCCAGGCGCTTTTGTTCCTGTTCCAGGGTCTCGTCGCGCTGGCGCTGCTCGTCGGGTACCGCACGCGGCTCGCAACGATCCTTTCGTGGCTGCTCGCCCTGTCGCTGCAGGCGCGAAATCCCGCGCTCATGCAGGGCGGCGACATGCTGCTCTACCTGCTGCTGTTCTGGGGGATTTTCCTGCCGCTCGATGCCCGCTTCTCGGTCGACGCCGCACTCAACGAAGACGCGCAGAAAGCGCCCAACGCGTTCTTCTCGATCGCCACGATGGCGCTGCTCGTGCAGGCCATGTGCGTCTATACGTTCGGCGCGCTGCTCAAGACGAGCCCTGCGTGGATACCGGATGGAACGGCGATTTACTACGCGCTGCATCTCGATTACATCATCACGCCGCTCGGGGTTTGGCTCGGGCAATTCGGCACTCTGCTGCAGTTCCTGACCTACTACGTCTGGTCGCTGGAACTCGTCGCGCCGCTCATCATGTTCTCGCCGATCGCGCATTACCGGACGCGACTGATCGGCATGGCGTTGCTGCTGATGCTGCACGCAGGCTTCCTGTTGTTCATTTACATCGGCATCTTCGGCCTGTGCAGCATGACGTCGATCCTCGCGTTCACCCCCGGTCGGGTGTGGGATCGCATTGGCCAGCGTATCCGCACGCCCGAGCGCCGCGGCGTTGCCATCTACTACGACGAGCCTTGCGGATTCTGTCGCAAGATCTGCCTGATCCTTCGGATGTTCCTGCTGCTGCCCGAAACGCCGATCCTGCCTGCCCAGCAAGTCCCGGCGATCCATCGCGAAATGCAGATGCACAACAGCTGGGTCGTCGTCGATCACGACGGGTCGCACCACGTCCGCTTCGACGCGATCGTGCGGGTGTTCCGGCGCTCGGTGCTCTTTTCCTGGCTCGGTCGGCTATTCGCGCTGGCGCCGATGCGCGCGATCGGCGAGCGAATCTACGCCTGGGTCGCGAGAAACAGGGGCGAATTGGGCCGCTGGTCCGCGGTGACGCTTCCTTACCGCAGCCGTCCGATCACCCCTTCTGCCGGTGCGCAAGTGGTCGCCGGCCTGCTGCTGGCGGTGCTGCTTATCGTCAATCTGCAATCGATCCACGTTGTCGTCCCCGGTGTCGTCGGGATTGCGGATCCCGTGGCGGAGACGCTGCATCTCGCCCAGGGGTGGACGATGTTCGCGCCGCAGCCTTCCCGGCTCGATGGCTGGTTCGTCGCCCGCGGCACGACGAAGGATGGCCACGCCGTGGACGTCCTTCACGACCGGGAGGGCGAGCCGGACTGGAAGCGGCCCGAATACCTGGCGCGCGAGCACGCGACTTATCGATGGGAACGCTATCGGATGTGGCTGATCAACGAGTCGCACGCGAAGTACCGTCCGTACTACGCGCGCTATCTATGTCGCGTATGGAACGACGATCCTTCGCATACCGACAAGATTTCGAATGTCCAGATCTACTTCAACGCGGAGCTCGTGCCGCCGAACTACATCAGTCGACGCACGGAGCGCGAACTGGTCGTCGAGGAGCCTTGCGCCGACAAGCGTTGAGCGCGCTGACCTCGAGCAGGCGTCATGCTCAGGTGCCGGCAACGCTGGCGTTTCACTTGGCGGCGGAAACCATGTAGTCGACCGCTGCCTTGACCTGCGCATCGGTCAATGCGGTATTGCCGCCCTTCGGCGGCATCGCGTTCAGCCCATGCAGCGCCGCGTTGTAGAGCGCGGGCGTGCCGGTTGCGATGCGAGGCGCCCACGCGGCCTTGTCCCCGAACCTGGGCGAACCGGCGAGGCCGGTCGCATGACACACGTGGCAGGTCTGGTCGTACACGGACTTGCCTTCCGCGCTTCCGCCTGCGCTCGCCGCCTGCGTTGCGCCGGGCGCCGGCGAACTCGGCACGTTGGAAGCGCTCGCGACGTTGGTCGGTGCCGGCGTCGCCGCTGCGGCTGGCGCCGGCGCTGCGCGTGGCGCCGAAGGCGCTGCCGCGGGTGTCGCGACCGCCGTCTGCGTGGGCGCCGGCTCCTTCCAGTTCGCGCCCGCCTGGTCGGCCATATAGACGACCGCGCGATGAACTTCGTCGTCGGTGAGGCTCGGGTTGCCGCCCTTGGGCGGCATCACGCCACTCTTGCCCTGGTAACCGTTGATGGCGTGCTGGACGAGCGTGCTTTCGCCCTCCGCGATGCGCGGTGACCAGAGGGACTTGTCGCCGATCTTCGGTGCGCCGGCGATCCCTGCTTCGTGGCACGTCTTGCAGACCTGCGCGAACACCTGCTGTCCGCTCATGTTGCCGCTCGCGGGCGACGCCTCGGCAATCACGACGGTACCGAACGGCTTGATGCGCTCGAGCACCTTCGCCTTGTCCTCGCTCATGTCGCGTGCGCCGCTGGTGAAGAGCTGCGACAGGAGACCGATAACCGTAATCGGTACGAGAAAGGCGAGCAGGACGACGATGATCAACTGCTTCGGGGTCTTGATCGCGGAGGAGTGAACGTCGTGTTCCGTCATGGGTCGGGATCGCGGGAGAAAATACGCACGCGAGACGCGTGCGAAGGCCACATGAGCATCGGCGGCCAAAAACCGATGATTATAGCGGCAACGTGCGGCTCTCACGTGACCCGAAGCGTATAATCCGCGCCACGCGCCCGTAGCTCAGTTGGATAGAGTATTGGTTTCCGAAGCCAAGGGTCACAGGTTCGAATCCTGTCGGGCGCGCCACGAGACAACGTGCGCGCGTCCCGTGACCTTCCGTCTTCCGCGAAGGGTCGGCCGATGCGCCGATCGCGCGCCGGCTGCGGTCCTCGAACCGTGATGCACGCGTCGCCATCCACGATGATTCGAATTTCCATGTCGAAACGTTCGCTTTTTCTGTCGATCGTTCTGCTGTCGGCGGCATTCGTCGGCGCTGCCGTCCATGCGCAGGAAGGCGTCGCGGACAAGGACGACGCGCGTGCGCGCAAGATCGTCGAGGACGCCGATCGCGTCCGCTTCCCGGACGAGGGCTTCCAGGTCGACGTGTCGATCGTCACGACGCGCAAGGACGAAGCGGACGACGAGCGCACGTACCGCGTGCTGTCCAAAGGCAACGAGAACACCGTCGTGATGATCACCGCGCCCGCATCGGAGCGCGGGCAGATCATCCTGATGAAGGGACACGACCTCTGGGTGTTCCTGCCGAACGTCTCGCAGCCCGTGCGGCTGTCGCTCGCGCAACGGCTCACCGGCGAGGTCGCGAACGGCGACCTCGCACGTGCGAACTTCGCCGGCGACTACAACCCGCGAATCGTGCGCACCGATACGATCGACGGCGAGAATTACGACGTGCTCGAGTTGACGGCCGTCGATCGGACGGTCACGTATGCGCGTGTCCTGTACTGGGTGCGCCAGTCGAATTCGGCGCCGTACAAGGCGGAGTTCTATTCGACGTCGAACCGCCTCCTCAAGACCTGCACGTATGGCAAGTACGAGAAGGTGCTCGGAAAGCTCCGGCCCACGCAGCTCGTGATGGCCGACGCGCTGCACGAAGGCGAGAAATCGGTGCTCGACTACAGCGCGATGAAGCTTCGCGACCTGCCCGACAAGGTGTTCACGAAGGATTACCTGAAGAAGCTCGAGTGACGACCCGCGCGTTCAGCCGGCCGACACGGCCGACTCGTGGTAGCCCTGATCGATCTCGGCGGCAATCACGGCGAAGAGCGGCCGCACGAAAAAGCTGAATCCGTCGATGACGTCCGAAACACGCATCATCGACGGATGCCGGAGGCCCCGATGCTCGATCGGTGAGCCGATCCTCGTGAGCGCGACGCCGAGACGGCCGAGATGCTTGGCGAGGCGGCGCTCGGTCAGCATGAACAGCGTTTCGATGCCGTGCCGCCGCGCTTGCGCGAGTATCGCAAGATAAAGGCCGGCGGCAATGTAGGGGAAGCGCGGGCGGTCGGGCGTGCCGAAGTCGCTCTCGTCGATGCCGAGCGGCACCTGCTGTTCACCGCGGCGCCGCCGGTATCGCGCGATCACGGCGAGGCGCGAAACCTCCGCGATTTGCGCGCGGTTCATTCGATCCGGGTCGACGGTCGCGCGATCGAGCGAGTCGCCGCAAAGCGCCTCGAACGGAAGCTTCGCGTGACGATCCGCGGGGTTGGTGAGGACGAGCCGAACGCATCCGACGTATTCGCCAGTGGCAACCGATTGCAGGAGGCAGTGAACGGATTGCGGATCGAACGCATCGGACTCGAGCCCGTCGTCGCGCAGCGGCTCGTACCCCAGCTCCTCGCAATAGACCAGGTGCCGGATCCGGTAAACGGCGCGCCGGGAAGCTTCGTCGACGGCGGGCTGTACGCGGAAGTACCTGCTGAAGCCGGCACCGAGATTCAGGAATTCGGGCAGATGCATGGTTGGGTGCGGACCCCGACCACCTGCGCTGGCCAAGGGTTGGCCGATTATAGAGCCGGCCTCGCGGAGCATTCGCGAAGGCCTCGTCGGCATCGGTCGTGGCCTGTCGATCGGGTCCCCCGTCGACCCGGCGCGCCGCACGGCAAGAATGGGCGCAACGACGGTTCGCGCGGTAGAAAGTGCGCGGAAAGGCCGGTTTTTGTGCGTCGCCGATCAGAGACACTATCGGCCGGCAAATTTCTTGGTTAGACTGCCGCCGGTTCCATAGTTGTAGACGACGACGAGATCACGCTTGCCCGTCACAAATCGATAAATGAGGCCCGATATTGGCAGCACTTGCTAGGCGCCGCCCGATCGAGGCAGCCCCGGTCGGCGGCGACACGATCACCGCAATTCCCCATCAAGTCTCCCCGGTCCGCCTGTGCGTCGAAGATCCGGATTCGCGCCGGCTCGCGACCGAGTCGCAGACGAATCTCTTCAAGCTCCGGCTCGCCAACACGCAGGAGCGTCGCTCCCAGGCAAGCTACCTGATCCAGCGCCGATACGCGTGGCGGGGCTATGCCGTCGGCGAGCATACGGACCGTACGCCGAGCCGGATCACGGTCGCCGCGCATGACCGGGACGCGACCGCCGGCACGGTCACCGTCGGACTCGATTCGGCGGAGGGCCTGTTCGTCGACGGCCTGTACCAGGCCGAAGCCGATCTGTTGCGCGCGCAAGGCTACCGGCTGGCCGAGTTCACGAAGCTCGCGATCGACAACAACGTCCATTCGAAGCCCTTGCTCGCGGCGCTGTTCCATATTGCATTCATTTATGCCAAGCGCATTCACCGGTGCACGCACCTGCTGATCGAGGTGAACCCTCGGCACGAGAGCTACTACCGGCGAATGCTGGGATTCGAGATGGCCGGGCCGATCCGCCAGGATCCGCGCATCGGCGCGCCGGCCCAGCTCTTGCGTCTTTCGCTGGACTACGCGCAATCGGAGATCGCGCGCATCGGCGGCAATCCCAATCTTTCGTCGATCACCCGATCCCTGTATCCGTATGCGTTCGCGGAGCGGGAGCAGGTGATGATCGAGCGGAGACTGCGCGCGCTCGGGTAGGCTCGCGCGCTGCGTCCGCGCGGAGGCGTGCCTCCTCGCGTCATCGAGCCTCGCCTGTGCCATGCGCAAGTGCAAGAACTGCCTTTTGCCTGACAGCGTCCCGGGAGCAGACATCGACGCGTCGGGCCGTTGCCGCGCCTGCCGCGAACAACACGACGACCTGCGCGAACGCGACGAAGCGCTGCGCCAGGAATATGAAGCCGACCTGAGCCGGACGCTCGCCACCGTCCGCGGGACCGGCGACTACGACTGCATCGTCAACCTGAGCGGCGGCAAGGACAGCTGCCTGCTCCTGTACCGGATCGCGAAGGAGCACGGACTGCGCGTCCTCGCCTTCACGGCCGACGTGAACATTCCCGACGTCGCGTGGGAGAACATCCGGCGAACGGTACGGCTCGTGAACGTCGATCACGTCGTCTATACGCCGCCCAAGGATTTCTATCGCAAGCTCTACCGGTTCCTGCTGCGCAATCAGGAGGCGGGGGGCGCCGTGCGCACCGTCTGCTACGTCTGCGCACCGCTCTACGAGGGCTATTCGATCCAGGTCGCCGTCGAGAAGCATATTCCGCTCGTTCTGGCCGGTTACTCGCCGGGGCAGCCGGATCCGAGCCGGATGAAGTACGAGTTCCGGCGCGCGCTGATCGAGGACACCGACTGGACTCCGCCGGAGGTGCGCGAAAGCGGCCTTTTCTCGGAGGCCGAGCTGCGATATTTCTGGAATCCGGGACGCTATTCCGAGGGCACCCGCTTCCCGCGCTACCTGGCGCCATTCCACGCGTGGCCCTACTCGCAGGACGACAACATCCGAAAGGTCGTCGAGCTTGGCCTGATCAAGAACACGACGAAGGCGAGCCCGGTGCACAGCAACTGCCCGCTCAACTGGCTTCTCATGTACTCGGACCTCAAGAACCTCGGTTACAACCCGTATGCGCCCGAGTTTTCGAAGCTGATCCGGGAAGGCAAGGCCAGCAGGCGATACTGGAGGATCATGGCGCCCGTCGTCGACAACATGATCCGTACGCAGACGTTCCTCGGCAGAAACGTGCGCGAGTCGTTGAAAGACCTGGACCTCAAGACCGACGAACTGCGGATCACGCGCGCCGCGCAAACCGACGACACGATGTTTCCGGGGCGCAAGCCGAAGCCGTAATGCGCGAGCCGTTGGGCGCGAAGACCATTTCGTCGCTCGTCGCAGACCGCGCGCGAAGATCGCCCGACGCCGTTGCCCTTTGCCACCGAGCGGGAACGGCCGCGTGGCAACCGATGACCTATGCAGCGCTCGCGTCGACGGTCGAGCGGCTGGCGCGCGCCCTCGTCGGTCGCGGCCTGAAGCGCGGCGACCGCATCGCGATATTCAGCCGGACACGCGTCGAATGGCTGCTCGTCGAGCTGGCTGCGATGTCGGCCGGCCTCGTCGTCGTCGGTCTCGATCGTCACGCGCCGGGCGATACGCTCGCGCGGATTCTCGACGAGGCACAGCCTTCGGCACTGTTCGTCGATGAACCGAGCGCGCTTGCGGCGCTTCCCGAGTCGAGCGTTGCGCATATGCGACTGACCGTTACGGGTCAGCCGACGGGTGAGGATCCGCCGTCCGGAATTTCGAGCGTCGACTGGTCGGAGCTTCTCGAGGCGACCGACGTCGCAAACGAGCAAAGGCCGGCACCTGCCGAAGACGACGAGGCGCGGTCGCCGACGGCGCTTCTGTATACGTCCGGGACCACCGGCGTCCCGAAGGGCATTCTCTTCCGGCAGATGCACCTCGTCGCGGCGTGCCAGGCAATTCTGGCTGCGTTTCCGATGCTCGCGGCGTCGCGAGGCCGAACGATCTGCTGGCTGCCGATGGCGCCGCTGTTTCAGCGGATGATGAACTACGTCGCGCTGGCGGCCGGCGTGACGATCTACTTCGTCGAAGACCCCGCGCAACTCGTCACCGTCGCGCGCGAGGTTCGCCCGACCTATCTGATCGCCGTTCCGCGGCTGTTCGAAAGGCTCCACGGCGAGATACAGGAACGGCTGTCGAAGCTCCCGCGCGCGTTTCGCGGCCGGTCGCTCGATCGTGATGCGCGCGAAGCGCGTGCGGGAGTCGTCGAGCGCATGTCGGCCGCGTTCGTGGCCCGTGCCGTTCGCCGGACGTTCGGCGGCCGCGTCGAGTTCGTCGTGACCGGCTCCGCGCCGATGCCGGTGTGGCTGTTGCAATACTTCCGGCGATGCGGCGTGTTGCTGCTCGAGGCATACGGACTGAGCGAAGACACGGTGCCGATCGCGGCGAATCGTCTTGACGCGTTCCGGTTCGGATCGGTCGGCAAGTTGTTTCCGCAGAACGAGGTCCGATTTGCCGACGATGGCGAATTGCTCGTTCGTGGTCCGGGCCTCTTCGACGGATACTGGAGCGCCGACGGCACCGACACGAGCGGATTCTCGGCCGACGGCTTCTTCGCGACCGGCGACATCGGCGTCGTCGATGACGACGGATTCCTTTACCTGACCGGGCGCAAATCCGAGGTGTTCAAGACGTCCGGCGGCCTTCGCATTTCGCCGTCGAAGGTCGAGGCACACTACAGGAAACTGCCCTACATCGATCAGATCATCGTGTTCGGCCACGGACGAGCGTTCGTCGGGGCGCTCGTACGCGTGAACCCGCGCCTCGTGCAGGATAGTGACGGCCGCGACGTCACGTCGTCGAGCGATGTGCGAAAGCTTCGCGCGAAGGTCGAAGCCGACATCGCGGCGCTGGGAGCCGAGCTTCCCGGCCACGAGCGCATCCGTCGCTTCGAGTTGCTCGAGCGGCCGTTCGCGCTCGACCGCGGCGAGATCACGCCGTCGCTCAAACTGCGACGCGATACGATCCTTCGCAACTATCGCGAGCTGATCGACGCGATGTACGGCCCGCAGTGACGGCGACGAACGTCTATCTCGTCACCGGCGCGAGCGGCGTCATCGGCGCCGCCGTGGTGCCGCTGTTGCTGTCCGAGCCGGATACCGAGGTTCGCGTTCTGCTCCGCGCGACGTCGGCCGCCGCACTGTCGGCACGCCTGTCGGAGCTGATGCAATTCTGGGCGCCACGAATCGGCGTAACCGATGGCGCGGGCCGGCTGCAGGCGGTCAGAGGCGATGTGGGCCAGACCCGTCTCGGGCTGGATGCGCGCGGTCACGATGCGCTCGCGGCGAGCGTGACGAACATCATTCATGCGGCAGGCGAAGTGAGGCTCAACCAGTCGCTCGAACAGGCGCGCACGCTCGCGATCGGTTCGGCGACGGAGGTCGTCGCCTTCGCTCGTCGTTGCGCATCGGCACGGGGAATGGCGAAGCTCGAATATCTGAGCACGGTCGGCGTGGCCGGACGCCGTGCCGGGACGATTCCCGAAGAGCCGCTCGCCAACGCATCGGGGTACCACAACACCTACGAGCAGGCGAAGGCCGAGGCCGAGGCGATCGTCTTGCGCGAGATCGAACGGGGGTTGCCGGCGACGATTCACCGGCCGAGCATGGTCGTCGGCGACTCGCGCGACGGCGTCGTCAGGCGTTTCCAGGTGTTCTACCACCTGCTTCGCTTCATCGCCGGATCGCGCACGCGCGGCTGGCTGCCGGCCTTCGGCGATGCGCGGCTCGATCTCGTACCCGCCGACTACGTGGCACGCGCGCTCGTCGCCTGCAGCCGGCGCGACGACGCCGTCGGGCGCATCCTGCACCTTTGCGCGGGGCCCACCGGCGCCATTCGACTGGCCGATCTCGGCGAACGCCTGCGCGTCTTTCTCGCGTCGCGGGGAGAAACGGTCTTTCGACCGCGTTACCTGCCGTTGCCCGCGATGCGCGCGCTGCTGGCCGTCGCGACACCGCTGTCGCCGGGGTCCGTTCGGCGAGCGCTCGCGACGCTGCCGTTTTTCCTCGACTATCTGCGTGACCCGCAGTTGTTCGAGCACGAGCGAACGTCGCGCTTTCTCGAAGGCGGCGGGATCGTCGCGCCGCCGATCGTGCGCTTTCTCGAACCGGTGCTCGACTACTGGTACACCCGCTCGTCCCGCCACGCGGACGCAGCGGAAGCGTGACTAACGGTTTCTGCCGAGCGCATCGACGAGCGGCATCGTCGAGACGCGGAAGGCGGGCACGACGCTCGCGACCGCGGCCGCGAGGAATCCGCCGACGAATGCGCCGGCCATCACGCTCGGAACCAGCATGATCTGCGCGGTGTAGGCGAGATCGGATCCCGGTGGCGCCGGCATCGGTATGCCGACGATCGAAATGACGCGCGCGATGCCGGCACCGAGCGCGACGCCGAGCAGGGCGCCCGCAAGGCCGAGGATCGCCGATTCGACGAGGATCAGGACGAACAGGCGCCGCGAGCGATTGCCGAGCGTTCGCATCGTCCCGAATTCTCCGGCCCGCTCGAAGACCGCCATGTTGATCGCGTTCGCGACGGCCAGGACGACGAGGACGATGACGACGACTCGCAGCACGAGGAATTGCCGGTCGTAGAGCTCCACCGTGGCCTTGTAGAAGTCGTTGAGCTCGTCCCATGTCTTGACCGCGAGGTCTGCGCTTGCGCCAAGATCGTGCCGGAGCGCCGCGGCGACCGCGCGGGTATCGGCGGTCTGTGCGAGGAGGACGACGATCGCGTTCGCGGCCGTGGTGTCCATCAGCTCCTGCGCGGTCGCGAGCGGAATCCGCACGACGTGCAGGTCGTAATCCTTCGAGAAGCTTTGCGAGACGCCGACGACTTCGAACTCGAGCGTGTTCATCGCGCCGCCGACGGTGGAGACGAGAACGTTGACGCGTTCGCCGGGAACGAGCCCGAGCGCCTCGGCGAGGCCCCGCCCGACGACCGTCGACATCCGGTCTGTCCCGGAAAGCGCGCGCCCTGCGACGATCGTCGCGTGCGATGCGAGCGCCGCTTCCTTCTCCGGCTCGACGCCTTCGCCGACGACGGGATAGCTCGTTCGCCCGTTGTCGACGAGGCCGGCGAATGTCAGCCGGCTCATGACCGTCGCGCCGGGCGCGACACGCGACGCGAGCGCCGCGAGTCGTCGCGGATCGGTCAGAAGGTTCTTCTCGGGCGAACGCGAGCCGCTCGTGAAGAAAGCGGCCTTCGCGATCTGGATGTGCCCGGTTTGCGAATGAATGAGGGTTTCCGCGAGCTTCGCGTAGACGTCGTGGACGTAGCCGCCCGCCACGACGAGCGCGGCGACGCCGAAGGCGATCGCAGCCAGCACGACGCCCGTCCGCGCGCGATGACGAGGCACGTTGCGGCAAGCGAGCCGAACGATCTGCACGGCGTCGCCGGCGTGCCTAGCGACCCGTTCGTAGAGCATCGACGATGTCGAGCCGCGCGGCTTTGTAGGCCGGATAAAGGCTTGCGAGCGCGGTGACGCCGGCGACAAGGGCGACCGAACCCAGCACGAGCATGGGCGTCACGAGGAGCTTCGCCGTGTACGCCTCCGACATGCCGGGCGGTGGCGGCATCGGGATGCCGATCGACGAGATCGCGTAGGCGGCGACGAGTCCGACGGCGACGCCCAGCACGCTGCCGACGATGCCGATCAGCGTGCCCTCGAGCACGAAGCGCCGAAGCACGCGTCCTGCGGGGGTGCCCATCGCCAACAGCGTTCCGATTTCGGCAATGCGCTCGAGCACGTTCATCGTCATCGTGTTCAGGATGCTCATCACGACGATCGCGGCGACGATCACCCGCATCACGGACATCTGGCGGGACAGGAGCGCGGCGCTCTTCCGGTAGAAGTCGGCAAGCGACGGCCAGGCCAAGGCCTCGAGGCGAGTCCCGGCGATCCTGTCGCGTACGGCCGTCAGCGCTTCGTCGGTATTCTCGGTGTCGTCGAGCAGGACGACCAGCCGGTGGACGCCGTTGATGCGCATGAGCTTCTGCGCGGTTTGCAACGGCACGCGAAGCGCGGAATCGTCGTAGGCCTTGCTCACCGTGGAGAAGATGCCTCTCACCGGGACTTCCACGGCGTTCACGCCGCCGGAGGCGGGATTCACGAGCAACACGACACGGTCGCCGATCGCAACGCCCAGGTTGTCCGCGAGACCGCGTCCGATGATCACGCCGTCGTCGTCGCGCGCTTCGAGCTGCCTGCCGCTCTTGATGACCACGCTGTTGCGAAATCCCGCCTCGCTCGCCGGGTCGACGCCTTCGCCGATGAACGAGATCGTCGCGTCGCCGTGGCTCACGAAACCGTTGAAGGACAGGCGAGGCGCGACCGCTTTCACGTGGGCAATGCCGGACAGCGCGCGGGCGTCCACATCGGCGCTCGTGATGAGGTAGTGGAGCGGATCCGCAAGGCCGTGGTCGAAGTAGCCTTTGCGCACGACCTGCACGTGGCCGATGCTCGTTTCGATCGTTCCCTCGCGCATCGCCCACAGCATCCACTGGATGAAGCTGCCGGCGACGACGAGCGCGACGACGCCGAACGCGCTCGCGGCGATCGCGAGCGCGCTGCGCCGAGGATCGCGCAGGACGTTGCGCAGGGCGAGGCGCGCGTCATGGACGAGCGATCCCGCGTCGACGACACGGCCGATTCGACCGAAGCGAGTCATCGCCGATCCATTGCCTGATTCGCGCGCGAAGAGGCTCCGTCAGCGCTTCTTCGCGAAGACGACGACGTCCTTGCGCGGATTGAAGCAGCCACCGAGTAGTCCCTGGAGCAGCAGTCGCGCCGAGCGCAGCACGACGTCCGCGCGCCATGGTTCGAACGCCGCATCGATGACCCCGCCGGTGGCGTTGACGTAGCCGAACAGGAAGCGTGAATTGATGAACGGATAAAGCGTATCGGCGTACCAGCGATGCTCGACCCGCGAAACGGCGAAGCCGCGAGCGTCGATCATCGCGGTGAGTGCGCGTAACGAGAGCATGTGCTGGTGATAGGGCTGGTGCAACCGGCCGACCCTGTCGAAGGTGTCGTCGAGATCGAGCGCCGCCGCGTCAGGCGTGCCGATCACCGCGGTACGCCCGAGACCCAGCACGTGGTCGAGGAATTCGCCGGGATCAGGCACATGCTCGATCGCGTCCTGGGCCATGACAACATCGTAACGGCGGTCGAGCGTGCACCGATCGGCATAGCGCTCCGAATACGGATCGAATCCGTTGACGGCGGCGTAACCGCGGTCGCGGAGGAATTCGACGAAGCCACCGTTCCCGCATCCATAATCGAGGATCGCATGCGAGGGTCGGACGCCGCCGCGCTCGAGTTGACGGCGGCGCGATGCGAAGAGCAGTCGTGTGGGCAGGTCGGCGCGCTGCCCCTGGATAGGATATCGCCGATAGTATTGGCCGTGATCGATCTCTTCCGCGCAATGAAGGGAAGCGCAATGCCGGCAGCGCCAGACCGTGAAATGCCGGTCGTGGAACTCGCGTACGTTGCACGCGACCTGTGCGACCTCGCTGGCCTCCTCGAGCCGGCCGCGCCCGGGGCACACATTGCAGATACTGAACTCATGCATGATCGGTCCGGCCGGTGGCGCCAGGCGCCTGCTGGCGAGGTCGGTGTCGACGCAGCTTACATTCGGGCCGTCGGTCGCGCGATAGAGTGACGCAAGACGCTGATTAAAAGCCCTTTGTTGTCCCAGGCACAGGTGTTGCTCAATTAGGTCCGGGAATCTTCTTATACCCGACGGAGCGGAAACATGACAATGACAACGGGCAAATTCGCAAGGTGTCTCGCGAGTGCCGCCTTGGGCAGTGCCCTTCTAATGACGGCAGCCGGTGCGTCCGCCTCGCCCTCTATCACAAACCTCGACGGCACGTTCGACCCGTTCGGCGGGTTCGACTGGAGCAAGGCGGGTAACGCCATAACGAGCGGGGCAATCGTCAACGGCGGAACGGTCACGTCGACGTTCTGGGCCAACGCGATCGCGATAAACGACACCTCGAGCACCCCATTCACGACGCCAAACCTGTTCCCGAACAATGCTTCCGGGACATACGAGTACACGACGCTCGCGACGATAACGGAGACGGTCTCGTGTGGCGGCGCGATCGGAGATCCTTGCGGGACCTCGGCGACCTTTACGGCCACGGGCGGCAGTTGGACGATCTATTACGATACTTCGCCCAACTCCAACCTGGTGACCGGTGCCGGCATAACGGACGGCACCAAGTTGATCGCGGGTGATGTTACGTCAGGTGGCGGCACGTTCATACTCTCGGGTACCGGAGGCGGTGGGTTCTTCAACTACAACGGCACGGTCACGTTCACCGACACCTCGTTCATTAACCCGGCCTTGCTCGGCACGAACGCCTTTTCCACGCTGCAGTTCGGTAGCGATACGACGAGCTGGACGCATCCGACCTCGCAGCCGGGTCCGAATGGCACAACGGCGCCGTTGGGGAACGTGCTGGCCTTCCAGGCGGACGCGAACCAGGCGTTCACGCCGACGACGACGGTGCCCGAACCCGGTACGCTCGCGCTGCTCGCCGCGGCCATCCTCGGCGTCGGCTTCGTCCGCCGTCGTTCGAAATAAGCCG
>Ga0134128_10003912_pt1 | contig 18260 bp, 14 predicted proteins | sample KB31754_FD_96462 | JGI IMG/M metagenome (GOLD analysis project Ga0134128, IMG submission 96462) | Terrestrial soil microbial communities with excess Nitrogen fertilizer from Kellogg Biological Station, Michigan, USA - KB3-175-4 | ecosystem: Environmental > Terrestrial > Soil > Unclassified ... | reverse complement strand
CACCGTAAACGTCCGTCTTTTCTGCCTCATCTTACCCTCCGGTAGTCTAACGCCAATTCCGGTGGGAAAGTGTCAACAGATCAGCACGTCAACAAACGTCGCACCTCAGGTGGACAGGATACGGTCGCGGACTCCGGCCATCACCGGGTGGTCAAGTTCGATCGCCAAGGCAACGTGACGCTGAGCTACACCGGCTCGCAGCAGTTCAACCAAGTCCAAGGCCTCGGCCTCGACGCGAACGGCGCGCTCTACGCCGTGGACCGCAACGCCAACGACGTGCTCAAGCTTGGGCCGCCTACCTCAGGCGGCTTCGGGGCGATGTCCTTCGTCGTCGGCGGCGCCGTCACGACGGCGGCCCCGGCTGTGGCGGTGGTCGCGAAGGACGTGGGCGGCGTGGTGGCGCGGCAGGATCATGCCGCGGTCGTCATCCCGCCCCAAGCCCTCGCTCAGGACACGCTGATCACGGTCTCCAGCGACGTTACGCATAGCCCCGTCGAGGCGACAGCCATGGCGGCCCAGGGCGCCGCCATGGGGCTGAAGGGAGCGGCTCCAACGATCAATTACGGGCCGGAAGGCACGCAGTTCGCCGTCCCGGTGACGATCGTGCTGCCCTTCGACCCCGCATTGGTCTCGGCCTACGGCATGAACGCGGATGCCCTGAAGGTCTATTACTGGAATCCGACGGCCGGCCATTGGGAAGCCCTCGACTCGACTATCGATCCCATCAATCACACCGTTGCGGCCCAGACTTCTCACTTCTCGGCTTATCAGGTCATGGGCTCTGGCGGGAGCTCGGTCGGCGTGGCGTCCGCGGCGCAAGACGCCTTCGGCCTTCGGGCTGCTTATGTCTTCCCGAATCCCGTGCGGGGCGTGCGGGCGGTGACGATCCGTGTCCAGCCGGGGCTCGCCGATTCCGTCGAAGTCCATGTCTATGACGTGACGGGGCGCCGCGTGCACTCCTCCTCCGATTTCCGATTCGCCGTGCTCGACGACGGCAACGGCCTCGGGGCCCAGGATACGTACGATCACGTCTGGGACGTGTCGGGTGTGGGTTCAGGCGTGTATACGTACGTGATCACCGCGAAGAAGGGCGGGCAGGCCGACATCCATAAATCAGGGAAAGTGGGGGTGATCAAGTGAAGATCACTCTCCTCGTCGTGGCTTTGGCGTTGGCGGCTCCCGGCCGCGCCGCGGAAACCGCCGCTTTCTTGAATCTCGGGGTGGGCGCCCGCTACCTGGCCATGGGCGGCGCGGGAACGGCACTGTCCGACGACGCAAACTCGCTGTACTGGAACGCGGCCGGCCTCGGCGACGCCAAGCGGGAGTTCAGCGTCAGCGACATGGAGCTCCAGGAGAGCACGCGACTCGACTTCGCTTCCTTCGCCCAGCCGACCAAACTCGGCACGTTCGCTGTCGGCGGCGCCTACCTGAGCCAGAGTACGATTGAGGGGCGCGACGCCAACGGGCACGCCATCGGCGGCTTCAACGCCGCGGACGCCGATATTGCCGTCGGCTACGGGCGCAAGACGGATCTCGTCGATCTTGGCGGGACGATCAAGTTCATCCAATCGCACATCGCCTCGGCTCAGGCTTCGACCTTCGCTGCCGACATTGGCGCGCGCAAGCAGGTCGGCCGCGTCTTGCTGGGCGCGGCGTTGAGGAATCTCGGGCCCGGCCTGAAGTTCGACACCGAACGGAACGACCTGCCGATGCGGCTGGCCGTCGGAGCGGCCTACAAGTTCGAGGCCGGACACGCGCTGACGGCCGAGGTCACCAACGCTCCTCGCGCCGGAGGGACGGACGTTGGTTTCGGCGGCGAGTTCCAGGGGATGAAGAACGTCTTCCTGCGCGCTGGATACACGACCCAAACTGCGATCACCGGCGGCTCGAGCTTTGACGCGGCGCGCGGCCTAACCCTCGGCGTCGGCTTCCGAGCCGATCGCTGGACCATCGACTATGCTGCGGTGCCGATGGGAGAGCTCGGCACCACCCACCGGTTCACTCTCAGCGCTCGGTTCTGACCTTGACGAGCTGCGGCGGTACGGCTAAAGTCACGGCATGAATTGTCCGTCTTGCGGTCTCAACGCCGGCGAGGCGGTCGAATGCCCGGCCTGCGGCGTCATCTTCGCGAAATGGAAGCCTCGGCAGGAAATCCCATCGGCGAAGACGGACCGGAGTCTGAGCGCTGGAACGATCGCGGCCGTGCTCGTCCTCACGCTCGGCGGGGTCTGGTTCTACGCGCGAAAGACGATCGTATTCCCCGCGGCCGAGCCGGCCTCGACTGAGCCGGCGCCGGTCACGCTCTACCTCGGCTCCGCGGTGAAAGCCCCGGGAGAAATTCAGATCCCACTGGCCCCGCTAGCGAAGTTCGACGGCTTCACCAAGGCGCAGATTTACGACATCAGACGACACGCCATCGCAGAGCATCCCGAGTTGACGGGCAAGAGTTATGAGCCGAGCGACTATGTCTTCGGCTCCATCGAGGACGGAAAGCCATGGTGGGGCCTTGAGGGTCTCTATTTCTACGGCGATGGGCCCAATGGGAACGCAGGACCTTCAGAGGAGTCGCGCTTCCTGCCCAATCCGTTCCTCCTCGTCGGAATCCGCGAATCGATGGCGCGAACAGGCGCCACCCCGGACGGTTCGACGAACTATTACCCGTATCCGACCCGGCTCGCCTGGAACGCGGCCGAGTCGTCGGCGCGCGTTGAGTATTCTGTCTCTCAGTATTTCGATTTCACCGCGAACCATGCCTATTCGCCGGAATACCGACGGCAGTTCCAGTTCGTGCTCTACAACGCGCGGGACCTCGGGTTTCGCTACTTTGCCCTCGACCGCGCGCGGTCGAAAGGGATCTCCCTCATTCAGGACACGGACGAGCCCCGCAGCGCCCGGCAATTCATCCACCGCGGCCCGAGTTGTGGAGTGGCCGGAGGCTGCAACAACATGAGCCCGCACGCGAAGGAATTCCTATTCGACGTACCGGCCGCGCCGGCGAAGGCTGTCCTTAAGCTCTGGCGGACCAAGCCGGACGACAGCAATGCTCCCGCCGATATGACCTATACGATAGACATGATTTGATCCCCGTGAGTGAAGCGTCCGACTGGAGAGAACGCTGGATCAGTAGGCCGCCCGGGGTTTTAGCGTAGTGCCTGCGTAGTGTTTGGGGGTCCAAACGGCACTACGAGACAGGATGAGCCAGGATGTCTCTCGACGAGAAAACAGGCGGCGGGGTCCGCCCGAGGGGCAGAAATCAGTTTTCGAGACTGCTACCTTCAACCGCTCGGTCACCCTTCCGTGTCCGACGAGAATCTCGCTTTGAGCGGTCGAGCGGACATTTTAGCATACCTACTTCGCCCGATAGACGCGCACGATCCGCTTTCCCGTCTTCACGTCCGTTCCTTTGAGAGCGACGAGCTTCACCTTCGCCGAAAAACGGCCCTTCAGCTCGGCCTCGGAGTAGATCTCGTCGAGTCGGATCTCGGCGTTCTTGTCCGATGGGCCCAGCGTCATGCGCGCCTCCGCGCGGCAGCCGCGCGCTGTCTTCGAGCTGCGCACCCGCAGCCGAGGATTAGGCCCGAGGTCGTGCTGGACCTCCTTGAGCTCGTTGAGACGGACCGAGAACGAGTCCGCGCCCGCGTCCGGGACGGACCCGGTCTCCACCTCGAGGCGCTTGCGGATGCCGCGCTTGATCAGCGGATTGACCGGCTTGAAGCTCCGGCGGTCCATGAGCCAATAGAAGTCGAGCGCTGGGGAATCGCCCTGGCGGACGATGCGGCACTCGTCATCGAGGCGCGTGTACACGACGAGGTCGTTGCGGGGGTGGACGCTCTTGCGGACGGTCACGACCCGGTAGTGGGGGCCCACCTCGGGGATCGTCGCCACCAGAGGCCCGGCGGCGGCGGAGACGCACAGGAACGCGGCCAAGGCCGAGAGCGCTCGCCGGGCGATTCGCATGCGCGGAGTATAGCACCGCGCCCCCCGGTTCATGCGGCCTTCAAAATAAAGTGACCTGCGGCGCATGGGCCGGCGGGTCCGGGAACTCTAGAATCGGAGCCCATGAAGCCTTGGAGCCTCCTCGTCTCGATCTGCCTCCTCGCCGCCGCCGGCTGCGCCGAGCGCCCCGCCTACTTCGGGAGCGCCGCGCGCGTGACGCGCGAGAACGGCGCCTCCTATTGGGAGGCGCCCGCCATGTCGCCGCCCTACATGCGGGTCCGCATGCGGCGTCCGGCGCGGGCTCCGCGGCCCGTCCCGGCCGTCTACGAGGGCGCGCTGACCCTCCGCTCGATCTCCCCGGCCGTCCTGCGTTCGTCGTTCACCGTCGCCGAGGGCAGCTCGGCGTCCCTCCATTTCGACCTCAACCCGCGCGCCACCGCCGTGCGCTACGAGCCGGGGGCGCTGGACGTCGTCGTCGCCTGCGCCCGCGGCGAGTGCCGGGCGAGCTCGACGCCCGCGCCGATCTGGGACGACGGCACGGTCGCGCTGAAGCTCAAGAGGCCGGCGCGGCGCCGCGGCGAAAAGCGCGCGGCCTCGCGCAAGGCGGCCGACGCCGGCGCCCTCGCGGCGGCGGCGGACCTGCGCGAGGACGGCGAGTGCGCCGCCTTGGACCAGACGGTGTCGGCCGCGGCGGCGAGGACGGCGAAGACCGGCGAGGGAGAGACGCGGACGGAGCGGGCCGCGCGGAATCGCTACGTCGCGGAAGGCTGCGCGGCGTGGCTCGACGCGCATGGGGGCGCGGCGGCGGCGCGGCGCAGGGTCCGGCTGTCGCGGTGGACCAGCCTCGGCGGCCGGTGACCCGGGGCGCTCAGCCCGGCGTCTGGGAGCGCGGCGCGGGCGCCTCGGCCGACGGGGCCGGCTCCATGCGGCGCGGGACGTAGACGTGCGCGCGCCCGGCGTTGGCCGCCCCGACGAGGCACGGCAGCTTGAGCTCGTGGAACTTGTAGCTGGACGCGCGCAGGGGCTCGATCGAGGAGACGACCTCGATGTGCCCCGAGCGGTTGTTGAAGCCGCAGACGTTGCGGTCGAAGACGATGATGCTGCCGATGACGAGCGGGTCGACGCGCAGGTCGAGCCGCTGCAGGGGCGCCTTGCGCGCGACCGCCGGGTCCTTCTGCTCCTTCGTCTCCAGCGCGTTCATCGCCCAGGCGAAGCTGAAGGCGCGGCGCGAGCGGCGCCAGTCGCCCCGCAGCGGCACCTCGTCGCGGTACTCGTTGGACCAGAGGCCGGTCTCCTGCAGGGCCATGCGCACCCACGCGTAGCAGCGGCCGCGGCGCCGGCGCTGCTCGCGCCGCGCCTTCTTGCGCGTGGTCGCCGAGTACCAGCCCTGCGCGCCCTCCTCCGCCGCCGACGCGAGCTCCTCGGCGCGGTCCCAATCGACGGAGTCGAGCACGCTCTCCGCGGGGCCTTGCGGCTCGGCCGGCGCGACGCTCGGGACGACGCGCCGCGTCTTGACCCTCTTGCCGTGCCGGATCAAAGTCACGAGCTTCGTCGCGGGCTTCGCGGGAGCGACCGGGGCCGCCACCACGTCGGCCAGGTAGAGGTAGCGGGGCTTGTAGCTGCGCTGGCGGACCTCGGCGGTGAGCTCGGCGGCGCCCGCCGCCTGCTCGGCGGTCAGCGGCTCGGTCGAGACGCGCACGCGGTCGCGGTACACCGGAAGAGCCGACTCGGGAGGCTTGATCCCCAGGCGTCCGGCGACGAGCACCGCCATGTCCGCGTACACGGGAAGCGACTCGGCGCCGCGTCCGGCCTCGATGAACGCGGCTTGTCCGGCCAAGGACTCGAGGGAGGCGGCCTCGTCCGGGAACGCGGCGGCCAGCCGGGCCGGCACGTCGAGCGCGGGAAGCGGAACGGCTCCTTTCTTGTCGAGATAGGACTCGCGGGCGCCCGCGAGGAACGCGACGCGCAGGGCGTCGAAGTCGCGGCGGGCGCCGTCGAGCGCCGCGGGAACGGCCGGAGCAGCCGAAGGCGCGGCCGGAACGGCCGCCGAGCTCTTGGGCGTCTCGAAGACGGCCGGCGTCTGAGCCGAGGCGCCGGCGGACAGGGCGCCCGCCAGGGCCGTCATCGCCAGAGCGCATGAAAGTCGACGGAAAGACATGCGATTCAGTTTAGGGTCCTCAGAGGGAAAAATCAAGTTCCGGGCGCCCAAATTTTTCCTAAATTCCCGGCGAACGGCCAGTTTAGCAATTTTATGACGACGCCCGCCCGCCTCGAATTGAGAGGGATTTGTTTGCCGGGCGGCGGCCCGCGGGGATAAACTCCGAGGGACGGCAGCCACCGGCAAGGAGGACTCGTGTCGGACCAATGGTACAAGGAAGCCGTCTTCTATGAGGTTCCGATCAAATCCTTCTGCGACTCCAACGCGGACGGGATCGGCGATCTGCCGGGCTTGACGTCCAAGCTCGACTATCTCAAGCACCTCGAGATCGACTGCATCTGGCTGCTGCCCATGTACCCGTCGCCCCTGCGCGACGACGGCTACGACATCTCCGACTTCTGCTCCATCAATCCCGACTACGGCACCTTGGCTGACTTCGAGGCCTTCGTGAAGGCGGCGCACGAGCGCAAGATCCGGGTCATCGCCGACCTCGTCCTCAACCACACGTCCGACCAGCACCCGTGGTTCCAGGCCGCCCGCCGCCCCGGCAATCCCAAGCGCGACTGGTACGTCTGGTCGGACGACGACCAGCGATACAAGGACGTGCGCATCATCTTCACCGACACCGAGAAGTCGAACTGGACCTGGGATCCCGTCGCCAAGGCCTACTATTGGCACCGCTTTTTCTCCCACCAGCCGGACCTGAACTTCGACAACCCGGAGGTGCGCGCCGCGATGCTCGACGTCGTGCGCTTCTGGCTCGACAAAGGCCTCGACGGCTTCCGCGTCGACGCCGTCCCATATCTGTTCGAGCGCGAGGGCACCAGCTGCGAGAACCTGCCGGAGACGCACGCGTTCCTCAAGCAGATGCGCGCGATGGTGGACGAGTACTACACCGACCGCGTCCTGCTCGCCGAGGCCAACCAGCTGCCGGCCGAGGTCCGCCCGTACTTCGGCGACGGCGACGAGTGCCACATGGCCTTCCATTTCCCGCTCATGCCGCGCATCTTCATCGCCATCCGCCGCGAGGACCGCAAGCCGATCGTGGACGTGCTGCGCGAGACGCCGCCGATCCCCGAGAACTGCCAGTGGGGCCTTTTCCTGCGCAATCACGACGAGCTGACGCTCGAGATGGTCACGGAGGAGGAGCGCCAGTACATGCTCAAGGAGTTCGCGCACGTGCCCCGCATGAAGCTGAACCTGGGCATCCGCCGGCGCTTGGCGCCCCTGATGGAGTTCGGCCGGCGCCAGATGGAGCTGCTGGCCTCGCTGATCATGTCCCTGCCCGGAAGCCCCGTGCTGTACTACGGCGACGAGATCGGCATGGGCGACAACATCTACCTCGGCGACCGCGACGGCGTGCGCACGCCCATGCAGTGGAGCTCGGACCGCAACGCCGGATTCTCGCGCGCCGACCCCGAGCGCCTCTACGCCCAGCCCGTCCTGAACCCCGTCTGCAGCTACCAGGCGGTCAACGTCGAGGCGCAGGAGCGCATCCCGAACTCGCTGTTCCACTGGATGAAGCGCCTCATCGGCCTGCGCCGCCGCCATCCCGCGTTCGGCCGCGGCGCCATGCAGATGCTCGAGCCCGCGAACACGCACGTCCTCGCCTACCTGCGCGAGGGCGGCGGGAGCACCCTGCTGGTCGTCAACAACCTGTCGCGCTTCGCCCAGCCCGTCGAGCTCGACCTCGGCCGCTTCCGGGGCTGGACGCCCGTCGAGATGTTCGGCCACTCGCGCTTTCCGCCGATCGGAGACGGTCCGTACGTGCTGACGATGTCGCCGCACGGCTTCCTGTGGTTCACACTGGAGAGATGACCATGGAAAAACTGCCCCTGTCGCTCCTCGCTTTCGACGCGGCGATCCTGGTCGCGGCGCTGGTCATCGTGCGCTTCACCTTGCGCCGGCCCGTCGAGCGGCTGACCGCCTGGCTGCATCAGCTGCACGGGGGGCAGGCGCCGGCGGCGCCGCGCCTGCCCGCGCGCGGCCTGCTGGCGCCGCTGATCCGCGAGGCGGAGACGCTGGCGCGGGACCTGGCGCGCGCGCAGACGGCCGCCGAGCAGGAGGCGCGCCTGAGGCAGGCCGGGGAGTCGCTGTGGACCCCCGAGCGCCTGCGCGAGCACGTTCGCGTGATGCTGTCCGGCCGGCCGCTCGTCGTCGTCGCCAACCGCGAGCCCTATCGCCACTCGCGCCAGAGCGGGCGGCTCGAGTGGGTGACCCCGGCGAGCGGCCTCGTGACCGGTCTCGAGCCGCTGCTGCGCGCGTGCGGAGGGACGTGGATCGCGCACGGCGACGGCGACGCCGACCGCGAGACGGCGGACGGCCGGGGGCGCCTGCGCGTGCCGCCGGACCGGCCCCAGTACACGCTGCGCCGCGTCTGGCTCGGGGCCGAGGAGTTCCGGGGCTATTACGAGGGCTTCGCCAACGAGGGGCTGTGGCCCCTGTGCCACATCGCCCACACGCGCCCGGTGTTCCGCGCCTCCGACTGGGCCGACTACCGCCGGGTCAACGAGCGCTTCGCCGAGGCGGTGCTCGACGAGATCTCGGGAGAGTACGAGCCCTGCGTCCTCGTGCAGGACTATCACTTCACGCTCCTGCCCAAGCTGATCAAGGACCGCCGGCCCGACGCGCGCGTGGCGCTGTTCTGGCACATCCCCTGGCCCAATCCCGAGGCCTTCGCCATCTGCCCGTGGCGCAAGGAGCTGCTGATCGGCCTGCTCGGCGCGGACCTGATCGGGTTCCACACTCAGTTCCACTGCAACAACTTCCTCGAGACCGTCGACCGGACCCTCGAGTCTCGCATCGACCGCGAGCGCTTCGCGGTCAAGCGCGAGGGCCGCGCCACCGTCGTCAAGCCGTTCCCGATCAGCGTGGCGTTCGAGGAGCCGCGCTCGAAGGACCCCGACGCGGACGCCGCCGCCGCGCGCGCCTTCGTCCTGCGCGAGACGAGGAGCCGCGCCGAGTTCCTGGCCGTCGGAGTGGACCGGCTGGACTACACGAAGGGCATCCTCGAGCGCCTGCGGGGCGTCGAGCGCTTCCTGGAGCTCTATCCCGATTATCGCGGCCGCTTCACGCTGTTCCAGATCGGCGCGCCGAGCCGCACAGGCCTCGAGACCTACCGGGATTTCACCGCGCACGTCGAGGCCGAGGCGGCGCGGATCAACGCGCGCTTCGCGGGGGGCGCCCCGCCCATCGCCCTGCGCCTGAAGCACCACAGCCACCAGGAGATACTGCCGTTCTATCGCGCCGCCGACGCGTGCCTGGTCACGTCCCTGCACGACGGGATGAACCTCGTGGCCAAGGAGTTCGTCGTCGCGCGCGAGGACGAGGGGGGCGTGCTGATCCTGAGCCGCTTCACGGGCGCCGCGCGGGAGCTGCGCGACGCGCTGATCGTCAACCCGTACGACATGGACGAGGTCGCGAACGCGCTGCGCGACGCGCTGACGATGGACCGCGGCGAGAGGACCCTGCGCATGGTGCGCCTGCGCCGCCAGGTGCGGGAGCACAACGTCTACCGCTGGGCCGGCGGCTTGATCGAGGAGCTGGCGTCGGTGCGCATCCCGGCGCTGGCGAGGAGCTGAGGTGAAGCCCGCGCGCTGGACGGACCGGCTGGCCGACGAGATCGGACGCCATCCGCGCGTCCTCGTCGTGCTCGACTACGACGGCACGCTCGTGCGCCTGCGCTCCCGGCCGCACTTGGCCGTGCTCGGAGCCGAGGAGCGCGCGATCCTGCGCCGGCTCGATCGCGGCCGCTCGCGGCTGGCGATGATGAGCGGACGCGCCGTCGCCGACCTGAGGGAGCGCGTCGACGTCGAGGACATCCTCTACGGCGGCGTGTTCGGCCTGGAGATCGCCGGGCCGGGCTGGCACTTCATCCACCCCGACGCGCGCGCCATGCACCAGTCCCTGCTCGACCTCAAGGAGGCGCTCTCCGCGCTGTTCGCCGACGTGCCGGGAGCCGCCATCGAGGACAAGGGGGTGGGGATCACGGTCCACTACCGGAACATCCCGCCGGGCCGCCGCGAGGAGTTCGAGCGCCGCATCGCGCACGCGCGCTCCGCGGCGCCGCGCGGGCTCTCCTGGCGGCGCGGACGCATGGCCTGGGAGATCCTGCCGCGCACCCAGTGGGACAAGGGCGAGGCGGCCAAGCTGCTCTGGAAGCGCCTGAAGCGGCCCTTCATGCTCGTGATCGGGGACGAGCACTACGACGAGCCCATGCTCCGGGCCGCCTCCGGCCGCGGCGTGGGCGTGCGCGTCGGGCGCGGGGCCTCGGAAGCGGCGCACCGCCTGCGCGACGCGGCGGCGGTGCGGCGCCTGCTTCGCCGCGTCGCCGAGAAGCTCGCCGGACCCGCATCGGGTCCCGCCGGCGCGCGCTTCGCGCGCGGCCTCAAGAGGACGAGAAGCGCGAGAAGCCGGGCGCGGAAGGCGGCGGGACGCCCCGTCGTTACTGCGCGGCGCCGGCCTGGCGATCCCGGATCAGGTCGTAGTGCGCGCCGCCCTGGTAGAAGCGGAGCAGCTGCTCGCGGCTGATGGCCGGCACGAGCTTGCCCTCGGCGCCGTCCTCCCAGACCACGCGGTCGGCGAACAGCTCCAGCAGCTGGTCGGCGCGGCGCTTGCCGGCGTAGCGGCCGATCAGGCGCTTGAACCAGGTGCCGCGGCCTTCGACGGCGTCGCGATGCTGGTTGGCCTCGCGGATGCGGGCCAGGTCGTACGCCGTCAGGTAGTCGTGCATGCCGAAGTCCCGGAACAGGCGGTTGAACTCGTCCATGTCGACGTCGCCGCGCCGCACGCCGGGCTTGCTTCCGTCGGCCCAGACGCGATTGCTCGAGAAGTCCGTCAGCGCGATCAGCCCCGGGACGTTGATGTCGAGGAAGCCGGGGTTGTAGCGCGCCTTCTCCCCGGCGGAGGCCCCGTTCCAGGTCTTGCGCGCGTAGATCACGTGCCACATCGCGGTCGTCATGAAAGCCTCGACGACGGACGAGCCGCCCTTGCGCAAAGTGGCGTACGTGTCGCCGAACTTCAGGACGGGCCCCGGTTTTCCGTTGAGCATGATCCAGAAGTGCTTGTCGACGGCCGTGTCTCCCGCGATGTCCTTGGCGTCGGTCTTCGGCAGGTCCGCCGCGAGCTTGGCCTGCAGGCCCACGCGCAGGTTCTGCTGGTCCTGCGCCGTCTTCTTCGCGGCCTTCAGCGTCTTCACGCCGGAATAGACCGACGCGGCCGCGACCAGCAGCGCGCCGACCGGGTGCGCGGCGAACAGGCGCCACGCGATCATGCCGCCGACGTCGAGCACGGTGAACGCGCCGAGCTTGGCGGCCAGCGCGCCCTTGCGGCCCTGCTTCTCCGCCGCGAACAGCGGCGCGAGCAGCTGGGCTTTCCCGCCGCTCTTGGAGTCGGACAGGACCTTCGTCATCGCCCCGGACGACTCGAGGAGATCGCGCGAGGCGAACAGCGCCGTCACGGCCGGGATCACGAGCAGGCTGCCGAACGAGAGCAGCGAGACCGGCCCGATCAGCGGGGCGATGAACGCGACGGCGGCGCCGATGAGGATGTTGCGGTAGGCGGCCTTGACCGCGGCGCGCGACGACGCCAGCTGGCTGTTCGCGAGCTTGTCGTTCAGAGATCCCGGCTGGTCCCACGGGCGGAACGAGTTGTCCATGCCCTCGATCGCGGGGCGCAGGGACGGATAGTGCCGCTCGATCAGGTTGGCGAAGTTGGTGTGCTCGATGTACTCCATGCCGGCGGCGCCGTAGGTGGCCGCGCTGTACTGCTCGGACAGGAAGCGGTCGTTCTTGAGGCGCGCCGGAGCCGACAGGACGAACGGCTTGAACTGGCGATTGCCGAGCGCGAAGGCGTCGGGCTTGCGTTCGGCGCGGATGCCGGGCGTGAAGTCGACGTCGTCGACGGTCTTGTAGACGGACGCCAAGGCCGCGGCGGCCTCGACGTTTCCGCCGGTGAGCTCGAGGAAGGTCTTCGGCGGTCGCTCGCCGAGGCGCTTGACGAAGGCGTTGTACGTCGACGCGGCCAGGCGTTCGCGGGTGCGGATGATGTCGACCGCGGTGAGGTCGATGTGACGGCCGTCCTGCGTCGTGAGGTCGCGCAGGGCGTCGGGCGCGTTGTTGATCGTCAGCGCTCCGGCGGACTCGAGGCCGTACGACAGGGCGAGATCGTCGCCCTCGTAGGCCTTGAGGGTCGGCACGGTCGTGAAGCCCTGCGCGTCCTTCAGGTAGATGTCGCCGAGGAACTTCACCTGGTTCTCGCCGGAGGGCGTCGTTTCCAGATGCTGGATCTTGTTCCAGTCGCGGATCATCGTGTGCAGGCGATAGACGTCGAAGAACTCCTCGACGAAGGCGTAGTTCTTGCCGTAGTGCTGGGTCTTCGTGCCGGGGACGCCGAAGATCAGCTCGTAGCGCAGCAGCCAGCCCAGGATTTTTCCGAGACGCGGATTCCTGTCGGAGAAGCGCATGACCCACAGCTTCATGGGCTTGCCGAGGAAGCCGTACCAGTCCGCCCACATGCCGGCGTGGAGCGTCGGGTGCGGGAGGAGGGCGCGGGTCCACTCGGTGGTGTGCAGGCGCGCGTTCAGCGCGGTGACGCGCAGGCGCGCCAACTGGAAGATCTGCTGGTCGTTCCAATCCGGGTGCTCCGACTTGACCGCGTCGGCGACGGCGTTGTGCTCGAGCGTCCAGATGGTGTGGTACATCGCGAGCAGAGGGGTGATGTTGTCGTTGAAGCCGGTCAGCGGCAGGCCGGGCTTCTCCGGATCGTCGAGAAGGCGGCCGTCGGCGCCGATCTTCATCTTGCCGTCGTGGAGCGTGCGGACCTGGAGCTGGCGGGCGAGGGAGCTGCCGTAGATGTTGGACATGTCCCAGCCCGGCGTCTCGGAGTTGCGGTGGACGGCGGGGCCCGCGTAATCGGCGGGCAAAGTCGGGTCCTGCTCCGTGCGGTCGAGGACCATCTCCGTCTCGCGGCCGGCGGCGCCGAGCGGATGGCCGGCGGGAATCTTGATGCGGACGGGATCCTTCGTGATCGGCTGACGGAGGTGGTTGCCCCAGTCGTGGACCTGGGCCTGGATCTCGGCGGCGGCCCAATCGTTGAGGATGCCGGCTTCCTTCGTGACGGGGCGGCCGTCCGGGCCGACGGCCCGCTTGTCGAGCTTCTCGGACACGACGAGCGGATTCGGGTCCATCTTGTCGAAATCTCGGTTCGGCGCGCCGCTCGGCGCGGCGAGCTGATTCCAGCGCGCGCCCGCGGCCGCCATCTCGGGCTTCTGATCGTCGAAATACGTGCCGTCGGCTGAGCGGCCGTACTTTTCGCTCTCCGTGGCGGGCGGGAGGGACTTCTTCTCCGCGGTCGGGAGCGCGTTGGCGTCCCAGACGTGGAGGCGCAGGGACTGCTCGTTGAAATAGAGGTAGATCTCCCCGAGGATCGGCGGCATCTTGTCCCACTTGGAGCCGATCGCGCGGTCCCACACGGACCAGATGGCAGCCATCGCCCTCATGGCCGTGTAGTGGACGATGCCGACCTGGAAGCGCGTGTCGCGGCCGAGCGGGACCGCGGCGGGGTTCGGCGCGCCGGCGGGCGCGTCGCTGGGGGCGAGATGAGAGCCGTCCTTGCCGTTTTTGCCGAGGTTGGCGAAGATGCAGGGAGCGGCCGCGGTCAGGCCGCTATAGAAGGAGTCGAGCGCGCTCTTCACGCCGGAGACGTCGCCGGAAGGCTGGGCGGCGGCCTCGAGGCGGGCGCCGAGGTCGCGGCCGGTCTGCAGGGCGTTCACCGGAGCGGCGGCGGCCGCAGACGCGGCGGGGGCGGCGGCCAGCAGGGCGGGAGCGGCGGCGGGAACGGCGGCCGGAGCGGCCGCGGCGGCGGCGAGGGCGGGATCGGCGGCCGCGGACGGAGCGGCGGCGGCGGAAAGGGCCGGAGCTGCGGCCGCGGCGGAGAGAGCGGGCGCGGAGACGACGGCCGACGGCGCGCTCAGCGCGGAGAGCGAGGCGCCTGAGAGCGGCGCCGGCGCGGAGAGCAAGTTCACTCGCGAGCCCGCCGACGCGGAGCCGATGCCCGCGGGCATGGCCGCGACGGGCCGCGCCGACAGCGTCTGGGCGGCGGCCTGGTAGGCGAGCGGCCCGGGCGCGGAGACGAGGAGCGCGGCGCTGAGGACGGCGGCGAGGTTCTTGCGGAGCGTGAAAGAGGGTTTCTTCATGGGTCAGATGCTATCAAGCCCCGGGATAAAGGCATAGAAGCGGAGGGCCCAGGGCGCTGTAAGATTTATGACCTAGCCGGCCTAGGTCCTCCGTGCGCGGATGGTATAATGAGTCTCCCGCCATGACCGCTCCCCGCGCCAAGACCATCGCCGCCACGCTCTGCTACGTCCGCTCCGGCGGCCGGACCTTGATGCTGCACCGCAACAAGAAGAAGGGGGACGTGCACCTCGGCAAGTGGAACGGCCTGGGCGGCAAGCTGGACGCGGGCGAGTCTCCCGACGACTGCGTCGTGCGCGAAGTCCGCGAGGAGTCGGGGCTCACGATCTTGGACCCGCGCCTGCGCGGCGTGCTGACCTTCCCCTCGTTCCAGAACGGCGACGACTGGCTGGTCTTCGTCTACACCGCGACGCGATTCACGGGACAGCTCGGCGAGTGCGCCGAGGGCGCGCTGTCGTGGGTTGACGACGCGAAGATCCTCGACCTGCCGCTGTGGGAGGGCGATCGCCGCTTCCTTCCCTGGCTCGACGAGGATAAATTCTTCTCGGCGAAGTTCGCCTATCGCGACGGCCGCTTGGCGTCCCACGAAGCGCGCTTTTTCTGATATAAGTTCGTCCATGCGTATGCCCCTGGTCGCGCTCCTCCTGGCGTCTCTTCCCGCGCCGGGACGAACCGCGGATAAGCCGAAGGGAGCGGTCTCCGTCCTCTACGCGGGTTCGCTCGTCAATCTCATGGAGAAGGACCTCGGCCCCGCGTTCGAGAAGGCCTCGGGCTGCTCCTACCAAGGAGAGGGCAAGGGCTCGGTCGCGCTCGCCCGCATGATCAAGGACGGTCTTCGCCGGCCGGACGTGTTCATCAGCGCCGACCCCAAGGTCGACGAGCTGCTGATGGGGAAGGCCCACGGCGACGAGGTCCGCTGGTACGGACTGCTCTTCCGCAACGAGATGGTCATCGGCTACAACGGCAAGAGCCGCTTCGCCGACCGTTTCGCGAAGGCCGCCGCCGGACAAACGCCTTTCTACGAGGCGCTGGAGGCCGAAGGCCTGCGCCTGGGCCGCACCGATCCGAGGCTCGATCCGAAGGGCTACCGGAGCATCTTGCTTTTCGAGCTGGCGGAGAAGCACTATCGCCGGCCCGGTCTGACCGCCAAGATCCTCGGCGCCGCCGACAACCCGGATCAGGTGTTCCCCGAGGAGCAGCTGGAGGCCCGGCTCGAGTCGGGCCAAATCGACGCCGGCATCTTCTATCGCAACGAGGCCGAGGAACGCGGGATTCCCTACATCGCCCTGCCGCGCCAGATCAATCTCGGCGATCCGGCGCTCGATCAGAAGTACGCCGAGGCCGAGTACGTCGACTCCTCCGGGAAGACCTTCCACGGCGGCGCGATCGTCTACTCGATCACGATCCCGCGGAACGCGCCTCATCATGACGCCGCTCTGGCCTTCGTCGAGTTCTGTCTGTCGGACGCCGGCCGAGCGCTCTTGAAGAAGCACGGCCTGGCGCCCATGAAGCCGGTGTTCACCGGCGAGCCCCCGGCCGAGCTGCGGGCCGCTCCGTGAACCGGCTCCAGGCCCGAGTGCCGCGCGTCTTTCTCGCGCTGGGGGGGCTCCTGCTCGCCTACTGCCTCCTGCCTCTCCTGTGCTTCGCTCCCCGCTTCTCGGCGGCATGGGCGGGAGGCTGGGGCAGCGAGGAACTGCGCCGCGCACTGTTCGTTTCCGCGTTCACGGCCACGACCGCGACGTTCCTGCTCGCGGCGCTCGGGATCCCGCTGGCCTACGTGCTCGCGCGGCGCGACTTTCCTGGAAAGACCTTCGCCGGCCTGCTGGTGCAGGTTCCGCTGGCCCTGCCGCCCGTCGTCTCGGGCATCCTCCTGCTGATGACGTTCGGCCCGTACACGGCGCTCGGCGCGCTGGCCGCTCGCCTGGGCCTGAGGCTGACCGACAGCCTCGCCGGGATCATCCTGGCGCAGATGTTCGTCGCGAGCCCGTTCCTCGTCATCGCGGCGCGCTCCGCCTTCGAGGCCGTCGATCCCGAGCTCGAGGCCGTGGCGGCGACGCTCGGCAAGTCCGGCTGGGAGACCTTGCGCCGCGTGACGCTTCCGCTCGCGTGGCCGGGCATCCTCGCCGGGACGGCCCTCTGCTGGGTCCGGGCGCTCGGCGAGTTCGGCGCGACCGACGTGATGGCCTATCATCCCTACTCTTTGCCCGTCCTCACGTGGGTGGAGTTCTCGGGCTCGGGGCTGTCCGGCGCGCTGCCGCTGGCGCTCGTCCAGCTGTCGCTCGGCGCGGCGGGCCTGCTTCTCGCCTTCCGGTTCGCTCGCTGGAGGATCGGACCGGCCGAGACCGGCGACGCGCCCGCGCCCGCGCCTTCGGGGGCGCCGCGCCGCGCCGGGACCGGCGGCGAAGCCGCGCGCCCTTCGTTCGACGTGCGCGTCAACCTCGCGCTCGGCGACTTCCGCCTCGACGCGCGCTTCGTCTCGAGACGCGGACGCGTCGCCGTGCTGGGACCGTCGGGGTCGGGCAAGAGCCTCCTGCTCAAGACCTTGGCCGGACTCCTCAAGCCCGACGGCGGCGCGGTGTCCGTCTCGGGCCGCGCCGTGTTCGACTCGGCGGCGGGGACCTGGGTCCCGCCCGAGCGGCGCGGCTTCGGCTACGTGCCGCAGAATCTCGCCTTGTTCCCGCACATGACGGTCTGGGAGCACGTCCTGTTCGCCTTCGAGCCCGGCGCGCGGGACCCCGACGCCGCGTCGCGCGCCTTGCGCCGCCTCGGGCTGGAGGGCTTGTGGAAGCGCACGCCGGCGCAGCTGTCCTACGGCCAGCAGCAGCGCGTCGCCCTCGCGCGCGCGCTGGTCCGCGAGCCGCGGGTGCTCCTGCTCGACGAGCCCTTCGCCTCCCTCGACTCGCACCTGCGCCTGCGCCTGCGCCGCGAGCTGCTCGGCGTCCTCTCGACCCTCGACGCGGGCGTCCTGCTCGTGACCCACGACGCCGAGGAGGCCTACGAGCTCGCCGAGGAGGTCGTGGTCCTGAGCGCCGGCGCCGTCGTCCAGCACGGGACGCGGGAAGAGGTTTTCGCCGCGCCGCGCTCGCCCCTGGCCGCGGAGCTGCTCGGCCTGCGAAACGTGTTCAGCGGCCGAGTGATCTCTTCCGGGCCGCGCGGCCTGACCATCCGCTACCAGGACGCGGCCTTGACGGCGCCGCCCGGCTCGCAAGCCCCGAGCGCGGACGTCGGCTTCTTCGTGAGCCCGCGGCGGCTGAGCCTGCGCGAGACCGCCGAGCCGCTCGCGACCGGGACCGTGCTCCGGGGCGAGATCGAGTCGGTCTACCCGACGGCGTCCGGCTCCCGTCTCGTCGTCGCGATCGGCGAGGGCGAGCTCCGCGAGTTCTGGGAGATCGAGGAGCAGGAGGCGGCCGCCGGACGCGCGCGCGGCGAGCGCGTCAACGTCTTCGTGCCGGCGTCGGCGGTGCGGGTCGTCGGCGCCTAGACGTTCCGGTCGAACTCGACGGCGTAGAGGATCGAGTTCGCCTTCGTCGGATGCTCCCGCCGGCGGACGACGCGGCCCGTGAAGTCGAGGACCGGAAGACCGAGGCGGCGGACGCGGCCGCGGATCCTCGCGCCCTTGGCGAGCTCGCGCGTCGACGTGAAGCTGGCCCCGGTCTCGGAGATGTCGACGAGGGTCTGCACGTCGGCCGGAAGCAGCTGGCCCCGCTCGTTGAACAGCTCGAGCGCCGAGTCGTGCCGCGTTCGGGGGGCGCGGCGGGCGTCTCGCGGCGTCACCGGGCTTTCCTCGTCAAGGCGCGGATCTCGGCGATCTGCTGGCGCGCGCGCGGCCATTGGCTCGACTGGCCCTCGTCGTCGAGGATCGCGTCCCAGATCGCGAGCGCCTTCTCGTAATCTCCCTTGCTCTTGTAGACGTTGGCGAGGATCTCCTTCATGACGACGGGACTGCGCGGGTCGTCCGCGAGGGGCTCGAGGAT
>Ga0134128_10003911_pt1 | contig 18262 bp, 16 predicted proteins | sample KB31754_FD_96462 | JGI IMG/M metagenome (GOLD analysis project Ga0134128, IMG submission 96462) | Terrestrial soil microbial communities with excess Nitrogen fertilizer from Kellogg Biological Station, Michigan, USA - KB3-175-4 | ecosystem: Environmental > Terrestrial > Soil > Unclassified ... | reverse complement strand
GCCGGCGACGTCACGTCGATCGCGACCATTCCGGAAGCCGCACCGGCCCGCGCGCTCATGGTCGCGCGCGAGGAAGGCGTGATTGCCGGCCTGCCGCTGGCGATCGCGACGTTCCGGAAATTGTCGCCCGAGATCAAGATCGAACCGCATCTTCGCGACGGCGCGGCGGTGGCGAAAGGTGCGCGCGCGCTGACGATCTTCGGCCCCGCGCGCGCCGTGCTGTCGGGCGAGCGCACCGCGCTGAATTTCGTCGGCCGATTGTCGGGAATTGCGACGCTGACCGCCAGGTACGTGCAGCGTACGGCGGGCACGAACACGCGCATCTGCTGCACGCGCAAGACCACGCCGGGCCTAAGGGCGCTGGAAAAATATGCGGTGCGCTGCGGCGGCGGCTTCAATCATCGCTTCGGGCTCGACGATGCGATCCTGATCAAGGACAACCATATCGCGGTGGCCGGCGGCATCACGACTGTGCTGCAGCGCGCGCGCGGCGTGGTCGGCCATCTCGTCACGATCGAGATCGAGGTCGATACGATCGACCAGCTTCGCGAGGTCCTCAATGTCGGCCTCGCCGACGTCGTGCTGCTTGACAACATGGATATTCCCACGCTGACGGAAGCGGTGAAGCTCGCAAGCGGCCGCGTCGTGCTGGAAGCATCCGGCAGCGTCACGCTGGGCTCGATTGCGGCCATCGCCGCGACCGGCGTCGATTACATCTCCTCCGGCGCGCTCACGCATTCGGCGCCGAATTTCGATGTAGCGCTCGATATTGAGACGTAATGAAGCTCGTCATGCGCGGGCTTGACCCGCCTGCGGGGCCGAAGCCCCTGCGGCGCGGCGAAGGCCCGCGCATCCATCGAAAAGAATCCTTATTGCGATGGATGGCCGGGTCAAGCCCGGCCATGACGAGCAGAGGACGGCTAGCGCCTGATCGAATTCGGATACATCTCCGCTTCGCTCTTGGCTTCCGCCGCGAGCTCCTTGGAGATCGCCGCGGTCTGCTGTGGCGTACCCCAGCTCGGCTCGTCGCTGCCATCGCCCCAGGCCTTCGGGCGATAGAAGGTGTGCACGCCGAGCTTGTATAGCTTGGTCATCTCGCTGACCCAGGACGGGTGCACGTAATAGGCGTGGTAGTGGGTCGACTTGCCGACTTCCGGCAGCCAGATCAGGCCGTCGAGCATCGCCTTTGCGATTTTCCTGGCGCGATCCCACATATCCGGCTCGCGGATCACGTCGGCATAGTTGTCGCAAGCGAACGTGAACTGACAGGCCATGTGCCGGTGCTTGTTCTGGAACACCACGCCGCAGACATCGTTCGGATATTTGCCGGAGAACACACGGTTCATCACCACCTGGGCGACCGCGATCTGGCCGCGCACGGTTTCGCCGCGAGCCTCGAAATAGACGGCTTCGGCCAGGCACTTCTCGGCATGCGCGCGCGACTTCTCGTCGGTGAGCCCGAGCCGTTCGGCCGGCGACTTCGAGAGCTGATTGTCGCTGTTGACCTCGCCCTTCGGCGCGATGCTCTCGCCGCTCTCGGTCTCCTTCACCTCATCGGAGGGAGAATGCAGCGACGCCGTCGCCTTCATGTCCGGGTCCGGCGTCATGATGGTCGGCTCCTCACCGGGCTCCCAACGCTCCATGCCCTCGAATGCACCGCCCAGCGAGCCGCTGCCGAAATAGAGACTGGCCGTCTGGACATCGAAGCCGTCGCGCGACGGGCTCGGCTCGATCGGGCTCTCCGTCGCGTCGGGATTATCCTTCAGATCGTCAAAGGGGTGGGCTTCCAGCGATAGCGAGATGTCGTATTGCGGCAGCGAAAGCGGGGACGAATTATATTGCGGCAATGGCGGCGCGTTCATCGCCGCCTGCAGCTCGGGATCGAGCGGCGCGGATTTGGGCTCGGGCACGGCCGCGGTCTTTTCGCCCATCACCGAACTGTTGGAGGTTGCGGGATCTTCATGCGGCGGCGGCACTTCGTCGGGACGACCGGTCTCCGGCTCGATCGCGGGCGGCAGCGCGACCACGAGCCGGTCTCCCTTCAGCGTGCGATCGACCTTGGGGAAATCGGAGGGCTGGTAGCGCGGCGGCGATTGCAGCACCGAATTGCGCGGCAGTGAGCCGGTGATATCGGCAGCGGGGCCCTCGAAGCTTGCCAGCCGATAGGTCGCGCTTTCCGGCGTGGACGTGCCGATCGGAAGGCCGAAGCTGAAGGTCGCAAGCTGGATCGTGGCGACGGCGCCGGTGACGCGCTTCTGCCACCGTTCCCCGACGCCCGGCTGTCGCGCAAGCAGCGAGGCGATGTCCTGATAGCCGATCTCGTTCGGCACCAGAGCGAAGATACAAAGCGCGAAACCGAAGGACGCGAAACCTGCACCCTTCGGTCGCTTACGCTTGACTGGTATCAACGCACTCACGCAACGCCACACACTCTGTGAGCTCGAATGCAGTACATCCGTGCAATTCGACCTTTTCCGGTGTTATCTAATTTAGGTTGCCGGGGCGTTAATCGGCGTTGCGCGCACGACACAGGCAAGCGATCGCATCGTGTCGCGCGATGGCTTCGAAAGCGTTGGTAAATGGCGCTTGAGTCGAAGTGGTAAATATTCGGTCAACAAACCCGGTGAAGTATTTTTGCTTACACAGGTGCCACTTCGGGACAGTGAGCACAACACCATCCGTCATTCCGGGGCGCTCGTGAAAATGAAGGAACCCGGAATCTCGAGATTCTCAGGTGCGCAATTGCGCACCATAGTTCGATGCTTCGCATCGCCCCGGAATGACGAAGAAACCTACGCGTGGCCTGCGGCTGCCTTGCCGATCGCGGCCTGCGCTCCGGCGAGGCGCGCGATCGGCACGCGATAGGGCGAGCAGGAGACGTAGTTGAGGCCGACCTCGTGGAAGAACGCCACGGAGGCGGGATCGCCGCCGTGCTCGCCGCAGATGCCGACCTTCAGATCGGGCCGCGTCTTGCGCCCGCGCTGCACGCCGATCTTGACGAGCTCGCCGACGCCTTCCTGGTCGAGCGCGATGAAGGGATCGATCTCGAGGATGCCCTTGGCGACGTAGGCGCCGAGGAAGCTCGCCGCGTCGTCGCGGCTGATGCCGTAGGTCGTCTGCGTCAGGTCGTTGGTGCCGAACGAGAAGAATTCGGCGCTCTTCGCCACTTCGCCCGCGAGCAGGCAGGCGCGGGGCAGCTCGATCATGGTGCCGACCTGATAGACGAGCTTGGTGCCGGTCTCCCTCATCACAGCCTGTGCGATCGCATCGATGCGCGCCTTGACGAGGTCAAGCTCGGCCTTGGTCGCGATCAGCGGCACCATCACCTCGAGCCCGACCGCCTTGCCGGTGCGCTTCTGCGCCTCGACCGCAGCCTCGAAGATCGCGCGCGCCTGCATCTCGGCAATCTCCGGATAGGCGATCGCGATGCGGCAGCCGCGGAAGCCGAGCATCGGGTTGAACTCCGACAGCTCGCGGGCGCGGTCGGCCAGCCGGCGCGGATCGGTGTTCATGGCCCGCGCGACCTCCTCGATCTCGGCATGGGTGTGCGGCAGAAATTCGTGCAGCGGCGGATCGAGCAGGCGGATCGTCACCGGCAGGCCCTTCATGATCTCGAACAGCTCGACAAAATCCGCGCGCTGCATCGGCAACAGCTTTGACAGCGCGGCGCGGCGCGCCTGCTCGTCTTCGGCGAGGATCATTTCCCGCACGGTGCGGATGCGGGTTTCCTCGAAGAACATGTGCTCGGTGCGGCAAAGCCCGATGCCCTCGGCGCCGAACTTGATCGCGGTGCGCGCATCGTCCGGCGTATCGGCGTTGACGCGCACGCCGATCTTGCGGACCTGGTCGGCCCAGCCCATCAGCGTCCCGAACTCGCCCGACAATTCCGGCTCGATCATCGGCATGCGGCCGGCCAGCACCTGGCCGAGCGAGCCGTCGATGGTGATGACGTCGCCGGTCTTGAAGGTGCGCGAGCCGACGCTCATGGTGCCGCGGCCGTAATCGACGCGGATGTTGCCGCAGCCGGAGACGCAGGGCTTGCCCATGCCGCGCGCAACCACCGCGGCGTGCGAGGTCATGCCGCCGCGCGTGGTCAGGATGCCTTGGGCGGCGTGCATGCCGTGAATGTCTTCCGGCGAGGTCTCGATGCGCACCAGGATCACCTTGCGCCCATCGGCCTGCAGCTTTGCGGCCTCGTCGGAGGAGAACACGATCTCGCCGGCGGCGGCTCCCGGAGAAGCCGGAAGACCCGTGGCGATCACGTCGCGCTTGGCGTTCGGATCGATGGTCGGATGCAGGAGCTGGTCGAGCGAAGCCGGGTCGATGCGCGACACGGCCTCCTTTTTCGCGATCAGGCCCTCATTGGCAAGCTCGACGGCGATCTTCAGCGCCGCCTTGGCGGTGCGCTTGCCGCCGCGGGTCTGCAGCATCCACAATTTGCCGCGTTCGACCGTGAACTCCATGTCCTGCATGTCGCGGTAATGCTTTTCCAGCATCGTGTAGATCCGCGTCAGCTCCTTGAACGCCTCCGGCATCGCGGTTTCCATCGATGCCTTGTCGGAGCCGGACTCCTGCCGCGCATGCTCGGTGATATCCTGGGGCGTGCGGATGCCGGCAACGACGTCCTCGCCCTGGGCGTTGATCAGGAACTCGCCATAGAGCCTGCTTTCGCCGGTCGAGGGGTTGCGGGTGAAAGCGACGCCGGTCGCCGACGTGTCGCCCATATTGCCGAACACCATGGCCTGTACGTTGACCGCGGTGCCCCAGGACTCCGGAATGTCGTGCAGCTTGCGGTAAGTTACGGCGCGCGCATTCATCCAGGATGAAAACACGGCACCAATCGCGCCCCACAACTGGTCATGCGGGTCCTGTGGGAATTCCTTGCCGGTCTCGTGCGCCACCGCGTCCTTGTATTTGCCGACAACCTCGACCCAGTCTTCGGCGGAAAGGTCGGTGTCGAGCGAATAGCCCTGACCGTCCTTGAAGGTGTCGAGGATGTCCTCGAAATGGTGATGCTCGAAGCCGAGCACGACATCGGAGTACATCGTGATGAAGCGGCGATAGCTGTCATAGGCGAAGCGGCGGTCGCCCGAGAGCTCGGCCAGCGCTTCCACCGTCTGGTCGTTGAGGCCGAGATTGAGCACGGTATCCATCATGCCCGGCATCGAGGCGCGCGCGCCCGAGCGCACCGAGACCAGAAGCGGATTGGTGGAATCGCCGAACACCTTCCCGGAGAGCTTGCCGATATGCTCGAGCGCCTTCTCGACCTGCGCCTTCAATTCCTTCGGATAGGTTTTGTCGTGCGCGTAGAAATAGGTGCACACCGAAGTCGGGATGGTGAAGCCGGGCGGCACCGGCAGGCCGAGATTGGCCATCTCGGCGAGGTTCGCGCCCTTGCCGCCCAGGAGATCGCGCAGGTCCGCTTTGCCCTCGGCCTTACCGTCGCCAAAGGTATAGACCCACTTGCCGGCCTTGACGGCCTCATGGGCCGGCGCTTTCGCAGCCTGCTTGGCCGCCGGCTTGGCCTGGGCTTTCTTCAGCGTCTTGCGCGCGCTGGCCACGGGAGCGGGCTTCGCCCGGCTTGCCACCGATGGCTTTGATTTCGCTGAGATTTTCTTCGACTTCGCAACGGCTTTGGCCATGGCTCTCTGAACATCCAGTGCGGGGTGAATTTTGCGCGCCTTACACCATTTTGGGCGGTTCCGCGCAAGCCGCGAAACCGCTTTTCCAGACGTAAGCTAAATATGGAGCCAGCGGAGCAGGCCGAGACCGACCAGCCCGATGAGAATGAGATAGATCGCAACGATAAAGTTGAGCAAGCGCGGCGCGATCAAGATCAAGATGCCGGCGATCAAGGCCACGATGGCAGGAATGTGCGCAGTGGTTACAACCATTCAATACTCCTGTGATGCGGGGGAATCGCTTTAGGGCCGGCATAGTAGCTTTGCAGGTTCCGGAATAGGAGACGCGCCAGTCGCTGGGCGGTTCCGCTCACCAGGAAAATTGCCCGAAAATGCCGCCGAGGAGATCGACTGTTCCGCGGAACGATGTCGGGGGCGATGCATTGGGCTGCCGTGCCGCAAGCAGGCGCAAATCGCCTGTCTGCGTCATGACAAGAGGAGCAGCCTATGCAACACAAGATACTTGCCATTGCAGCGATCGCCGCGGCGATCGCTGCACCGGCCGCGACGCTTGCGCAGACGGTCGGCGTCGCACCCGCCCCGGGCGTGGTCGTGACCGAAGGGCCCGCCATTGCGGTCGAGCGGCAGCCGGCATTCCGTGACTATGTGGTCCGCGAGCGCGTGCCGACCTACACCATTCCGGATCGCGTCGTGGTCGGCACCGTGCTGCCGGAAGCCGGCGTGACCTATTACGACGTGCCGCAGACATTCGGCGCAACGACCTATCGCTACACCGTGGTGAACGGCGAGACCGTGCTGGTCGAGCCGCACACGCGCCGCATCGTGCAAATCATCGACTAGCGCGATCGGGCAGCAAACCGCTGAGAACTGATGTCCGACTGCCGCAGCGGTAGCGGACATGCCCCGCCCGGCGCTCCCCCGCCCGGGCGGGTTTTTTGATGTGGACGAGTCATTCCGGGATGGTCCGAAGGACCAGACCCGGAATCTCGAGATTCTCCGGTGCGCAATTGCGCACCATAGTTCGATGCTGGCGCATCGCCCCGGAACGACGCAAGGAAACTACCCTTCGATCTTCGAAAAATCCGCGACCGCGCGCGTAGCGCTGCGGATTTCGTTCAAAAGCTTCAAGCGGTTCTCGCGCACCTTCGGGTCGTCATCGTTGACCTTGACCTTGTCGAAGAAGGCATCGACCGCGGGACGGAGCGTTGCCATGAAGCTCATGGCGCTGGCGAAATCCTCGTTCATGACAGCGACGCTGGCCTCGACCTTTGCAAGATCAATCGCATCCGCGAGCGCCTTTTCCTCCGCGAGGCTATAGAGCGCCGGTGTCGGTTCGCCGTCGAAGGTCCGCTTGTCCCGCTTCTCCTCGATGGCAAGGATATTGTTCGCGCGCTTGGTGCCGGCCAGCAGATTCTTGCCGTCATCCGAGTCGAGGAATTGGCCAAGGGCTTCGACGCGGCGAACGACGAGCAGAAGATCATCCTGGCCGCCCAGCGAGAACACGGCGTCGACGAGATCGTGGCGCGCGCCCTGCTCGCGAAGCTGGACTTTGAGGCGGTCGGAAACGAAGGCGCTAACGCCACCTGCGCGCCACGCGTCATATGCAGATTTAATCGTGTCTCGGAGCGATTCGGCGGGCTGCGCCCAAGCTTCCACGCCCCTTCGAACATTTGCGTTGCCTTGGTCCACATAGCCCTTGATTGCATGGCCAAGTACTTCCGCCAGATGGACTCGGAGTTCATTGCTGACCAGTATTCGGATCACGCCCAACGCCGCGCGGCGCAATGCATACGGGTCCTTACTGCCCGTCGGCTTCTCATCGATCACCCAGAATCCAACCAGAGTGTCGATCTTGTCGGCAAGGGCGACCGCAATCGATGTCGGATCAATCGGCACGCGATCGTTCGGCCCTTGCGGCTTGTAATGCTCCTCGCTCGCCGCGGCGACGGACGCATCCTCACCCTGCGCCAACGCATAGTATTTCCCCATCAAGCCCTGCAGCTCGGGGAATTCGCCGACGACCTCGGTGAGTAGATCGGCCTTTGCAAGCTTCGCAGCGCGCCTGGCCTTCCCGACATCGGCGCCAACCAATGGCGCAATCTCGGCGGCCAAAGCCTCGATCCGCTTGATGCGCTCGCCCTGCGAGCCCAGCTTCTCGTGAAACACGATGGAATCGAATTTCGGGAGGCGATCTTCGAGCTTCGTCCTCAGATCAGTTTCGTAGAAAAACTTCGCATCGCTCAGCCGCGCGCGGATCACGCGCTCGTTGCCGGCGACGATGGTCTTGCCGCCGTCGCTCGCCTCGATATTGGCGGTGAGCACGAACTTGTTGGTCAGCTTGCCCGTCCGGGGATCGTTGACCACGAAGCATTTCATGTTGTTGCGGACGGTCGCACGGATGACCTCGCCCGGGATCGACAGGAAGCGCTCCTCGAACGAGCCCATCAGCACCACAGGCCATTCGACGAGGCCTGCGACCTCATCGAGCAGCGCCTGATCCTCGACCAGTTCAAAACCCTGCGCGAACGCAAGCTGCCTGGCGTCGGTGAGGATCGTATCCTTGCGCCGCTCGGCGTCGAGCACGACCTTCGCATCGAGCAGCTTTGCCTCGTAATCCTCAAAGCGGCGCACGTTGATGGCGCCTGGTGCCATGAAGCGGTGGCCATGGGTGGTGTGGCCCGCCTCGATGCCGTCGATCGCAAATTTCACGACGTCGGGCTCTTCGGTCTCGAGACCGAAGGTCGCGGTGATCGCGTGCAGCGGCCGCACCCAGTTGAGCGAGCCGGACTTGGCCGAGCGCGCGCCCCAGCGCATCGATTTCGGCCATGGGAAGGTGCGCACGATGATGGGCAGCATCTCGGCGAGCACGTCGATCGCGGCGCGGCCCTTCTTCTCGATCAGCGCGATGTAGAAGTCGCCCTTCTTGTCCGGCTGGATCTTTGCCTCGCTGATCGACGACAGGCCGGTCGCCTTCAAGAATCCCTGGATCGCGGCGTCAGGCCCGCCGACGCGCGGACCGCGGCGCTCTTCCTTCAGATCCGGCTGACGCGTTGGCACGCCGTGCACGGTGAGCGCCAGACGCCGCGGCGTTGCAAAGGCTTTTGCACCTTCATAGACGAGACCTTCGGCGATGAGCCTGTCGGTCACCATGCGGCGCAGATCGTCCGCTGCTTTCGCCTGCATGCGCGCCGGGATTTCCTCGGAAAACAGTTCGAGCAGAAGATCGGGCATCAGACCGCCCTTCCCGCTTCGGTATGCACCCAGGCTTCGCCGCAGGCTTTCGCGAGCTCGCGCACGCGCAAGATGTAGCTCTGCCGCTCCGTCACCGAGATCACGCCGCGCGCATCCAGCAGATTGAAGACGTGGCTCGCCTTGATGCACTGGTCGTAGGCCGGCAACGCCATCAGATGTTCCTTGCGGTTGCCTCCCAAGGCTGAGTTCTCTTGCCAACCGGCCGCGAGATATTTCTTGCAGGCTTCTTCAGCCATCCGGAATTGCTCGAACAGCATCGCGGTGTCGGCGTACTCGAAATTGTGCCGCGAATATTCCTGCTCGGCCTGGAAGAACACGTCGCCATAGGTGACCTTCTCGGCGCCGTCGCGGCCGTTGAAGTTGAGGTCGTAGACGCGGTCAACGCCCTGCACATACATCGCAAGCCGCTCGAGGCCGTAAGTGAGCTCGCCCGCAACCGGCGCGCATTCGACGCCGGCGACCTGCTGAAAATACGTGAACTGGCTGACCTCCATGCCGTCGCACCAGCATTCCCACCCCAGGCCCCACGCGCCGAGCGTCGGGCTTTCCCAATCGTCCTCGACAAAACGGATGTCGTGGACCGCGGAGTCGATGCCGATCGCGACGAGCGACTTCAGGTAAAGCTCCTGGAGGTTTGCCGGCGACGGCTTCATGATCACCTGGAACTGGTAGTAGTGCTGCATGCGGTTCGGGTTTTCGCCGTAGCGGCCGTCCTTCGGGCGACGCGAGGGCTGCACATAGGCGGCGTTCCACGGCTTTGGCCCCAGCGCGCGCAGAGTCGTCGCGGGGTGAAAGGTGCCCGCGCCCATTTCCATGTCATAGGGCTGCAGGATCACGCAGCCCTGCTCCGCCCAGAACCGCTGGAGCGCGAGAATGAAACCCTGAAACGAGCGTTCCGGGCGCATATGAGCGGGCAGCGTATCCATCCTCGCAACAGGTCTCGCGAAAAAAGGGGGTGAAGCGCGCGGGACCGTATCGGCGGGTGGAAAAGGAATCAAGGCAATGGCGGCGTCGAACGCGCCAAAACGCGGGCGAATTGGCTCTGTTTAGCCCGGCCGGTAGGCGCCGGTAACGGGGTCGCGGCGAAGCGTCTTGATTTCGCTCGTTTGCGTGGCCTCGGAGACGCGGGCCATGCGTATATCCTCAAGTTCCTGGTTGATCCGCTGCGCGGTCCTGTAGGCCCAGCGCATCACCGCGAGCCCGCCCAGGACGCCCGCAAATGCGATGAATGGCGGCATCGGTCGATCCTCTATCCGTCCGGCTCCCCGATTGATATTGTCGCCGATGACAGGCGGTCCCGCAATCCAACATGTTCGTGACCAAATGGCGCGGGCAACGGGGGCCTCAGAAGCCGAATCTGGCCCAAATCGCCCGTGTTTCCAGCGCCGAAATCAGCTCCTCCGGCAGGCCACCGGACGCATCGAGGGCGGCCAAAGCGACCGCGCCCGGCGATCTGCGGCCGAGCAGCCCGGCCAGCCTGCCGGTCGCAGGCGGAATCACCGGGGTCAGCACCTTCTCGCCGTAGCGGGCGCGCAACGTCGAACGCAGGTCGCCGATGGCGTCCGCCAGCCCGAGCGAGACCGAGGTTTCGCCGGCCCAGTATTCGCCGGTGAACAACATCTCCTCACCGCCTTTCAGGCGCGCCCCGCGGCTCTGTTTCACGAGTGCAATGAAGATCGCATGAATCTCGCGCTGGATCGCCTTCAGCCGTGCCACATCATCGGGATCCTCGGGCAGGAACGGATCGAGCATCGCTTTGTGCGAGCCCGCGGTATAAAGGCGCCGCTCGATGCCGATCTTCTTGATGAGTTCGGTCATGCCAAATGAGCCGCCGACCACGCCGATCGATCCGAGGATCGAGGAAGGATCGCAGAAGATCTCATCGCCGGCACAGGCGATCATGTAGCCGCCGGACGCCGCGACATCCTCGACGAACACCAGCACGGGGAGTTTCTTTTCCGCCGCGAGCTGGCGGATGCGCAGGTAAATCTGACGCGACTGCACCGGCGAGCCGCCGGGCGAATTGATCAAGAGTGCCACCGCCTTGGCATTCTTCATGGAGAAGGCGCGCTCCAGCATCTTGGCGATCCCGGCGAGCGTCATCCCGGGCCGGAGCGGCGTGACGGCGCCGATCACCCCGGTCAGCCGCACCACGGGAACCACGGCGACCCCGCGCCTCAGGCGCAGTGGAAGCATCGCCATGCCGCGGTCGACCAGGGCGGCCCAGCCACCACGAACCTCGGCTCGATCACTTATTCGTTCCATCATGCCGCTACCTCGATTTCACCATTTTTTATCACGCCACTGTCAACGCATCGACTGGAACACCGATTGCACCCGATTGTTGCTGGCTGCGACGATCCAGCGGAGAGGAACATGAAAATCTATCTGCTGATCATGCTCATCGGTACCCTTCTCGCGGCGGTTCGCTTTGCGTCCGTGCCGGAACAGCGGTCGAAATCGCTGCAGAAGTAGACGCCGCGCTCGCTTCAGGGCTTCGCCAGCGGCAGAACCTCGCCTCCCGCCAACATGTCCGCGACCTCTTTATTGGGCACGCCCGTCTCCTGGTTGAGCATCAGGCCGGCAAGGATGCGCGTCGGCGCCCTGCCGCCCTTGACCGCGCGAACCAGCACGCGCATGGCGGCCTTGGTGGGATCGGCATGCACCGGCAGAATCGCAAGGCTTCCGAAGCCGTGCGCCAGCGCTGCCAGCACATCCATCAGCCCGTCGGCGCGCCAGATCAGCGTAAGCCGGCCGCCGGATTTGAGCAGCCTTCGGCTGGCTCGAATCCAGCCATCGAGGGTCTTGGTATCGGCAACATGCGCCGAAGCCCGCTCCGCGTCCGGTGAGGCACGATGCCGCACGGCATCGTTGAAGGGCGGATTCATCAGCACGACATCGGCGCTGTCGGGCTTCAGGGCGTATCCTGCAAAGGCTTGCACCGAGGCGGTCACGTCGAGCACGACGACATCGGCCGCGATGTTGTTGGCGGCGGCATTTTCGCGCGCCAGCGCCGCAAGCTGCGGATCGATCTCGACCAGCTTGAGTGCGATCCCGCCGACGCGTCTGGCAAGCGCAAGTCCGGCGGCGCCGACGCCTGCACCGAACTCCACCACTTGATCGCCTGCCTGCGCCGCGGTTGCGGCCGCCAGCAGCATGGCGTCGTGCCCGGAGCGGTGACCTTTCATTGGCTGGACAAGGCGCAATCGTCCGCCGAGAAAGAGATCCTCGGTGGTGCCGGTCGAATGCTCACTCATCGGGCCGCAGTTCGTGCGACAGACCGGCGTCAACGAGGACCTGCCGCGCGGCATGGACGTCGTCGTCATGCACCAGGATCCGCCGCGGCAGGATGCCAAGCGAGCCTTCGATGATGCTCATGTTCTGGTCGGCCACCAGATGATCGATGTTGGCGCCATTGAGCAGCGCGCCGATCGCCGACACCAGCACGATATCGTTTGTCCGAACCAGTTCCCGCAACTTGCCGTCTCCCGAAGCCGTAAGGCGCATGTCAACGGCATCCCTGCCCTTGCCGCACGCCCCTGCACTTTCTATTGTCGGAACCAGAATAGCAAATGTGGAGACCGGCGTGGCGGTTATTGTCCCTTTCGAGAACCCCCAGGACGCCACGGCCGACCCGCTGGTCAAGCTCGTCGTCGCCGACATGGAGCGCGTCAACACCACGATTCTGTCGCGGACCGGCTCGGACGTGACCATGATCCCGGAGGTTGCAAACCACCTGATCTCTTCCGGCGGCAAAAGGCTGCGCCCGATGCTGACGCTCGCCATGGCACAGCTCACCGGCTATTCCGGCGACGGGCATGTCAAGCTCGCCGCAGCGGTCGAATTCATGCATACGGCGACGCTGCTGCACGACGATGTCGTCGACGAGAGCGAGCTTCGGCGCGGCAAATTATCTGCGCGGATGCTGTGGGGCAATGAAGCGAGCGTGCTTGTCGGCGACTTCCTGCTCGGCCAGGCCTTCCGCATGATGGTTGAGGTCGGCTCGATGCGCGCGCTCGACATCCTCTCGACCGCCGCCGCCGTCATCGCCGAGGGCGAGGTGATGCAGCTGGCCGCCGCCAAGAACACCGCGACCACCGAGGACGAATATCTCGCCGTGATCCGCGGCAAGACCGCGGAGTTGTTCGCGGCCGCCTGCGAGGTGGGACCCGCGATCGCCAACCGGCCGAAGGCGGAGCAGACGGCCTGCCGCTCGGTCGGCATGAATCTCGGCATCGCCTTCCAGCTCGTCGACGACGTGCTGGACTATGGCGGCAAATCGGCCAAGCTCGGCAAGAATGTCGGCGACGATTTCCGCGAGGGCAAGATCACGCTACCGGTGGTGCTGGCGTTCCGGCGCGGCAACGACACCGAGCGTGCTTTCTGGATACGCGCGCTGGAGCGCGGCGAAATCAAGGATGGCGATCTCGACCACGCCATCGGGCTGATGACCAAGCACCGCGCGCTGGAGGACACCGCAAGCCGCGCCCAGCACTATGGCGCCATCGCGGTCGACGCGCTGGCGCTGTTCCCGTCCTCGCCGATGCGCGCCGCACTGGAGCAAGTCGTGGCGTTCTGCCTGGCACGGTCGCACTAGAGCGCGATGGGATTAGGATGAATCGCCATCGCGCTCCAGATTCTTGTTTGCGCATGATCTTTTCGGAAAACCGCTGCACACTTTTCCGGATCATGCGCTAGCCGAAGCGTGACTTCGTAGACGAGAGCGAATCTAGCTCAGCACGCCCGCATGCACCCACCAATCGCCGTGATCGGCCTTGATCGCTTCCGATGCGGTTCGCGCCATGGCGTCGTCGCCGAAAATCGCAAAGCAGGTCGCGCCCGATCCCGACATCCGCGCCAACAACACGCCGTCGGAATCGCCGAGTGCGGACAACACATCCTTGATCACCGGCTCAACGCGCATCGCCGGCGCTTCGAGGTCGTTGGGAACGACGGAGAGCGCATCGACCCAGGCGCCGATCGAGGCGCCGCCATCCGGCCACGCCGGCGATTCGATGACGTCGGTGGCGCCGACCAGAAGCTCGCCGTTGCGCAAGCCGAGTGCGGCAAAAACATCTCTGGTCGACACGGGAACGCGGGGGTTGACCATCACGCAGGGCAGTTTCGGCAGGTTCAGCGGCAACAGGCTTTCGCCAACGCCGGTCATGTCGCAGGCGCGCGAGGCGAGGCACACCGGCACGTCGGCGCCGGTCGCCAGCGCCACCTCGAGCAGGCGCGCGTCGTCCTGCGCGAGCCCGTTCAGTTGCGCCAATAGCCGCAGCGCCGCCGCCGCATCCGCCGAGCCGCCGCCGATGCCGGCCGCCACCGGCAGCACTTTTTCGAGCGTGAAGACGCCCACTTTCAGGTCGGGCACGCTCTCGGAGAGCAGCCGCGCAGCTTTCAGTACCAGGTTGTCCGCGGTTTCGCCGCAGGCCCGCGCCAGCGGCCCCATGGTCTTCAGCGACAGGTCCGGACCGGGATCAAGCGTCAGGCGATCCGCGCAGTCGGCGAACGCGACCACGCTTTCGAGATCGTGATAGCCGTCGACGCGGCGGCCAACCACCCTTAGCGTCAGGTTGACCTTGGCGCGCCCCTGATCACTCAACATCGGCGAGAAGCCCCCACTTCACCCGCTGATCAGCCGCCCTTGCCGTCCACTTTGCCACCGTCCTTCTTCTTGTCGGCGGCAGCGGCCGTCGCCGGTGCCGGTTCGTCGGTCAATCCGTTTTCGATCTTGGCCAGGATCTTCGGCAGATCTTCCGGCTCCGGCTTGAGATCGCGGGCATGGGACCACTGGAACTTCGCCTCCAGCTTGCGGCCAACATGCCAATATGCGTCGCCCAAATGGTCGTTGATGGTCGGGTCCTCGGGCTTGAGGTCAACCGCGCGTTCGAGATTCTTCACCGCGTCATCGTAATTGCCAAGGCGGTAGTAAGCCCAACCGAGGGAGTCGACGATGTAGCCGTCGTCGGGGCGCTGCTCGACGGCGCGCTTGATCATCTTCATGCCCTCGTCGAGATTGACGCCCTGGTCGATCCAGGAATAGCCGAGGTAGTTCAGCACATGCGGCTGATCGGGCTGCAGCTCGAGCGACTTCTTCATGTCGGCCTCGGCCTTGGGCCACTGATGGGAGCGCTCCTCGCAGATGCCGCGGTAATAGTAATAGACGCTGTTGGCCTTGTCGTTGTCGCTGCCCTGGGGCAGCACGTCGATACTCTTGGAATAGGTCTCGGCGCAATCGGCGAACTTCTTGCGGCCGCGCTGGATATTACCGAGCGCCACGATCCCTTCGAGGTCCTTCGGATCGGCGGCGACGACGTCCTTCAGGATTTTGATCGCTTCGTCGCTGCGGTCGGCCGCATCAAGATCAGTCGCGAGCTGGATCTGCGCGTTGCGCTTCAACGGCGAGCTCGCCGGCACGCGCTCATAAACCTTGATCGCCATCTGCGGGCGCTTCACCGTTTCGTAAAGGTCGGCCAGCGCCAGGAGCGCCAGCGGATGGTTCGGCTGCAGATAGAGCGCGAGTTGCAGATAGACCAGCGCGAGATCCTCGCCGCCACGCCGCGTCAGCGTCGCACCGATGCCATAGAGCGCTTCGGCTGCACCGGCCTGCGGCGAATCGACCAGCGGCGGCAACTTCTTGCCGGCCTCGGTGTCGCGCAGGCCTTCCACCACCAGCGGATGGCGCGCGAGCTTCTTGTCGAAGGCCTCGTAGATCTCGGTCGCCTTTTCCTCATCCTTGTTGCGCGTCAGCCAGTGCGCATAGGCTTCGGTGATGCGCAGCATGGAATCGTCGAGCTTGTAGGCCCGCTCGAAGCGCGCGCCGGCGTCCTTTTCCTTGCCCGACAGATCAAGGATCATGCCGGCGTGGAGATCCTTGAAGATCGGATACCAGTCGGGACCGGTCAGCTTGTCGATGTTGGCCACCGCAGTCTTGGTGTCGCCGGCGCCATAGGCCGCCCAGGCCGACAGCAGGGTCGCGACCAGGTCGGTGATCGGGCCGCGGACCGACTGGTTGATGTTGAGCTGGGCTGCGGAGTATCTCTTCTGCTTCAGCGCCTGCACGCCGACGACGAGCCGCGCGACGCGGTTCGTCTTGTCGGTTGCCAGGATCCGCTCGGCGAGCCTGACCGCCTCGTCGATATCGCCGTCAGCGACGGAGGAGATGAACGCGCGATCGAGCAGCTCGTTGTTCTTCGGGTCCGAGCGCAGCGCGGAGCGATAGAACTCGGCGGCGGAGGCCGCGTCGCGCTCGACGCTGGCATGGCGCGCGGCGAGATAGCTGCCCGATGTCGTCAGCGTCTTCAGCTCACTGCGGGTCGGAAACTGCGCCGTCGCGTCCGGGTGCTCGGGCGTCTGCGCAGAAATCGAGGCAGGCATCACTATCGCGGTCAGCGCGAGGGCAGCAACAGTCCAGCGATTGCAACGAATGGAAAACATCACGGCTCGCTCTAGCTTTTGAGGAATTTTTCGGATCGTTTCGAATGCGACCCCCTGCGGCAGCATCAGGAAACGCCATTGGCGCGTGACAATGCCGTGTTTGCTGTCTAACCGCAAGGATTCGGGCGACATTTGATGGGACGCTCGAACGGCCCACCGTTACCCCAGAACCGCCGCAGTGTGGCCTTATCGTGACCGACCGCAGCACCTGCGCATGTGTCCTGACTCACGCAATCGTGCTCACATGGCCTCGTAATTGGGGCCGCCGCCGCCCTCGGGGGGAACCCAGGTGATATTGCCGTTGGGATCCTTCACGTCGCAGGTTTTGCAATGAACGCAGTTCTGGGCGTTGATCTGGAAGCGCGGGCCTGCAGCTTCCTCGACCCATTCGTAGACGCCCCCCGGGCAATAGCGGTTGGAGGGGCCCGCGAAGACGTCGTGCTCGGAGGTCTTCTGCAGGTGCATGTCCGCAACCTTCAGATGAACCGGCTGGTCCTCCTCGTGATTGGTGTTGGACAGGAACACCGAGGACAGCTTGTCGAAGGAGACTTTACCGTCCGGCTTCGGGTAAGCGATCGGCGTGTGCGCTTTAGCCGCATCGAGCGTGCTGCGATCGGGCTTGGCATGCGACTGGGTTCCTAACAGCGAGAAGCCAAGCGTGTTGCACCACATGTCGAAGCCGCCGAGCGCGACACCCAGGATAGTGCCGAGCTTCGACCACAGCGGCTTGACGTTGCGGACGGGATAGAGGTCCTTGCCGACGGCAGAAGCGCGCCAGGCACTCTCGTATTCGACGAGTTCGTCATTGGCGCGGCCAGCCTCGAGCGCCGCGGCGACATGCTCCGCCGCCAGAATGCCGCTGCCGATCGCGTTGTGTACGCCCTTGATGCGCGGCACGTTGACGAAGCCCGCCGCGCAGCCGATCAGCGCGCCGCCGGGGAAGGTCAAGCGCGGCACCGATTGGTAGCCGCCCTCGGTGATGGCGCGCGCACCATACGACAGCCGCTTGCCGCCTTCGAACAGGGGACGGATCGAAGGATGCGTCTTGAAGCGCTGGAATTCGTCGAATGGCGACAGGTAGGGATCGTCGTAGTTGAGGTGGACGACAAAGCCGACCGCGACCAGATTGTCGTCGTAGTGATAGAGGAACGAGCCGCCGCCCGTCCTGGTGCCTAGCGGCCAGCCGAACGAATGCCGGATCAGCCCTTTCTTGTGCTTCGCCGGATCGACCTGCCACACCTCTTTCAGCCCGATACCGAATTTCGATGGCTCGCTGTTGGCATTGAGCGAATACCTGGCGATGAGCTGTTTTGTGAGGCTGCCGCGGGCGCCCTCGGCAAACAGCGTATACTTGCCGAGGAGTTCCATGCCGCGCGTGAATGAATCCTTGTGCGTGCCGTCCTTGGCGATGCCCATGTCACCGGTCGCGATGCCGCGCACACCGCCCTTGTCGTCGTACAGCACCTCGGCGGCGGCAAAGCCCGGATAGATCTCGACGCCGAGCGCCTCCGCCTTCCGCGCGAGCCAGCGGCAGACCTGGCCGAGCGAGCCGATATAGCAGTGATGATTGTGCATCAGCGGCGGCATGATGAAGTTCGGCAGGCGGATCGCGCCCGATCCCGTCATCCAGTAAAAATGATCGTCCTTGACCTTCGTCTTGAGCGGACAGTCGGCATCGTCGCGCCAATCCGGAATGAGCTTGTCGAGCGCGACCGGGTCCATCACCATGCCCGACAAGATGTGTGCGCCGACTTCCGATCCCTTCTCCACCACGACGATGTTGCGCTCGGCGTTGAGCTGCTTCAGCTTGATCGCAGCCGACAGGCCTGAGGGGCCGGCGCCGACGATCACGACGTCGAATTCCATGGATTCGCGCGGGGGTAACTCTTCGCTGCTCATGATCTCTGCTCAGCCCTGTTGAGAACGCT
>Ga0134128_10003908_pt1 | contig 18268 bp, 10 predicted proteins | sample KB31754_FD_96462 | JGI IMG/M metagenome (GOLD analysis project Ga0134128, IMG submission 96462) | Terrestrial soil microbial communities with excess Nitrogen fertilizer from Kellogg Biological Station, Michigan, USA - KB3-175-4 | ecosystem: Environmental > Terrestrial > Soil > Unclassified ... | reverse complement strand
TCGGTGATCGGGCCAGCCCTCGACGCCGGGCCGAACGACGTCAGCGTCGTCGGCAACGCCGTGAAGCATCCGGGCCACGTCGCGTGGCGCGACGGTCTGACGGTCGAGGCGGCGCTCAAGGCCGCCGGCGCGCCCCCGACGAGCGACGCCGGCACGGTCGTTCGGCGTCTGTCCGAGTTGCGGGTGACGTTCGGCGCCGGGGGCCCGCACGTCAACGGCCGTGTCGACGAGGTCGGCGCCGGCACGCTGTTGCGGCCTGGCGACGTGCTCGTCATCTCGCCGCGGGTCAGGAAGTAGCGGCGTGGCGCGTCGCTCCGTCGCCGCCTTCGCGGCCGTCCTGCTCGCGTCGATCGCCGGCGCCGCCGCCTCGCCTCAGGAACAAACCAAGCCCGTGGTGTCATCGGCGCCCGCACGCGACGGGCGGCCGCAGCCGCCGCCGACCGGCACGGCCTCGATCGTCGGCACCGTCGTCGCCGCTGATACGGGTCGCGTCGTCCGGCGCGTGCACGTGGTGCTGTCGAGCACCGGGTCGAGCTCGACGCCGAACGTCACGCTCGCCGTCACGACGACGGATGACGGTCAGTTCAAGTTCAGCAATCTGCCCGCCGGCGAGTTCCTGCTGACGGCGTCGCGGCCCGGGTTCCTGGACTCCACGTTCGGGCAGAAACAGCCGGGCGACGGCCGGCCCGGCACGCCGATCGCGCTCCTCGACGCGCAGAAGCTCGACCGCGTCTCGCTCCCCATCGCGCGCGGCGGCATCATCACCGGCACCGTCGTCGACGACCACGGCGAACCGGAATTCGGCGCGCAGGTGCGCGCGCTGCGCTGGGTCATGCGAACCGGCGAGCGGTCGCTCCAGGTCGCGGCGAGCACGTCGACGGACGATCGCGGGATGTACCGGCTGACGGGTCTCGTGCCCGGCGACTATCTGGTGAGCGCCACGTCCACTGACCAGCCGGCGAGCGAGCAGGCTGTCGCGCTCGCCAAGATGCGGGCCGAGGCAAGCGCCGGCGCCGGCGATCTCTACGGCGCCGCGATGCAGGAGCTGAAGCTGACGGTCGCCAACCTCACCGGTGCGGCGGGATCGGGGCCGGACGAACCGGCTGGGTACGCACCCGTCTTTTATCCCGGCACGACGCAGCCGGCGTCGGCGACGACGCTGACGCTCGGCGTGAGCGAGGAACGACCGGCCGTCGACCTGGCGCTGCAGCTCGTCCCGCTCGTCCGCGTGACGGGCATCGTCAGCGGTGCGGCGGGGCAGGCGGGCTCGATTCCCGTGACGCTCACGCCCGTCGGCTCGCCGGTGCCGTTCCCCGGCCCGCGGACGACGCGGCTGGCGGCCGACGGCACGTTCACGTTCACGGGCGTTGCGCCCGGCTCGTACAACGTGCTGGCGGAGACCGCGAACGTGACGATGGCGTTCAGAGTCGTCAGCGGCGATCAGATGATCTCGACGATCGGCAAGCCGGACGGGGCGCCGGAGATGCCCGTGCTCTGGGCGTCAACCGACCTCACCGTTGACGGGCACACGCTCGCGCCGCTGGCGCTGGTGCTGCAGCCGGCGATGACCCTCACCGGCCGTCTCGTCGCCTCCGGCGCGGGCACGCCGCCGGACTTCACGCGCGTGCGCATCAGCGCGGCGGCCGCGTCCAGTCAGAGTCCCGAGCGCAATGCGCAGGTGTCGCCGGCGAAGGTCGATGCCTCCGGCCGGTTCACGGTGAATGGCTTCATTCCGGGGCGGTATCGACTGAACGTGGCGGGCGTCGCCTCGCCGTGGAAGGTCGCGTCGGCCGGTGTCGGCGGGCGCGACGCGATGGACCTGCCGCTCGAGGTGCGATCGACCGACGACCTGACCGGCATGGTCGTGACGCTGACGGACCGATCGACGACGGTGTCGGGACGGTTGCAGGACGCGAACGGCCAGCCGGGACCGAACTTCACCGTGGTCGTGTTTCCGTCGGACAACCGGTACTGGCTGCCGCAGGCGCGGCGCATCCAGGCGACGCGTCCGGGTACCGACGGCCGGTACTCGGTGCACGGCCTGCCGCCGGGCGACTACCGCGTCGCGGTCGTGCCCGACGTCGAGCCGGGGCAGTGGTACGACCCGGCCTGGCTTCAGTCGGTGATCGCGCAGTCGATCGCGTTCACGCTGGCCGAAGGCCAGCAACTGACGCAGGATCTGAGGGTGAAGTGATGCCGCAATGCGCGATTGAGTGAATGCGCGAATGTGCGAATAGGTGCGTGAATGGGTGAATGCGTCAGTGGTTGCGCGAGTGCGTGAATTGACACACCCGCTCATTCACGCACTTATTCGCACACTCGCACACCCGCACACTCGCGCATTGCAGGCGCCCTACGCGAGCGAAGGGTGCTTGTCCTTCCACTCCGTGGCCTGCTCGTAGGCGCGGGCGATGCGCGCGAGCGTGCCTTCGTCGTAGAGCTTGCCCGTGAGCATGATCGGACGCGGCAGGCCGTTGATGAAGCCGCACTTGACGGCGATCGCCGGCTGGCCCGTGAGGTTCGTCGTCCCGAGCGTGCCGCCGGTGCCGGGCTCGATGAACGCGTCGAACTTCGACATGAACGCGTCGAATTGGCGCATGAGCAGCGTGCGCGCGCGCATCGCGCGGATGTACTCGACGGCGGGCACGAGGCGTGCCTGGCGGAACGTGCCCGGCCAGCTGCTTCGCGAGCCATTCGGATTCTCGAGCAGGTTGATGTCGCCCGACCGCGTCATGTCGTCGAACGACGCGCCGGACTCGGTCTCGAGGATGAAGCCGATCGCGTTCGTGATCTGGCCGATCTCGGCGGGCACGTCGGCGCCGACGAGCTTCGCCCCGAGCTTCTGGTAGGTCGCGAGCACGTCCGCGTACATCTTCTTCGTGTCGTCGGCGGCCTTCTGCTGTTCCGGCGTCGGCGTGGCCGGCGCCCCGGCGCGGCCGCCGAAGCCGCCGCCTCGGCCGCCGAACTGGCCGGCGTTGTCGAACGCCGTCTTCGCGTATCCGATCGTGAAGCCCGCGAGCGGCGCGTCGGGCGCCCAGCGAAGCGGCGCGTCGCCGACCGAGCCGTCGCGCCCGTCGGGCCCGTAAATCGCGTTGAGGACGAGGACGCAGTCCTCGACGTACCGGCAGATCGGCCCGACCTTGTCCATCGTCGTCGAAAGCGCCATCGCGCCGTAGCGGCTGACGCGGCCGTAGGTCGGCCGGAGGCCCACGCAGCCGTTCACCGACGAGGGCGACATGATCGAGCCGCGCGTCTCGGTGCCGAGGCTGAAGGCGACGCAGCCGGCGGCGGTGGCCGATCCCGGGCCGGCCGACGACCCGCTCGATCCCTGCGGCGCGCCCTTCGGATCCTTCTGCCACGGGTTGTTGGTGCGGCCGCCGAACCACTGGTCGCCCTGCGCGAGCGCGCCGAGCGTCAACTTGGCGACGAGCACCGCGCCGGCGTCGCGCAGCCGTTCGACGACGGTCGCGTCGTAGTCGATGACCTGATCGACGTACGGCTCGCCGCCCCAGGTCGTCTTGATGCCCTTCGTCGCGTAGAGGTCCTTCGCGCCCCAGGGAATTCCGTGCAGCGGCCCGCGATACTTGCCGGCCTTGATCTCGCGGTCCGCGTCGGCGGCCTGCTTCAGCGCCAGCTCCTCGGTCAGGTTCACGTAGAAGTTGAGCACCGGCTGGTATTTCTTCAGCCGCGCCAGATACATCTGCGTGAGCTCGGTGGACGTGACGAGTTTCCGCTCGATGAGGCTCGCGAGCTGCGTGACCGGCCAGAAGGCGGCCTCTTCGAGGTTGGCCGGCCGTTTCAGCGTGGCTGCCGCCTTCGTGTACTTGAGCGGCGCGCCGGGAGTCGCCGGGCCCTTGGGTTCGTGGCCCGGCAGCGACGGCTTGAAGACGTAGGCCGGCTCGGTGTCCTGCGGAATCGTGATCGCGCGAAGCTGCGTGAAGGTGTTGAGGTTGCGGTTGGCGGCCGCCGCCATCGCGGTGTCTTCTTCCGTCGTGAACTTCACGCCGTCGATCGTCTCGGCGGCCCGCACCATGTCGGCGGTGACCGGGCCGGCGGGCGCGCCGCCGCGCCCCTGCGCGAAAGCCGTCGTCGAGCCGACCGCGCCCGCGACGGCGACCGGGACGGTCTTCAGAAACGCACGCCGGCTTTCGTTCGTCTTCTTCTCTGAGGTCTGGGCCACGGTCGGTTTTTTCGGAGTCATGATGGCGTTCCTCGCGCGCTGGGGAGCAAGAGTGCCTTATTCTAATGGCGCTTTGCGCGCCGGATTCCTCCCCGTCCTGGTCGTGGCCGCGCTCGTCGCCCTCGCGGGCCAGCCGCGTGCCGCTCTGCCGCCCAGCAGGCCCGTCGTGTCCGCTGGCGGACTGGTCTTCGTCTCCGGCATCACGAGCGCCGCCGCGGACACGACCGGCAAGAGCACGGAGATCGACCGGCAGACCCACGCGGTCCTCGACGAGCTGCGACAGAGGCTCGGCACCGCCAGCTCGACGCTCGGCGACGTCGTCAGCGTCACCGTGGGCCTGCGGCACGCGTCCGATTACGACGCGATGAACGCGATCTACGGCACCTACTTCCCCGAGAATCCGCCGACGCGCACGACCATCGCGGTGGATCTGCCGCCCGGCGCGCTGATTCAGGTCTCGGCCATCGCGGTCCCGACCGGCACGTCGCACATCGCGATGCAGCCCGGCAATTGGGCGAAGACGCCGCGGCCGTACTCCTACATCATGCGGACCGGCGATCTCGTGTTCATCTCCGGCCTCGTCAGCCGGCACGGCACGGACGATTCGATTGTGCCCGGCGGCGTCGACGTCCAGACGCGGACGATCCTCGACAACGCCGGCACGCTGCTGCGGACCGTCGGCCTGACGTACGACAACGTCGTCGCCGCGCGGGTGTTCCTGACCGACGACGGCGACTTCGAGGCGATGAATGCCGAGTACCGCCGGCGATTTGCGGACATGCCGCCGGCGCGCGCGACCGCCATCACCGGCCTCATGGGCCACGACGCCGAGGTCGAGATTGCGCTCGTCGCGTCGTCAGTCTTCAAAGAGACGATGGGCCCGCTGGTGTCGCCGACGCTGCCCGTCTCGACCGCCGTGCGCGCCGGATCGCGGGTGTTCGTTTCGGGCGTCACCGGCGTCACCGACACGAACGCCGATGATCCCACCGGGCAGTCGGTCGAGGCGCTGAGCCATCTCAAGCACGCGCTGTCGCTGGCGGGACTCACGCCCGCGGACGTCGTCGACACGACGATGTACCTGCCGCGGCTGAGCGAACTGCCGTCGGTGGATGCGATCTACGGCGGCGTCTTCGTCGATCAGCCTCCGTCGCGGACGGTGATGGGCGCGAAGCTCGTCTCGCGGCCGGGGCTGGTGGAGATCATGGCGATGGCGATCGGCAACCGGTAGGAGCGATCGCGGTCGCCGGTCGGCGCGGCGCGGGCGCTACCTCGCGATCAGACCTTGCCGCCGCCGCTTCAGAAACAGCCCCTTGCGTGACAGCCCGAGCAGTTGCGCGGCCTCGGCGACGCGGCCGCCCGCGCTGGCCATCGCGTGCTCGATGAACCGCCGCTCGAGGTCTGCGGTCGCCTGCTCGAGGTTCTGATCCAGCCGGATCGCGACGGTGGAACTCGATGCGTCGCCCGCCACCGGCCGGATGTTCCAGGACCGCGCGATTCCCGGCGCGAGCGCGAGGCTGCGCAGCGTGTCGCCGTCGGCCGACATCGCGACGACGCGCCGGACTTCGTTGGCGAGCTGCCGGATGTTGCCGGGCCAGTCGTAGAGAAGCAGAGCGGCGATGAAGTCGTCGCCCAGGTGAAGCCCCCGGCGCCCGCATTCGCGGCCGTAACGATCGACGAACAGGCTGGCGAGCGCGGGAATCTCGTCCTTGCGCTCGCGAAGCGGCGGGAGCGCGATCCGGGCGACGCCGATGCGATAGAAGAGGTCGCTGCGAAAGCGCTGCTGGGCGACCAGTGTGTCGAGGTCGGCGTTGGTCGCCGCGACGATGCGGACGCGAACCGCCAGCGGCTTGGTTTCGCCCACCGGATGGATCTCGCCCGACTCGAGGAACCGCAGCAGCTTCGGCTGCACGGCCGGGTCGAGATCGCCGATTTCGTCCAGGAAGAGCGTGCCGCGTTCGGCGGCGCGGATCACGCCCGGATGGGCGTCGACGGCGCCCGTGAACGCGCCGCGGCGGTGGCCGAACAACTGGCTTTCGACGAGGTCGCGGGGCATCGTCGAGCAATTGAAGGCGACGAACGGGCCGCGCGCCGCCTGACTCGCGTCATGGATGAATCGCGCGAGGACTTCCTTGCCCGTGCCGGTTTCGCCCGTGATGAGGATTGGCAGCTGCGCCGCGGCGAGCCGCATGGCGATCCGCAGCAGTTCGACCATCCGGGGCGACTGGAAGATCGTGTCGTCGTTTCGCGCGGGCGTCGCATCCGGCCAGAGGTTCTGCTGGCCCTCGTCGGGCTCGATGCCGTCGGCGTCGCCCCGCCGCCGGATGGCGGCGTAGATCACGTCGACGAGATTTTTCAGCAGCGTCACGTCGTCGAGCGAGCGGACGTCGCGGATGTGCAGGGTGATGCGGCGGTCGGAGCCGCGGAACCGGAGCGTCGCCGCGCCATCGGGGCCGGAATCGAATTCGACGCTGACCTCGGGCCGATACGGCCGGCCCGATTCGGTTTCGACGCGCAGACGCGATCCGAGCGCGGACTGTTCGAGGATCGTCGTGACGCGGTGCGCGAGGAGGTCGACCGAGTGGCCGGCGCCGAGGATGGCGGACACGTCGGCGAGGACGAGCGGCGTGATGCTCCGGCCGTCGGGCGGGGCGGCGACCGGGACGGCGGCGCGCGACGCCCCGACCCGCTCCCGCGCGCGGTCGATCCAGAGCTCGTGATAGCGATGGCCAATGGCGCGGCAGCCCGCGAGCGCGCGGTCGAAGTGCACGCGGCCCTGCGCGCGGTCGCCGGCGAGCGATCGACAGAGGCCGTGCGAGGCCTCGAGGACGATCAGCGGGTCGATGGCGCCGCGCGGACAGCCGCGAACGGCGGCGGCGAGGGCGGTATCGGCCTGATGCGGGCGATCGAGGTGGGCGAAGGCTCGCGCGCGGGCGCACAGGAGTGCGGTGCGGAGCGCGCGGAACTGGCGGCGAGCCACTTCGGGTTCGGTGTCGTCGACGAGCGCGAGGACGCGCTCCCAGTCTTCCTGGCGCTCGAAGTAGGTGCAGCGCGTGAGTTGGTGGGCGAGGTCGTACCACGAGCGCGCGGGCAGCCGCTGGGCGGCGATTGCCTCGGCGCACTGGTCCAGAAGGGCCTTCGCCTCGCGGTCCTGGTCTTGACCCATAGCGCCCTGGGCGAGCGTGTCAAGGACGCTAATCCTCAAGTACGGAAGATCGCCCGCGTCCTTGAGAACGTCCCGGGCGAACCGTTGGCTCGCTTTCAAGTCGCCTAGGTACAAACCAAGCGCAGCGAGATTGACCTGCGAGGCTGCTATGTATTTCTTAAAACCAGCCAACCGCGCCTGAGTCAGGCAGTCCTCACTCGCGAGCCTTGCATGGCGAAGGTTGCCTGCCATGATCTCCAGCGAAACGCTCACGACCCGTAGAGTGCAGTGAAGGGATGCGTGGTTGGTTCGTTCGGCAAATCGCCGCGCGATATCCAGATGTCGATGAGAATCGCGGGTGAGACCTCGGTAACCCTCCAGCCGCGCGACCGCGAAGTGCAAGCCAGCGAGTGACTGTGGATCACCACAGACGGTTGCGAGTTGGCGTAGTCTCGAAAGGCCAATCAGCGCCTCGCTAGGGGCTTGGAAATCAGCCTGACGAACGAAAAGCGCGAACGTCGCAGCGAACTGTAAGTCTGTGGTCTCACTGCGCGACAGCGAATCTGCCGAGATGAGTTGAGCAACTCCCTCAACGCAGTCACCAAGATCGAAGAGCGCCATTCCTCTTAGGATCAGAAGGCGTATCGCTGAGCCCCCGTCCGGTGCGTCCGTACCGCCCTCACACGCGGCTAGTGCCTCACGAACGCGGCCAGCTCGATAGAGTGATTCGGCCAGATTGACAACACTGTTCGTGGATCCGGTGTTCAATCCGACCAATATTGATCGCCGCTCCGCCGTGGACACTTCGGACGGTCCGTTTGACATCTAGTTGGCCCTGCGAGTCGCAAGACGATATCAGAAACGGCCCGGCAGTCAACCGGCTTTGATGGAACCGCTTTGGTACCAGTGCCAGCGCGCGGAGTTCGGACGATCGCTATGGAATGTTGCTAGTGGATTCTGGCCTTTGGAGTGTCGGCGCTTGTTCGCTGGGCAACTGGCGAGTCCTGTCGCACCTCGCCGAACGCGGATGCCGAGAGGGATGCGACGAAGAGCGTGGCAGCTGCTTCGATCATCCGACGATGGTCCTTGTCAAACGGCTCGCTGCCATACAGCGTAATGACGCCAGGGGACGGGCCTTCGATAGGTGCGGCAAGGGCGTAGCGCAAGGGAGTCGAGAAAGTCTTGGCCACCGGTCCGAGTTCCAGGGTGGCGTCAGAGTTCAGCACTAGCTGTTTGTGTGCGAACGCCCACCCCGAAATCCGATCGCCAATTGGAATAGTCAGCCCCTCGCCCGCGGAAGCCCCGACACCGGACCATGCGGTGACAGTAAGTTCCGCGCTGTCGTTCTTGTGTGAATAGAGGGCGAGTGTCGCCGCAGGAATGACCCGTCGAAGGTGACGGAAGAGCACTTCTGCCGCGTTGGTAAGAGATGTCGCGCGAGGAAGTTCGCGCCGCAACTCGTTGAACTCACGCTCTTCAGCCTGGGTCGCGCTTATAACCTCGAGCTGTGCGGGCATGAGGGTCTTGGCTGACGCAGTGTCGCTATGTCGGTCGCGTTCGGCGGTCTCGGCCTGTTCGAGTTGATCCAAAATTCCGAGGAAGCCATCTACGACCCATGGATCGTACATGACGCCGCGGCGTTCTCTGAGAATCTGCTCCGCTTGCTGGCGCGTGTAGCGCGGTCGGTAAGGCCGATCAGAAGTCAGGGCGTCGTAACAATCCACGACCGAGAGGATGCGCGCACCTAGAGGGATTTGTTGTTCCTTGAGGCCTTCGGGATATCCACTTCCATTCCAGTTCTCGTGGTGATACCTGACGATCGGCTCAACCGGGTATGGGAAATCGATGGATTTTAGGATGTCCGCGCCAACAGCCGCGTGTACTTTCATCCGCTCAAATTCTGATGCCGTCAGCGGGCCAGGTTTGTTAAGGATGTACTCCGGAACGGCGAGTTTGCCGGTGTCGTGCAAGAGGGCCGCAGCTCGGATCGCATCGAGCTGCTTCTCATCTTTAACGCCCAACGCGTCGGCGAGAGCGATCGTGTGGCGCTGGACACGGCGGATGTGACCGTGCGTGACCTGATCCTTCGCGTCGATCGCCAGCGCGAGGGCTTCGATTGTCGACATGAACACGCGGTTAAGTTGTGTGTTCTTGTCGCGCTCAGACTCGACCCGCTTGTTGGCCCAATAGTAGGTGAAGTAGAGAACGATGAGTAGCGGAAGGATGACGGCGACGAACGTAAGGTCGACGCGCCGCGCATTGTAGACCAACAGGGCGGCGATAGATGCACCAGCCGCATAGTTCACTGCCAGTTCGCGAAAGTGTGCCCACCAAATCTTATGAGGCCGGGTTCGGCGCTGGAGCGCGACTGCAACGGCAAGGAGCCAGCTGTTCAGGAGGAAGTACAGAAGCGCGAAAAACGCAAGGGTAAGAACAAAGCTCGTGTTGAACGCCGGGGCCGTCTCGAACAGTGGACGCACGCCGACGACTAACGCTGCGGTCCAAATCGAGAGCGGCGGAGCAGCCAGATTGAAAAATACCTGCTCCCATTTCAGCTTCTTAGACCAAGTCAAGCGCGCTGAGATGACCAGTGCGTCGAGGAAGACGAGGACTGTGCCGCCAGCCTGGCCGAAGAGTAGTGTTCCGGCGATGACGAATGTTTCTGAAACGGAGATGCTGACGTTGACCGTCGGCAAGGTTACTGGCAGGAGTCCGCTGACGAGCGTCAATCCGACCAGAGAAAGCCATTGACTCCGCCAAAGAGCCTGTGACAGCTGCGGCATGAGGTCGGTCATGCTCCGCAGCACAACCAACAAGCCGAACAGCGACACCGTCAGGACATAGGCCTGGATCTTCTTCGAAAAGGAAGGGCGACGGGTAAGCGGCATTTCTCAAAACAGGCGCATGCACGCCTGTCTGAGCCTTATCGGTCGATCGGGGTTGGCACCGGCGGTTGCACTTCTTCACAGAAACGCAAAGGGGAGCCAAAGTGCGGCTCCCCTTTGCCCAAGGCCAAACTGCTGTGCCCTAGCTCCAGACCATGATCATTGTCATCGACATCGGGATCCCCTTGTTGTCATTACAAATCTGTAGTTCTGTTGTTTCTTGAAGCCGTCTAGCTTCCCCAGACCATCGTGGAGCCCCAGACCATCGTCGAGCCCCAAACCATCGTGGAACCCCAGACCATCGTGGAGCCCCAGACCATCGTCGAGCCCCAAACCATCGTGGAACCCCAGACCATCGTCGAGCCCCACACCATCGTCGAGCCCCAAACCATCGTGGAACCCCAGACCATCGTGTCTGCGTTCACACCGCTGCTGCCCCAGACCATAGTGTTCGGGCCCACATTGCTGCCCCACACCATGGTTGAACCCCACACCATGGTCGAACCCCAAACCATGGTCGAACCCCAGACCATGGTGTTTCCCTGAACATTTCCGCTGCCCCAAACCATGGTGTCGCCAAAAACCACTTGTCCCGGAGCCACCAACTCTCCACCGATGGCTACGGGGTCGAGGCCGATCGTCAAGTTGTTGCTTTGCGCGACCTGGAGAGCCATCGGAACGTCGAGCTCGCCTGAACCCTGTTCAATGAGGCCGAAACCTGGAAGCAGCTGCGCTGAATACTGAAGGGCAAACTTAACTTGCGTTGGTGTGAGAGACGGGTTGGCCTGTAGCAACTGAGCGACAGCGCCGGTCACAACGGCGGCGGCCATGCTTGTTCCCGATAGGGTCATGTATGCGCCGCCGTTTGAGCCCGCTACCTGAAGGGTCGGATACGTGTTCCACAGGTAGCTACCCGGAGCACCGTCGGACGTTATCTTGTTGCCGGGTGCGACCAAATCAGGCTTGATTAGCCAGCTAGAGGGATCATCTGGGTCTCCTACCGGTCCACGAGAGCTGTAGGTCCCGAGAATGTCGTCGGAGCGAGAAATGGTGCCTTTGGTGTTTGAGGCACCGACGGTCACGACGCCAGGTGTATCACCCGGCGACACAATAGCGCCGACCACTGGAGTGCCGTCATCGGTCTTGCCAAGGTTACCGGCAGCGGAGACGACAACGATTCCCGCGGCCACGGCGCGCTCACACGCTAGCGCGAGTGGATCGGTCTGGTACGACGCGTTCGCCGGATGACCCAGTGACAGGTTGATAACGCGGATGTTGAATTTCCGTTGATTCGCGATCGCCCAGTTAATCGCGTCAATAACGGTCGAGACGCTGCCGGAGCCGTCGTTACCCAGCACCCGGAGGCTGATCAGATTGGCACCCGGTGCCATGCCGACGTAATTGGGGTCGCCGGCGCCGCTGCCGGCGATGATGCCCGCGACGTGCGTGCCATGGCCGTATCCATCGGTCATCGAAGACGACGTTGGATCGACGAAGTCGACCCACGTCATAACGCGTTTTGACAAGTCACCTGCCAGCGGCGAAATGCCCGAATCGATCACCGCCACGCTGATGTTCTTGCCTGTGAAGCCGTTGAAGGCGCCACCGCTCTTGGCCCACAGCTGATTGGCCCCGGTCGCCGCCGTCGTGACTTCCGCCACCGACGCGCCCTTCACGACGTCGTCCTCATGGAGGGAGGCGACGTTGCCGTCGGCCACCATCGCACCGAACGCGCTCGCCACGCCCGTGAAGACGGCGCCGGAACTGAGGCGCTTCGTGACGTTCACGTGGTAGGTCGCCGCCAGTCGATCAACCTCGGACTGCGGCCCGTCATAGATGACGTTGACCTGGGAGGCGCCGCGGAACTTGATGTCCTCAGCGAGGTTTTTCGCCACTTTTGCCTGGTGCTGCGCAAGAGCAGGCACAGGCAGGGCAAGAATTGTCATCGCAGCGCCGATAACCAGGGTGGTACAACGGCGGCGAACAGAGAGTGGGGAGCGGCTCTCGAACATAAACGTCGTTTCCTTTGGCGGGACGCACAAATATGGCAGTCCCAGCCGAACCGCTTACAGGCATGTACCGTACCACCCGACCTGTACGGAAATTTGTGAAATTGTGGCCACATTTATGCCAGTTCGTGATGGTTGACGGTACCAGCGCTGTCGATCCGCGCCTGGGGCATTACGAATCCGTCAGCCCTCCCTCACTTTTCGTACGGTTGTCGTCTGGGCTGTCACCGATGTCTGTTCGTACGACCGAAAACGGTCAATTCGATGGGCGAGAACTGAAATGATCACGCCGAAATCGTGTACCGCGCCTCATCCAACCAGACCTTCGCGTCGGTTTCGCCCCCGTGCAGCCATGGGCAGCCTGCTCATTCTTGTAATCGGGGTGCTGGCGGCCTGCTCGGGAGGTGGTACAGGCGACGAATCCGGCGGAAAGCTTCTCATCGCCCTCCGGAGCGAGCCCACCTCCTTCAACCGGCTGGTGGCTTCGCGGGGGACCGAGCAGCGCATCGCGCTGCTGACGCAGTCAACGCTGATCCGCGTGAATCCCGTGACGCGCGCGCTCGAGCCTCGGCTGGCGACCAACTGGTCGCAGGCCGCCGATCCGCTGACCTGGACGCTCCACCTGCGCAAGAACGTGAGCTTCTCCGACGGCGTTCCCTTCACCTCCGCCGACGTCGTCTTCACGTTTGCTGCTCTCTACGACGCCCGCCTCGCCAGCGAGATGGCCGACGGCTACGAGATCGGTGGCAAGCCGCTCGTCGTGAAAGCGATCGACAACGAGACCATCACCGTGACGTTCCCGTCGGCGTACGGTCCTGGCCTGCGCGTGCTGGACGGCCTCCCGATCCTTCCGGCGCACAAGCTCGCGGACGCGCTCGCGGCTGGCAAGCTGCGCGACGCGTGGGGCCGCTCCGCGGCGCCGTCCGACATCGTCGGCCTCGGTCCGTTCGTGCTGTCCGCGTACACGCCGGGGCAGATGCTGCGCTTCACGCGGAATCCGCACTACTGGGCCAAGGACGACAAAGGCCGCGCGCTGCCGTACCTCGATGAGGTCGACGCCGAACTCATCCAGGAGCAGAACGCCGAGATGGTGCGTCTCCGATCGGGCGAGCTCGACGTCACCTACGATTTCATCCGGCCCGAGGACATCTCGAGCCTGCGAGAGCTGGCGAAGCAGCAGAAGGTGTCGCTCATCGAAGCCGGCGTCAGCCTGGATCCCAGCGCGCTCTGGTTCGACCTGGCGCCGGAATCCAAGGCCGCCAAAGCGCGGCCATGGCTCCAGCGCGAGGAGCTTCGGCAGGCGATCTCGCTTGCCGTCGATCGCCAGGCCATCGTCGACAGCGTCTATCTGGGGCTCGCGGTGCCGATCGGCGGACCGGTCACGCCCGGCTTCGGCGACTGGTATTCCAGCGACACGCCGCCGCCGACTCGCGATCTGCCGCGCGCCAAGGCGCTTCTGGCGTCGATCGGGTTGAAGGATCGCAGCGGCAGCGGCAGGCTGACCGACGCGGCGGGCAGGCCCGCACGGTTCTCGTTGATCACGCAAAAGGGCAAGACCGAGCGCGAGAACACGGCCGCGCTCGTCGCCTCGCAGTTGAAGGCCATCGGCCTCACCGTCGACGTGAACGCGCTCGACTTCAACAGCGCGATGTCGCACGTGTTCGCCGACGACTACGACGCCGTGTATCTCGGCGCCAACACCAGCTCGCCCGATCCGGCCGACAGCGTGCAGTTCTGGATGAGTTCCGGCGGGCTGCACTTCTGGAACCTCCACGAGAAGACCCCGGCGACGCCCTGGGAAGCGCACATCGACGACGTCATGCGCCGCCAGGTGTCGTCGACGGACGACGCCGAGCGCCACCGGCTGTTTGTCGACGCGCAGCGGACGCTGGCCGAGCACGTCCCGGCGATCTACCTCGCGGCGCCCCGGGTGACGGTCGCCACCAGCACCCGGGTGCGCGGCGTCCGTGCGTCGGTCGCGCAGCCGTCGGTGCTCTGGAACATCGACTCGATCTCTGTGGCGAAGACCTCGGGCCAGTGACGCACAGCTTCGCCGCCTTCGCGGCGCGGCGCGCCGCCGCCGCCGTCGTGCTCGTCGCCGTCGTGTCGACGGGCGCGTTCGTCCTCACGCGGCTCGCGCCGGGAGACGTGACGACGGAGCTGCAGGCGCAGGGCGCGGATGCGGCGACGATCGCGGCGACCCGCGCGCGGCTCGGCCTGGACCGGCCGTTCGCGGCGCAACTCGGCGGATGGATGACCGGCATCCTCCATCTCGACCTTGGCCGGTCGCTGCGCTACGACGCGCCGGTCGCGCCGCTGGCCGGCGAGCGCGCGGCCAACACGGCGGAACTCGCCGCCGTCGCACTCGTGATCGCACTGGCCGGCGTGCCGATCGGCGTGCTGACGGGCGCTCGTCCGCGCGGCTGGCTGGCGCGCGTCGTGACGCCGGTGTCCGTCGCGCTCGTCTCGTGTCCGCCCATCATCGGCGCGCTGGGGCTGCTGTGCCTCGCGATGGCGACGGGCTGGCTCTCGACGTCGCCGGGCAGCCTCGCCGTGCCCGCTTTCGCGCTCGCGCTGCCGCTCGGCGCGACCATCGAGCGGCTGCAATCCCACGCGACCGCCGACGCCCTGCGTGCGCCAGACATCGTCGCCGCCGCCGCGCGCGGGCTGTCGGAGTCGCGCATTCTCTGGCGGCACGTCCTGCGGCAGTCGCTGCGGCCGTTGCTCGGCATCGCCGGCGTGCTGATCGGCGGTCTGTTCAGCGGATCGCTGCCCGTCGAGGTCGTCAGCGGCTGGCCCGGGCTCGGACGCCTGACGTATGACGCGCTGATGGCGCGCGACATGTTTCTCGCCGCCGGCTGCGCCTTTATCGGCGCCACGGTTCTCGCGGTCAGCAATCTCGGCGCCGATCTGCTGCGCGCGCTCGTCGACCCGCGCGCGAGGCTCGCATGACCCGCGCCGGTGTCATCGTCCTGGCGGCGATCGCGCTCTTCGCGGCGGCCGCGCCGATCCTCGCGCCGAACGATCCCGCCACGCCGTTCGTCGATCGCGGCTACGCGCCGCCGACGCACGTGCACGTCTCAGACACGTCCGGCTGGCACGCGCCGTTCATCTACCGGCAGGTCCTCGTGGATCGTGTGGACCGCCGCTATGTCGAAGACACCTCGACGCGTTTCCCGATCCAGTGGTGGCGCGGCGGCCGGCTGATGTCCGTTGACCTCGCCGGCGGGCCGCTCCTCCTCCTCGGTGCCGATGCGATCGGCCGTGATGTCTTCTCGGGCCTGGCCTACGGCGCCCGCCTGTCGCTCGGCGTCACGCTCGTCGGCGCCGTCGGGGCACTGCTCGTCGGCGCGGTGGTGGGCGCGCTCGCCGGCCTCGCCGGCGGTTTCCTCGAGTCGAGCCTGATGTGGCTCGCAGACTTCATGCTGGTGCTGCCGCCGATCTACCTGCTCCTCGTCGTGCGCGCGAAAATGCCGCTCTCGCTCGACGTCGCCCCGGTGTTCACGCTGATGGCCGTGCTCTTCGCGGCGGCCGGCTGGCCCGTCGTGGCGCGCGGCGTCCGCGGCATCGTCGCGACCGAGCGCGCGCGCGACTACACGCAGGCCGCGCGCGCCATCGGGGCCGGGCCGATTCGCCTCATCCGCCACGTGCTCCCGGCGGCGAAAGGCTTCCTCGCCGTCGAGCTGGTGCTGCTCGTGCCGGCGATGCTCATCGCCGAAGCGACGCTGTCGTTCCTCGGGCTGGGATTTCCAGCGGATCGACCGAGCTGGGGGACGATGCTGCAGGGCGCCGGGAACGTGCCCCTGTTGCCCGAAGCGCCCTGGCTGCTGGCGCCGGCCGTGATGTTGTTCGTCGTCGTGCTCGGCCTTCAGCTCGTGCTCGGGCCGCGCGCCGAACGGACGGCGCTCACGGTCGCATCCCGCTCTTGAACGTCGTCCAAGGCTGCGACTTCATGTCGCGGAGCAGGCCCTTGGCCCAGGCGAACGCCGGATGGGCGGCGAGAAAATCCGCGGCGATGAAATCGCGGCCGCACGGATGGCCCGACGTCGCGTCGAGCGTCATCGCATCGGTCATCGCGCCGGTCGTGACTTTCGCCTGCACCGTGCCGCCCGGAAAGTACGGCGCCCAGTCCCAGTCAGGAATCCCGCGCGGCGAGGTCTCGACGGTGCCGCAGAGCGATCGCTCGCTCGGTCCGCTCCGCCTGTCGACGATGTCGTAGCTGTCGGACTCGAACTGGCGCGCGATCGTCGCGTCGATCCGGCCCTTGAACGCCGCCATCTCCTGGTCCCAGCGGGCATGGCGCGCGTTGGCCGAGCTCGCGGCGTTCTTGGGATCGAACGTCGTCTCCTGCGTCATCAGGTCGTTGCCGACGGGGAAGTTCGATCCGACGAAGTAACCGTCCTTCGTGCGCTCGAGTGAATGGAACTTGAGGCCCAGTTCGAGGCGCGCGACCTCGCCCGTCTTGTTGTCGCCGATCAGCCAGTCGTTCGCGTAGCCGCCGTTGTTGCCGTCGAGCATGATGCGCGCGAAATCGTCGATCGACGAGCCGTACTGAATCGCCTTGCGCGCGCGCACGAATTCCGGCACTCCGGCCGGATCGAAGCCCTCGAACTTCGTGATCGTCGTTTCCGTGACCATCAGGCCCGCCGACGTGATGTCAAAGTCGTCGTCGCTCACGATGACGCCCGGCAGGCCGTCCATCAGGATGTGCTGGCCGGCGGCCGGCGCCAGGTCGAAGACGATGTCCCAGCGCGACCCGACGACGTAGTCGGTCCACGCGTTGTGGGCCATCACGATGCGATGGTCGCTCGTGTAGCCGCCGGTCGCGACGAACGCGCTGCAGCTTTCCGGCGACGTGACGGTCGGCGCCTTGCCGGCCTGCTTGTCGAGCATCGGGACGTAGTAGTACGCGAGCTCGAGCATGCCGTTCAGCGCGACGACGTCCCACCGGTCGATGGCGGGCTGGCCGGCGTCGTGCGCGGCGAGTCCGGCGACGATGCCGTCGATCTCGGTCTGGTATTCGGGATCGGTCTTCGGCCAGAGCACGGTCTCGGCCGCCTGCCGGTAGAAGTTCCAGTCGCGCTTCGTCAATTGCTGCAACAGCGGCTTCGTCACGCGCAGGAGATCCCTGATTTCCGCCGTGAGGAGATAGCCGTGCTGGAAGCCGAGCTGCGCGGGCGGGCCCTCCAGGTGGACGTAGATCCAGCCGTTGCGATCGAGCCGCGTCGAGCCCGCGAGCCGCGTGTCGAGCACGCCCGCGGCGGTGTTGGTCGTGGCGTTGGACCCGCAGGACGAGACGAGCAGGACCGCCGCGGCGGCGCCCGCAAGACGCGGCGCGAATCGGCCGTGCAGCATGGAGGGGACTATAAGGGATTTGCTATCGTGTTGCGGTGACGATTTCTGGGATCTTCCCGCCAATGCCGACGCCCTTCGACCCGCAGACCGGCGAGGTCGATCGGCGCGCGCTCACCGGCAACATCGCGCGCTGGATGCGCACCGGCCTCACCGGCGCGCTGGCGCTGGGCTCCAACGGCGAGGCCGCGCTCCTCGACGAGTCCGAAGCCGATGTCGTGGTCGCGACGGCGCGTGAGGCGGTGCCGGTCGGACGGCCGCTGCTGGTCGGCACGGGGCGCGAGTCGACGCGCGGCACGATCGCGGCGACGAAGCGCGCCGCGGCGCTCGGCGCCGACGCGGTGCTCGTGCGGACGCCGTCGTTTTTCAAGGGCCAGATGACGCCGCCGGCGCTCATCGATCACTTCACCGCGATTGCCGACGCGTCGCCGGTGCCGGTGCTCTTGTACAACCTGCCCGCCGTCACCGGCGTCACGCTCGGGATGCCGGTCGTGTCGAAGCTGGCTGAGCATCCGAACATCGTCGGGATGAAGGAAACGAGCCCGGAACTCGAGCGGCTGGGCCAGTTCGTCACGCTGCGCGGCGGCGCGTTCAAGGTCCTGAGCGGCTGGGCGCCCGTCGCGTATCCCGCGCTCGTCTCGGGCGCGGCCGGCGCAATTCTCGCCGTCGCCAACGTGCTGCCTGACGAGTGCGTGCTTCT
>Ga0134128_10003905_pt1 | contig 18276 bp, 14 predicted proteins | sample KB31754_FD_96462 | JGI IMG/M metagenome (GOLD analysis project Ga0134128, IMG submission 96462) | Terrestrial soil microbial communities with excess Nitrogen fertilizer from Kellogg Biological Station, Michigan, USA - KB3-175-4 | ecosystem: Environmental > Terrestrial > Soil > Unclassified ... | reverse complement strand
CCAGCGCGTACGCTTTGCGCGCCTCGATCCCTGTCTGCAGCGGCGCTTGGAAATCGATTCCTTGGCACGCGGCCAGCAGTTCGATCGCGATCACGTTGCGCAGCGCGTCCAACATCCGTTGCAATCGCCGCGACGCGCTCATCCCCATCGACACGTAATCTTCCTGGTCGCCCGATGTGGGAATCGAATCCACAGAATGCGGAGTCGCCAGCGCCTTTAACTCGCTTGCCAGGGCCGCAGCCACCACCTGCGCAATCATGAATCCCGAATTCAATCCCGGGTCCGCCGTCAGAAATGGAGGCAGCAGGCTCGTATGAGGATTGGTCATGTGCTCGATCCGCCGCTCAGAAATTCCCGCGAGCGTGGCCAGCGCGATGGCGATTTGGTCCGCCGCCATGGCCAACGGCTGCCCGTGAAAATTCCCGCCGCTGATCACTTCGCCAGACTCTGCAAATACCAGCGGATTGTCCGTCGCGCTGTTGAGTTCGATTGATAGCGTCGTCCTCGCTTGTGACAGCGAATCGCGCACCGCGCCGTGAACTTGCGGCGTGCAGCGCAGACTATACGCATCCTGAACGCGAGGGTCTTTCTGGGATGAGCGATGCGACTCGCGAATTTCGCTTCCACGATTCAGTCGCGTCAAGTTCCGCGCGCTTGCCGTCTGCCCTGGATACGGCCGAATCCGCGAGATACGCTCGTCGAACGCCGCGGGACTCCCGCGCAGCGCATCCAGCGAAAGCGCGGCAGCCACGTCCGCCGTGTCGATCAGAATTTCCGCGTCGCGAATCGCCAGCGCCAGCAGCGCCAGCATTCCTTGCGTGCCATTCAGCAGCGCCAGGCCTTCTTTCGCTTCGAGCTTCAGCGGAGCAATCCCCGCTTGTTTCAGTGCATCGCCGCCCGATAATTGTGCGCCCTTGTAAACAGCTTCGCCTTCGCCGATAACGACGAGCGCCAAATGCGCCAGCGGTGCCAGGTCGCCCGAAGCCCCAACCGATCCTTGCGACGGAATCACCGGCAGCACGCCGCGATTGAGCATCGCCAGCAGCGTTTCCACCACCACCGGACGAACGCCGCTGAATCCTTTCGCCAGCGCGTTCGCGCGCAGCAAAATCATCGCCCGCGTTTCATCTTCCGCCAGCGGCGCGCCCACTCCGCAGGCATGACTGCGTACCAGATTCAGTTGCAGCTCGCGAATCTGCTCCGGCTGAATGCGCACGGTTGCAAGAGCGCCGAAGCCCGTATTGATGCCATACGCGGCGACATCCCCCGTGGAGAGCCGTTCGACCACTGCCTGCGACGCTTCCATCCGCGCGCGCGCCTCCGGAGCCAACGTTGCTTCGAAGCCGTCGAGCACAATTTGATAAAGCTGGCTCAGCGTTAAGTCGTTACCGGAAAGCGCGAGCGATTTCTTCATGACTTGTGTGCGTTTCCTGCCGCGACGGAATCGCCCGCATGCGTCAATGGAAAATACTGCCGGTACTTTTCCGGCAAACTCTTCGGCCTGCCGTGCCGGTCGCAAATCACGTGAAGCGTCTCGCCCGTCGCGATCACCGCGCCATAGGCCTCGTTGAAAACCTCATACGCAAAAGTGATTGTGCGGCGTCGCGATTGGGTCACGGTAGTGCGGATACGCAGTACATCGTCGAACTTCGCTGGATGCTTGTACGTGCAACTCGCCTTCGCCACCACGACAAAACTGTCATCCTCGATTTCCATTTTCTTATAGCTGAATCCCAACTGCCGCATCAGCTCCACGCGCGCCACCTCGAACCACACAAGGAAATTCGCGTAGTACACAACTCCCATCTGGTCCGTTTCCGCGTACCGCACGCGGACCGTAGTCTCGCCGGAGACGGTCATAGGCCGCGCCATTCCGGCTTTCGCTTTTCCAGGAACGACGCCAAGCCTTCGCGAAAATCCGCCGTACGCCGAATCTCCGCGCTCTCGCGAATCGCGATAGCCAGGTCGCGCTCAATTTCCTTTTCATTCCACCGCAAAATAATGCGTTTCGTCAGACGCAGGCTCGTTGGGCTCGAAGCGATCAGAGATTGCGCCAGCTCGCGCGCCGACTCCATCAGCTTTTCTTGCGGCACCAGTTGCGTCACCAAGCCCAGACGATGCGCTTCCGCCGCATCGAATATTTTTCCGGTCAGCAGAAGCTCGCGCGTAATCTTTTCTCCCACTTGCCGCAAAAGAAAGACAGAAACCACAGCCGGAAGGAAGCCGATGCGAACTTCCGTATAACCGAATTTCGCCTCCGGCACGGCAAGAGTAAAATCAGCGAGCGCCGCCAGCCCCGTTCCGCCTGCGAGGGCCGCGCCATTGACGGCGGCGATCAGCGGTTTCGCAAAGCTGTAAACGCTGTGGAACATTTTGCCCATCCGCTCCGCGTCCGCGACGTGCTGCTCGTGTGTTTGCGCCGCGAGCTCGCGCAGCGCCTCCAAATCCATTCCCGCGCAGAAGGCCTTTCCCGCGCCGGTAAGAATCACCACGCGCGCCGGCCCGCGCTCCGCTTCATCCAACGCGCCCAGGAGATCGTCGATCATCGCCGGCGATATCGCATTGCGCTTCTCTGGACGATTCAGCGTGATGATTCCGATTTCGCCGTCGAGCTCGAATTTCAGAGTCGTGTAGCTCATGAATTGTTTTCAGTTTGGCTTTGGAGCATCCACTTCGTGCGCGTACGTTTCGCGAATCTGACCCGTCAGCGCGCACGCCACAGCCAGCGATTTCATGTCGATCCCAGTCGGCACGCCGCGCGCGGCCAGCGTCGCCAGCACAGCCTCCGTCGGAATATTGCCGACCAGATCGTCTCCTGCGAATGGGCATCCGCCGAGTCCCGTCAGCGCGCCATCAAATCGCCGGCAGCCTGCCTCGTAGGCGGCCAGAATTTTCTCAGCGGCAGCGTCCGGGCGGCTGTGCAGATGCACTCCAAGTTCCACTCCCGCGACACAACTCCTTGCCGCGCGATAAATCGCCGCCACATCATGCGGGGACGCTTTACCAACTGTGTCGGCGAGTGAAACCGTGCGCACTCCAACGTCTTTCAGCCACACCAGCGCGTCTTCGACGATCTCCGGCCCCCACGGCTCATCGTAAGGATTTCCAAACGCCATCGAGATGTAAACGACCAGATTGCGTCCCGCGTCCTTCGTTTGCCTATGCAGCTTTTCTACCAACGCGCGCGATTCCGCACGAGACATGTTCGCATTCGCGCGCCGAAAATAGGCCGAAATTGAGTAAGGATAACCAATCGTCGTTACTCCCGGAGTCATCAGCGCGCGTTCGAGTCCCTTTTCATTCACCACAATTCCGATAATTTCCGGCGGAGTCATGTCGGAGGGAAACTGCTGCGCCAGTTCGGCCATCACTTGCTCGCTGTCCGCCATCTGCGGAACGTATTTTGGCGAGACAAAACTCACCGCATCCAGATGCCGAAAGCCCAGCGCGATCAGCCGTCCCAAATACTCAATTTTCGCCTGCGTTGGAATAATTTGCGCTATCCCCTGCCACGCATCCCGCGGACACTCAATAATCGTCACCGATTCCATTTATGTTTGTAGGACCCCTGTCTTAAATTCCGCGATGACCGGATTCAACGACGCCGCTTCGAGCGCCTCAATAATCGCGTCGCGCGTGTGCGCGGGATCGATAATCGCGTCCACCCACAACCGTGCAGCCGCGTAGCGCGCGTCCGTCTGATGTTCGTAGGTCGAGCGAATCGACTCGAAAAGTTCCTTCTTGTCCTTTTCCGTGATCTTTTTTCCTTCGCGTTCCATCTGTTTGATTTTAATTTCGACCAGCGTTCCCGCCGCTGATTCTCCGGCCATCACCGCGTAGCGCGCCGTCGGCCAGGCAAAAATGAACCGCGGATCGTACGCCTTCCCGCACATCGCGTAATGCCCGGCGCCAAAGCTGCCCCCGCAAATCACGGAAATCTTCGGTACGACGCTATTCGCCACCGCGTTCACCATTTTTGCGCCCGCGCGAATAATTCCGCTCCATTCGGCTTCCTTACCCACCATGAATCCGTTTACGTCGTGAAGAAAAATCAGCGGAATCAGATTCTGATTGCAGTCCAGAATAAACCGCGCCGCTTTGTCCGCCGATTCCGTGTAGATAACGCCGCCGAATTCCATTCGCCGCTCGCCTGTGCCCGCCGCAGCAATTTGCACGTGGGTTTTCTGATTCGCGACGATCCCCACGGCCCAGCCGCCAATGCGCGCAAAGCCGCAGAGAACCGTCTGCCCATATTCGGCGCGATATTCTTCCCATCTGCTGCCGTCGACGATTCGCGCGATGATTTCGCGCATGTCGTATTGCTTCGCCGGATCCGAGGAAAAGATTCCATAAATTTCTTCATCCGAATATTTTGGCGTCTCCGCTTTCTGGTGGTCAAAAGGAGTGCGTTGCCGGTGGCCCATTTTGTCCACCAGCGCGCGAATACGCGCAATGCATGAGTCGTCATCCGGTTCGCGAAAATCAACCGTGCCGCTGATCTGCGCGTGCACTTTCGCGCCGCCCAACTCTTCCGCGGAGGTCTTTTGCCCAATCGCCGCTTGCACCAAGGCGGGGCCCGCGAGAAACAGTCCGCTTCCTTCCGTCATCAGTATGTGATCGCACATCACCGGAAGATACGCGCCGCCCGCAACGCAAATTCCCATGATGGCCGTAAGCTGAGGAATTCCCATCGCCGACATCACCGCATTGTTGCGAAACACGCGCCCGAAATCATCCGTGTCGGGGAACACGTCCTCTTGCAGCGGCAGAAAAACTCCCGCCGAGTCCACCAGATAAATGGTCGGAATACGATTTTCGATGGCGATATTCTGGGCGCGAATCACCTTTTTCGCCGTCATCGGGAAAAACGCGCCGGCTTTCACGGTGGCGTCGTTCGCGATAATCATCATTTGCCGTCCCGCAACGCGTGCCAGACCCGTGATCGTGCCGGCAGCGGGCGCCCCACCCCACTCCTCATACATTTCGTAAGCGGCGTACAATCCCAGTTCAAAAAAGTGGCTGCCCGGGTCGATGAGTTTTTCGATGCGTTCGCGGGCCGTCAATCGGCCCTTCTTGTGTTGCGACTCGATGGCCTTCGCGCCGCCGCCCTGTCGAATCTGCTCCTCTTCGTTTTTGATTTCCGTGAGGCGATCGATTATCGCGCGGCGATTCTTCTCGAAATCAGGAGACTTGGTTTTAATGTGGGTTTCAATCACTGAGTTGTTCACGCGGCGTCAGACCTTCTGCGCGCTCGTCGCGAAACGATTGCGGATGAACTCGACAATATCCTGCGTCGACGTGCCCGGCAGAAAAATTTCCGCGATGCCTTCTTTTTTCAGTGCAGCAATATCCGCCTCGGGAATAATTCCGCCGATCACCACGGTCACGTCGGTCATGCCCTTTTCGCGCAGCAACTCCATCAGCCGCGGACACAGCGCATTGTGCGCGCCCGAAAGTATCGACAGCCCGATCACGTCCACGTCTTCCTGTGCCGCCGCTGACGCGATCATTTCCGGCGTCTGCCGCAAGCCCGTGTAAATCACTTCCATGCCCGCGTCGCGAAGCGCACGCGCAATAATTTTCGCGCCGCGGTCGTGGCCGTCCAGCCCCGGCTTGGCGATGAGCACGCGTATTTTCTTGTCAGCCATTTATTTTGTTGCGAGCCGAGCAGATGCTCGGTCTTTCGCACCGAAAGCATACTTCAATTCGCCGCAATTTGTGTAGCGAAGAAGCGCATCGTCACGCAAAGACGAATGCGGGCGCGCAAAGTTCTACTCAGACAGTCTTTTTTCGATACGGCGGTCGGGGATGAGCCAAATAATTGCGACGACGACATAGCAGGCTGCGGAAATCCATGGGCGAACGAACGCCAACGGAAGCGCCACAATGTAAATCGCAATGGAAACTTTGCCTTTCCGGTCGTTGCCAATCGCCGCAGCCAGCGTCGAAGCGGGGCCATGAACAGCGAGCAGTGCTCGGACGAGGATGTAGTACGCGATGGCAGCGAGCAGCAGGACGATTCCGTAGAGCGCAACAGTCCACGAGGTGAAATGATTGTCGCCCATCCAGGCCGTGGTGAAGGGAACGAGCGAGAGCCAGAAGAGAAGGTGGAGATTGGCCCACAGAGTCGCGCCGTTAACGCGCTGGACGGCGTGCAGCAAATGGTGATGATTGCTCCAATAGATGCCGAGGAAGACGAAGCTGAGGACGTAGCTCAGGAAAACGGGAAGCACCGGCCGCAGTGCCTCAAGGCTGCCGCCGCCGGGCGGCTTCATCTCCAGCACCATGATGGTGATGATGACGGCCAGCACCCCGTCGCTGAACGCCTCCATCCGGTTTTTGCTCAAGCTGCGCCTCCCTGCGGCAGGTGGTGGTGTTGTCGTGGCCGCAGGCGGCTAGATGATACCTGGAGCATACTTCAATTCGCCGTGCTTTGTGTAGAGCAGAACGATTCCCGCGTGCCGAATCATTTCGCCAAGCCCTCCATGAAGCCCGCTAACACCGAATTGAAATGTTCCGCGTCATCCACGAACAAGGCATGCCCTGCGCCCTCGAAAACTTCTAAGCGCGACCCTCGGACGCTCTGCTGCATTCGCAATTGCGCAGCATGCGTCATGTAAGGCGAATCGGCGTAGCAGAAAAGCGTGGGTTTATCCATCTTCGCGGCAGTCGAGCGAAAGTCCGCCGCGAATTTGCCAAGCAATAATGCGACAGCCGTGTTGGTGGGAACCTTCAGCGAAGCATCAATCACGCGCTGGACGTGGCCTTCCGGCTGCGTTCTCTTGAAGAACACAGTACGAATAAAATCAGATGTCGTTTTCCGACGATCCGTGAGCACCTGATTCATGAAGGCCAAGTCGCCCTTTGCTTCGCCAGGCGCCAGCCCGCCGAAATTGTCATCAACGAACACGAGGCCGGCAATGTCTTTCGTGCCGAACTGCTCCACATAAGCCGCGAGTTCCGTGACCGCCATCGACCAACCCACCAGCACCACTGGTGCAAGATGAAGTTGGTCGACGATCGCCTCAATGTCGCGAGCGCGTGCCGCCGGATACAAGCCCTCGCTTGTTTGCGAAGATTCCCCCTGGCAACGAGGGTCCATGGCCACCACGCGATAATTTTTCGAGAAGTAATCAATCTGCTTCTGCCAAATCCACGCGGGCATCGTCCAGCCGGGGACAAAGAGAATCGACGGAATCCTTTGCGGTTCCAGCGCCACTTCGCCCATCGGTCTTTTGCTTATTACGGGCTTGAGCGTCGTCTGCCGGCCTGTTCCCGCTTCAAGGTAGTGAATTTTCACCCCGTCAGGCGTTGTGATGAAGCCGTTCTCGGTTCGTGCAGCTTGAGACCGCGGCGCCAACACAACGAATACGAAGAAGACGGCTAGCAGGGAAGCGGTTCTCGCAAGGTGGGAGGAAAAATCAAACTTCGGCTGGAACATGCACCCCCTCCGGTGATACTCAGCTCAGATGGCGGTTATGATGCGAGGAACAATGGAAAGAAGCAAGGGAACTAAGTGATGGCGACTTCTTCGTACACGCCAAAAACATCGCGCAGCGCGTCGCAAATCTCGCCCAGCGTCGCGTAGGCTTTCACTGCGTCGTAAATATGCGGCATCATGTTTTCGTCGCCTTCGGCTGCTTTGCGGAGAGCCTTCAACCGCCGCTCGACTTCCGCGCCCGACCGCTCCGCGCGCAATTTGCTGAGCCGTTCCGCCTGCCCGCGCGCAACGCTTTCGTCAATTTGCAAAGTATCAATCGCCTTTTCTTCCGTGATGAAATCGTTCACGCCCACGATGATTTTTTCTTTGCGGTCCACTTCCACCTGATAGCGATACGACGCCTCTGAAATTTCCCGCTGCGGGTACGCGCGTTCGATGGCGTTCACCATGCCGCCCAGCGCGTCAATTTTCTCGATGTAATCCCACGCCCCGCGCTCCACTTCGTCCGTGAGCGTCTCCACAAAGTACGATCCGCCAAGAGGATCGACCGTATTCGTCACGCCGCTTTCGTGCGCGATGATTTGCTGCGTGCGCAAAGCGACCGTCGCCGCAAACTCCGTCGGCAGCGCCCACGCTTCGTCGAGCGAATTCGTGTGCAGCGATTGCGTCCCTCCCAGCACAGCGGCGAGCGCCTGCAGCGCCGTGCGAACCACGTTGTTGTACGGTTGCTGCGCGGTCAGCGAACAGCCCGCCGTTTGCGTGTGGAACCGCAGGGCCCACGAACGCGGATTCTTTGCACCAAAACGCTCGCGCATCGTCTTGTGCCAGATGCGCCGCGCCGCGCGATATTTCGCGATCTCCTCGAAGAAATCATTATGCGCGTTGAAGAAAAACGAAAGCTGAGGAGCGAATTTGTCGACTTCGAGGCCGCGCCGAATCGCCCAGTCCACATATTCGATTCCGTCGCGCAACGTGAACGCAAGTTCTTGAATCGCGGTCGAGCCCGCTTCTCGAATGTGATAGCCGCTGATCGAAATCGCATTGAACTTCGGCGTTTGCTTCGCGCCAAATTCAAAAGTATCGATCACCAAGCGCATTGACGGCCCCGGCGGATAGATGTACTCCTTCTGTGCGATGTATTCCTTCAGGATATCGTTCTGCAACGTGCCGGAAATTTTCTTCCAGTCCGCGCCCTGCTTTTCCGCCACCGCCAGGTACATCGCCCAAACAATCGCCGCGGGCGAATTGATCGTCATCGAAGTGCTCACGTCCGCCAGCGGAATCCTGTCAAACAGCACTTCCATATCCGCCAACGAACTGATCGCCACTCCGCATTTGCCGACTTCGCCTTCCGATAATGCGTGGTCCGAGTCATAGCCCATCAGCGTGGGAAGATCGAACGCCACCGAAAGCCCCGTTTGCCCTTGCGCCAGCAGATAGCGAAAGCGTTTGTTCGTATCTTCCGCGGCGCCGAATCCCGCGAACTGCCGCATCGTCCACAGACGCCCGCGATACATCGTGGAATGGATGCCGCGCGTATATGGCGGCTCTCCCGGGAATCCGAGATCTTTCTCAGGCGACCATCCATCCAAGTCCGCCGGCGTGTACAGCCTTCGAATCGGGTAGTCGGAAATGGTCGTGAATTCCTTCGCGCGCTCGGGCGATTTCTCGAGCGTCGGCTCCAAAACTTTTTTCTCCCATTCGATTTCAGCTGCCGACGGCGTGCGGGAAACGCCTGACGAAGCACGTGAGCCGGCGCGTGACGAACTCTGTGAAGCGCGAGGCGATTCAGGTTCCGCGCTCGTCGTCAGCGACGAAGTTCGCTCTTCCTTCGGCATTTTGCATCTCCCGGCCAGACGCACGGCCCGTAATCCCGTTCGTGAAGCTCTGATTCGATTGTAGGGCAAGCTCAAAAAGTGGGCAAGTGCGTCTGAAGGGGAATCCTCCCGCGCGAACGCAAAAAAAGCCCGGGGATTTACGACTCCCCGGGCATTCTTGGCATTGTTGATTTGTCGCCGCTACTTGTGCAATCCCACTCCGAACACGTCTTCTCCTGCCAAATGCCTGCCGATCGTGCCGGGAATTAGCGGTTGCTGAGCGTCAAAATCGATGGCCCGGTGTCTGGCATCGGCAATCGTGATGTTGTTTGTCGTCAGGGTACGGCCCATTGCCAAATTGAAATTCACGAGCGCAATTTGCAGATTCGCTTTTGCGAGCAGTCCGTTGCCTTTGGCCGCCGTCAAGTCTCGGGAGCGCAAAATTACGTTGTAGCTCGTCGACGCTCCCAGCGAGTATTTCTTCTGTTCGTCGTCGAGCGTTTGCTGCGCAAGCTGGGTGGCCTTTTCGGTGGCGACAACCTGCGCGGCATCCTGCTGAATGGCAATCAGCGCGTTGCGAACGCCAACGACAATGGTGTTCTTTTCTTGCTGGTATATCGTTTGGTATTGCCGCTCGTTCAGCAGAGCTCGAGCGTGGTCTGCCTGCGCCGAGCGGTTCCGCAGCGGCAAGCTCAAGTTCAAGCTGGCCGAATAACTTGGGAACTGATTCTGAAAAATCGCGGAATAGGCATCCCCAACGCCTCCGGGAACAGTCGTCGACGTTGTGTTAAATGTGTTCCCGACACCAACAAACTCCTGCACGCCGCCGGAAAAAATGGGATTGCCGTTGGCATCGAGCACGGGAGCATTCAGATTCGGAATAAAAGTGAGCGGCGTCGAGGACTTGAGCGTGGAGATGCCACCCAGACCGGAGCTCTGATAATTTGCGGAGAGAGTAAGCGCTGGCAGCAACTCGTTGCGCGTGGCCTTGATTTCCACATTGTCATTTGCCAACTGGAACTGCTCCACCTTTAATTCAGGGCGATTTGCCCATGCTTCCTTGACGGCGTCCGGCAGAGCGATACTCGGTACCGCCGCCAATGCTTCAATCGGTGTCGTCGGAATCACCTCAACATCCTGAAAAGCCGGATCCAAAAGATTTTTGGTGATCAACTGAAGCAACAAGGTTTGCTGTTGCAACAAGTTCGTTTGAGCCTGAATAACCAACTGGTTGTCCGTCGCGATTTCCGATTCCGCCGTCAATACGTCGAGCGGCGCCAATGTCCCGATTTCAAGCTGGCGCTTATTGTCCTCGTACAATTTCTGTGATGTCGCGAGCGCCGCCTTTTGCACATCCACGTTCTGCCGCGCGTAGACGAGCTGCCAGTACTGATTTTCAACCTGCGTCACTGAGTTGATTACCTGCTCTTCGAAAGTCAGGTTGTCCTCTTTTAGGGTGTTCTTTGTCTCGATAATGAAGCGCGTCACCGTGGTTATACCGAACCCTCTCAATAGGGGCTGTTGAATGCTCGCGAAAAGCTGAGACGACACCGACGGATTGAAAAAGTTGGCGGACGACGACGAAGAACTGCGTGTATTGTCCAGGCCAAAAGAGAACGATGTCCCTGTGTGCAGTTCCTGCGAATAGCCGATGTTGAGCTGAGTCTGGTGGCTCTTGAGCGCAACCAGCGAGTTAGTCCCGGTTCCGGTCCCCGAAATGAACGGATTGTTGACCGGGGTCGTGTTGTCCGCGATAGATGCCGTTGCTCCGATTACCGGATCAAAGGTGCCGCCGCCACCCGAGCCAAGAACGAACGTTCCGCTCGGTACCCCGCCGCCTTCCGCCCGCAGAACGTCGGTCTGACCAAACCAGGGCGTGTATCGTGCCACGCGGATGTCCAGATTGTTTTGCAGCGCCAGGGCGATCGCATCCTGCAGACTCAATTCCAGCTTGCCGTCGTGGATCAGGCTGTAAATCGTCGGCGTGTTCGTCAAGTCGGGAGGCGGTACATTGATCGAGAAATACGGCGCGAAAATATTCGGAAACCATTGCCTGCCTTTGGAATAGTCCGGACCCGAGCGAAGATTCGGATACGGCAGCGCGGCCGGAGTCTGTTGCGCCGCGGGAGACTGTGCTTGCGTCGTCGTTTGGGCCTGCGCCGGTGCTGTTTGCTGAGCCTGTGCTTGGGCGAAGCCGGGATACCCGACCGCGAGCGCCGCAGCCAGGTAGAGAGCAACGGCTGTCCGAATGAGCCTTCCAGTCATATAGTTATCTTCCCCCTGATTTCAGAATTGCGTTTAAGTCCTAGTATGGTGAAACGTGCGAGAGCGATGATATGTTTCAACTGATTGCGTGCTGCAACGGGGCGGCCAATCCTATCCGTTTGCAATCAGGCAAATAAGGCTGGGATGGTTTCGCACAATGTTCAGAATCGGACACTAACAGGTCGCGACCGGACACATGAATCGACGAGTCTAGCATCTCTCCTGCCGCATTGACAACGAGGGTCGGCTGACCTAGGCTAGCGGGCGCGATCGATCTGGGAGGCTCGCTCACATGCATGCGGATGAAGTTATGCTACTTTTTGAGCGGGTTGGGGCCGTGCGGCATGGACATTTTGAGCTGTCCAGCGGCCGCCATAGTTCCACTTATGTCCAATGTGCCCTTGTGCTTCAGTATCCCGAGTCAGCCGAAAAGCTCGGTCGCGCGCTTGCCGAGAAATTCAAAGGTGTGCAGATAGACTGCGTTGCTTCACCCGCCCTCGGCGGCGTCCTCGTTGGCCACGAAGTGGCTCGCGGGCTTGGCGTGCGCTCCGTCTTCGTGGAAAGAGATAGTTCCGGCCGCATGGCCCTCCGCCGGGGGTTTGCTTTCCAGCCGAATGAGCGGGTCCTGGTCGTCGAGGACGTCTGGACCACTGGCGGCTCTACACGCGAAACGATCTCCGTCGTCGAGCAGGCCGGAGGACTTGCCGTCGCCGCGGGAGCGTTGATCGACCGCAGCGGCGGCCAGCTCGAACTCAACGTTCCGACCAAGGCACTGATCGATTTGAATATTCCCAGCTATGAAGTCTTTGAGTGCCCTCTTTGCCGCTCCGGCCAGGAAATCGCTAAACCCGGCAGCCATTTTGTCCGCTCGGAAAGGTAGCAGTACTACAATAAGAAAATCATTGCGCTGCAAACATCCTCGTAGGAAGGAAGTCGTCCGCCCGAGTGGTTTCAGAGTCCAAGAAAAGCATTTTCCTGTATCCTGAGCCGCTATGCGGCGAGGAATCCGTTTAGTTTCCTTCTGAATTGTTGCGGCGTGCGATAATTTCCCGCCATGCGTAACATCAAGTTGACCCTCGCCTACGACGGCGCCGCATTCCACGGCTGGCAAATCCAGCCCGGCGTCCCCACCATTCAGGGCGCTGTCACGGATGTGCTCCGAAAAGTCACTCAGGAGCAAATAACCATTCACGGGGCCAGCCGCACGGACACAGGCGTCCACGCGCTGGGTCAGGTCGCAAGTTTCAAAACGCAATCGCAACTCGCTCCGGAAGAATTGCAGCGCGCCCTCAACGCGCTTCTGCCGCCCGCGATCCGCGTCGTCGCCGCCGAAGAGATGGGCTCCGATTTCCACGCGCGCTGGCAGGCCCTCGAGAAAACCTATCATTACCGCATCTTTCGCGGACCCGTCGTCTCTCCGTTCGAATTCCAGCGCGTTCTGCATTATCCCTATCCCCTGAATGAAGCGGCCATGACCGAGGCCGCCAAGCTTTTCGAAGGCGAGCACGATTTCACTTCGTTCGCCGCGTCCAGCGGCTCGGAAGAAACGGACAAAGACCGTTCCCCAATCCGCGTGATTCTTCGCTCTGCCCTCACACCGCATCCGGATAAGCAGGAACTCGTCTACGAAGTCACTGGCCGCTCGTTTCTTCGTTACATGGTGCGAAAAATCGTGGGCACTCTCCTCGAGGTTGGGCGTGGAAAGCTTTCCGCCGGGGACATTCCCGCACTATTCGAGTCCCGCGACCGCTCCCTCTCCGGCCCCACCGCGGAACCGGCCGGGCTTTACCTTGTAGCGCTCAAGTATCCAGAGCCATGGAAAATCGGTTAGAATCCGCGCATCGGTGATTCGTTTGTGTGCCGCCCTGCGGTGACGGAGAAGCGATGGATTTAAGCGAACTGATCTACGACTGGAACACCGCTAAGGGCCGCGAGATTCTGCTCGGCCGCAAAGTCATGCTCGACGACGAGACCCTGCGCGACGGCCTCCAAAATCCCTCCGTGCGCGACCCCAGCATCGAAGAAAAAATTCACATCTTGCATTTGATGGAAGACCTCGGCATCGACACCGTAAACATTGGTCTCCCCGGCGCCGGTCCGCGCGCCTGCAACGACGCCGAAGCCCTCGCGCAGGAAATCGTTCGTTGCCGCATGAAAATCCGCCCGAATTGCGCCGCGCGCACTCACGTAAACGACATTCGCCCCATTGCCGAAATTTCCCAAAAGGTTGGCATGGCTATCGAGGCTGCCACATTTCTTGGCTCGAGTCCCATCCGCCGCCTCGTGGAAGACTGGACCGTCGAACATCTTCAACGCACCACTGAAGAGGCCGTGAAGTTCGCCGTCGCGCAAGGTTTGCCCGTGATGTACGTCACTGAAGACACGACGCGCGCCGACGCCGCCACCGTGAAAACTCTCTACACCACCGCGATTCGTTGCGGCGCTCGCGCCATCGTGCTCTGCGACACGGTCGGTCACGCGGAACCGCGCGGCGCTTACAATCTTGTCCAATTCGCAATCGACGAAGTCGTTAAACCATCCGGCGAAAAAATTCGCGTCGACTGGCACGGTCACAACGATCGCGGCCTTTCCATCGCAAATTCCTTGGCCGCCATCGCCGCCGGAGCCGATCAAGTCCACGCAGCCGCAAATTCTCTCGGTGAGCGCGTCGGTAACACGCCGATGGAGCTCATGCTCGTCAATCTCCGCTTGATGGGATTGATTGACCGCGAACTCTCCAAGTTGAAAGAATATTCAGACGCCGTATCGCTGGCCACTCATACTGTCGTGCCTTCGAATTATCCCGTCGTTGGACGCGACGCTTTTCGCACCGCCACCGGCGTGCACGCCGCCGCAATTATCAAGGCCTATCGCAAAAACGACGTCATGCTGGCCGACTCCGTTTACAGTGGAGTACCGGCGCATCTTTTCGGCCTGCAGCAGATGATCGAAATCGGGCCCATGAGCGGCCGCTCCAACGTCACCTATTGGCTTGAGAAGCATGGAATTCCTGCGACCGACGAACTCGTCGACCGTATTTTTCAGGCCGCTAAAAAAGGCGAGCGCGTCATGACCGACGAAGAAATTGTGGCGCTCTGTGGAACCGACGATCGCAGCAAGCCCGCGGCAAAGCGCTGACGTGAATCCATATCCGATTTCCGCAAGGACGCCTCGCTCGCGCGCGAACGCCGCCTCGATAAAATCCGTGAAAGTTTTTTTCTTGTTCGGTATCCTGTTGGCGATGGTAACGCTCACCACGCGCGCCGCAAATCCGATCGATACTCTGGTGCAAGACAAGCGCGTGGCTCTCGCCATGTCCTGGTTGGACAAGAATGCCGACTGGGTCACTGAGCAGCAAATCGCCATCACGGAAATTCCCGCGCCGGAGTTTCACGAAACGCAGCGAGCCGCCTACGTCGCGAAACTTCTCGCTGCCTGCGGTCTCGACGTCCATACGGATTCTGTCGGCAATGTAATCGGAGAGCGCGGCGCCCCATCCGGTAAGAGCAAAGACGTGATCCTCGTCGTCGCGCACCTCGACACCGTTTTTCCAGCCGACACCGATGTTCGTGTCAAGCATGTCAACGGGCGTCTCGAAGCTCCCGGAATCGCGGACGACGGCGCGGGTCTCGCGGCCGTCGTCGGCATCGCGCGCGCCATGAACGAAGCCCAGATTAAAACGCAAACGACAATTGTCTTTGCGGCTGACGTTGGGGAAGAAGGGGAAGGGAATCTCCGCGGCATCCGCGAATTGATGGACACGTACAAAGGCAGCGTTCGCGCTGTGATTGCCCTCGACGGCGCTGCCATCGATTACGTCACCACCATCGGCCTTGCATCGCGGCGTCTCGACATGCAAATCACTGGCCCGGGAGGTCATAGCTGGTCCGATTTCGGCGCTCCCAATCCCATCACGGCTCTCTCGCGCGGTATTGTGCAATTTTCCCGCACGCGCGTTCCGCAGGAGCCCCGCACCACTTTCAATTTTGGCGTCATCGACGGCGGGAACTCCGTGAACTCAATTCCTGCGGAAGCCGGCGTGAAAGTGGATTTGCGTTCCGAAGACGATGCGGAATTGTCGCGCCTCGAAAGCGAACTGCGTAAGTCATTCGCGAGCGCCGTCGACGAAGAAATGGCCGCCGCGGAACCGGGGAACGAGACCCTCAAGCTGAAAGTGACCCTGATCGGCGTTCGCCCCGGCGGAAAATTGGCCGCAGATTCTCCGCTTCTCGCCGCCATCGAAAACGCGGATCGCTATCTCGGCAATCGTTCGCGCATCGAACGTTCTTCCACCGATGCGAACCTTCCCCTCTCGCAGGGTGTTCCCGCCATCGCCATCGGCGCTGGCGGGCAAGGCGGCGGCTCGCATTCCCTCGAGGAATGGTACGATCCCGCGGGGCGCGAACTCGGTTTGAAGCGCGCCATGTTGACTCTGCTCGCCATCGCAGGAGCCCAGCCCTGAAATCGCCCGTTTCTTTCACGAAAGCCTTTGCCATCGCGTGCGCGGCGCTCCTTCTTGCTTCCGCTGCCATACTCTTTGCCGCGCCATCCACGCCACATCGAACCCTGAATAACAAGGGGAGGAGCATGTCTCCAGACGAGCACGCCGCGAAAATGCCCGCCACTTTGGCGCTCATCGACGGCGATATTTATACCGTTTCCTCGCAGCCAGCCCATGCGCAGGCCATCGCGATTCAAGGCGAAAAGATTGTCGCCATTGGCAGCAACGACGACGTGCGCGCATGGATCGGCCCGCATACACGCGTAATCGATTTGCACGGACGTTTCGCCATGCCCGGATTCAACGACGCGCACACGCATTTGGCCAGTGCCGGCATGGCCAAGCTCACTGTCAATTTCGAGGGCGCAAAGTCCCTTGCGGAATTCCAGCAGAGAATTCACGCCGCGCTCAAGAATTACAAGTCCGGCGAATGGATCACCGGCAGCGGCTGGGATCACACCTTGTGGCCCGAGAAGCGTTTTCCTACGCGTTGGGATCTCGACGCGGTCTCGAAAGATCATCCCATGATTTTTGGCCGAGTGGACGGCCACGTCGCGGTCGCGAATTCGCTGGCGCTCAAGCTGTCCGGTGTCACGAAAGCCACGCCCGATCCTGCCGCTGGACACATCATGCGCGACTCTAAGACAGGCGAGCCAAACGGCATGCTCGAAGAAGACGCCGCCATGAGTCTGGTTTACCGTCACGTCCCGCCCGCCAGCCATGAACGTCGCCGCCGCGCAATTGAACTTGCACTCGCCGATGCCGTTTCCCACGGCGTCACTTCGATTCAGGACTATTCCACCTGGCAGGATTTCCTTATTTATCGCGAATTAAAACAGGAAGGGAAGTTGCCTCTGCGCATCACCGAGTGGCTCACGTTCACCGAGCCCCTGGCCAAGCTTGAAGAGGAGCGCCGCGAAGGCACCACCACGGATCCTTGGCTGAAGACTGGCGCGCTCAAAGCTTTCATGGACGGCTCGCTCGGCTCGCGCACGGCGGCGATGCTCGCGCCCTATTCCGACGATGCCTCCACTTCCGGCATTCTCCGCATGCAGCCCAAAGAATTGAACGCCATGTCCATTGAGCGCGACAAAGCCGGATTCCAGCTTAATTTTCACGCCATCGGAGACAAAGCCAATCGCATTGCCCTCGACGCTTTTGCCGCCGTACGCGCCGCGAATGGACCTCGCGATCGCCGCGACCGCATCGAGCACGCGCAGGTCGTCGCGCCAGAGGATTTTGCCCGCTTCGCCGACTTGCACGTAATCGCCTCTATGCAGCCGGTTCATCTGCTCGATGATGAACGTTGGGCTGGCGCGCGCATTGGCCCGGAACGCTCCAAAGGCGCCTACGCTTGGAACACTATGCGTAAACACGGCGTGCGTCTCGCCTTCGGCACCGATTATCCCGTCGAAGGAATTGATCCGCTGCGCGGACTTTACGCCTGCGTCACGCGCGAACTCCCCGAAGGCGGTCCCTCCGGCGGTTGGGAGCCGCAGGAAAAACTCCCGATGGCTGATTGCATTTCCGATTACACCGCCGGCTCGGCCTACGGTGAATTCGAGGAGAACGCCAAGGGCCAGCTCAAGCCCGGAATGCTTGCCGACATCGTCGTTTATCCCGTCGACATCACACGCGTGCCTCCCGCACAACTTCTTCACACTTCCGTCGACATCACCATCACCGGCGGCCGCGTCGTTTACGAACGCCACTGAGCGCCGTATTTCATGACTCGCACAATTTCGCGCCGCCTTCAGGCTGATCTGGCGCTGGCGCTTTGCTCGCTCATCTGGGGCGCCACGTTCCTTGTTGTGAAGGACGCGCTCGCGTTTTCCTCCGTGTTTGTCTTCAACGCGCTCCGCTTTTCCCTCGCGGCAATCGTCATGGCCATCGTCTACTGGCGCGCGCTGCGCAAACTGCCTCGCGCTACGCTCACTGCGGGCGCGCTGATGGGCTTCTTCATGTTCGCCGGATATGCGTTCCAGACTCTGGGCCTGAAACTCACCACGCCATCGAAAGCGGGTTTCATCACCGGCGCCGGAGTCGTGATGGTTCCCGTGCTCCTCGCCGTATTTTGGAAGCGCCCCGTGAACCGCTGGGTATGGGCCGGCGCGATTGTGGCCTTGGTTGGTTTGTATTACTTGACGGTGCCGCGTGCAGGCTTTGCCAGGTTAAACGTCGGCGATCTTCTCGTCCTGATCTGCGCGCTGATGTTCGCGCTATACATCATCGTCGTCGGACGTTACAGCGTT
>Ga0134128_10003904_pt1 | contig 18277 bp, 15 predicted proteins | sample KB31754_FD_96462 | JGI IMG/M metagenome (GOLD analysis project Ga0134128, IMG submission 96462) | Terrestrial soil microbial communities with excess Nitrogen fertilizer from Kellogg Biological Station, Michigan, USA - KB3-175-4 | ecosystem: Environmental > Terrestrial > Soil > Unclassified ... | reverse complement strand
CCCAATCCAATGAAGATTCACGAGTATCAGGCGAAAGAAATCCTCGCGAAATATGGCGTGCCCGTTCCCCGGGGCGAAGTGGCGAACACTCCCGAAGAGGCCGCCGCGGTGGCGCGCAAGCTGCTCGCCGAGGGCGCAACGGGCGTGGTGGTGAAGGCGCAGATCCATGCCGGAGGCCGCGGCAAGGGCGGCGGCGTGAAGGTGGCGAAGTCGCGCGACGAGGCCGAGCAGCATGTGCAGAAGATCCTGGGCATGCAGCTCGTCACGCACCAGACCGGTCCCGAGGGACAGAAGGTGCAGCGCCTGCTCATCGAAGAGACCGCGGCCATTGACCGCGAGCTCTACTTGGGAATTGTTTTGGACCGCGCCACGGGCAAGCTGGTGTTCATGGCTTCGCAGGCCGGTGGCATGGAGATTGAAGAGGTCGCGGCCAAAACCCCTGAGGCGATCTTCAAGGAAGCCGTCGACCCGGCGGTCGGGTTTGGCGCATGGCAGGCGCGCAAGCTGGCGTTCGCGCTCGGGCTCAAGCCGACGCAGATCAACCAGGCCGTGGCGCTTTTGCAAAGCCTTTACAAGGCGTTCGTCGAGACCGACGCGTCGCTGCTCGAAATCAATCCGTTCATCACGACGAAGGATGACAAGCTGTTCGCGCTCGACGCCAAGATGAACTTCGACGACAACGCGCTGTTTCGTCATCCCGAGATCAAGGCGCTGCGCGATGTGGCGGAGGAAGATCCGCTCGAGGTGGAGGCCAGCAAGTACGCGCTGAACTACATCAAGCTGGACGGCACGATCACGTGCATGGTGAATGGCGCGGGGCTGGCGATGGCCACGATGGACATCATTCAGTACGCGGGTGGCTCGCCGGCAAACTTTCTGGACGTGGGCGGCGGGGCGACGCAGGAACAGATTGAGCACGCGTTCGAGATTCTGCTCAGCGACAAGAACGTGAAGGCGATCTTCATCAATATTTTTGGCGGCATTCTGCGCGTCGATCGGCTGGCGACGGGGGTGGTGGCTGCGGCGCGCAATCTCAACGTCAAGGTCCCCATCGTGCTCCGTCTCGAAGGCACCAACGTTGAAGAAGGCCGCAAAATCCTCAAGGAGTCCGGCCTAAATTTTCAGGTCGGAGCAACGATGAAAGAGGCGGCGGATCTCGTCGTCGCAGCCGCGAAGGGGGTGGCAGCTTAATGTCCGTTCTAGTTGACAAAAACACGCGGCTGATTGTTCAGGGAATTACCGGCAAGGAAGGCACCTTCCACGCGAAGGGCTGTGCGGAATACGGCACCAACGTGGTGGGCGGGGTCACGCCTGGGAAGGGCGGCTCGACGCACGAGGGCTGGCCGGTGTTCAACACGGTGGCGGATGCGGTTAAGGAAACGGGCGCCAACGCCACAATGATTTTTGTGCCGCCGCCGTTCGCGGCCGACGCCATTCTCGAAGCCGAGGACGCCGGCATTCCGCTCATCGTGTGCATCACGGAAGGCATTCCCACGCTCGACATGGTGAAGGTGTGGGCCAAGGTCAAGACATCGAAGTCGCGGCTTATCGGTCCCAACTGCCCGGGCGTGATTTCGCCGGGCAAGGCCAAGATCGGCATCATGCCAGGGCGCATTCACAAGGAAGGCAGCGTGGGTATTGTGTCGCGTTCAGGCACGCTGACCTACGAGGCGGTGCACCAGTTGACGCAGCGCGGGATCGGGCAGTCGACGGCAATTGGAATTGGCGGCGATCCGATCATTGGTACGACACACATTGACGCGCTGCGACTGCTCAACGACGATCCCGACACCGAGGCGATTATCATGATCGGCGAGATTGGCGGCACCAACGAAGAGAAGGCCGCGGCGTTCGTCAAGGAGCATGTGAAGAAGCCGGTGGTGGGCTTCATCGCCGGGCAGACTGCACCTCCGGGCCGCCGTATGGGGCACGCGGGGGCGATCATCTCCGGCGGAGAGGGCACGGCGTCAGGAAAGATGCACGCCATGCGCGAGGCGGGCATCCACGTGGTCAATTCGCCGGCCGAGATGGGCGAAACGATGGCGCGCGCGATCGGCAAGGGGTGAAACGCAGCTTTTAGCTTCTAGCTCAAACGAAAGGCTCGCCTCCGGCGAGCCTTTCTGCTGCTGTTTGAACAGGCTACGACAGGTAAGTCTGCGGCATCGAATCGCGGAGGAGAATGTCATGGCCAAGCACGATGAGACGCACCGCAAAGCCACGTCCAAAGATGACGCGCGCCTGCCTGCCACTACGCTGCATAACATCAACGAGCCGCCGCACGCGCACGATCACGAACGATATTAACCTGGTTCGCGGGGACAATCGGCCGCAAGCTGTTCGCCACGGCGAATAGGTTCAATGGATGGAAGTGGTATGGGATCAGAAAGCCTTGCCGGCTTTTCTGATCCCTGATTCGAGATCTCTACGCCTGCTTCTACGAGGCCTTGGGCAGCTCGAAGGCTTCCTCTTCCCGGGCCCGCTCGCTGTCCCAGTCGGTCATGCCGACGACCGTGCCTTCCAAGTATCCGTTGCCGTGGAAGATTTTGGATGCTGCCGTGTTCTCAAACCCGAACATCTTGGGCATCATGAGCGAAGCGGCGGCAAAGCCCGCATCCATTCGGCCGTGGGTGGCGAACGGAATTACTTTCTTCACGCCCAGGGGATAATCGGTCAGCATCGATTCCACCAGCACAAAGGAGCCCGTAATCAGCGCGGCCAGCGCCGCGCGCCGGTTGCTGTTGCGGCAGAACCACGCCATGCCAAGGAAAAAGGCCGCGTGGGCGTAATCGATCATTCCATGTGTGCGCGCGTCCAGCACTTTGGGCATGCGGTCTTCCAATTCCTGTACGGCCATGGTGGCAAGACTCATAAGATATGTTTCCTCCTCTATCGCTCGGATTAGATGCGGCAGCCGCCGCCGGGTAGCCCCGTGCTCCGGCTCCGTAACTCGGTGCGCCACCCGCTATGATCGAGAGAGATGAGCCGAGTGAAAGAGCTGCTGAAACCGCTGGCCGAAGACGGCGCTGCGCTGACCCGCGAACAGGCCGCGGAAGTGCTTTCGGAAATCCTCTCGGGCCGCGTGCCGGAGGTGGAAACCGCGGCGCTGCTTGCGGTTCTGGCCACCCGCGGCGAGCAGGCGGACGAACTGGCAGGGTTTGTTGAAACCATGCGCGACCGGTCGGTGCCGGTTCCGCTTACCGAGGAAGAGCGCAACGAACTGGTGGACACCTGCGGCACGGGCGGCGGGGGGCCGCTCACGTTCAACATCTCCTCGGGAGCGGCTCTGGTCGCGGCCGCTGCGGGGGCAAAAGTGGCCAAGCACGGCAATCGCGCCGTCACGTCGCGCTGCGGATCAGCCGACGTTCTGGAGGCGCTTGGCGTGCCCGTGACGTTGTCGCCCGAGCTGGCGGTGGAGTGCCTGCGCGCCACCGGCTTCATGTTTCTGTTTGCGCCCCACTATCACCCGGCAATGAAGGCCCTGGGCCCGCTGCGGCGCGCGCTGGGGTTCCGCAGCATTTTCAATCTGTGCGGGCCGCTCACCAATCCCGCGGGGGCGCGCGCGCAGGTGATTGGGGTTCTCGCTCCGAGCCGTGTGCTGCTTGTGGGCCGCACGCTGGTTTCGCTCGGCGCGCGGCGGGCTTTTGTTGTTCATGGCACCGACGGCATCGACGAGCTGACCACGTCAGGCGAATCGGTGGTCGCGCGCATCGAGGAAGGGCCGGACGGCGGGCCGCCCGAGATGAAAGCCGCGCGCATTACCCCGGAGATGGCCGGAGTGGCGCGCGCCACCCTGATGGATTTTTCCGGTGGCGATGTGGATACGAACGCCTCGCTGCTGTATGACGTGATCACCGGGATCCCTGGAGCGCGGCGGGACATTGTCTTGCTCAACGCCGCCGCGGCGCTGGTGGCTGCGGGAATCGCCGGAGACCTAAAGGAAGGCGTGGCGCTGGGCGCGGAGACCATCGATTCGGGCCAGGCGGCTGCAACGCTCGCCAAGCTGCGGCAGTTCGGGGAGAAGCATCCGGCGGCCTAAGCCGTTGCGAACTGTTCTCCTGCTATCGTGTCCAATTGTCAGGAGAACTCTTGCTATGTCTCTCTTCAGGTTTTCGGTAGTCGTTCTTTCCTTGCTTTCCGCCTCCTCCTGTTTCGCCCAGCTTGCCAACCAGGTGCAGCTCAAGATCGATCCCACCAACCGAACGCTGACAGTGAGCGCCGATGAGCGGGTCACCGCCGAACCCGATCTCGCTATCGTCCACATCGGCTTCCTCACCACGCCCTCCGACGCCAAGCAGGCCTATAGCAACGGTTCGCGGGCATCGAATCAGATCATTTCAGCTCTGAAGCAGGCCGGAATCCCTGAAGCTTCGATCCGCAGCGAGTCGCAAACACTCGAGAGTTCGGATCCGAAGGCGCACAAGTTCCAGCTTCAGCAATCCTGGGTGGTTGAGGTCCCCCCAGCCCGCGTAGCCGAAATCCTCGACATCGCCGTGACCGCCGGCGCCACGCAGAGCGGCCAGGTGGAATGGACCCTCAGCAACGTGAAGGCCCTGGAAGACAAGGCGCTCGAGAAGGCCGCCGCCCGCGCCCAATCCGATGCTGGGGTCCTGGCAAAAGGGATGGGAGTGCAACTCGGCCGGCTGATCTACACCACTAACCAGCTCTCCAGAGGATCCGTGCCCTACTCCTACGGTGTCGCTAACTTCAGTGCGCAGGTTGCCGATAAGCGCGCTTCCGCCCCGCTGGCCATCGAACCGCACAAAGTCAGCCGCGGCGCTACCGTCTACGCGGTCTACGCCATCGAGTAGACCCGCACTGACCTGCGGCCCCTGTGCTCCGCGGCCCTGTGCCGCTCCCTGTTCACTGGCGCCTGATCCCGGCCTTTCGGGTCCCTAAATCCTGTTCCCTCTGCGCGCTGATTTCCCCTTGCATAGTCCCCATCTCCTCTGCTAAAACGTTTTTGCTCCCAATTTTTCATCGGTGCCGCAGAAGGAAATGTAGTTATGAAACGTCTCTCGCGCCGACTTTTCGGCAAAATCGCCGCCGGCTCTGCCGCTGCGGCAGCCTCTGGACTCTCTCTCCCCGCCTTCGCCCTCGCCCAGCCTGGGCCCTCTCCCAATTCCGCTGAACGCCACTACCCCGAAGGGTTCCTGTGGGGCTGCTCCACCGCCGCCTACCAGGTGGAAGGCGGCGCCCGCGATGGCGGACGCGGCCCTTCGCTGTGGGATGTCTTCTCCCACTCCCCCGGCAAGACCCACAACGGCGATACCGGCGACGTGGCCGACGACTCCTACCATCTCTACAAGGAAGACGTGGCGCTGCTCAAGAATCTGGGCGTGCAGACCTACCGCATGTCGATCTCCTGGTCGCGCATCTTCCCCAAGGGCAAGGGCGAGCCGAATACCGCCGGCGTGGATTACTACAGCAAAGTGGTGGATGAGCTGCTGGCGAACAACATTACGCCGTACATCACGCTGTTCCACTGGGACACCCCGGCCGCGCTGGCCGGCGGATGGCAGAACCGCGACACCTCGAAGGCGTTCGGCGATTACGCCGCGTACATTACGAAGCGGCTCGGCGACCGCGTGAAGCACTGGATGACCACCAACGAGTTCATCTGCTTCACCGATCTCGGCTACAAGATCGGCCAGTTCGCGCCCGGACTCAAGCTGCCCGACGCGCAAGTCAACCAGGTCCGCCACCACGGCATTCTCGCTCACGGTCTCGCCGCGCAGGCCATTCGGGCCAATTTCCCGGCCGGCTCGGGCACCCAGGTGGGCCTGGCGGAGAACGCCATCGTCTTCTGCCCGGTGATGGAAACGCCCGAGCACATCGAGGCCACGCAGAAAGCCACGCGCCTGGAAAACGGCATGTTCCTGACGCCCGTGCTCGAAGGCAAATACCCTGACGAATATCTGCAGAGCCAGGGCGCGAACGCTCCCAAAATCGAGCCCGGCGACATGGAAGCGATCGGCAGCAAGCTGGACTTCGTGGGCCTTAACATCTACACGCCGATGTATGTACGCGCCGACTCCGCAGCCCGCGACGGTTACGTGGTGGAGAACTACCCTGAGTCGTTCCCCCACATGTGGTCGCCGTGGCTCACGATCGGTCCCGAGTGCATTTACTGGGGTGTGCGCAACGTGGTCGACCTCTGGAAGGACCGGGTGCCCGCCGTCTACATCACCGAAAACGGCACCTCATCGAGCGATGTTCTCGACAAGGGACACGTTTACGACACCGACCGCATCATGTATCTGCGCAACCACCTGACGCACCTGCATCGCGCGGTGGTGGAGGGGTATCCGGTAAAGGGCTACTTTTTGTGGAGCCTGATGGATAACTTCGAGTGGGCGGATGGGTACAGCAAGCGCTTCGGCCTGCATTACGTGGACTTCAAGACGCTGAAGAGGACGCCGAAGCTTAGCGCGGAATGGTACAAGAACACCATCGCGCAGAACACGGTGCTGTAACTGATCGCAGCAATTGCCCCGGACGTTCGCGTCCGGGGCTTGCTGTTTCAGGCGATTCCAGAGGTGCATACCCGGGCTGGCCGGCTCAAACGCTGGAGCAGGCGAACGGCTTGTCACCTCCGAGCTGCGCCAGCGTACCTCAAAACCTACTCAGCGCGCTGGGAGCGCATCCTACGAATCACGCTGGGGTCTCTTCACCGGGCCCCCCGCATGTTGCCTGCCGAGCGGGACGCAGGCTTATTGCATGCACGTCACCCCAGTGGAATCCCGCATATGGCTATCTATTTTCTGGAGGTCACCCATGCCACTCTCAACGTGTCGAATGCGCTGGCTCGATCTGAGCGCAGCAGTCTGCATCCTCGTTTCAGCCGCTGTAACCGGCGCCCAGACAATGGAAACTCAATCGTCCACAACCACGGTCGCGCCCGTCGCCCGTGTCTACGTCTCCTATACGCCGTCCGGGGCTTCCGCCAACAAGGTCGCAGGGTTCGCCGTAGCGCCGAACGGTTCGCTCACCACCATCTCCGGATCGCCGTTCGTCGCAAATGTGGGCAGCATCGTCCTGAATAGCAAGTACCTGTTTGGTTCCACCATGAGCGGCAAGTACGTTTCTTCTTTCCAGATTCTATCCACGGGGGCGCTCAAGTGGGTCAACTCTTCTGACGTGCAAACGCCCGATCCTACCGGATGCGTCTATCCCACCGTCCTGAACCTGGACCATACCGGGGCTGATCTTTATCGCGTTCAATTCAGCGGTGGATTGTGCGACCACACTCACTACCAGTCGTTTACCATCGATAACACGACCGGGAAGCTTCACTTCCTCGGCAAAAGCGCGGATTCGTTTCTGTTCAATTACCCGCTGACCATTACGGCGAACAACGCCTACGCATATGGGTCCGAGTGCCTGAACTTTGAAGGAAGCCCGCTCGATACGTTCGCCGGGTATGTGCGGGAGTCCAGCGGACTGCTGAACCTGGCTTCGATTTCCGCGCCAGACCCGGCCACGCAAGACAGCAGTCACTTTTACTGTCGCGCATGGACGGCCGCCGACCCTTACAACCACGTCGCGGTGACGTTCACGGATACGAACTTCAGCGATCCATTTAGCAGCCCTGCTACCCAGCTCGGCGTCTATTCGGTGCAATCCGGCGGAAACCTGACCACAACCAGCACGTGGAGCAACATGCCTTCGACGGCAGTGGGCTCAGTAGCTGGTCTGGCTATGTCGCCGGATGGAAAATTGCTGGCCGTATTCGGGTCGGGAGGGCTCCAGGTCTTCCATTTCAACGGCGCGAGCCCGATTACCCATTTCACGGGGCTGCTGACCTCCGCGGCGATTGTGGGGGCGCGCTGGGATCGGGCACACCATCTGTTTGCGGTGAGCAAATCGGCAGGCAAGCTGTTCGTCTATACCGTCACCACGACCAGCGCAACTGGCGCGTCTGGTTCGCCGCGGGCAATCTCGAGCCCGGCGGCGCTGGTCGTGCAGCCGCTCAATTAGCCAAGCTCCTTATCATGGGGAAACTACCTGTCCTCGTAATCGAAAGTCGGCGAGCGAAGGCCAGAGATCTGCGGCGGTTCTTAAGAGCTGCCGCAGATCTCGCGCAGCAGAGTAACTGCCGGCCTACTCAGCCTTCCCGACCGAGTGCTCTGCGTAGGCCTTGGCCAGAATCCCGAACGCCAGTTTCTTCTCGCCCTTCTCTGAGATCAGCCCCTTGCGGTTGAAGCCATCCTGCAGTTGCGGAATATTTCGGCCCGGCGAACGAAAATCCATCAGCACCCAAGGCGTCACGCCGCGGACCTGCGGCAGTTTTCCAATCATCGCGAGCTGATGTTTGAGCACGTTTGCCTGCTGCTCTTCGGTCCAGCGCTCGTGATCGCCACCATGGTTCCCGTACTTCGCCTCAGCCCCGAACTCCGAGAAAATAACGGGCTTTTCCGGCAGCACCCAACGGATGTTGTCAGCGTCTTCCGGCTGGCCGACATACCAGCCGATGTACTCGTTGACACCCACCACATCCAGTGCCTTGACCAATGGATCGTCGAGGACCATGGCCCCGTCTTTCATGTGCGCGCTGTTGAGCGCGGACGTGACCAGCCGCGCGGAATCGAGCGAGCGAGCTTCGTTCGCCAGGCGGGTTAGAAACTCAGTTCGCTCAGGACGATTCGGAGTTTCGTTCGAGACCGACCACAAAATCACCGATGCCTTATCGCGATCGCGCCGGATCATCTCGCGAAGCATCGCCTCGGCCTTGGCGTACACCTCCGGCTTGTCAAACGAGATGCGCTGCCAGTTCGGAATCTCCGACCAGATCATGATCCCGTCGCGGTCCGCCTCGCGCTCCATTCGCTCGTCGTGGGGATAATGCGCAAGGCGTACGAAGTTGGCGTGCAGGTCCTTCAAAAAGCCGAAGATGTGGGTCACATCTTCCTGCGTGCAGGCACGGCCGGTGCGATACGGCGCCTCGGCATGCGCGTTGACGCCTTCAAGGAAGATGGGATTGCCATTCAGGAGGATCTTGGTGCCGTCAACGCGGATGTCGCGAAATCCGATCTGATCGGTAACGCGGTCTTTGCCCGCTGCCAACTCCACGGAATAGAGCTTTGGATCGGCTGGCGACCAGAGCCGCAGCTTCGCTGCCTCTACCTCAAATGCGGCGCGTCCGTTCGCATCGGTTTCCGAATGAGCGTTCACGCCCGCCTCGGGGATTCGCAGCGTCACCGGCATGCCCGCGCCGGCTCCTTCCACGTGCACGTAGCCGGAGATTGTGCTCGCATCCGCCGGCGAAAACGTGATCCCATGCCGCAGATGCACATCATAGTCATCGATGAACTGCTCGGGCACCGTCACCAGGGACACGTCGCGGGTGAGCCCGCCGTAGTCGAACCAGTCGTAATTGACCGACGGGATGTCATCCACATGACGGGTTGAATCCACCGCGATCACCACGAAGTTGCTGCCCGGCTGAAGCGCCGCCGTCACTTCGCAGTCGAATGGGGTGAAGCCACCTTCGTGGTCGCAGATGCGCTTCCGGTTCACCCAGACGTAGGAGCGGTAGTTCGCGGCGCCAATATGCAGAAAGGTTCGATTGCCCGGCTTCGGCTGGAAATCGAAGTCGCGCTGGTACCAGACCACCCCCTCGAAGCGAAACAGCTCTGGCACCTGTGTGTTCCAGTCGCCGGGAACCTTCAGCGTTGGCGCGGTGGCAAAGTCGTACTCCGCATTGTGCGGGCCGGAGCGGATGTTCGGGTGCGTGTTCTGCGCGTAGCCGTCATCGCGAGCCGTCCCATCTGCCCGGTAAAGCGAACCGAACGGCGGCTGGTCCACCAGGTAATGCCAGTCGCCGTCGAGGGAAACCGCCTGCCGCTGGTCGACGCCAACCAGCAACGTGCGCAGCGGCTTCTGTGCCGGCGCCGTGATTGAAGAACCCCAAAATACGATCGCAAGCAAGCCTGTGCCAATCGCAAAGACATTGTGCCGCCGGCCCCGAAAAGGATTTGTCATAGATTGACCGAAACCATCCGAACCATTGTAGGGCCCGGTTCGGCTGGGCATTGTCGCGACATGGGCATGGTCGTGCCGCCCGGCCCGGGCGCTGCCTCCGTTGACCCAACCCGCCAAACCCGGTAAACTACTCTAGTTTGGCGATTCCTGCCTGTGGCCGTGGTGCCAACCGCTCGCTCTGTTGAAGAGTCTGTCTGGGCTTGAGCGTACCGCGGCACGGAGTTTCCGCCCGAGCTATTTTGGATTTTGGAGCGCGCCGAGCGTGCCGCTCTGGAGGATTTATGTACGCGGTTCTACGCACCGGTGGAAAGCAATACCGTGTCGCTCCGGGCGACGTGGTCAAGATCGAGACGGTCTCGCCCTCCGACGACAACACCATTGAATTCAGCGATGTGCTGGCGGTTTCGGGCGACAAGGGCATCCTGAAGCCGGGGTCGGCCAAGGTGACCGCCGAGATTGTGGGTGAAGGCCGCGGGGACAAGATTCTCGTCTTCCATCTCAAGCGCAAAAAGCAGTACAAGAAGATGCAGGGACACCGCCAGAATTTCACCGAGGTGCGGATCAAGGCCATTGAGGCCGACGGCGTAACCTACACGGCGGAAAAGTAATTCAGCTTCTAGAAGGGGAATTCGGCAATGGCACATAAAAAGGGTGGAGGCAGCTCCACAAACGGACGCGACTCGAATGCGCAGCGGCTGGGCGTGAAAGCCTTTGCCGGCGAACTGGTAACCGGCGGATCGATCATCATGCGCCAGCGCGGCACCAAGATCAAGCCCGGCCCCAACGTGGGCATCGGCTCGGACGACACGCTCTTCGCCAAGGTGAGCGGCCGCGTCGTGTTTACCGACCGCGGCAACCGCGGGCGCTTCGCCTCGATCGAGCCAATCGCAGCCGAGTAAGGTCCCTCCGCACTCAAAACTCAGAGGCAGGAAAGCCGCGGTCGCCCGCGGCTTTCCTGCCTCTGAGTTCTGCCAGGCTTTATGCTGCTCGGGGAAGCACCCGCGCCTCTTCGCAGCGGTCGCAATTCCCGCACGGACCCTCATACGCGTCGCCGAAATAGTGCAGCAGAAACTCCCGCCGGCACGACGAACGCCATTCGGCGAATGTCTGCATCTGCTGCAGGCGGCGCTTGCGCAAATCTTTCTGGAATTTCTGCTTCTCCGCCGCCGACTCAATAATCTCGGCGAGCGGACGCGTGCTCGCGGCCTCAATTTCGCCGCTCTCCAGCCGCCGCACAGCTTCGGTCTCCTCCAGTTTCTGCAGCAGGCCCACCATCTTGCGCGCGTTGATGCCCGTCTTTTCAACGATCTCTTCGCGTGGCATGGGCCCCTTATGCGCCTGCACCGCCTTGTACACCGCCTCGAGCCCTTCCGAGTCCACGTGCGCCGGACCCGTCTTGAACTGCTGCGCGGAAATATCCTCGGGCCGGTAAAACAGCACCGCCTCGGCCGGTTCGCCGTCGCGCCCGGCCCGCCCAATCTCCTGGTAATAGGCATCCAGCGAGTCGCTCACGTCGGCATGGAACACGAACCGGATGTCGGGCTTGTCAACGCCCATGCCGAACGCGTTTGTAGCCACGATCACAGGGACCTCGCCGTCCATGAATTTGTTCTGAATCTCCTCGCGCTGCTTTGCCTTCAGCCCGCCGTGATAGAAGAGCGCGGGAACACCCATGCGTTGCAGGTCGGCGGCAATGTCTTCCGCGTGTTTGTGCGTCGCCACGTACACAATTCCCGGCTTCTCCGCGAACTCGACCCGCCGCAGCAGCGACTCCCACTTGTCGTCCTTGCCTGAGAACTGATCCACACGCAGTGAGATATTCGGGCGGTCGAATCCATGCACCAGCACCCTTGGTCTCCTGAGCCCCAGCCGCTCCACGATCTCGTTACGCACATCCTTCGACGCTGTGGCGGTCATGGCCAGCACCGGGGGATGCCCCAGCGCCTCGATCACCTGCGCCAAGCCCAGATAGTCCGGCCTGAAGTCGTGGCCCCACTGGCTGATGCAGTGGGCCTCGTCAATTGCGATCAACGAGACATCAGCCGCCTTCAGCCGGTCCACCGTCTCGGGCTTGCGCAACTGCTCCGGAGCCAGAAAAATATACTCCACCCTGCCCCGCTCGATGCGTTCCAGGACCTCGCGTTGTTCGCTGGCCGACAGAGTCGAGTTCACCACGGCCGTCGCTTCCAGCTTCGAGGCGTCGATGGAGTCCGCCTGGTCCTTCTGCAGGGCGATTAGCGGAGACACGATCACGGTCGAGCCCTCCAGCAGCGCCCCGGCAATCTGGTAGACCGCCGACTTGCCTGACCCGGTGGGCTGCACCAGCACGGTGTCGCGACCTTCCAGAAGCGACTGGATGGCGTCCTGCTGGCCAGGGCGAAGCGATTTGAATCCGAGCAGATTGCTGGCTGCGGATGCGATGTCGATGACGTTGGTATTTGCTTTAGTCATATGGACTCTACATGAGTATGTGCGGGTGCCCGGTTCTATCGGTACCGTCGAGTGGGGTGCCCGTCAGGCTCTACAAGAGCGGGTTTCGCAACGAACCAGGCCTGATGGGGCGGCTTCAGACATTTGATTCGAAGCAATTTCACGTCCGCGCGATGCTTCCACCTTCAAAGTAGCTAAGTCGATTCGCTAAAGAGCTTCCCTGTAGACCGTTACCGCGCAAGTTTTTATGAAAGGTCGGCAAGGCGACATGCGCGCTATAATCCCTCATCACTTACCATCGCGCTCGCGGAGGCAGTTATGGATCCACTTGTTCTGATCCCCCTGGGGATCGTCGCCCTCCTTCTGCTCACCTTGATTCTCGGGAGCTTCTTCACCGTGAGCACGGCCCAGGTTGCCGTCGTCACCCGGTTCGGCAGGTTCCTGCGGGTGGCAGAGCCAGGCCTCAACTGGAAGATGCCTTACATCGACAAGGTCGCCGGCACGGTGAGCCTGCGCGTCAACCAGATCAGCCTCACCATGGAAACCAAGACCAAGGACAACGTCTTCGTGACCATCCCGATCTCCGTGCAAAACCGCGTGCGCCCCGAAAAGGTTTTCGACGCCTACTACAAGCTGGCGAATCCATCGCAGCAGATCCAGTCCTACGTCGAGCAAGTCATCCTCGGCCACGTCCCCGGCATGACTCTCGATGAGGTCTTCGCCTCGCAGTCCTCCATTGCGCTCGCCGTCAAGCAGGAGCTCGATGCCGACATGGCCGCGTTCGGCTACGAGATTGTCAACGTGCTGGTCACCGACATCGTTCCCGACGCGAAGGTCAAGTCGGCCATGAACGACATCAACGCCGCCCAGCGCGAGCAGGTGGCCGCCAATGCGCGTGGTGAAGCCGAAAAGATTCTCGTGGTTAAGAAGGCGGAAGCCGAGGCCGAGAGCAAGGCACTCCAGGGCCAGGGCATCGCCAATCAGCGCAAGGCCATCATCGAGGGGCTGCAGACCTCGGTCGAGCAGTTTCAGCGCGCGGTCGAAGGCGCCTCCGCGAAGGAAGTCATGCAGCTTGTCCTTGTCACCCAGTATTTCGACACCCTGAAGTCGATTGGGGAAAACGACAAGACGAACACGCTGTTCCTGACGCACTCGCCGGGCGCGGTCAAGGACGTGTCCGATCAGATCTTCGATTCCATGCTCGTGGCGGAACGGGCGACCGCGATGACGCGCTGACGAGTTGTGTTGCCGGTGCGGGCTCCGACGCATTTAGACTGGAGCCCGGACCGGAGCCCTGCCAATGTCCTACATTCTCGCCCTGGACCAGGGCACCACCAGCTCGCGTGCCATCTTGTTTGACCAAGCCGGCGCCATCGCGGCCGTTGCCCAAAAGGAATTCCAGCAGTTCTATCCGCAGGCGGGCTGGGTCGAGCACGATCCCATGGAAATCCTCACCAGCCAGATGGCCTGTGCCGTCGAAGCACTCGGCAAAGTCGCTGCCCGCCCGCGCGACATCGCAGCCATCGGCATCACCAACCAGCGCGAAACCGTAATCATCTGGGACCGCTCCACAGGCCGCCCTATTCATCCAGCCATCGTCTGGCAGGACCGCCGCACCGCTGCCGCCTGCGCGGAGCTCGAAGCCAGCGGCGCCGGCGACAACATTACATCGCGCACCGGGCTGGTGATCGATCCGTACTTCTCCGCAACGAAGATACGCTGGATCCTGGACAACGTTCCCGAGGCGCGTGCCCGTGCCGAGAAGGGCGATCTCGCGTTCGGCACGGTCGATAGCTGGCTTATCTGGCACCTGACCAGCGGCCAGCGGCATGTTACCGACATGACCAACGCCTCGCGTACTCTGCTGTTTAACGTTGTGGAAGGCCGCTGGGATCCGGAACTGCTGCGACTTTTCTCGATTCCCGAATCTCTCCTGCCCGACGTAGCCTGGTCCAGCGACCGCGTGGGCGAAGTCACCACCACGCTCGGCCTTGGCGGCATCCCAATCGCGGGCATTGCCGGCGACCAGCAGGCCGCTCTCTTCGGCCAGCTTTGCTGGAAGCCGGGCGAGGCCAAGAACACCTACGGCACCGGGTGCTTTCTGCTGCAGAACATCGGCACCAACTTTGTTCGCTCGAAACACAAGCTGATTACGACGATCGCTGCCAGCACGCAGCGACGGCTGGAGTACGCGCTCGAAGGGTCCATCTTCATCGGCGGCGCCGTCGTGCAGTGGCTGCGCGATAATCTCCGCCTCATCGGTTCCTCTGCCGAGGTTGAGTCGCTTGCGGCAGCCGAGCCCGATGCGGCCGGCCTCGTCTTCGTACCTGCTTTCGTCGGCCTCGGCGCTCCTCACTGGGATCCTCACGCGGGCGGCCTGCTCATCGGGCTCCGCCGCGACACGCGGCCGGGGCACATTGCGCGCGCCGCGCTCGAAAGCATCGCGTTCCAGGTAGCTGACGTGCTCGAGGCCGTGCGCAGCGAGACCGGCGAACCGCTGGCGGCGCTGCGCGTCGATGGCGGCGCCGCGGTCAACGACCTGCTGATGCAGTTCCAGGCCGACGTGCTGGGCGTGCCGGTGGTGCGGCCGCAGGTGACGGAGACGACCGCGCTCGGAGCTGCGTACCTGGCCGGACTCGCCGTCGGCTTCTGGCACAGCCCCGAAGATCTGCGCAGCCTGCGCGCCGGCGACACCCGCTTCGAGCCCCGCATGGATCGCGATGAAGCCGCGCGCCGACTCGCCCGCTGGCAGCGCGCGGTGGACCGATCCAAAGCCTGGACCGAATAAGATCTTCGAGGCACCTATCGCCAGCCGAGCTATGAATTGACAACTGAAAACCGAAAGGATTGAAAACATGCCGCTCCAATGCTCCCATACGGCCGATCACGTCAAGCATGTGCAGCCGCACTCGCACGGCTGCGAGGAATGTCTCAAAACCGGCGACTCGTGGGTCCACCTGCGCATGTGCCTCGAGTGTGGCCACGTGGGCTGCTGCGACTCGTCGAAGAACCGCCACGCCCGTGCCCACTTCCACTCGACCCAGCACCCCATCATCCAGTCCGCCGAGCGCGGCGAAGACTGGCGGTGGTGCTACATCGACGACACCTATCTCTGAGTCTGCTGCTGCGAGCATTTGTCGCAGGTGCGCGGCTATGCGTCACGCCGCCGCCGCGCTTTTGCTTGAAATCTTGCGCGCCGGGACGGCATGAGTGATACTCTGCGGCGGGACATGAAAACGCTTACCTGCGGCGCACGAACTCTCCAACGCCGGAGCGTTCCACGGTCCCACTCGGGAGAAGGCATCATGCATTCAGAAAACACGCAGCCGCCGGCTTTTCACCTCACCCGCCGCGAAGCTCTGCAGGGCATCGCCACCGCCGCCGCTGCCTCGTTCCTCGCAGGCTCCGCCTGGGGCGAGGGCGTGCCGCAGCCTGAATCCGGCTCCAACGCGGGCAGCGATCGCCTGCAGCCATTCAACAGCGATTGGCGCTTTCACCGTGGCGATGCGTCCGGCGGCGAGACGGCGGGCTTCGATGACTCCGAATGGCGCACCCTAGACCTGCCACACGACTGGACCATCGAAGATATCCCGGGCGCTTCCGACAATCGCGACGCCATCTGGAGCCATGGCACCGATCCGCTGCGCAGCGGTCCGTTCGATCTATACGCGAGCGAGGGCCAGGGCGCAACAGGCTGGACGGTTGGCGGCATCGGCTGGTATCGCAAGACCTTTCAGGCGCCGCAACTCCCCGCCGGCGGCAAAGCCGAAATCCGCTTTGAAGGCGTGTATATGAATGCCGATGTGTGGCTCAACGGTTCGCATCTGGGCAATCATCCCTACGGCTACACGGGCTTCGCGTTCGATCTTACGCCGCACCTCAAGCCCGGCGCGAACACCCTCGCAGTGCGCGTGAACAACACGGGTAAGAACAGCCGCTGGTATTCGGGCTCGGGAATCTATCGCAAGGTGTGGCTCAGCCTTGCGGGTGCGGTGCGCATTCCGCAGTACGGCGTTTACGTGACCACGCCTGAAGTGTCAAAGGATGCGGCCACAATCAAGATTGAAACCACCGTAGAAAACGGTGCTGCCTCAGCGCGCGCCGCAGTCATTCGCGTACGGCTGCTTGACGCCGGCGGCAACTCCGCCGCCGAAGGGCAAACCAAATCGCGGCTGGCAGCGAACGCACAGACGCCCGTAACCGTGTCACTCCAGGTCAAGAATCCACGCCTGTGGTCGCCGGCCGATCCGCTCCTCTATCGGTTGGAAGTTGCCGTCGAAACCGACAGCAAAGCCGCCGACGCAACAAGTGTCCCCCTCGGCCTCCGCAAGGTAGAGATCGATGCGGTAAACGGCCTGCGCATTAACGGCGAGAGCCACAAGCTGCGCGGCGGCTGCGTGCATCACGACAACGGCCCTCTCGGCTCGGCCTGCGTTGCGCGCGCCGAGGAACGCCGCGTCGAGGTGCTCAAGGCCAGCGGCTTCAACGCCATCCGCACCAGCCACAATCCGCCGTCACCGGACTTCCTGGATGCGTGCGATCGCCTCGGCATGCTGGTCATCGATGAGGCCTTTGATTGCTGGACGCGGGGCAAGAATCCGCAGGACTACAGCCTCTATTTCAAGGAGTGGTGGCAGCGCGATATTGAAGCCATGGTCAAGCGCGACCGCAATCACCCCAGCATCGTCCTGTGGAGCATCGGCAACGAGATTCCCGAGCGCGCCGAGCCCGAGGGTGTCGTAATTGGCCGCCAGCTTGCCGCTGAGGTAAAGAAGCTCGACGCCACGCGCCCCGTGACCGCCGCGATCTGCGCGCCCTGGGATCACCCGAAGCAGACCTGGAAAGACATGCAGGCCGCGTTCACTTACCTTGATGTGGGCGGCTACAACTACGAGTTGCAGCAGTACGCGCCCGATCATGCCGAGTTCCCGCAACGCATCATGGTCGGCACCGAGTCATTCCCAGAGCAGGTCTACGAGAACTGGAAAGCCATCGACGCCAGCCCATGGGTTATTGGCGATTTTGTCTGGACGGCCATCGACTACATGGGCGAGTCCGGCATCGGGCACGTCTCCGTTTCGCAGGGCGCTGACAGTTCAGGCTTTTCCGAGTTCTACCCGTGGTTCAACGCCTACTGCGGCGACATCGACTTGGTCGGCAACAAGAAGCCGCAGTCGTATTTTCGCGATGTGGTGTGGGGCCGCAGTAAGGTGGAGATGGCCATCGAACGGCCGATTCCCAAGGGCTACAAAACGCATGTGAGCTTGTGGGGCTGGCGCGATGAGCTGCGCAGTTGGACCTGGCCCGGGCACGAAGGCGCGCCGCTCAAGGTGCGCGTTTACACCCGCGGCGACCAAGTGCGGCTCTATTTGAATGGCAAGCCGGCGGGCACGGCGCAGCTCACGGAGAAGGATCAGCTCACGGCTACTTTCGATGTGCCCTATGAGGCAGGAGAGTTGAAAGCCGTCGCTCTCGACCGGGGCCAGGAAGTGGGGACGATTTCATTCGCCACTGCGGGCGCACCGGCGCGTCTTGTTCTTACGCCAGACCGGCGCCAGATTCACGCCACGCGCGACGATCTTTCGTACGTGATGATCACGCTCGTTGACGCGGAAGGACGGACCGTTCCCGACGTCAGCCTGCCGGTGCACTTCACCGTGAGCGGAGCGGGCGAGCTGGCCGCCGTGGGCAATGGGAACCCCAAGGACGCCTCGAGCTTCCGCCAGCCGCATCGACGGCTCTTCCAGGGCGCATGCCTCGCCGTGCTGCGACCATCTGGCAAATCCGGCGAAATCACGCTACGCGCCGAAGCGCCCGGGCTCGATGCTGCTTCTGTCGTGGTGAAGTCTGCCTAAAGCGGCGAACT
>Ga0134128_10003903_pt1 | contig 18278 bp, 22 predicted proteins | sample KB31754_FD_96462 | JGI IMG/M metagenome (GOLD analysis project Ga0134128, IMG submission 96462) | Terrestrial soil microbial communities with excess Nitrogen fertilizer from Kellogg Biological Station, Michigan, USA - KB3-175-4 | ecosystem: Environmental > Terrestrial > Soil > Unclassified ... | reverse complement strand
GGCCTCTAAGCGGTAACTAGAACAGGCCTTGGAGGTTGGCTGAGGAACCGCACCAGCCTCTTCAGGTTCTGCGCTGTTGCTGCTAGAAAGAACTGCTCTCGCAGGAGCTGAAGTACATTGGTCTTTACATCCACGACCTTCGCCGCTCCGCGGTTCGCAATATGGTTCGGCGCGGAGTGCCCGAGGTAGTTGCCATGCGAATATCGGGTCACAAAACGCGGAGCGTGTTCGATAGATACAACATCGTGAGCGAAGCCGATCTGCGCGACGCAGCACGAAAAATACAGGCAGGAAGCGAGTACGGGCAGGATTCGGGCAGGATCGGGCCTGAAACCGTGGCTTCGACTCGCGAAAATTCGACAGCACGAGCGCGAACGATGAGAGCTAACTAGCTTTCTCAACAGTGGGTTTGGGGTAGAATGCGATCAGCTTGCCCGGGTGGCGAAACTGGCAGACGCACGGGACTTAAAATCCCGAGTCTCGAAAGAGACGTACCGGTTCAATTCCGGTCCCGGGCACCACGCAACCTACTCATCAACAACTAGTTAGGCAGGGTGCCAAAACAAAGAGTCTGACTCGAGGATTTTGGTGTTTTGCTGCAGTTTTTGGTGCAACTCTGCCCGAGTTCGGAGGCACAGGACTTCTCGAGTGAGTGTAAGAGGTTTATCAACAACCGCTGGAATTCGCTGCGGTGTGACTTTCATTCGAAAGGCTTGCGATCCGCCTGCGAAACAGTCGGTGATTCGCTCATATCCTCAAAAAGATCTTCTTCCGGTACATCCAGAACAGGATGCACCAAAAAACGACTAACACCCCGAAACCGTGAAGCACTGGCTGAAGAGTCGCTCCAGCCACTCCGAATACGCCACTGAAATGCCGATCGAGGGCGTCGCCGATGAATCCCTTCATCGTCCAGCTCATTACGTAGATTGCTATCGAGTTCATTCCCACTACAACGAGCGGGAACGCCCAATCATGCAATTCTTTCCAGTCGATAAGCGCGAAGAAACCAGCCAGTAACAGCGCCGCCCAGCCAGCGCTGTAGAGAGTGTAAGACGGCGTCCACACTCGCTTGACAATAGGGCAAACGCCCACCCACTGCAGAGACAGGCCAAGAAGCAGCGAGCCCGCGCCGGCGATTGCCAGCCCTTGCAGCTGTTGTATTTTGGATCGGTTGCCCTTAAGCCATTCGCCGGTCAGCAGCCCGAGAATCATCGTCCCGAGCGTAGGAATGAAGCTCAAGGTTGACCAGCCGCCTTGGTTGAAAACGAACGGATGTTCTCTCGGAAAGAGATTCAGAAACCAGACGTCGAATGCCCACGAAAGATTCGAGTTTTTGTTCCAGTGGGCGAAAAATCCGGTGTAATTGTGCTCCCAGTTCGGTAGAACTCCAACCCGCGGATAGTCGAAATTCACTCCCGGCACCGGATATAGTGCAAATGCCGCCCAGAAACCAACCAGAATCACACCAAGTGTGATCGCTTGCGTTCGCACCCGGGTGAAGCCGAGCAAAAACAGAAACACGTACCCCAATCCGATCTGGGTGAGTGTGTCTTCGAAAGTGAAGTAGGTCCGGGGCGAATGAAGCGAGCGCAGAAAAATGCCTAGAACAATCAACAACAAAGACCGCCACACCGCATGGCCAAGCATCTGAGTGAGATTTTGTCCTTTTCGCCTGCGACTCGCGATCGAAAAGGGAAGCGCCGCTCCGACCAAAAAGGAGAATGCTGGCTGGATGAGATCGTGCAGCGAGCACCCTTGCCACTCCACGTGCTCAGTGTTAAAGCCGACAATTCTCCAAAAGAGGCTGTGCGGAAAAGCCTGCGCCACCTCAGGAAGGCGCATCACCTCGGCGAGCATCAGTACCATGACCAGGCCACGGAACGCGTCTATTGAAACCAGACGGGTGCTCGTTTCCAATCTTGCTTCTGGCGGTCCCAGCGCCGCAGTTTCAAGCTGTGCCAATTCTGCCATGACTTCCATCCTCAATCAGCAGAGAATCAATGTGAGCTGTCAGATCCTCGCGAAGTCCTTACTCGCACGCTTATCCCAACCACCACGCGTAAAATCAGGAAATTTTTGTGGGGCGCCATGGGCAGCTACTGACGCTTCACTCAACGGCGTCGGCGCGCTCCAGGCGGCTGCGTCATAAACGTCTATGTCGGGAGGCAGACCACGTTTCAGGCAATCCATCAGGCGGTAATTCATCACGTAGTCCATGCCGCCATGGCCGCCGGTTTTGCGCGCCATCTCACCTGTTTCTTTCCAAAGCGGATGTTCATATTTCTCGCGAAAGCTATCGACGGCCTGCCATGCTTCCTCCTTCTGTCCGTCTACAAATACGCGTGGCGGATAATCTGCGAACGCGCCTTTCGTGCCTGAGATCGAATTCAAGCGGCTATAAGGCCGGGGGCTGACAACGTTATGCTGGAGAAGAATGGTTCGTCCCTTCAGCGTCTTAATCACGCTCGTGTTCATATCACCGCAAACGTACTTTTCCCCCCGTTTTGGATCGGTTTCAGGGAATCTTGTCTTTACATATTCGCTGAGCGACGCCTCCGTGGAACTGACCGAAACCATGTAGTCGAACCGGTCTCCACGATGAATATTGAAGTAATGTGCGACGGGACCTAGTCCATGAGTCGGATATAAGTTCCCGTTCCTCTGGGTGTGCGGAAACCGTCGCCACAAGCCTTCGCCTTCATTGCCCGTCAGAATGCTTCGCAGGTCATGGAGATATGCGGCCTCTGCGTGTGCTAACTCGCCAAATACTCCGTCCCTGATCATCGCCTGGACCATCATCTCCGTTGAGCCATAACAGCAGTTCTCGAGAATGACACAGTGCTGGCGCGTGCTTTCTGACGTGTCCACCAGTTCCCAGCATTCGTCGAGAGTTGTGCATGCCGGAACCTCGACTGCAGCGTGCTTACCATTCTTCATGGTGCTGACCGCCATCGGGACGTGCCAATTCCAGGGCGTCGCGATGTAAACAATGTCCAAATCGAGTTGAGTTAGATTCTTGAAATCCCATTGGCCTTTGCTGAACCCTGCTGGCTGAGGCTGCCCAGCATCCATGACCGCTTTCTGCGCGCGCGCTACTTTTTCCGGAACCAGGTCACAGATGGCTTTTACCTCAACGTTTTCGACCGCAAGCAGGTCCCGTACCAGGCTACTGCCGCGCCCGCCGACCCCAATGATCCCGAGTCGCACCCGCTCTCTCGCCCCAAATGGAACGTCCATCATCGCCGCGCCCGAATGTTTTGGGGCCTGGTCCACTTTCTCCTGAGCTCTGGGCTCGGCACTCAGAAGTCCGTCCGCAACCAGGGCGCCGGCGCTGCCGGCAATACTCTGCTTCAAGAAGCTTCGGCGAGAAATACTGCTATGTTTTTTCTCAATTCGCATCTCTCTTCTCCATTCGGTTTGCCAACTATTCAGGCGGTAGCGTCGCATTTACGTTACACCTTTTGCAGATAACGTGAAACGGAGAACCAGGCGCTTTCGGGGTTTAGGCAGTAGGTCAATGAGCGACATGGCTTTCGTAACAGTTAGAAATGCTCCACGTGCGGTTTAATGCGCGGAAACAAGCCACAAAGGCCAACGCAATTGCCCCCAAACTCCGTCGATGCGAACCTCAGTTATAATCCCTTCGCCCATGTGCCTGATCACACGACGTAGATTTGTCGCCAACGCGTCAGCCCTCGTTGCTGGCCGTGCTTTCGCCGGAATCAGTCACAACGCTCTTGCCGATGCCAAGCCGCACATTGAATTCCCAAGCTCGCCGCGCGACCGCATTTCCGTGGCCTCGTACCCGTTTCGGGCGTACATCAACGCCCCTGGAAATCGCGATCGCGATCCCAAGCTTCCCGGCATGGACCTGAAAGACTTCGCCGCCGAGGTCGTCAAAAAGTTCAACGTTCACAACATTGAGCCGCTGAGCCGCCACTTCAGCTCCCTCCAGAACGAGGACCTCGCCCATTTTCGCGAAGCATTACGCTCTGCCAATGCCAAAGCCGTGGACATTGCTGTCGATGGCGACCACAGCTTCTACGACTCTGATCTCGCCGCTCGCAAACGGGCGATTACCCATGCGAAGCAATTCGTAGACGTTGCTGTGCAGATCGGTTGCCCCAGTATCCGTGTACACATCAGCCGCGCCAAAGATTCGTCGCCGGATGTGCAACGCACAGCAGAAAGCCTTGGCGACGTGGTCGGACACGCAAGCAGCAAGAATGTTGTCGTGAATCTCGAGAACGACGACTTGGTAAGCGAAGACGCCTTCTTCTTAGTGAAAGTGATTGAAGCCGTGAACCATCCATTCCTACACGCGCTTCCGGACTTCGCAAATTCCATGATGACAGGCGACGCTGGGTTCAACTACCGGGCAGTCGAGGCCATGTTCCGCCATGCCTACTGCATCTGCCATGTGAAAGATGGAGAAGTCGACGACAAAGGTAAGCGCTTCAACATTGACATGCAGAAGACCTTCGGGATTCTGAAAGCAAGCGGCTATCGCGGGTACTGCTCAATCGAGTTCGACGAGCCGGGAGATCCATATGCGCCCACCGCTGCCCTGATCGAGCAGACGCGGCGGTATCTGGCGTGATGAGGCGTTCGCAGCTTCACGCCGCCGGTGCCCGGTCGGAGAACGTCTCAGTGGCCGTATTCCAACATTGCTTCCTTCTCGACCAGTAAGCTCGGTGGCCATCATGCAGGCGACCGAGTGTGCGAAACCCTCGCGCACGGTGCAATGTGGCTGCTGGTGCGAGCGCATGCATTCAAACCAGTTTGCCAGGTGACCGAGCGTGAGGTCGTCAATGCCCATCGGCAAGGAGCTCGGTTTCGCCGGGCAGCAACACGTATTTCGAAGCACGCTGCTTGTCAATGTCCGGAGTGCTTTCGTGCGTGCCCTTTTCTTCGACTAGCCGATACCGCGCGCTGCCCTCGCCACCAAAGTTGAAGAGGGTTGCTCGCCTCAACCGACCCTGATTTTTCGATTGTCTTTTCCCTGACACCCAGTACTACACCGGACAAAATAGTTATGTTTTCTCCGAATCAGGCAAATTGGGTCGTGGCGAACCAGTCAGCTTTGAACATCAAGATGGTCCTAGGCATTCCCCCTTACAAGACGGACAAATACAATCAATTCACAGTAAATTTTCCGAATACATCTGGCGGACCGGACACCGAGATCGTCCACATTGTTGCACCCCTCGACGTGCAGGACTTTTCGAAGGGCGCTCCCGCTCCTTTTGCTGGTTTACTTTACGCTTGTGTACATCGCCGCGAAGATCCGAGCATTAATCACGCAGAGAAGACTAGGCCCTCGGCGTCTGGCTGAAGATCTCGACCAGCCGATTCGCGATCAACTGATCCTCGCCGTCTTTCAGCTGCCAAACCGCGAAACCGAACGTGTTCGGATCGCGGTTTGAGCCGTGATAACTCGCTCGAGTGTCAATGGCGGAGGAATCCTGGTTCCTTCCGCGCATGCCGTTCGCTCCGGCACCCAGGCTTCCGATTGCGAGTGGCCGAGTGTCTGCCAGCTTCTGCATGACTTCATGGCCGCTGATGTTGAGTTTGGAGCGATCAATCTTCCAGCTGTAATGGGGGGTCACGTTTCCCAGAGCCTGGGGGTTGAACTGGCGGGGCTGCACCATGACTCCGAATCTCTCAATAGCATTCGTAATGACTTCGGCTTGGCGGTCATATTTACGAAGCGTGTCGTCATAATCCTGCTTAACAAAGATCTCAAGTGCCTTAAGCATCCCGAAAATGGTCTCTTTGCCAACTTTGCAGCAACGACCAATCCGATCTTCCTGAGGGCTCATATTGAGCAGTGCGTACCTCATTAACTCCTCTTTACCAATCAGTATGCCGGCAGCTTGTGGACCACGGATGTCTTTTCCACCACTGAAAGCGACCAAGTCGAAGCCAAGGGCGGGATATTCCCAGAGCCGGCTCACAGGTGGGACATCTGCCGCAGCGTCGTTGAAGGTGTAAAGGCCATGCTCTTTGGCGATGGATATGGTTTCAGGACCGCTCACTTTACCTTTGTCCGAGAGAATATTGGTGAAATGGATTGCGATTGTTTTCGGATTGATGGCTGCAATCATCTCTTCGCGTGTCTCGACCTCGACCAGTTTGGCGCCGGTCTGGCGGATCTGGTGGTCAAAGGGATAACGATGGCTTGTCTGGATGATCACTTCGTTTCTGGGAAAATCACTCACATCGGGAATCGCCCGCATCCGAGGCTCGAGATCCTGGGTCATCATACCGGCGTAACCGACCACGAGCGCCGCAGCCGCTCCCGCCGTGACCAGACCCGTATAACCTGCCGGGGACTTACACAGCTTCGCGATGAACTTGCCGGCGGCGATCTCGAGTTCATCGATCAGGACGAAGTGTTCGTTGCCACGCCGAATTAACTCCATGACTTCGGGATGCATAACCGACCCACCAATGACCGTGAGGGTGCCATTGATGTTGATAAGCGGCGTCACCCCCAATTCGGCATAGATATCTCCAGTGGAACCGAGGCCGCTGGTGATCGGAACGATCTGCACGCCATCGTTAGAGGCAGCACAGGCAACCTTGTGTTTTTTTCCAAAAATACTGGCACCGGCAATTCTGGGGCGGGCGACAATACTACCGGCTGCCCCCACCGCGGCAAGAAATGAGCGGCGGCTCCATCCAAAGTTCATATTTAAACTTTCCTTCTCCGTGAAATTACTTGTCGGCAACCGGCGCAGCGGAATTCACGACTTTGGCGCTGCCGACAATCTCAATGAGCGAATCGCCCGGGATCCATTCAATCGCCATGCAGGCGCGGGATGGAGCTTTTCCGGGCGAGAAATAGGTTTTGTAGATGTTGTTCAAGGTCTCGTATTGAGCCCGGTGGGCGTCAAACCGGGCCTTGCCTGGTGGCATGGAGGTTCCATCGGCCAACGGCAGACAAATAAAGACTTGAAGATGGACGATGTCGTCCATGGTGCTGCCGGCACGCTCGACTGACTTTCTGAGTGCCTCCATGGTGCGCGTGACGTGCTTTTCGAAAGGATCACTGACGAGCACGTGATCTTCCTTCCGATATCCGTCGTTGGCTCCGATCCCCGAAATGTAATGGATGCCATTTAGTGTGTGATGTTCGCCGCCCATACGACGAGGTAAATCCTTGCTGGCGCCGGGCGAAGATGTGTCTCCGGCGGGCGCCTGTTGGGCGAATAATTTGAGGCCAGGCAGTAACGCCGCCATTGCAGTAATCTTGCCAAAAAAAATTCCTCGGGTTTTGAGGCTCATCATGTTTGCCATAAGCTGTTCGATCGAGAAATCTTAACAGCGCTCAACGCTGCGCTAGTGATCTTTGAATCAGTCATGGGCTCGAGCCTCGACACTACGAGGTTGATCATAATATCTCAGAGAAAGGTCCTGGCTCACAGGCACGCGGTGACGCTCGACCTCAGCCTGGCTTTTACCGGTCTCCGACCGATCCGCGCAACACGGTGATGGATGCCATTGGTAAAGTGTAAAGGGTGTCTGGTCCTCCACTGATCGTCGACTTGTCAGGCGGCCCGTCGGGATCGGCGTGACCACGTTCCCCTTCCGGATGCCACGTGTATTCGTTCGATCCGAACGTGATGCGATCTACCGCGCCCGAGAAGTGAAGTTCGTGTCCCGTTGCACTATCGTTGAAAACCACTTTCACCGCATGATCGTTGAACTGGTCACGATTGACCAGCATCACGGACCAATGACCGTCCGGACGCTCGATCGGGTAGGCCGTGACAAGCAAATTGCCGGCAGCGTCGACGACGTCGCTTGAAGCTTGGAAGAGTTTGTGCGGGGCATCCACTGGCTGGACCCACTCTTTCGTGATCACCTGCGAGGCCATGTATTGTGGAGGATAGCCTTTTACGTTGTAGTTTTCGTCAATTAAAAGAAGTGGGTAAGCACTGGACCAGCGCCCCGGAAAAGGCATGTAGTGGAAGTAATAAGTCGCGCTTGCGCCAGCGGTCATCACGGATCCGACATAATCGGCCAGCCATAACGCGCCTTTCACTGTTGTAACCCCAGCGCCACCGCCAATGTTGCCTTCGGTCATGAAGAAAGGGATATTGGGTGGTAAGCCATTGTCCTTCCAAACTTGCACAATGTGGTGCACATACTCCGGCTCAGGATAAAGGTCGGCCCACGAATAGGAGGGCTTGTCCTGGTACGGATAATGCTCGAACGAGAAGAAGGTGAAATCGTTCAGCCTGCCGTGCGCCTTCAAGTAATCCAGAAATCGCCCGAGCCATGAGACCTTGCCCGTCGCACCCGGCCAAACTTCCACATCCTCCAGCGTTCCCTCGAACGGAGGCCCGCCAAGCTTGGCCTCAGGCACGAGGCGGTGAATTGCGCTGGCGAATTGCAGGTACAACGCACCGTAGTCTTCCGGAAGCATATGTTGCCCGTCGGCTTCCTCTCCCATTTCGATCCAGGAGACGGGGTAGTGCCGTTTGTACAAATACGCAATCTCGTTGGCCGCGTCTTCGGGAGTGGAATACAACATGGCGATTGGAACCATGGTTGGAAGTCCGCGGGTCACTCCGCAAGTGAAGAAGAAATCGAAGCCGACCTGATCGCCTCTCGATTGATCGATGTCTGATGCCGCGTGCCACGGGTCAACCGACGACGGCCAAGTCACGGTTTGATTACGGCCAGGGAAATGGGTGACGTAGTCATTAAAATGGCCATCGTCCGACAGAGCGCCGACGTATAGTTCGTTGACGGCATATCCGACGCAGTTCCGCTTGTCCGTCGAGCCATGACTGTCGCAGGTGTTGGAAGATTCCGTCATCCAGATACGGAGATAGCGCACGGGGATTACCCAGGAAAGCAACTTCTGCGTAACCATTCCACCTTTGCCTACGGTCACAGTGCCGAGCGGAAAGGTCTGCCACGTACCCTTGGTGGTGCCTTCGTAGAACGGCTCAAGTTCTCCAGTCCAGAATTGCACTGCGTAATGCGTGGCGTAAGGCGCGGCCCAGGCAATGCGTATGGCGTTGACGGGGACCTTGCTCCCCAAATCGATCATTACCCATTGGGGATGCAAAGAATCGTCTTCGCCAGTAAAGGTTTTGGTGAGATAAGGATTACTCTTCCAATACGATTTCAAGTCGCCGTCTGTAAGTCGTGACCAGCCATTTCCGTCGCCCCGGCTGAAGCCGCGGTGAGGAAGCGGCGCTGCCCATGAATGGCGGATCATCTCATCGCTCGGCTCCGCGGAGCCAACAAAATAGCCCTGTTGTTTCTCGGGATCACTCCATGTACCGTGTGGATTCCAGTGCCATGCCTCGACCATGAGCTCCGTGTTCTGCCGGTAAGTCACGGTCTGCCATCCGGCATTGAGAATCTCTTTCAGCAGCGGGTCCGTCAGTAAGTGGTCCGGCACTCCCGTCCTTAGTCGATCAATCGCCGCGCCCAGAGACCGCACAGGGCTGAACGTGTTTTTGACGTGAGAGGGCGATGAGTCCACGATGACGGTCTGAGCGCTTGCCGGATTCGATGTCCAATTTGCGCTGTAAAGAATGATTCCAAGCCTGCAGACCGCTAGTATCCTGCCTTTCACGTCCATCGCCATTGCTGCCTCCTTCCGGACTTGTCGCCTGTGAAACACGAATTCTACGACGAGCGGCACTCGATGGCACTGTGAATTGTGCTCGGCCCATTTGACGTACGGTCAGCCTGTGCCTGCAAGCTTCGAAAACCGAGTGGACTTCGCGAGCTGAACTTGGGTTGTTTGCGCTTATCATTCGCTGTGATTCGCAACAGGGAGGAGATTTACTGGTGGCTGGCTGCGAGGACGTCCGGCAAGGACTACGCTAGGGCTTGGCATGGCCTCGTTGAAAGGCGCGGATTCCGCTTCTCCCGAACTCGGCCTTTGGCTCCAAGAGAGAGCTCACAGGCATTCGGATGCCAAAGAGTCTATAAATACGGAGTTTGTACTACTGAATCTTCCAGTCGAACGCGTAGATGTCCGTAGTGCCGGTATCACGTAGCAGCAGCGGCGAGTCGTCAGGAGCCAGACTGAGCGCGACGTTGAACAGGCCAGCCTGACGGAAATTCTTCAGATCAGCTACCCGCTCGATCTTACGATCGCTTATGCGCAGTCGCATAACCGATGGCTGGTCTTCTTCGTGCAGGAAGTAAATGTAGTTGCTGTCCTTCGACCAGTTGGGGAAACCCATACTCACCTTCGCGATCTCTTGCCACTTCTGCGTAGTGAAATCAAATAACATTAGACTGCGCGAAGCGAAAGGCATGGCTGCGATATAGCGGCCGTCCGGCGACCAGCGCGCCGAGAAGAGCCCGTGAGAGTCCGGCAAACTCGAGATCTGATGGGTTTTGAGGTCCAGAATATGAAGTGTGGAGTTAGGATCGGCTGGTGCTCCGCCAAAGCAAATCTTCTGCCCGTCCGGAGACCAAGTCACATCCCATTCCTCTGCCGAGTCTCCCGCTGGCAACAGTTGGGCGAGTTGCCCTCCGTCGCTCCCTACTGTGTAGGCCTTGGGATGCGGACTACCAGAAAATGCAAAAAAGGCAATTTGTTTTCCATCAGGGGACCACTGGGGTAAACGAGCGCTCAGGGGTGGAAAGGTCAGTTGCACCTTTTCACTGCCGTCAAGTCTGCTCCGCCACAGCGTCCCCTCAGGGTAACTGACATATGCCACCCACTGCCCGTCTCTTGAGAATGCGGAGCCATCGGCTGATGTTCCGGAGAGATAAGGAGCAAACTGTCCCGACTTTGTGTCGTAGCGGGTCAGTTCTGCACGGGCCAGGGCTCCCGTTACGAACAGTTTCGAGCTATCCCGGCTGGGTATCACCGCGGAGAAAGTCATCGGACCAGACGTCAATTGAAAGGGCTGACGGTCGGCTTTCCCAAACCAGCTCGTCTTTTCCTGCAGGGCCCAGATGTTACGGGAGGAGTAAAAGACAAAATACTTCCCGTCCGGGGTCCATCTCCCGCAGCACTGGTTTGGAGGAGACTCCCAGTTCGGAAGGAGTTCATGCGCGTCGCTGCCATCCGAGCGAATCTGCCAGAGGGCCCCGGTGGAGGAAAGTCCATACGAGACCGTGAAACGAATCGTCTTGTCGTCCGGCGACCAGGCGACATCAGCAATTCTACTGGGCGCAGTGAACAACGTGCGAGGATCAGTGCCATCGCTGTTTGCCACCCCAAGGGCATTGCCATTTCCATAAGCGATCAACCGACCGTCAGGAGAGAAGTCGGCTGCTGTTCCCGAAAGGCTCCCGAGCCTGCGCGCCGATCCACCCAGCACCGGCAAGGCCGAGAAAGGTCCACTGAATGCCGTTTGTCCTACTTCGTCGGCAACGAGCAGTGTCGACCCGTCAGGCGAGACCGCCAGGGGGACCATCGTGGGAGCCGGGGCTTGGATACGCGCAATCTCTCCACCGGATACCGCAACCTGCGAAATCGGGTCATGGCTGAATTCCTCGAAATAGAGCTCGCACCATCCGTCCCAACCAGTACTTTGGGGACACCATCATTCGTTACCTGAACGTATCCAGACACCGTGGGCCGCACAACCGGGCGCGACTGAAGATACCAGGCTATTGCTGCGACAATGACACCCACTCCGCCTGCAACGGCCACCCGCTTCTTCCAGGCGGATCCCGCTGTTGGGGCAGCCGAGGTCGAACCGCTCGGCCCGGCTGCGGGCGGAGTCTGCGTACTCGAGGATGAAGCAGATGAGGAAAGCGCAATTCCGGAGCGTCCAGAATCCGTGTCGCGTTTGAGCCGCTGCAAGTCAGCGCGCATCTCAGCCGCGCTCTGGCAACGCAGGTTTCTGTCCTTTTCCAGAGCCTTGTTGATGATCCGCTCCAGCTCGGGCGAGGCGTGCACATTCAGGCGCCCCGCGGGTACCGGGTTGGCGTCGAGGATTGCCTTGAAGATCTCCGCCGTACTACTTGCAGGAAATGGAAGCGAACCCGTAGCCATCTCGTAAAGCACCGCGCCAAAAGAGAACAAGTCGGTGCGAGCATCCAGGTCCTTCCCGCGAGCCTGTTCCGGAGACATGTAGGAGATCGTGCCCAGGGCTGACCCCGGGCTCGTCAGATGCTGCTCTTCGACCGGAGCCGTCATGGTGTTGGCTGACGCCGCATCGTTCGACGAAGCGTTGACCTTCGCCAAACCAAAGTCGAGAATCTTCGCATGTCCCCGCTTGGTCACGAAGATATTGGCAGGCTTGATATCGCGGTGAACGATGCCCTGCGAATGAGCGGCATCCAATCCATCGGCGATCTCGATCGCTAGTGACAGCAGGATGTCTGTCTCCAGAGGTTTCCCTGCGATTTTGTGTTTGAGAGTGATTCCGTCCAGGAACTCCATGGCCAAGAATGCTCGGCCATCCTGCTCGCCGATGTCGTAGATTGTGCAAATGTTAGGGTGGCTCAAGGCCGACGCAGCCTGGGCTTCACGCTGAAAGCGCGCCAATGCCTGGGGGTCTCGGGCAACGTTTTCCGGCAGAAACTTCAGCGCTACAAACCGGTGCAAACGGGTGTCCTCGGCTTTGAAGACGACACCCATGCCTCCGCCGCCCAGCTTCTCCAGAATGCGGTAATGTGAGATTGTCTGACCCAGTGGCGAGGGAACGGACATTGGAGGACATATTAGCAGAATTGTTGATCGTTAAATTTGGGTTTCGGTGTTCGTCACTGTCGGGGGCCACTCCGGCCAGCGGCATTGTTGACGCCACATTCGGAACAAAGCCCAACCGCCTGTTCAATGGCGAATCTTTCCCTCGCGTCGCATGGACCGATGGTTCGTTCGAGATATGACCGAGCAGCAACAGCTCCGTCATTGACGTCTGCCGACAACCTAAGCGTCGAAGATGCTCGAAAATCAATTTCCGCACCTGTTTATCGGTTCCCGGTACGCAATCAACCCATCAACAACTCTCGGCGTGGCGGTGTTTGCAGGCCCACTTTAGAGGCTTCCGTCATTTCTCAGTAAACGAGCAAGGGGTTGAGGGAGAAGTCCCGGGGAGCCATCTTCATTTGGGGCATTGCGCTGATCGTTGCGCTGATCGTTGCGCAAGATGCGTCCTCGAGAGCAAGTTCTGCGAAGCCCACGTAAGTTAAAGGCTATGCTCGGAGGACGCTTAAGGCTGTGACACGTCGCCGCGAGACCCACGAGATGGTGGAGGAGTTGCTGGAAGTCACAAGAGCGGAGTTGATCTTCATCGTCGAGCGCACCGACACAATCTACAGGCACGAAAAGCTTGAATTCACGTACGTAAAGATCGGCTACTTTGACACACGCATTGGTGGATATTGGACGCGCAGAAGGCTCCCCCTGCCCGGTGTTCGTACGATGCCATACATTGTCTGCTCTCGATTTTGGGGCTTTGAAGCCATCTAATGTCGCTCTCTCGCCCATCCAAGGTTTTCTTTATCTACTGGAGGTGATCAGATGCGCAAGACGTTCATGCAAGCAATGCTAGTGCTTGTCGTCCTCGGCTCCCTAGCTCTCGCACAGCAGGACAACTCACAACAAGTACCCGCGGACAATACGAAAGTTAATCAGCGCGACCGTAATCAGAATGAGCCTACGGCCGATCAGCAGAAGGAGAACTCCAATGACCGCGAGCTCACACGCCAAATCCGACATGCGATTGTGAAGGACAAACGGCTGTCCACTGACGCGCACAATGTAAAGATTATTGCGCAGAACGGGTCAGTAACCCTGAAGGGCGCGGTGAAATCTGATGAGGAGAAGCAAGCTATCGAATCGAAAGCGGCCGAGGTCGCCGGAATGGGCAAGGTCAAAAACGAGCTCCAGGTCGCACCTGGCAAGTAGACGATCGCAAGTTGAGTACATCACAAATCTTAAAATGTTAAGGAGAGCCACAAATGGGAGGAAAGAATACAGCAGTGTTTGGAATTTATCGCAATCGGCTGGACGTTGAAGAAGCGGTAGATGCATTACGGGCAGAAGGATTTCGTAGCACAGACATATCAGTCCTATTTCCCGAGAACGAGGGAACGAAAGACTTCGCACACGAGAAGGCAACGAAAGCGCCAGAAGGAACAGCGGCGGGTGCCGGGACAGGAGCAGTAGTAGGTGGGACCCTTGGATGGCTTGCGGGAATTGGTGCGCTCGCCATCCCGGGCGTTGGTCCACTTATAGCGGCTGGGCCGATTGTCGCCGCGCTCACAGGTGTGGGTGTAGGTGGTGCAATCGGCGGCATCAGCGGTGCGTTGATTGGAATGGGCATTCCAGAGTATGAAGCAAAGCGCTACGAAGGCCGTGTTAAAGAAGGCGGCATTCTTTTGTCCGTGCACTCTGATAACTCCGACTGGACACGCAAAGCCAAGGACATCCTGGAACGCACCGGTGCCGATGACGTCTCGTCCACCGGAGAAAAGAAGGGCGATTTCTCGAACGCTGATAAACCCATGCGAAGAGCAGGCTAGATTGACCCTGCCTGCCTTTTGTTAAAAAGCCCCTCCCCCCGAACGGTGGGGCTTTTCCTTTCCCGCGAGCCAAAACCGGCATGCTGCCAGGGACATACGGGTAGCTTGGAGACAGCCCGACGAACGGCGCAATCATCTTTGATGCGGGAGTGTGAAAAACAATGTCGGATGCCAGAGACATACTTGAGAAGCTGATCGAAACTTGTCGCGATGGCGAAACAGGATACCTGCATGCTGCCGGCGTGGCACATGATCCAGAATTGAAAGCCTATTTCCAGCAGCAAAGTTTGGAACGTGCTCGCTTCCGTGTGGAACTCACGGATGCTATCACTCGCGATACGAGCCTGCCGTGCATTACACATACCTACTGGTAGGTATGCCATGGCTAATTGGATCGGGCGCTTGGCCAGAACAACATTGCCTTCCGCATGGGGGCTCGACCGGTTTCAATAAAGCTAATATGCCGCACGAAAAACCTAGCCTGGCAACTGGAATTGGCTCACTCCGCGCGTTTGCCGCCAAGCGGAGCCGCGGCACAACCAATGCCGCACCTGTCGTCGCAAAGCCAAACCCCCTATGTAATGCCCTAACGGTGGCCCATGATATGGGCGTCCGGTTGCTATGTTCTTGACGCGTGCCATCCTAGCGTGCATACTCGTTGGTATGTTACATGTCAGCCGGAACACCAAACGCAAAGGGACCGCACCGCGCGACCCAGGGCGCACGCGAAAGCGGCTGTTGCAGGCCGCTTTCCAGGAAATTCACCTGTCTGGTTTCCGCAGCGCTGATGTGGATGCGATTCTCGCCCAGGCGGGGGTCACCAAGGGTGCGTTGTACCATCACTTCGACAGCAAGGAAGCACTCGGGTATGCGGTCGTGGACGAGGTGATTGCAGATATTGCGCGCGAGAAATGGCTGCATCCATTGCGGAACCCAACAAATCCCGTCGATACGCTGATCGGCATTGTTCAATCCACGTCGATGAAACCCCAAGACCTTCAGTGCGGCTGCGCGCTAAATAATCTTGCTCAGGAGATGTCTCCGATTGACGAGGGATTCCGCAGAAGGACGGCCATGCTCTTCAAGCTCTGGCACGATGCAATCGCGAAAGCGCTGCGCACGGGGCAGAAACACGGAGCGGTGAGAACCAACGTGGACCCTCACGAAGCCGCAACCTTTTTAATTGCGGCGTATGAGGGCTACTTCTCACTTGCGAAGAATTCGCAAGATGCGCGGGTGTTGCGATCAGGACTAAGAACCCTAATTGGTTATCTGGAAGGGCTGCGCGCGCCGTGACCAGGTGGCTGCGTGTAGACAAGGCCAGGCATTTTAATTGGGATCATAACATGCATACCAGTATGTATGAACGGGTACGACTCATAATTGCATTCGCTGTTGTTGTGGCGACTGCGTGCGCTAGCTTGCATGGGCAATCGCCGTCAAAGCAGCCACTCGATCCAGCGCTCGCGGCGCTTGGAGGCGGGTTCGTCTCTGTCACCGCACAAGTGAATGGAACAACTCTCCATTACGTGGGCGGGGGGCTGGGACCTGCGATCTTGTTGCTGCATGGTTTTCCCCAAGACTGGTATGAGTTCCATCAAATCATGCCGCGATTGGCGAAGCAGTTTACGGTCATTGCCGTGGACCTGCGCGGTGTGGGTGGTTCCGCTGCCAGCGCCGACGGCTACGACGCTGCGAATATGGCGAAAGACATTCACCAGTTGGCGGAACAGCTGCATTTGGAGCGCGTGTACGTTGCCGGTCACGACATCGGTGGAATAATGGCCTATGCTTTCGCCCGCCTTTATCCCGAAACCATCCGCGGGGTGATGATGCTTGACGCGCCGTTGCCCGGTCTTGGTCCATGGGAGGAAATCAAAGCCAATCCCATCGCGTGGCATATCAATTTCCACCAAGCGCCGGAGTTGCCGGAGCGACTACTGGCCGGCCGCCAGGCAATCTAGTTCCGCTATTTGTTTGCCCCGAACACCTTCAGCGATGCCGATGTGGGCCACTACGCGGAATCTTATGCCGACCCCGGACATCTGCGTGCGCTTTTGGAGATTTACCGGGCCTTTCCCGCGAACGAGACATTCAACGCGGCACAGCGAAGTGCAATCAACGTTCCTCTGGTGCTGGCTCCCGGCGAGAACTCGCCCTTCAAGACTCATGCCCAGCATCGCCGCAGCCTTGCGGGCTCATGGGTGCGCAAACGTCAAGGTTGAGGTGATAAAGAACAGTGTGCATTACGTCGTAGAGGAGCAACCCGACGCGGTGGTTGAGCTTATCGAACGTTATGCCTCTTTATAGCTTCATCATACGATTGAAGGAGAGAACCAAATGAAACGAGAGTCGGTCAAGATGACTGCCGTGGGCTTCTTTGCACTAGTTCTCGCGCTAGGCGCGGGTCGGACATTGCGCGCCGCAGACGCCAAAGATCCCTATCCCCGGATGGCTTCGCTGGATCAGTACCTCATCGCGGACCGTGACGCGGAAATCGCATTGGCACGGACGGCCGCCCCGCCCTCCATCTCTCAGGATGCAACCGTCGTGGTCCTTCGGTCGCACGGCTATGAGACCGCAGCCGAAGGCAAGAACGGTTTTGTTTGTATTGTGGAACGCGCCTGGATGAGCCCATTTGAAAGCCGGGAATTTTGGAACCCGAAGAATCGCAGTCCGATTTGCTACAACCCAGGCCGCGCGATCCATCCTGCCCTTCACTTATAGGAGGATCAAACTAGTGTTGGCGGGAAAATCCAAGGCCGAAGTAAAGGAGGGCATGAAGGCCGCCGTCGAAAAAAAGGAACTGCCGGCACTGGAACCGGGCGCGATGTGCTACATGATGTCGAAGCAGGCCTATCTCACCGATAAAGGCATAACCCAGGATGGAGCCCACACCCTGGCTCATGTGATGTTTTATACGGCGCAGATCAACCCTGCGGACTGGGGCGCGAACATGGATAACTCTCCCATTTTTGTCGACCCACGGCAGAAGGGTGACCCGGAACCGATCAATATATTCATGATACCTGCAGGCTCGTGGTCGGACGGATCGCCTGCTCCGCTCCAATAAATACGCAATTGCACATCAAGTTGAGGAATCGTGACAAACAGCAATCCCATGCAGGGTCACAAAATCGGCAGGCAGGTCCGCGCTCGCTGGGGGAGGACGTGGCGGGTCTCAAGATCAGTATTTAGCGCGGCTTTATTTCTGCTTTCGTCGATTCTTCCGGGACACGCGAAAACGCTGAACTCGACGTCTGATCCGGAGTCAGAGGCTGCAAGCATCCGCCCATTCAAAATGCATGTTCCTGACTCGGTTCTTGCCGACCTCCATCACCGCTTGATGGAAACCAAATGGCCGGACCAACTCCCTGGCACAGGTTGGGAGTACGGCGCCGACATCAAAGCGGTCCGGAAGCTGGCGGAGTATTGGCGGAACGGCTACGACTGGCGTGCACAAGAAGCAAAGATTAACCGCTTTGACCAGTTCACCACCGAAATTGACGGGCAACAGATTCATTTTATCCACCAGCGTTCGCCCCGCCCCCACGCCATACCGTTGTTGTTGATTCACGGCTGGCCTGGTTCGATTGTTGAGTTTCTGGAGTTGATCCAGCCGCTTACCCAGCCGAAAGACTGCAACACGCCCGCATTTGATGTGGTTATTCCCTCCCTTCCCGGGGTCGGGTTCTCCGGACCAACCACAACCCGCGGCTGGAATCCCGATCGTATGGCCAAGGCTTACATCGTGTTGATGAACCGGTTGGGCTATTCCCGCTATGGCGTTCAAGGCGGCGATTGGG
>Ga0134128_10003902_pt1 | contig 18280 bp, 9 predicted proteins | sample KB31754_FD_96462 | JGI IMG/M metagenome (GOLD analysis project Ga0134128, IMG submission 96462) | Terrestrial soil microbial communities with excess Nitrogen fertilizer from Kellogg Biological Station, Michigan, USA - KB3-175-4 | ecosystem: Environmental > Terrestrial > Soil > Unclassified ... | reverse complement strand
TCTGTTTTAGTAAATAACGGCCAAAGGATCACGCTCGATTCACTTCAGGTGATCGCCGACAATACCACGGGAAATCAAAGTCTGACTTTGAAAACAGATTTTCTTTCAGCATCTATAAAAGGGCAGTATAAGCTTACACAATTAGCAGATGTTTTTCAACAGGCCATTGATCCGTATTTCTCTCTGACAGCAGTTAAGAATACTCAAAAAGTAGATTTTTATCATTTTACCATAAACGCGGGAATAGTTGATAATCCAGCATTGAGAGCATTTCTTCCGAATCTCACCCAATTGAAACCGATCAATCTTTCCGGCACTTTTGCAAGCGACAGTGGGTGGAATCTTGCCATAAAATCGCCGCATATAGTGTATAGCACTTCGGATATTAGCGATTTAAATTTTAACGCAGGCACTAAAAACGGAGCGCTCATTTTTAATACATCATTGAAGCAATTTAAAAGCGGTACCTCTTTAAGTATTTATGCAACTACGTTAAATGGCACGCTTCAAAATAATGATTTTGATTTTACATTAAATATAAAAGACAAGAATTTTAAAAATAAATACAGGTTGAGCGGAAATCTTAACCAGCCTACCTTGAATAATTATGCATTCAGCCTAAAGCCAGATAGCCTTTTATTAAATTATGATCAATGGTCCATAAATGCGGATAATAAAATTCAATATTTTAATAAAGATATCAATGCGCACAATTTTGTGTTAAGCCAGAAAGGCCAGGAATTAAGCATTCACAGCACCGCAACCGAGCCCAATAGCCCCTTGCAAATTGATTTCAAAAATTTCACCATTGCAACACTCACCGGATTTGTGCAAAGCGATTCATTGATGGTAAACGGGCTGCTTAACGGCACGGCAGTTGTTAAAAATATACAGACCCAGCCAACTTTTACGACCGATCTCACTGTTAATGATCTCAGCATCTATAAAGACACATTAGGTAACCTTACTGCCAAAGTGAATAACAATGTTGCCAACAAATACCAGGCAGATGTGAACCTCACAGGGCATGGGAATGAAGTGAATATTAATGGCAACTACCTCGTTGATCCAACGAACAGCAGCTACGATTTTGTTGTTGATGTGGTATCTCTCCAGATGAAAGCGCTGGAAGGTTTTTCAAAAGGCTCTTTGAAAGATACAAGGGGAAATCTTTATGGAAAAATTGCCTTGAATGGTAGCCTGAAGAAGCCCAATATAGATGGCAAAATTCAGTTTAATAATACAGCATTCAATGTTAAGATGCTCAATAATTTATTCAAAATTGACAAAGAAGCAATCGCGATCATCAACAACAAAGGAATTGAATTTGACAAATTTACCATAAGAGACACAGCGAATAATGCAATCGTTATCGATGGCGCAGTAAATACAACTGATTTTTTGAATTATAATTTTGATCTGACGATACGAGCCAGAAATTTCCAGGCAGTGAATTCGACCAACAAAGACAACCAGTTATTTTATGGCAAAATGATTTTCTCCACGAACCTTACTGTTAAGGGAACGCCGGATCACCCGGTGATTGATGGAGACCTCACCATCAATGATAAAACAAGTTTTACGGTAGTTCTTCCGCAGGAGAAACAAGGGATCGAAAGCAGGGATGGCATTGTACGATTCGTAGATAGGAGCGCCAATGGAGAAGATTCGCTCTTTATGGCACCTTATGATTCACTCAAAAAATCTTCCTTAGTTGGCTATGATGTTTCCTTAAACATTAACATCGTAAAAGAGGCAGTTTTCAACATGATTGTGGACGCGGGAAACGGGGATTTTTTAAGACTGAAAGGGGCCGCACAACTGACTGGAGGTATTGACGCCAGCGGTAAAATAACGCTGGTTGGATCTTATGAAATTGATGAAGGATCTTATGATCTTTCTTTTAATTTTCTGAAACGAAAATTCGACATTCAGAAAGGGAGCCGAATCGTATGGACCGGAGAACCCACTACCGCTCAAATTGACGTAACAGCAATTTATGTCGCCAACGCGGCTCCTATAGATCTTGTGCAGGGCCAAACAGGAGATGTAAATGAAAATATCTACAAACAAAAATTACCTTTTGAAGTTCATTTGTTATTGCAAGGCGAAATTTTGAAACCCCTGATTAGTTTTGATGTAGTGCTGCCAAAAGAGAAAAACTACAATGTTTCAGATGTTGTCACCACCACAGTCCAGACGAAACTTGAGGAGATGCGCCAGGAGCCCGGCGAAATGAATAAGCAGGTTTTCGCCTTATTATTGTTGAACCGGTTCGTAGGTGAAAACCCTTTTGCAAGTAGTGCGGGCGGAGGAGGCTTCAATGCGGGAAGTTTTGCAATGCAAAGTGTAAGCAAACTTTTAGCAGAACAATTAAACCAGCTTACTCAAAATCTGGTGCAGGGAGTTGATATCAATTTTGATGTTGCTACCACGCAGGATTATACTACGGGAACTGAACAGGACCGAACCAACCTCAATGTGGGTATTTCAAAAAGATTACTTAGCGACCGCCTAACCGTAACGGTCGGCAGTGATTTTGAATTACAGGGGCCTATGCAAACCCATCAGCAGGCAAACAACGTTGCGGGAAATATAGCAGTCAATTATAAATTGAGTAAAGACGGCCGTTATATGTTGAGGGCATATCGCAAAAATGATTATACCGGTGAGATCGAAGGTTACGTGGTTGAAACGGGAATTGGATTTATTATTTCGGTCGATTACAATAAGTTCAAAGAGATATTTAGTAATAAGGCAAAGCGCAGACAAAAAAGAGAAATCAAAAAAAATAACAAGGAGATCGATAAGAACGATAGCATGAAAAAAGAACAAGAGCAGCGAATTACGCCTCCTTCAAAAGCAAATGAGAATGAGAAATAGAAAAGCCATTTATTTTTTTACAATAGGTATTATTTTTTTTGCATCCTGCAATACAACTAAGCTGGTGCCTAAGGGAGACGCATTATACACCGGCGCAACTATCAAAGTGAAGGATAGTACTTTGTCAAAAAAAGAAAAGAAAAAAATTATAGAACTCACAGAAAATCTACCGCGCCCTTTACCTAACAGTAAGTTTTTAGGGATCCCTATCAAGTTGAATTTATATAATCTCGCAGGTGACACATCGAAACATAATTTTATAAGAAAATTCCTCCGGAAAACGGGGCAGCCGCCTGTCTTACTAAGCAGTGTCAATTTAAATTACAACGTAAAACTTTTGCAGAATTACCTGGAAAATTCAGGTTATTTCCATGCAGAAGCCGAAGGCGACACTATTGTGAAAAAGAAAAAAGGTCACGCCTATTATACGTTGACGCCGGGGCCACAGTACACGATTAAAGAAGTCAATTTCGACACAGACAGTTCGTCGCTGGGAAATGCAATTAAGAAGACCAGGTCGAATAGCATCCTTAATCCTAAAGATCCGTTCAACCTGGAAGTGATAAAGGGCGAGCGGACAAGGATAGACGCAGTTTTAAAAGAAGAAGGATATTATTATTTCAGTCCTGATTTGCTCATTATTGATGCAGACAGCACTATTGGCGATCAGAAAGTAAACCTATACGTCAAAGTAAAAGAGAATATACCACAGCAGGCAAAAAAACCTTTCATTATTGACAATGTATATATTTATCCAAACTATCGGCTTAATGCAAAAAACCAGGATACGACCGTTAATGAAAAAGATCTTCATGATGGGTATTACATCATAGACCGGCGCAAAACTTTTAAACCTAAATTGTTTCCTTCCATCATGCGATTCGACTCTGGCGATGTCTATAACCGCACGGATCATAACCTTACCCTTAGCAGGCTGATCAACCTGAATGTATTTAAGTTTGTAAAAAACAGGTTTGAAGAATCTGAAAGTACATCGAGCGATACGGGAAGACTTAATACTTATTATTACCTTACCCCGCTTCCTAAAAAATCGTTGCGGGCGGAACTAACCGGTAATACAAAATCCAATAATTATGTAGGATCCCTAATTACATTATCTTTTCTTAACCGCAACACATTTCGAGGCGCAGAGCAACTTAATCTACACGCCAACGTCGGAAGCGAAGTTCAGTACAGCGGTTATCAGAGCGGTTATAATACTTACAGGCTTGGAGGAGGCATTACTTTTCTTATTCCGAAATTCGTCGTACCGTTCTTTCACTTCAATACGACTAACGCCTTTGTACCTAAAACGAAGATTGATTTGAATTATGATCTCTTAAACCGCCGGAAATTATATACGATAAATTCTTTAAGGGCTGATTTGGGATATACCTGGAAACCCAATTTGAAAGTAACCCAGGAATTCAATCCTTTTTCAATTAATTATGTCAGAGCTATTAATGTTACCAAAGAATATTTGGATAGTATCAAAAGGTTTCCGATTTTGAAACATGCGATCGATACCCAGTTTGTGTTGGGATCAAATTACTCTTATACGATTGATCCGTTCGTGAATAACCCCGAAGGATCAGGCCTTTATTTTAATGGCCTGGCAGATCTTTCCGGAAATGTGGCAGGCTTATTAATTAAAAAAGATCCCGCCACGAATTTGAAAAAGCTCTTCGGAGCGCCGGTTTCACAATATGTAAAAGCGCAGACAGATCTCAGGTATTTCCTGACGATGAACAAGCAAACGAGATGGGCAAACCGGCTGATCGTCGGCCTCGGTTATCCTTATGGTAATTCGGTGCAGTTGCCCTACATTAAACAATTCTTTATAGGGGGAAATAATAGTATTCGTGCATTCCGGAGCCGCTCGGTAGGGCCGGGAAGCTATAAAGATCCTAACGCCGATAGCCTCACTTTTTTCCCTGACGAATCAGGCGACATCAAGCTGGAAATGAATACAGAATTGCGCTACAAACTCAATAAGATCCTTGAAGGCGCATTCTTTATAGATGCAGGTAATATCTGGCTGTACAATAAAGATACCTTAAGGCCCGGAGCCGAATTTTCCAGCCGTTTTTTAAATCAGCTTGCCGTGGGCACCGGCGTCGGACTACGCATCAACCTGACGATTCTATTGCTGAGACTTGACATAGGAATGCCGGTAAGAGATCCATCCCGTCAATCAGGAGAAAGATGGTTGCTTAACCAGGTTGATTTTGCAAGTAAAGATTGGCGTAAGAAGAATTTAGTGTTTAACTTAGCAATAGGCTATCCATTCTAAACATTAAATTCAGGATCGTAGCTAAAAGTATTTTTTAACTTGAGAAAAATTAGACTATGAAAACCAGGTTGTGGGGTTTATCCTTCATTTGCATGATCGTCTTCGGTTGTAATTCCGGCAATAATGAAAAAGAAGATGTCGTCTATGAAACTGTCCGTGATACTGCTTCCCTAAAAAATGCTGATTCGGCGCTCACTGTAATTAATCATCCATCGCTATGGAGAGTAGAAAGCCAGGGATCTTCGCAAAATGAAAAATTGAAACAACCTGCTGATTCATCAATTCGCAGCTATTCTTTTGCCCAGGTTATTTCGGCACTAAATGAAGATTACCCGGATGTACAGCTGCAATTGAAAAATATTTCTCATGACACCATGTATGTGTCCATTCCCAACAGCAACCGCCTGACCCAGGAAATGGGTAATACCGGCGCTTATAATTATCTCGCGACCGCCGTTTACAACCTCACCGAATTGAAAAATGTAAAATTTGTAAATTTTAGTTTCACACCCGGCGATCATGCAGAACCAGGCGTATTTAGCAGGAGCGATTTTAAACGTTTAAGATAAATACGAAAATGCATTTAAGAAGTTCAGCGATTCTACAACAGAAGAGAAGAGCTCTTTCTACTTAAAAAAATGAGTGGGAGACTCTGGAAATAAGAAGCGCATTGTTTTACTAAAACAAGTACTGAAAAGCCAAAAAGTAGTTTTCCCCATTTCTAAAGAGTTGTTATCTTAGACGGATGAAACACTTAGAAAAAATCATCACGTTTATAGTAATACTATTATTGGGCAATTATACATCGGCCCAAAAATATACGGTTGCCAACGCCCATGCACACAATGATTATATTCATAAAGTACCTTTCTACACTGCCTTCGATGCAGGATTTGGCTCCATAGAAGCCGATGTCTATCCTGTAAATGGTGTTTTGCTTGTGGCACATGGAAGAAAGGATATTAAGGTTGAGAATACCTTAAAGACTTTATATCTTGATCCGTTATTAAATAAGCTTGCCCAAGATAGTACCCGCCACCTAAAGTTATTGATTGATATAAAAGAGAATTACGGTTTAAGTCTTCAGCTTTTTTTGGAGGAACTTAAACCAATGAGCAAATATCTATTTTCCCCCGAAAAAACTACTAATCCAATCACCATTTTAATAAGTGGAGAAAGGCCTCCGCCATCTGAATACAAAAATTACCCATCCTATATTTTCTTTGATGATGATTTGAAATTACCTCATTCTTCAGCAGAGTGGAAACGGGTTGGCCAGGTAAGTCTTTCGTTTGAAAGATATTCAAAATGGAAAGGTACAGATTCCATTTCAACGAGCGACAAAAGCCTCCTTCAAAAAGTTGTAGACAGCGTACACCAATCCGGGAAAACGATTCGATTCTGGGCCGCTCCGGATACTGAATCTTCTTGGAAGCTTCAAATGCAGCTTCGGGCCGACTTAATCGGAACCGATAAAATACCCGAACTCACGGATTTTTTAAAAGAAAATTATTGATTTATTTGAAATGAAAGCGATTAAGCTTGCGCAGTCGGGCCACCAAAATTCAAAGGCAATTCAACGGCTTCAATATCCTGGATCGTTCCGTTCACGGATTCAAATTTTTTCACGTTATCGATCATGGCTTTCATGAAACGTTTTGCGTGTGTTGGCGTAAGAATTATCCTGCTTTTTACTTTGCTTTTCGGCGTTCCCGGCATTACATTTACAAAATCGACTACAAATTCTGCGTGACTGTGGGTTATAATCGCCAGGTTCGCATAACTTCCTTCCGACATTTCTTCAGAGATTTCTATATTGAGCTGGTTGGGTTGTTCTTTTGGAATTTCCATTTATTTGGTTTTTTTCAAAAATAAGACTTGTTAGGCTTAATGGCAATTAAATTGAGGGAACGGGTATAACAACGATTTATCCACCGGGTAGCTATTTTAATTGACATGAACGATGGAGTGCTTGACGATATGGATGATCAGGAATTGTCTTCATATGCAAAGTTCATTGTTGTATATTGAAACGAAAAAGAGGCCGCCTCATAACTGAGGCAGCCTCTTTTTAAATCATTCTTTCCTTAACCTATTTCACTCTCATGTAGGTCAAGATATACTGAAAATTACTTGCTACAATGTAATTACCACCCTCAACAGATTCAATTGCAATTGGAAGGATATATTTATTAACTCTAAATAGACTATTTCCGTCCGCGTCTTTAGCATCCGACTTAATATGTACGACGAAGTCGCCTGTACTAAAAACACCTGCGTTAACAATCTTTACATCTAATGAAGGTACCGTATAAAGTGAATCCGGCAGCAGTTTGTAATTGCCTGACGGGTTCTTAGTTAGCCATGCATTGGCCGCATCTTTATCAATTTTCATTTTGATAGTGACATCGCCGACGTGATCCTTTGCGGAAATGTGAACAGCAGTTGGATAATCTACTCCGCCTGAGGCTAAAGTATCGATCACTTTCCACGAATTGCTTGGAGCGGTTGCAGCTAATGCGTTCGCTGGTGCCTTTGGAATATCCGCAAGGGGCTTTGTCGAGGCAAAGTCCGTGTAAAGAGGGTTTTCTTTAAGACACGACACAAAAATTGTTGTCGACATCAATAAGAACAATAATTTAATAATATTTGGTTTCATACTTTTTCTTTTAACTAATTAATATTTATTTATCCCAAAAGACATTTGTTGAAAAAACATCAACATCTCCTGCTGCTAACACGTTGGCGGTGTTTAGCAATGTCTCCCTTTGGGGATAAAAGAGTCTTACCGGTACCTTTCCTTTGCTGTTTGCATCAGTGCTAAGAGGCGCAGCAGGAAATCCTGTGCGTCTGAAATCATTGTAAGCTGCTAAAATATCAATTCCATTCATGGCGAACCATTTCTGAGTTATGATAAGTTTTATTTTGTCGGTCGCCAAATCCCATTGAATGTCAGTGCTCGGTTGTGCCATATAGTCGGCATAATCTGCGGATTTTCCGGTATAGGCGAATGAGGCCTTGATAGCATCTTCATATAAGCCCTGCGCATTCCCGGTAATATATCCTCTTTGCACTGCCTCAGCTTGTAGAAATAAGGATTCTGCTGCCGTAAATATGATGGCATTCCCCGTTGCCTGAAGTGACGGGTCACCAATTTTGGCTGCTTTCGGTGTCCCGGACGGATCTCCGAATATACTCCCTAAATAGGTGGTCGCGCCAGGATCTTGCGTATAAAAGTAACTAATTCTCGGATCAGCAGTATTCAAATAAGATTTCACTGCAAAGTCACTTGCTACAGTGGAGTTATAGGTATCTCCTGAAGATTGATATGCTTTATAAAAAGCGCCGTACCAGGGATTTAATTGGGCAGTAGCTGTCGTATAACCTGGGTTAATCAAAGCATCGTCTCCAAGGCCCAAAAAGTCCGAAGCTGCTAACCCATTTAGGTTTTCTTTAATATAGGCATCTCTTCCAATCTGTGATTGTTGCACCAATAATTTTAATTTAAGCGTATTTGAGAATTTCACCCATTTTGTAAGAAATGCGCTGCTACTTGTGTTAAGTAAGTTGCCAAATAACAAAATTTTTGTAGCATCTAATGAGGAATTTATGGTGTTAGGTGTTCCGGGCGCCTTAAAGATAGAAATAGCAGTATCTATTTTTTTGATAAGGTCATCATATACCAACTGACCGTCATCGTAGGCAGGAGAAAATCCCTGAACGCCTTTAAGAGCATCGGTATAAGGTACTTTTCCCCATAAATCTACCAATTGATGATAATCGTAGGCTTTCATTACCTTGGCTACGGCTTCATAAACGGGCAAATTTTGCGCTTTGGCCTGTGATTCCACATAATCAAAATCTTCGAGATTATTATACAAATTATCCCAGGTAGTGGCAAGGAAGGAAGAAGTAATGTCGTAGGTATATGTTTCAACCGGTTTTGAAAAACCAGAAGAAGTTGCGTAATAACCTACCCAAAATCCGAGGCTGATGTAGCTCGTGTTCGCTCTTCTTGCAGCATTCTCGATAGCCACGGGCGCTGTTAACTGGGGTGTACTATAGGAAGCCGTATTTGGATTAGCATTAATATCCAAAAGATTCTTTTTACAACTGCTAAAGCCAAGCGCAGTTGCCAGAATCGTTAAAAAAAGAATTATTCGTCTCATATTAATATTTTATTTTTTTAATTAAAATCCTACTGTTAATGTTGCACCAAACACACGTGTTGGCGGTGAAAGGTTTTCATCACTCAATCCCTGGCCATTCCCTGTTCCAAGTGTACTATATTCGGGATCAGCGTAAACATTATCTTTTGGTAAGAATGTAAACAGGTTTCTCGCAACTAAACCCACAGAAGCTTTCTTAACGATTTTGTTATTCTTCACATTAAAAGCATAGGAGATACTTAGCTCTCTAATCTTCCAATAGTCTCCGCTTGTAATAAATGGTGTTCCCGCAGTTCTGAATGTGGAAGCCCAAAAACCACTACCGTTAGAAGCATTGTCGATGGCTACATTCGTATTCGGCACATACTTTCCGTCTTGTAATACAACAGAGTTAGGATAAACAAATCTTTGCCTTCCGGTTAATGTAGTGACTTCACTAACACCCGTAAAAGCAGTTGCCGATCCCACGTTATTATAAACTACGTATCCACCCCTATACTCAGCTAACATAGATAAAGTCAGATTTTTATATTCAAATGAGGTATTCAATCCTAAAATAACTTTTGGAAGTGTTTGTCCAACATTAACAACACCGGTAGTTGCAGAAGGACGCCCGGTTCTTGGGTCTACAATTACTCTTCCCAACGAATCTCTTTTCCAGTCTTTGATTTGTACGACCCTCATCGGCCCTCCTTTAATTGTATAAATCCCAGCCCCCGATGTGTAACCACCAATGAACACTGATTCAGACAGAGGATCTATCTCGTCAACTTTACTGTGATATAATGCTAAGTTTCCTCCGATATTCCACTGAACCGGCCCGAGATTTACCAAAGGATTCAACTTTAAATCGAATTCAAAACCCGAATTGCTAACGTTTCCAACGTTCTTTAATGTTGTGGTGTATCCGCTGGCAGATGATATCTGGATCGGTACCGTTTGATTTGAAACATCCTGATCATAATAAGAAACTGCGAAATTGATTCTATTCCTTAATAATCCCAACTGCAAGCCCACTTCACGTGATTTGATAAATTCCGGTTTGATGTTAGCGTTCGCCAGCCTGTCCCCAACAGAGAACGAAGTTGTCGCGTACGGAAATCCTAATATTTGAGAAAATGTATTTCCCAATGCATATGGTGCAACGTTACTTACATTACCCACTTTTGTCAAACTTGCTGTTAACTTTCCGAAGGTAAGCCAGTCCATACTTTTGAATGCGGAAATCGCGTCGGTAAACACAAACGATCCATTTATGCCGGGATAAAAGAATGACCTGTTTTCAGGAGCTAACACAGAAACCCAGTCATTTCTTCCCGTAACCTCAAGAAACAGAAAGTTTTTATATCCAAATTGCAAACTTCCAAACGCGCCAATCTTTCCAACTTCGTATAAGTTTTCGTCTACGGTAGCCGGGTTGACAAGGTTCGACTGGTTATACAATCCCGGAATTTCTAATTCTCCGGTTCCTCCCTTTACGCCTTCGCCGGCCCTGAGGTCTCTTTCTTTCGATTTATTTATGGAACTTCCCAAAATTAGTCTTACATCCAAATCATTGTTCAAAAACTTTCGCTGCATATTAATCAGGAAGTCTGATTGAACGATAAATTTTTCATTCAATCTATCATATAACCTTGGTTTTACACCGTTAGGATTGCTGGAAGCCGTGCCTCCCGTTCCCAAAGGATCAGATATTTCATATTCACTAAACGTAACACCACCTTTCGTATTTTTTTGTTGGTAATTTGATGCGGTGACACCAAGCCGATATGTGAAATTTAGCCAGCTTGTTGCCTTGAAGCCCAACTCCAAAGATCCAAGAATGTCATCGCGATTCGTTTTTACGCGACTATTTTCAATCTGCCAATAAGGATTGGGATAATAAGCATTATACCAGTCATTTTCATTAGCAAATGGAGCATTTAGGTCTTTAAATTTCTTAATATCGACCTCCCCAGGCGTATTCAAAACATTCCAATAAACGGGCCTGCCCTGGCTGTAATCGGCTCCGGCTATATCAGTAACGAATTTTGTATATCCTACTGAGAAATTGGAGGAAAATTTATTATAAACGGTAGACCCCCCAACAGAAACAGTATACCTTGTTGCTTTATCTTTTGGAATGGTGCCAGTTGTATTGTTGACCTGCCCACTGAAAAAGTACGATCCATTAGCATTTCCAGCCTGGTAGGTAACCCCGTCCTGATTAGTAATACCGGTATTAAAGAAGTTTTGTACCGGATTTTTATAATCATAGATGATTTGATTTGTACTATCAAACACAGTTCCGTCAGGTCGAGTTAGTTGCTTTTCATAACCGAGTCCGACAACGCCGCCGTTATATTCAGGACCATACATTTGATTTTCATACGGGATTCTTCCGTAAAAACCTGTATAAGCACTTAAGCTGTCAGGCTCAGTAGAACCTGCGCCAAACCTTTTATTCAATTTTGGAAAATAAGCAACTTTCTCAAGCGTAGTTGTATGAATAAAAGTTACCGAAGGTTTTGCTTTAATGCCTTTTTTGCGGGTGATCATAATAACGCCGTTCGATGCGTCAGAACCATATAATGCAGCAGCATTTGCCCCTTTAAGAACAGTAACATCTTCAATATCTTCCGGATTCAGAGAGTTGATGAAATCAGCAGACACCGGAATGTTATCCAAAACAATCAAAGCCTGATTATTTCCCAAGATGGAACGTTCTCCACGCAAAACGATGCGGGTGTCGGCACTTACGCCATTATTAACTGTATTGATCTGCAAGCCAGATACCTTGCCCGATAACCCATTAGCTATATTAGTAGCTTTTGCCGCGGTCAGTTCCTGTTGTGGAATAGTGGCTGTAGAATAGCCTGTCGAGCGGGCAGACTTTTTAATACCTAATGCGGTAATGACAACAGCTGACAATTCTGATGTGTTCCTGCTTAAAGTTGGCGACGCCAGATTTGCCGACGGAGTTACGACAGCAGGATTAAAGCCGGTTGCGGTGAAAGTAAGAGTTCCGTTGCCCTTCTGAGTGATAACAAAATTCCCATTTGCATCGGCGGTAGTAGCATTTTTGCTTCCGGTTTCAGTAACGGTAGCAAAGGGAATAGGATTTCCGGTGTCGTCCTTAACAGTTCCCGAAACCGTTTTGTTTTGTGAGAATGCCAACAGTCCAGTTAGCATCAACACCATAAAAAGTGAAAGAAATTTTCTCATGAGTTTAGTTTTGATTTAATGAGCGCTAATGTACGAATATGTTAAAAACAGCCAAATAATTGTTAAGTTATTTATGAATTTTAATTTTTATAATGGATCAAGGATGAATTAATATGGGCCGCTGTCGGGCGGCCCATATTAATTTTCCTAATTTAAAGTTTATCCCAGAAAAGCTTAAATTCTACTTTGTCGTCGCCCATCTTGGCGGCGGCTGCTTTATAGTTAGTACCGTTTAACTGTTGCTCGTTTGAAGGATAAGGAAACCTGTTAGGAAATCCCGATTTTGCACCAACCGGTGCAGTTAATACCGGAAAATCAAATCTGCGCAACTCAGTCCAGCCGTCAAACGGTCTGTTGTAAAGCGCGATCCATTTTTGAAATCCGATTTTTTGTCTCCATGTTCCAGCTGCGGTCGCATAGGCAACAGCCGGCTGGGCCAAATAAGCATCAGCCTCCGCTGAACTACCGCCCCATGAGATAATAGATGCTTTGATCGCATTGTTATAATGTTCAGCGGCAGTGCCGGGCACACTATAACCGCGTTCAATCGCTTCCGCCCTTAGAAATTCTGCCTGAACATAGTCCAGCAATACAAGCGGCGCGTCTGCGGCTGAAACTTTTGCTGATGGTTTAGACATAGCCGGAAAGTCGTTCACTTTCCCAACTATTCCACCTACATACTTACCATCATTATTAACGCCAAAGAATTGACTTTTCCTTGGATCATTTAAAGTTATAAGCTGAGTCATCAGGTCTTCAGAGGCGACGTAATCCGGTCTGCCCCCCAATACGATGTCAACATACAATGGATTTTGGCTTGGGCTGGTGAGATAATAGTTAACTTTTGCATCCGCGGCCGCGCTTGCCATCGCTGTGGCGTTAGCACTCTCCACGCTGGATTTTGCAGTGGCATCGTCAACATCAGCAATGATCATTCCCATTTGCATTTGCAATGTGCTTGTAAAAGCGATCCATTTTCCAACGTCACCTGCATAAACCAAATCTTCTGCAGATGTAAAACTTCCACTTGTCGACTTCAATTTACCCAAATCAGCGGCTAATCTTTTTAACAAATCAGCATAAACGGTTTTGGCATCATCATACTTTGGAAATAAATTATTCGGGTCCAATGCCTCAGTATATGGAATATCGCCGAAGGTATTTACAAGGATTTTATAGGTATAAACCTGTAAAACATCGATGATCGCCAATTGATTATCTTTCACAACAGGATCAAGGAGCGTATTTGCAGTAACAATTCTTGACGCATCCTTTAAATCATTGAGTACATCGCGATACATTGTTGTCCACCACGCCTGGGGGATGCTTCTTGTCCCAAAATCATATTGTGCCTCATCCTGGTAGGTTCCCATAGCCCAATGTTTCACGGTAAACCGCCAGATATTTGTATTTACACTCCCGCTGGCTAAGTTATCAGCAAGGGTTTTAGTGCTATTCGCAACCAGTGTTCCCGCCGGCACCACCGATGCAGCCTTCGTCTGTTCGTTAAATCGTGTTATATCCTTGGTACACGCACTTAGGAGCAGACCGGATACAACCACATAAAATATTTTTTTCATAAAATTTCTTTTTAAAATTTAAATCTAAGATTCAATCCAATTGACCTTGTTGTCGGATAGGCACCACTCTGATATCCTTGAATATTGCCGGAAGAAAGATTTTCTTCAGGGTCAGAATAAGGCAGATTCTTGCTTATGATCCACAAGTTTCTCCCTACAAGAGATACTTCAATTCCCTTGATCGCTTTAACTGAACTAAAGATTTTTTCAGGTAATGAATAGGATATATTTAACTCCCTCAGTTTTACAAAACTTGCATCGTAAACATAATTCCTTTGTGGAGGAGTCGGAGAATTAGCGTCGATAATCACCCTTTTCGTATTTGGTTTACCGTCAATGGTAACACCATCTAAAATACGACCCCCGCCATCAGCTAATGAGTTTCTAACTGGCTTTCCAAGATCATTTAGACCTGCATATTGAGGTAAAACTCCTGTATAGGAAGAATAAAACATATCAAGAGAGAACACGTCTCCGCCCTGGCGAACGTCAACCAAAAATCCTAAACTTAAATTCTTGTAGCGGAAAGTATTATAAACACCTCCAATCCAATCGGGATTTATATTTCCAATAACGTTTGAAGTAGCAGTAGTAACACCGTAATAACCATCGGCTGTTATCAGCTTCGGTTTAGATCCATCCCATGCAACTGCTTTTCCGTCATTTCCAATCATTTGGAATGTCTTACCCTGGATAGTTCCATAAGGCTGCCCTAAAGAAGCGTTTACGCTAATTCCACCCTGGAATGAGGCAAGTTGCAAATTTTTACTGTCTTCATAAAGCGATACAACCTTGCTTTTATTATTTGAAAAGTTAACGTTGATGTTCCATGAAAAGTCAGCAGTTTTAATAGGGGTACCGTTAATTGAAAGTTCGATTCCTTTATTGGAAACTTCACCCGCATTTACAAATTTGCTGGAATATCCGGTAGATGTTGAAGTCGCAACGTTAAAAATTTGATCAACAGTATTTGTGTTATAATAAGAGATATCAAAACCCAGGCGATTTTTGAAGAAAGCCATTTCCAAACCTATTTCTTTACTTTTTGTCTGCTCTGGTTTCAAATCGCTGTTATTTTTGGTACTAGGCAAAGAGAACAGGATAGCGCTTCCAAATGGATTAGGTTTATCATAGGCGTCCTCAATGCGACCAAAATCGGTACCAGCACCAACTGTCGCATAGTTAATCCTCAATTTTCCGTAAGACAGCCACGGCGCGCTGGTAATGTGTTTTGAAAATAACCAACTTCCTGATATTGCGTAATAATCATAATCAGTTCTGCCAATAGGCAATGTCGAGGATCTGTCACGACGGTAGGTTCCATCCAAAGTCAAAAATTCCTGGTAAGTCAGGGTTGCTCCTGCAAAATAACCATCAGTTGCGATAGGTGCATAACTTTCAGTAGGCGCCGGAACTGTTCCTTTTGAATTACTGATTGAATACAGACCCGGAACTACAAGGCCTCCTGAAGTGGAAGAAAATGTGGAAGTTGCAAGTGTTCTTCTAATATTTGTACCAAGCAGACCTTTCAGGTTCAAATCCGTTGTCAGTTGTTTATCTATATTGGCCATCAGGTCATAGTTCGTCTCATTAAAGACCCGGTCATAGCGTTGATACATGGGTACACCCTGGCTTCCAACAGCGATTCTCTCTTCCTGGAATTCGTTATAGTGATCAACTGATACGCGGCCCATAAAACTCAACCAGTCAGTGGCTTTGTAATCAAGAGATGCATTCCCAAAAACCCTGGCGCGATTATCATCCTCGTAATTCTGGTACACGGTCCAATAATAGTTATCTGTGTAGGCAGGAACTGTTCCTTTTGCTGTAGACGGATCCGACCAGTTCCAAGATATATTCTGTTTATTTCTGAAATAGGCTTCTTTCTGTTCCTGAATATCGACGTTTGTCTGATACCATTGGCGGAAATTCTGATTTACGTTCCGGCCACTGTACCCGGTACCATATCTTCCTCTGCCGTCAACATTTGAATAATTAGCTGAAGCGTTTACTGTTAATCTGTCGGTAAGCTTGTAAGAAGAGCCAAAGTTTACAATATTTTTTAGTAAATGGCTGTTAGGCAATACCCCTTTTTCTTCATTCCTGCTATATCCAATTTTAAATGATCCTTTATCAGATGCGCCATCCATAACAATACTGCTATTGTTGGTTACAGCTGTCTGATAAAAAGTTGATGGATCATTTTTCGCAGCAACCCAAGGTCTGGCTTTATGATAATAAGGAGAAGCCGGATCGAAAGCATCCCATCCAAATACCATTAGATTCGGATCATACTTTGCTCCATAAGAAGCATCCTCTGAAGTTGGAACAACCAAATCCTTAACCCCGTCCCCATCAACATCAAAATACCTGAAGCCGTCCTTTGCGTAAGGATCAGAATAACCAGCTCCATACTCTTTCTGATAAGTTGGAAAAGTTTTCTTGTCTATTTTACCTAAAATAAGGGCAGAATTAACAGTGATACCAAGACCTCTTTTTGCTTTCTTGGTAGTGATCATAATAACACCATTAGAAGCTCTTGAACCATAGAGCGCGCTCGCAGCTGCACCTTTCAGCACAGTCAGAGATTCGATGTCGTCAGGATTGATGTCAGCAGCAGCATTACCATAATCGTAACCACCCCTTCCTGTTTTTTGATTCGAAGAGTTAGTGTTAGAATTATCTACCGGTACACCATCCACGACAAACAGCGCCTGGTTGCTTCCTGTTAGAGATTTATTTCCACGTATTACTACGTTTGTAGAACCTCCAATGCCATTCCCTTGAATAATCTGCAGCCCGGAAACTTTTCCGGAAAGAGAACTGGCAGCGTTTGAAGATCTCGTATTACTAACCTGATCGCCCGTAATTTGCTGTGCGGCATAAGGAAGGGTATTTTTGTCCCTTTTGATGCCCAAAGCGGTTGTTACTACCACGGTAGAAAGCTCCGAAGCATTCCTTGTAAGAACAGGAGATGCAAGATTGCCTGTTGCAGTGATAATGGCGGGCGTAAATCCTGTCGCTGTGAAAGTCAGCGTACCGGTCCCCTTTTGCGTGATTACAAAATTTCCGTTTGCATCTGCGGTTGTCGCATTTCTGGTTCCGGTTTCAGTTACCGTTGCGAAAGGAACAGGACTTCCTGAATCATCCTTAACGATCCCGGAAACGGTCCGGTTTTGTGAGAATGCCAACACTCCAGTGAGCATCAGCACCATAAAAAGTGAAAGAAATTTTCTCATGTGTTTAATTTGATTTAAAGTGGTGCAAATATTAAGATTCCGGTACACAATGCCAAATAAATGTTAACAAACCTTTTTTGATCACTTTATAAAGACTTTTTACAAGTACGTGACGTGGAACGTGAATATAGACACACCAATGACAATTTTCGCTGCTTGAATACAAACGAATTTTTGATTTTCCTTTCCGTCCAGATAAATTGACTTATTCTTAACAACTGAATTTCGGTTTCTGAACTGTGAAAATGAATAAGCAGACCGGAGGCTTACTGATAGAAAATCCTGAGGTTGATACTGAAATTAATCTCTCAGCCTTAAGGAATCGGATCAATAGCCCTGGCAGAGTGCATTCCTTGCTGGTAACGCCGGAATGTATCAAGAAGATAGTTGGTGAAGTAGACCTATAATATTCGATAGAAAGGTTTTTAAAAACAATTTATACGATTAACTGTTTAGCGGGGAACAATATTCCTTAAAAGCAAAACCAGGAAAACTTAGCGAACTCTTCATAAAGAAGAGATCAACTAAACTTTCCTGGTTTTCTTTAATTGTAATAAATCAGTCCAAAAAATCTTCTGCTAAGTCAAAATGTAGAAAAAGATAAATAATAGTAAGCATCAGAAAGACGCAACTAACAAACAATTTTAAATTCAGATCATTATTCTACCAAAAATTCATCACGACAAATATTTTGCTATACCAAGCCAAAACTTATCACCGTGATCCCTTATAGGTATAAGTAGCTTTGTAGGTGCGCGGACCAGATCCTCCCACATAAGATCCACTGACATAAAAAGTTTGTGTAGCAGGATCATAATGATCACTATTTGGTGTGGGCGTAGTCACACCATTGAAAACTTCAATAAGTGTATTATCAGGGTTAATTGTAATGTCCAATGATACGCCAAAGCC
>Ga0134128_10003901_pt1 | contig 18282 bp, 24 predicted proteins | sample KB31754_FD_96462 | JGI IMG/M metagenome (GOLD analysis project Ga0134128, IMG submission 96462) | Terrestrial soil microbial communities with excess Nitrogen fertilizer from Kellogg Biological Station, Michigan, USA - KB3-175-4 | ecosystem: Environmental > Terrestrial > Soil > Unclassified ... | reverse complement strand
TCGAAGTATTTTATAATCGGCAGCGACGCCACTCGACCCTTGGCTATCAGTCCCCCGCCGAGTTCGAAGCAAAGGCGGCTGTCGCGTAACCCGGTGTCCACAAAATCGGGGGAAGATCACTCTTCCGGCATGTCATCCGGAGTCAGGAGGTGAGTCGCCAGTCTATCGGCGGCACAGGTAAGCAGACACTCTTGACGGAACGAATCGGCATGGTCGTAACCTTCGTAATATTGGATGGCTGCCGCGACCTGCTTAGGCAAACTCCATTTGTCTGCGATGAGGGCACCGACGCGCGAATGATAGCCATCGACCCACCCATATAATACCGACTTCTCCAGGGCAACTTGTTGCCCATGTGCGAGGGTCGTCACCGTTTGCAATACGACGGGTTTTCCAATTTCATGCAGCAGGCCGCAAAGGTATGCGCTTTCGACGTTGACACGTCTCATGCGGGCGACTTCCTTCGCGAAGGCTCCGCTCGCCAAGGAGTGACGCCACAGCCGTTTCACATCGTCCTCATGTCCAGGCGCTTTGAATGCGCCGGATTTCAATGAAGCCGTAAACGCAATCTCAGACAACAGGGTAATACCCAGCATGGCCACGGCGTGCTGGAGGGAGACGACAGGGCTGCGAGGCATGTAGGCCGGTGAATTGGCGATCCGCATGACATGCGCGGCAAGCGCTTGGTCCTGGTGAATCAAAGATGAGAGCTTCGCCGCATCGGAGGCTGGATCCGCCGCCAGCGCCAGTACCTGGCTGGCTGCTTGCGGGAGCAGGGGAAGCTCAACGTCTCCCGCCTCAATTTTCTGAATCAAGGCTTGTTCCAGCCGTTCAAGCGGGGTGGCGACTGATCCTATTTCAGAAGCCATATGGATCTACTCCTCGAATGAACGTCTGTGGGTGACGACCTCCCTTTTTCGGCTACTTTCCTATAAAAGTTTAGTGATCGTGACTTTGAAATCGTCGCAGACTATACTTGGCCTCCATTCTGAGGGAATCATGAATCGAGGTTGGTTGGCGGCAGGTGCCGTATCAGTGGTAGTTGCGAGCCTGGTACTTTGGTCAGGTATGACAGCTGAATCGACGGCGAGTGCCGAAAAAGTTGTGAAAGAGACCCAGGAAGCGATCGAGGCCACCAAGGAGTATACGGCTCAACAAAAGGAGGCATTCCAACGAAAGGCACAGGAGGAATTGACGGCGATTCGGCGGAAAATCATTGGGCTGCGTGAGAAGATTACGAAAGCCTCTGAATCCACACGAGCCGATCTTCAGAAGTCGCTCAATGAGTTGGAGAAGAAAAAGGATGGTGTCAAAGAGAGGGTGGATGAATTGAAAGGAGCCACTGACGCAAAATGGCATGAAGTTCGGGAAGGAATGAACAATGCCATGAACGAACTCAAACATTCATACCACAAACTGTTGTCCCATATGCCGTGACCGTCCGGTTTCTGTGTGCCGAAACAGGGGAGCATCTATGATGAAGGTCGTGACACTTGCCGATTTCCAGCAGTTCACCGGCGACAAAATGAAGAAGAACAACCTGTTTCAAACGGAGCGCTTCTTCTGCGATATCTATTGTTTTGAGCCTGGCCAAGAACAAAAGGGCCATGTTCATGGCGACCAGGATAAGGTGTATATCGTTCTAGCGGGACAAGGAACATTTCAGGTTGGTACCGACCATCGAATGCTTGAGGCAGGGCAAGGGATTCTGGCCCCGGCTGGCGAGGAACATGGTGTGAAGAATCACACGAGCCAGCGGCTCATAGTCTTGGTGTTTGTCGCCCCCAGTCCTGTCTAAAGTCTAACAAGAGCAGCAATGCTAAATGAACAAGAGGGAGAGAGCATGATGCCCTCTCCCTCTTGTCGTGTTGCGTTGACCCTCAAATTGTATAGAGGCTCGGTCAGTCGTTATGAGGCTTCAGTCATGCTCCGAACCGTATCATCATCTTAGGGTTTGTAACAGGAACGGTCGGCCGGCTTGCCTCCGTGCGAGAACTGATTTTCATACGCCATCACCTGCCAGATTTGCTCCTCGGACAGAAGACCCTTGTTGGCCTTCATCTTTGTCTTTGGGACACCTTCCGAGACACGCCAGAACCAATACGCGTCCGAGAATCGGCAGACGATGTTCGGGTCACGAAGATCCCGCGCGCCTTTTTTCTTTGGTTGACCGTCTGTTCCGTGGCAACTGCTGCAGTTGACCTCGGTCTTGAACTCGCCCTTATAAATCTTCCCGCCTTCTTCAATGGCTTTCGCATCGGTCCATCCACCGGCCGGCATTTTTTTATCGGCATAGTCGGGTGGAACAGGAGCCAATGGAGGGAGATCTTCGGCGGAGGCCATGCCTCCTGAAAGCAAAAGAGCACACCCCACCATCAGCGCTGAGAGACTCACATTCCTTCTCGTCATTCGTACCTCCTATTGGATTGTAATGGATATGTTACCTTACCTGTTTTTTTGTTTACTGGAATCGTCGCTCGGTCACGGTGTGCAGCGCACTCTCGATCGGTATGGACTATACCATATTTTTCATCGGGAAAAATGAAAACATGAGATGCGTCGTGCGATCATGTGACTTGAGTTCGTGGCATCGATACATGACTACGGGAATGTTTCGTAAGGTGATTCTGTTTGGGTTCATCAGATGATCAGCGGTTTTCTCAGGCGGACGGTTTTCGCTCAGACCATTCCATGATTCAATTTTATAGTTCTCGGATGATTTGTTTGGCCGTCTCAACAATGGACCGCACTCCAATCCCATAGTGATCGACGAGTTCTTCAGGTTTTCCACTATGCGGGATTTCACGAACGGCGAGCTTAAAGACTTTCATGCCTTCCGTTGCAACAGCGCTGAGAACGGTATCGCCCAGACCTCCGTGGGCGTAGTGATCTTCAACCGTGAGGATTCGACGCCCGGTCGCCCGGCCACTCTCCAGCAAGCTATTTCTATCGATGGGGACGATGCTGTAGAGGTCGATCACCCGAACGGCAATGCCTGATGCCTTCAGTTGGTCATAGGCTTTCAATGCCTCAAACAACGTCACTCCCGCGGCCACGATTGTAAGCACATCCGATGCGCTCTGCCGGAGGATTTTGCTGCCGCCGATGCGGAACCGTTCCTCTGGTCCATAGAGGACCGGAGTCTTTGGTCTTCCAGCGCGTATATAGACCATTCCCTTATGCTTCGCCGCTTCCTCGACTAATTGATACGTTGAGTTACCGTCAGAAGGATAGAGCACCGTCACGTTTGGTTGTGCCGCCATCATGGCGATATCTTCCAAGCCCATTTGCGACGGCCCATCTTCGCCGATGCTGACGCCGACATGAGTTCCGACGAGCTTGATATTCGAACCACTGATCGCAGCCATACGGATGAAGTCGTAGGCCCGACTGAAGAAACAGGCAAAGGTTGCTGCAAACGGAATTTTTCCGCAAGCAGCCAGACCGGCGGCGGCACCGATCATATTTTGTTCGGCGATGAAACTCTCAAAGAACCGATTGGAAAACTTCTTGCCGAATTTGTCGGTGTACGTGGAATTTTTTACGTCGGCGTCTAGTGCGACGATCGAGGGGTTCACGGATCCCAAGGCTTCCAATGCCACACCGAAGGCTTCACGCGTTGCGATGGAATCACCGATTTTATAAGGCGCGGGGGGCATCGGGCCGACGGTGGCGGGAGCGGTGCTGGGAGCCGATGGTTTTGGGATCTGAATTACGGTACCGTTTGGGCTCAATTGCTTCGTGAGTTCGTCGAGGGCCTTCTGAGTCTCCTCGCCTTTCTTCAGTGGTTTACCGTGCCAGTCGGCCTTGTTCTCGATGAACGAAATCCCTTTGCCTTTGTATGTTCTGGCCAGCAATACGGTCGGTTGTCCTTTGGTGCGGGCAGCCTCATCGAATGCCTTGAGGATGGCTGTGAGATTATGACCATCGACGACGATTGCATGCCAACCGAATCCGGCCCACCGGTCACGATACGCATCCATGTCGTGCTGCAGCATGGTGGGGTCACTCTGACCCAGTCGGTTCACGTCAACAATGGCGCACAAATTATCCAAACCATATTGGCGACCGATCTCGGCGGCTTCCCAGACTGATCCTTCGACCGATTCTCCATCCCCCATCAACACATAGGTTCGGTAATCGAGTCTGTCGACGAACTTCGCATTCAACGCGATGCCGATCCCAACCGGAAGCCCTTGTCCAAGTGAACCAGTGGCCATATCGACAAAGGGTAAGCGAGGAGTCGGATGTCCTTCCAGGTCGGACGTCAAGGTGCGCAATTTTAAAAGGTCGCTCTGTGGAAAGAGACCCGCTTCCGCCCACGCCGCATAGAGCAGCGGAGCCGCATGTCCTTTTGACAGGATAAAACGGTCGCTGTTGGGTGCCTTTGGGTTATGGGGATCGTAACGCATGACGGAAAAAAACAATGCGGCGACGATATCGGCGGCGGAGGCGCAGCTCGACGGATGGCCGCTTCCTGCCTCGCTGGTGGCTCGCACGCTGTTGATGCGAAGTTGGGTTGCCTTGTTGTGTAAGGCACTGAGTAATTCAGGCGAAGCAGCTAAACCGGCCATGAGGGATCCTTTCAGGATAGAGTAAGGATGTGGCGTATTTGATTGTATACTTTCGGTAGTAGCCTAACCGAACTTGAGGCTAACAAATCGGCTGGGTAGAGGTCAATGAAGAGATGAGCTCTCCTGGCAAGAACCAGGAGAGCTCTGAAGCATAGTGATGACTCGGCAAGCAGTTCGTTCAGCCTTGGGCGGCGGGCGTGACTACGAGTACCTCATTGGAGCAAGAACTAGAACTTTCCGATTCGCCTACTTCGCCCCCATAGGCACTGATTGCAAAGAAGTAGGGTGTGTTCGGCTCGAGCCCGGTAATTACGGCTGGCGGGGACTCGACCGACTTGCTTTCCTCATAGGAACATGAGCCAGGCTCTCCGGATGATTGTTTTCCGTAATGAACGGAGTAGCCAGCCACGTTGGAATCAGGGTAAGCATCCCAAGTCAATCGTGCGGTCGCGCCGGTCGGAGTGGAGGTGACGGAGATCGCCGGATCTTCCTCTCCCTCAGCAGGTTCCGCTAGACCGGCTGCAGGATCTAAATCTTCGGCCGCATGTGCGGTCGCGTGTTCTGCGGTCTCATGCTCTGCAGTCTCGTGTTCTGTTGATGCTGCTGTCGGATCTTCCCCATCAGGAGATCCCGTTGCAGCATGATGAGAATCCACCTGCGCCCCTTCACCCGAATGAGTATTGGTTGGTGTGGAGAGAGACGAAATAACCTGCCCACCTTGTCCGTCGGCACCACAACCGGCGAGTGGGAGGACAATGACGCTCAAAATTATGAGGTGGGCCAGCGTGTGAGTGAACTTCCTATAGATAGGGCTGATCGAAGTCTCATTCGACATGGAACCTCTCCTATGGGTGAATTGTTATATTGATATTGGTTGTAGACCCAATACGGTATCTAGGGGTCTTCCTAGGGAAGGACGGGTTAAGCAAAAGCGATGCCTTCGCATACAAGAATAAATTAACAAATAATCAACGTGTTATATGATTGACTAAATCAGAGAAATGGTAGGTATGGAGGGTTCAACCTTCAAATACATTCAAACAACATGGACAATCCTAGACCGTAGCTTCATACGAGTGAAGGGACCAAATGAGAAGGAAATCAAGAAAGGATATGTCGGGGATCTGCTCGATCTCTAAAAAATCGAAACAGCAGGTAGCCGTTTGCGAGGATTACGATCGACAAGATACCGTAGGTTGTTATGGGTGTGGCAAGATCGAGTTCCACCAGCACCCGAGACAGGCCGAATCCCACTACTAACCCATCGAAGGCCATGCAAATGCGTCTGAACGTTTCGGGATCTATCAATCGGATGAGGTAGGTTCCAAGTGGAATCCCAACGATGACGCTCGGGACGATGTAGGGGATAATATCCATGCTGCCGACGCTGTAGAAGCCGATGAATCCATATGCAATCGCTGTGAAGGAGGATTCTGCAACACGGATGACTCCCAAGGCAGCGCGGAAATCTTGTTTGGCGTATCCCTGATTGTTGAAGAGCAGCGCAAGAGGGGGACCAGAAATGGTTGTGACTGAATAGAGTGTTCCGATTCCAATTCCAAACGGGATCGCAATCGCCTTTTCAGCTTGAATGGGTTTTCGGATGCCGGCAGCTTGAAGGAGGATCAACGGTAACAAAAAGAAATAGGTGACGAATTTGATCCATGCAGGCTGAATCAAAAAGAGAATGTAGCTGCCAACGCCGATACCGACAACCAGTCCGATCAAAATAGGAGCTACACGCCTCCAGATATTCGGGATACTGTTCCGATTCATGAACAGGACATACCCATTGATGACGAGTTCGATCAGCACGAGGGCCGGGTTCAAGATGCGATTGGTATAGAACAGCAAAGCCACGGGAACGGTAATAGAGGAGAAGCCGTACCCTAACGCGCCGTTCACCGTGGCGGCGATAAACGTAATGAGGACAAGAACGGTTGTATCCATGAGTGCTTAGCCTTTGGGTTGGCCTGCGGCAAAATCGGCAAGGGAGTAGTGATCGAGAATCCCTGCAATTGCATCACGGACCGTGCCCATGACTTGTTGGACGGGACATCGTGTTTTATTCGCATAAGGACAATCGCTGCATTTTTGGTACGCTGTCTTACTGACACAGCCGATCGGCGCCAGTGGACCATCGAGTATGCGTATGACTTGACCGAGTGTGATCTCGTTCGGCTGTTTAATAAGGACATATCCTCCGTTCACCCCTCGTCGGCTGGAGATGAGCCCGGCTCGTTTGAGTGTGAGAAGAATCTGCTCTAAGAATTCAACGGGGATGTGCTGGCGAGCGGCAATGTCATGACGCTGCAGCATTGTCTTTCCGTGGACCAGCGTGAGTTCAAGCAACGCCCGGAGGCCATATTCACTTTTCTTTGAAAGTTTCATAAAAGTAGAGTGAGTTTATCAACAATAGTTAGGATAAACGGTGGTGGTTCGTCAAGGTCAAAGTTTCCAGGGGTACTGATATGCAGGAGACTGGTGACCGTGACACCATTGAAACAAAGGGTTATCGGGGATGCGTCGTGCGCCGTAAAGGCGTAGGTCACATTGGCCGACATGTGGGGTATCTCGAATGGTTCCCTCACTTCATACGTCCACTCTTCCCAGCTTTTATTCCTTTTGTGGATTCATTAAGATAGGCATCTGGTATCGTCCTCCTCCACGAGGCTATTTTTGAAATCCAAGATCGTCTTTTCTTGCCAAAGCTGTGGACATCAGGCGCCACGGTGGCTCGGCCGCTGTCCTGACTGCGGCGGCTGGAATACGATGAAAGAGGAGCGACAAGCGGCGACTGGAAAGGGCCGACCTGCCGCCATAAAGACAGTTCAGGCCAAGGCCACGCCCATCGGTGAAATCGAAATAGTAGGAGAGGATCGTCGGCTCACCCGTATTGGTGAGTTCGATCGTGTCTTGGGTGGTGGAGTGATTCCCGGTGCGGTCATCCTCATCGGCGGCGATCCTGGAATTGGGAAGACGACGCTGCTCTTGCAAGCCTTGCCACGATTGGCGACGAAGGAGGCGCCGGTTCTCTATATTTCCGGAGAAGAGTCTCCTCGGCAGATCAAGATGCGAGGGCAGCGGCTTGGCATCGAGCATCCGCATCTGTTGATCCTGGCCGAAACTTCCCTTGAACAGATTCTGAAGGCAATCCAAGAAATGGAACCCGCTGCGGTGGTGGTCGATTCGATTCAGACAGTGTATACGGAGCAAATTACCTCTGCGCCCGGTAGCATCAGTCAAGTTCAGGAAGTTGCCGGGCAGCTGATGTGGTTTGCGAAACGATCCGGCGTCCCGGTCTTTATCATCGGGCATGTGACGAAGGAAGGGGCAATTGCCGGGCCACGGCTGCTGGAACATATCGTCGATACGGTTTTGTACTTTGAGGGAGATAAAGGGCACAGCTACCGGATTCTCCGCGCCGTGAAGAATCGTTTTGGATCGACGAATGAAATCGGGGTGTTCGAAATGAAGGAGACGGGGCTCGAAGAGGTGAATAACCCATCTGAATTGTTTCTGGCGGAACGCCCTGAACGGAGTACCGGATCTGTAGTTGTGTCGAGTTTAGAAGGTACGAGACCGATCCTGGTTGAACTGCAAGCCTTGGTTTCCTCAACCACCTATGCGATGCCCAAGCGAATGGCGAACGGAGTGGAGGTCAATCGAGTCTCGCTGTTGCTCGCCGTGATGGAGAAGCGGTTAGGGGTGCATCTTTCCGGACAGGATGTGTATGTGAATGTCGTTGGAGGCATGCATATCGACGAACCGGCGATAGACTTGGGGATCGTCGCAGCTGTCATATCGAGTTTACGGGAGTTGCCTGTTGAGCCGGGGACATTATTATTGGGAGAAGTCGGTTTGGGAGGTGAGGTGCGTGCCGTCAGTCAGGCTGAAATGCGCATTCGCGAGTCCGCCAAGATGGGGTTCAAGCGATGCATTCTGCCTGAACGAAATCTGACGAAGCTTGATCCCATCGACGGTATGGAGCTGATTGGTATCCAGGAAGTGCGGGAGGCATTGGATGTGGTGTTGGCGTGAGAAGAGGCCTGGCGAAGCGGAAGGGTCTCTGTGCTCGCCCAACGCGCGGCCTCGAAGCCCTCGTTGGATGCGCGCAGTAAGAGACCCTTCCACTCCGCCAGGCCATAGGGGATAAGGGGAGAATAGGATGATGAGACGCGCTTATCCCCTTACATTCTTAACAGCGTTCTGGCTCCTTTTCACCTCATGCGCCCTGTTCGTGCCGAAGCATGAAGCGCCGCCGCTTAAGCAAGTGACCGCCGAAGAGCTGACCGAGCTGTTGCGCCAGCGAGATGCAGCGATCCATTCTTTGAAAGGGCTGTTCAGCGCGAAAGTACGTGGCGGGTTCTTGCCGATTGCCTCTCGCGTCGAAGGCGCGGTCTACTACCGTCGGCCGAACGCATTGAGGCTGAGAGGGTTTACTCCTCTCGGAAACGAGTTGTTCGACTTTGTTCAAGCTGATGGTCTGTACAAACTCCGCTTGCCTCTTGAGGGAAAAACCTATGCTGGTCGCCAGTCCGACATGAAAGATGCGGGCAAGCTGGCTCGATTCTCCCAGCTGAGTGTATGGGCGGTCGGCGGTGTATTGGGGACGAACTCCATTACCAGGGATGAAACGGTGAAGGTCGTGGAGGAAAAAGGTCGATATCGTCTCGACGTCTATGCGTCGGCAACTGGGGAAACGAGCCCATCGCGTCCTCAGATCCGCCGCCTATGGTTTGACCGCCGATTGCTGGTGGTCCAAGAAGATTGGTTCGGGCCAAGTGGGGAGATCGAAGCGACGATTCAGTATGACGATTTTAGGCCGCTCGAGGAGGTGGGAAGTATTTCAGCAGAGGCCACGGGTGATCAGGATGTTCGGCTATTCCGCCCCTTCAAGATTTCTCTGGAAGATGGTCGCGGACAAGGTTCAATGCAAGTCACCTTCCACGAAATGCATCACAATCAAGCCATACGGACAGAAGACTTAGGCCAGATTTCATAATTGTCGATGAAAATCCTTGCGGTTGAAACGGCCACGACGTGGCAGAGTGTCGCGATTCTCGAAGACGACCTTATCCTAGCGACGCATGAGCAAGAGGCGGGTGGTGCTCAAGGCTCTCTCCTTTTGCCCACTATCGATCGATTGTTGGCTCAATCCGGACTGCAGCTCAGCGATCTCAGTGGTCTTGCCTGTTCGATCGGGCCGGGTTCGTTTACCGGTATCCGAGTGGGCATTGCAACGTGTCTGGGACTTCGTGGAGCCACCAGTCTCCCTCTCGCGTTGGTACCGACACTGGAAGCAATGGCGAGGAGTCTGGAAGCGGCAACCGTTCCTGTCTGTCCAATGTTGGTCAGTCGTCGTGGGGAAGTGTACTGGGCGATTTTCCGTTGGACAGGTGAGGGCCGGCTAGATCGCGCTGTTGATGAGCAGGTTGGAACTCCTCAAGCCTTTGCGCAGAGTCTTACTGAACCCACGTTGGTATTCGGGGCTGGCTGGTCATCGATGGAATCGGAAATTCGAACGGCATTGTCGGAGTCGGTCACCGTGACGGTAGGACCACATCACGTCTTCAAGCCTTCGGCTATTCAAGTCGCACGTATCGGGATGGAACGACTTCGACGAGATGCAATTGCCGGAGATCTGATTGCGCCGTTCTATGTCCAGCGGGCCGAAGCGGAAATTCAATACGAACGATCGGGAGGCGCTTCGCCCCTTACGAGACGCCTGCAGAGGGTTGAAACCAAGATTGCCGAGCGATTGGCTCGAGGCCGTCGGCGATCGCATTCGTAGGAACTGGAAGCAGCCACATCGTGCTTTCTGAATTTGAGATTGTCCCGGCGACACCGGATATGTTACCGGACATCCTTGCTTTAGAGGAGACTTGCTTCTCGTCACCCTGGACGCGCAAAATGCTGGAAGGTGAGTTGACGGGCAACCAATTCGCGCATTTTTTCGTCGCGATGCGTCACGGGCAGTTGAAAACAAAGACAGAACCCACGATTATCGGGTATCATTGCTTCTGGATCGTCTTTGAAGAGCTGCGACTGATGAATCTTGCGGTACGAGTGCCGATGCGGAGAAGAGGGATTGGATGGGCGCTCGTCACTGAAGCTTTCCGCTTAGGATTGGAACAATCCGCGACGCGGGCGGTTCTCGAAGTGAGAGCCTCGAACGAGCCCGCGCGGGATCTCTATACTCGTATGGGTTTCACGCAGATCAGCAGACGCCCTCATTATTACACGAATCCTACCGAAGATGCCCTGCTGATGGAAATGAATCCGCTCGTGATATCGAACGGCTGGCAGCGGGACAGGAATGTTGTCTCAGGAGGTGAATCAGCTTCGACAGACTCACTTTAACCAGGAGGTGTCGTTATGTTGACGGAAGATGCGATTGTCGAACAGCTCCGCCACTCTAACACCGAATTCCGGGAACTCGAAGCGTCCCACCATAGCCTGGACCTTGAACTCAACGAGCTGCAGAAGCGTCATGTTCTGACCCCGTCCGAAGAAATCGAGAAAAAACGGATACAAAAAGAAAAATTGGCGAAGAAAGACAAGCTTGCAGAACTGATTCGCCTCTACCGCGACCAACGGCTCGAACCGGCGCGGTAGAAGACTGATCGGCCACCGATTCTGCAGGCGGCTGAATCTGTCGATATGGAACAGACCATCCATCCACTTGCTTCCCACATCCAAACCGTCAAGCGACGACTGATCATCATTGGTGCGACGGTCTTGGGTTCGTTGGTGCTGACCTTTTCTTTTTCCACCGAAATGGTCGCGTGGCTCAACCGACCCTTTTCCAACCAACTGGCGTTTTATGGCCCCACGGAGGCGCTGTTTGCTTCAATCAAAGTGTCATTGTTGGCAGCGCTCGTCCTCAGCTTGCCGGTCATTTTTTATCACTGTTGGAAGTTCATCGAGCCTGCTCTGTTGCCGAAAGAACAGCGTTGGGCGATCCCGCTATTCATGGTGGCAGGCGGGCTGTTCGCGTTAGGGCTGGTTTTCTGCAATGCGGTGATTTTGCCGCTGGTGATCGACCTGTTCGTGAGTTTCGGGATCGATCGTGATATCACCCCGCAGCTGAGTGTCGGTACCTACATTGATTTTAATGTGAAATTCCTGCTCACCTTCGGCTGTGCGTTTGAACTACCCTTGGTCATGAGTCTCGCGGCTATGGCAGGAGTGGCATCCGCAGACACGTTCGCTCGTTATCGTAAACATGCTGTTTTGTTGTGCCTCATTGTCTCTGCCATCGTCACTCCTGACGCAACGCTCTTTACCATGCTTTTGATGGCGGTTCCCTTGATGGCGCTGTATGAGATCGGGATTCTCGGCGCCCGACTTTTCGGGCGGACTCAAGACTCAGGGAGGATCGATTTGCCGCTCGATCCGGATCTGCCGATCAATACTGCCGGAACGAGACTCCGGTGAGGCAAGGGGCTGTGAAAGCTCAGCGCATATGCACGATCGTTTCTGTGATATTGATGTGGGGCGTTCTTCTTTGTTCAGCCGATGGAGAGAGCCGGCAGGCCTCCGATCCGCTGGTGCTGCCTCCCCTGTTGAGGGGGGCAGCATCTTCGACGGCATCGGGACCATCTGAGCAATCCGCAGCAAGCGTGCAGGCCCTTGTGTTTGGTGGCAATGGGGTCATCTATGCCGGATCCTTCGGGCATGGGATTTTTCGCACCATGGACCGCGGTGCGACATGGGCTCAAGTTGGAAGTGGTATCACCGATCCTTTTATCTTGAGTTTGACCTCAATGAAAGACGGAGCAGTCTATGCCGGTACGTTTCGTGGTGGAGTATTTCGTTCGCGCGATGAGGGCAACAGCTGGCAGCCGGTCAATGCAGGGCTCAAACGTCTTGAAGTCAAGACATTACTGGCGGTGGACCACGAACTTTTTGCCGGTACCGGAGACGGCGTGTATCGCCTGCATGACTCCGAGGATCATTGGACGCCTGTGACGTCGGGGTTAGACGACATTCTGGTCCACGCACTCGCTCGCTCTGTCGATGGAACCTTATTCGCAGGGACTTCCGGTAAAGGCATCTTTCGGTTCAGCCCTCGCTCTACCGGGTGGGTCCGGATGCGGCATGGGCTGAAGGACCACGAGGGAATGATCGAAAATTTCATTCGTGTTTTGGTGATTGATCAGGATCAGAGTATTTTTGCAGGCACGTTCGACGGCGGAGTCTTTCGCAGCGCCGACGGCGGCCTGACGTGGCGACCAATCAGCCGGGCGCTGCCCAACGATTCTATCCGGGGCATCGTATTCAGTGACCAAGGAGTCGTTGTGGCGACCGGCAACGGGATTTTTAAGACCATGGATAAGGGCAAGCAATGGACTCCCATCAATAAGGGCTTGGCAAACCTTGCCGTGCAAGTGTTGATTGGATCGGGGGAGAAAGGTCTGTATGTTGGCACGAGTTCGGGGGTATTTCGCAGCGATGATGGTGTCTCCTGGATGGCCGTCAATCAGGGGCTGGAGGTAGGAATAGCGCCACCGCCGTTTCTGTTTCGATGATTGTAGAAAGGATGAACGTGATGACTGATGTAGGTGAGAAGACACGGGCAACGATAGCCGTGACGAGTAAGGGGCAACCTGTGGGAGAAATCGTACTGAGGTTTTTTCATGACGTAGCGTCCGGTCATGTCAACAATTTTGTCAAACTTTCCCGAGAGGGATTTTATAATGGGACGACGTTTCACCGTGTCATCCCCGGTTTCATGATTCAGGGAGGAGATCCCAACAGTAAGAATTCCGACCGTTCATCCCACGGCATGGGCGGGCCTGGTTATCAGGTGAAGGCGGAGTTCAACAGTACGCCGCACAAGCGAGGCATTGTTTCGATGGCTCGCGCGAACGATCCGGATAGCGCGGGATCACAGTTCTTTATTTGCGTTGCAGACGCCAATTTCCTCGACTGGCAATACACGGTATTCGGGGAGGTGGTCACCGGAATGGAGGTTGCCGACAAGATCGTCAATATGAAGCGTGATGGACGAGACAATCCGCTCGAGCGAGCTGAGATGACCATCACGATCAGTGAGGGGTGAATGTGAAGAGGGAAAGGTGAGCTGCAAGGAGATCAATAATCACAGAGGCTGGATCGTTTCCGTACTTCTGACTATGTACTCCGTGATGTCGATCGGTTGTGCCGTTCCCCATGTGCCATCGCGAATTATTTACGAGGATCCAGTCAATTTCGTGCGGTTGGAAAAGGACTCGGAAGTGCTTCCTGAATGGCCGCCGAGCCACCATAACCATCCATTCACAATCGAACCTGAAAAATTACGGATGATTTTGTCGGGATTGAAGGTACGGGAGCATTGGATTGCGCTGCAGCGGTGGATGCGGGGGGAGTCTCCTCTGGTTCCGGCCTTCACGGATGAGGAGTTGACTCTCTTGTCGGTACGCATCTCGGAGGCTCTGGCGGAGGCGAAAGACAACGAGCGGGTTACCTTCTATTTAAGCGAACCGCAGACATTCGCCAGGCGAATTATCACGTCGGGTGGACTGTACGTTCATGGGACGGAACTACATATCCTCTTGGGAAATTGGAGAATCATTTACGGTATCCCGGCCTATGGAATGATTTATGATCGGCGTTACCCTATGCGGCCGACTGCAGCGAAGGGTTTTGACCTGATCTTTCAGCCATCCAATGTCGTCATTCCGATGAAGAGCAGCCTGCTGGACGGAATTTTGGCCAATGCGAAGGACGAACTCATCCTCGATTTGACCAAGCTTGATCCGCCCAATCCGAAGGTTTCTCGCATAAGATCTTGTGTGAATCATGAGTCACTGCGTTAACGACCGCGAGCGGCACGGCGTTCCATTAGATGCGAATTGATGCGAAGAGAAGTCGCTGAAAGAATGGAAAGAGGAAGAGGAATCTTATCGACCACCCAGACCCTGGAGGTACATTTTGGGCACTTCCATCAGCGCTTCGGCGATGGACTGCCAGCCGAGCTTGCTTTGGCCTTCAATGCGATCGCAAAAACGGATGGGTAACTCGTCCACATCCGCACCCAGCCGCAGGGCTCGCCATGCCAGCTCTACCTGAAAGATGTACCCTTCCGCCCGGACGGTTGCGAGGTTCATCCGCGTCAGGAGCTCACGACGATAGCAGCGGAATCCTCCTGTCCAGTCATGGATGGTCGAACCGAGGAAGAGGCTGACGTAGGTATTCCCGCAGCAAGAGACGAAACGACGGCTTGCGTTCCAGTTTTCGGTCCCCCCGCCGGGCACGTAACGACTCCCGATCACCAGGTCTGCAGTCCGGCTGCGGTGTACTAAGCGGGGCAGATCCCAAGGAGCATGGCTGAAGTCGCAATCCATTTCGATGATGAGGCTGTAATTGCGCTGCAGCGCCCACTTGAAGCCTGCAAGATAAGCAGGTCCAAGCCCTTCTTTCTTCGATCGGTGCAGGACGTGTACATGTCCATGTTTGCAACTGAGCTGATCGGCTAACTCTCCGGTTCCGTCCGGCGAGTTATCATCAACGATCAAGATATCAGCCACAAGGTATTGGTTGATCGCCGGGACAAGGGCCTCAAGGTTGGCACGTTCATTGTATGTTGGGAGGACAATGATAATCGATTGTTTGAAATCGAACGGTGAGGCGGGGACGAGTTGTTTACCTGCCGCCACCTGAGAATATCCCAGATACTGGTTTTCAGTAGAATCGCGTGGGCTGATGGCAATGCGTGCGCTGTCGGCACCTCGGGCGATCAGTTCCTCAGCAAGCTCGAAGTCCGGGACAACATAGGCTTCGTCTATGCTCAGCTCTTTGAGAGGAAGGATACAGTTGGTCTTGCGGACGAGACGGTAGCGTACGGGAGGTGCCAGAGTCTTCTCTACCAATTGCAGAGAGAGTGATTCGCCAGTGGGCATAGAGAGGTCTCATGGAACCTGATCTGGAGACGGATGGCATTGTAAACGACAGGGGATACCCGTGCAAGTCGAAGTCTACCCGGCTGTCCGTGCCCATCGGCCGTGCGTTTTGACAGCGTGAGAATGGCTATGCTACAGTCCGCGAGCCGTTGATATTCCAGGTGTTTCTATTACTTAACTTCTTAAGGAATACTGTATGAGCGGGACACAGGCGCATGTGATTATCGTGGCAGGAGCGGGACCGGCTGGTATGGCTGTTGCCGGCGCGCTTTCGAAAGCCGGCCACCAAATCATTATTCTCAATCGTGATATCAAATTCGGTGGATTGGCTGAATACGGGATATTCCCTTCTAAGCTGAAACTTCGTGGTGGTCTCAAGAAACAGTACTGGGAACTTCTTCAGCAGAAGAACGTCCATTATTTTGGGAATGTCTCTATTGGGAACGGGAAGGACCTCACGGTCGAAGATGTGCGCGGGTTGGGTGCAAGTGCGGTTGTCTTCACGATTGGTGCGCAGGGAACCAAGGCCATTGGTGTCGAAGGGGACTCGGCTCAAGGCGTGTTTCATGCAAAAGATGTGGTGTATCACTTCAATCGTTTGCCGGGCTTTGGCGACCGTCCATTTGAAATGGGAAAACATGTCGCCGTGATCGGGGCCGGAGATGTGATGGTGGACATTGCCCACTGGGTGATCCGCTACGAGAAAGTTGAGAGAGTCACGGCAATTGTCAGACGGGGACCCGTGGAGCGTAAATACAATCCAAAAGAAATTCGCAGCATCTGCGCCAATATGGACATTGAGGGGATCAAAGCCGAGTTTGAGCGTATCAAGGACCGTCTCGCCAACGTCGGCCAAAATCCCGATGAAGTCTTGCAGGCGTTCACCGACGAATTCACTAAATGCGAGCCGAAGGTGACCGAGACAATGATGGGGTTCCGTTTCCTTGCATCGCCGAAGCGTATTCTGGTTGACGGCAATAATCGGGTTCGCGGACTGGAAATGGAAGATAACCGGCTCGACCCTAAGGGTGAAGATACCGTTGCCGTGGGATTGAAGCAGTATTATGAATTTCCTTGCGATTCGGTTGTTTTTGCCGTCGGCGACAAAGTGGATGAGACGGTGGGGCTACCCCATAAGAACGGTATGTTTACCACGAACCCGAATAAGACCGGTAATGATCCTGATGACGCGCTCTTTCAGGCCTACGATGAATCTACGGGCAAAGTGATGGACGGCGTGTTTTTGGCCGGTTGGGCTCGAAAAGCTAGTGAGGGTCTCGTCGGCGTCGCGAAGCGTGACGGAGATTGGTGTGCGGAAGTCGTCGAGCGCTATCTGACGACCAAGAGCGGCAAAGACGGCAAGATTGTGCTTGATCATTTGCACACGCTTCTCAGGAAGCGTCAAAGTCGTCCAGTCGACGTAAATGGCTTACGGGCACTCGATGTGGCAGAATGTTCATTCGCCGGGAAAGCCGACTGTATCGGAGAGTTCAAGTTCTCAGCAAATCAAGACATGCTCAAATATATTGAACAGAGGCACGCATAAATAATGTCTCATAGTCCCGCTTCATACGTGCCCCCATTTCAGTTTTTCCCGCAATACTTCATAGTAGTGACTTTCTGGAAATCTAATCAATCTCGTCCGATAGTCTGAAGCCCGAATGACTGCCGTATCACCTTGCGTCATGGCAACGCCGACTTGCCCATCGAGGGTAGCCATCGATCCGTCATCCTTACTCGTCAGCGTCACTTCAATGACGACATCGCTTGGTATGATTAACGGGCGATGCGTCAATGTATGCGGACAAATGGGGGTCACGATGAGCGCTTGGAGGGCTGGGTTCATGATGGGGCCCCCGGCTGAGAGAGAGTAAGCGGTAGAGCCTGTTGGTGTTCCGATGATCAGACCATCACCTCGTAGATTGGTCACAAACTGACCCCCTATGGCGATCTGCAGTTCGATCATGCGAGCGAGGGTGCCTTTGCTGATGACGACGTCGTTGAGTACGATTCCTCGCGCGACTGTTTCTCCGTGGCGATGAACATGTGTTACTAACATGAGTCGTTCATCGAGAGTGTAGTCGTTGGTGAACACTCGTTCCAGCGAAGGATAGAGATTATCCAGTCGGACTTCGGTTAGAAAACCGAGCCCCCCCATATTGACCCCCAAAATAGGAATACTTCGTTCTGCTGCCAGTCGTGCTGCACTCAGAATGGTTCCGTCACCGCCCAACACCAACAGCACGTCGGCCTTTTCGGCGAGCTGAGGTTTCTGAATCCCGCCCGGCTCGTTCAGTAACGTTGCAGACGTTGTATCGAGAAGGACGTTGATGCTGCGGGCTCGGAGCCAGGCAACGACCCCGAGCAACGTGGCTTTGACTTCAGGAAATTTTGGCTTGGTGAGAATCCCGATACTTTTACTTTTCATGGATCTCGTATGCGTGAGCGGGTAAAAAGGAGGGCGATTGTATCGGGATGCTTCTTTTTATGTCAACGCACGGCCAATCGTATTTAAGAGCCGCCATGCGGAAAGAAAAGAAACAACGACCGATGTTTGTCATAAGTGTCACGCCATCTTGTTATCCGCTCAACCTTGACTCTCAAGAGTACTGTGGTTAGAATTAGGTCAAGGTTTTTCAACGGTTTTGCTCGAACGCGGCCAGAGTTCGCACTCACGAGTAAGGAGGCAGGATGTTCGAACGATTCACGGACAAAGGTCGAAAGATCATCATCCTCGCGCGCGAGGAGGCCGAGCGGCACCAGAACGACTATCTAGGGACTGAACATCTCGTCTTGGCCAT
>Ga0134128_10003900_pt1 | contig 18287 bp, 15 predicted proteins | sample KB31754_FD_96462 | JGI IMG/M metagenome (GOLD analysis project Ga0134128, IMG submission 96462) | Terrestrial soil microbial communities with excess Nitrogen fertilizer from Kellogg Biological Station, Michigan, USA - KB3-175-4 | ecosystem: Environmental > Terrestrial > Soil > Unclassified ... | reverse complement strand
GACGATCGCCGCCATAGCGTGCTCGCGAATGCCGAAGTGCAGGTTGCGGCCGCCTGGCGTCGCCGCCTCGAAATCTCCTGCACCCGCAAATTTGAGTGCCGTGCGGTTGCTCGGGGCGAGATCTGCTGAGCCGCCGAGCAACCACGGAATATTCTGCGCAAGCACGTTCAGCATTTGCCCCGAAGCGTCGCGCCCGGCGATCCCCTTTGGATCGGTGGGGAAGCTCGGCAGGTTGCGGTCCCAGCCTTCGGGAAGCTCGCGGCGCTGCATCTGCTCGATCTCGGTGGCAAGTTCCGGGAATTGGCGCCGATAGGCGGCGAAGATCTCTTCCCAGCGACCGCGAGCCGCGGCGCCGCGCCGGCCGATCCCCGCCTCGAAATGCTCACGCACGCCGTCGGGCACGAGGAATTTCGCGTCCTCCGGCCAGCGATAGGCACGCTTGGCGAGCCGGACCTCATCCTCGCCCAGAGGCTCGCCATGTGCCGCAGCGGTATCGACCAGATGCGGCGAGCCGTAGCCGATATGGCTGTCGAGGATGATCAGGGTCGGCCGGCCTGCGGTCTTCCGGAAGGTGGCGAGCGCCTGCTCGATCCGGCCAAGGTCATTGGCATCGCCGACCCGGAGCACGTTCCAGTGATAGGCAAGAAAGCGCGCGGCCACGTCTTCGGTGAAGGTGATCCGCGTATTCCCCTCGATACTGATGTGGTTGTTGTCATAGATCCAACAGAGATCGTCGAGGCCGAGATGTCCCGCCAGCGAAGCCGCCTCCGAGCCGATGCCCTCCATCAGACAGCCATCGCCGCATATCGCATAGATGTTGTAGTCGAAGATCTCGAAGCCCGGCCGGTTGTAGCGCTGGGCCAGCCACTTCCGCGCGATCGCCATGCCAACGCTGGTAGCAATGCCTTGTCCGAGTGGGCCCGTGGTCGCCTCGACGCCAGATGTCCAATGATATTCCGGGTGTCCCGCGGCTTTGCTGTCGAGCTGTCGGAAGCGGCGGATGTCGTCGAGGCTTACGGAAGGCTTGCCAAGCCGTTCGTACTCGGCATTGACCGCCACGGTTCCCGCCAGGTGCAGCACCGACCAGAGCAGCATCGAGGCATGGCCGTTGGAGAGGAGAAAGCGGTCGCGGTTGGGCCAGATCGGGTCCTTCGGGTCGAAGCGCATGACCCGGTTCCAGATTGCGTAGACCAGCGGCGCCAGCGCCATCGGCGTTCCGGGATGCCCGGAATTCGCCTGCTGGACAGCATCGATGGAGAGCGTACGGATCGTGTTGATCGCCAGCTGGTCGAGTTCTTGCTCTGTCATGACCGGCTCTTTTCGATATGGCCGCCGAACTCGTAGCGCATTGCCGAGAGCAGCTTGTTGGCGAAGTCCCCCTCGCCGCGCGAGCTGAAGCGCTCGTAGAGCGCAGCGGAAAGGACATGGGCCGGGACGCCTTCATCGATGGCCGCCTTGATCGTCCAGCGCCCCTCGCCGGAATCGGAGACGCGGCCCTCAAAACCGGAAAGCGCCGGGTCGCGTGCCAAAGCGTCCGCCGAGAGATCGAGTAGCCATGAGGCGATGACGCTGCCGCGGCGCCAGAGCTCGGTTATCTCGGGTAGATCGAGATCGTATCGATAGAGCTCGGGATCGCGCAGCGGCGTGGTCTCGGCATCGACTGCGTCGCTGCGCTTGCCGATATTGGCCGCCTTGAGGATCGCCAGCCCTTCCGCATAAGCAGCCATCAGCCCGTATTCGATGCCGTTATGCACCATCTTGACGAAATGACCGGCGCCGTTCAGCCCGCAATGCAGATAACCCTGTTCGGCGGTGCCGCCGGCCTTTTCGCGGCCGGGGGTGCGCGGGATGTCGCCACGGCCTGGCGCCAGCGTGGCAAAGATCGGATCGAGACGCCCTACCGCTTCCGTCTCTCCGCCGATCATCATGCAATATCCGCGCTCCAGCCCCCAGACGCCGCCGCTGGTACCCACATCGACGTAGTGAATGCCTTTGGAGGTCAGGTCTTTGGCGCGACGGATGTCGTCGATGTAATAGGAATTGCCGCCGTCGATAAGGATGTCGCCCGGCTCGAGATGCGGCAGAAGATCGGCGATGGTCTTGTCTACCACGCCGGCGGGCACCATCAGCCAGACCGCGCGCGGCTTGCTCAAGCTGCGTGCAAATTCCGCCAGCGAGGTAGCGCCCTTCGCCTTTTCCTTCGCCAGCTCCGCCACCGCCTTCGTCGACATGTCGAAGACGACGCACTCATGGCCGCCCTTCAAGAGCCGGCGCACCATGTTGGCTCCCATTCGACCAAGACCGATCATTCCGAGCTGCACGAACAAGTCCTCCTGCAAAGGCCGGCGCTCCGGCTCGTTTCGTTCAGGTTTCGGCGCGCGCGACGGATTGCCGAACCGCTTCGAAAACGCCCGCGAACTCGCGGTAGCGACGGGCGATCTCCTGAGCAGCTGCCTCGCGCGTCTTCTTGTGGGCACGATAGTCGACAAGCGGCTCCCAGAACACGGTGCGGCCGACGGCAAAGCCGACGAACCCCGGCACGCTCGCGGCTGTCGCCAACCACTCACGCACTTTTCGATCATCCTCACCGCGTCCGAGAATGATGCAGCTCACCCTGTCGCGGCCGCCGGCGCGCGCGGTCGCCACGATCCTTGCGCAATCCTCCCGCCGGTCGAGGCCCTCCACCTTCCAGATATCCGGCTCGACACCGGCCTCCTGCAATTCCTGGATGGCGCGTATCATCAGGCGCGGCCGAAGCTCACGATCGTAGACGGTCTTGTCGCCTTTCAACCGCTCGAGCTGAGCCTTCTCCGCCGGCACCAGCAGCTCGAACATGAAGCGGCTGCGCTTGCGGTCCGCCAGTTACGCCGACAATCGTGCCAGCCGGGCGGATTGCCGCTGGTTCAGCGCGCGGTCGCCCTCGGGGTTGTAGCGGACCAGCACTTTGGAAAAGGTCGGATCGAAGGCTTCGATATGGCGTGCGAAATCCTCGCCATATTCGAACTCGAACTCCTCCTGGCCGCTCTTCTCGGCGGCGCAGGCTCGGGTGATGCCCGCGGCGGCCGCGTCACGCAGGATCGCCGCGCCGAATTGCTCGTCCACCAGGATGCCAGCCTTTTCCCGCGGGACCCCGCTTGCGAGTGCGGCTGTAAAGCCCTCGAAGATGATGCGTTTGCTGTCGGCGACCTCCGCCGTCTGCGCTTCGCTGAGCGGCGGCTTCCAGCCGAAGAGCTTGCTCTGGAAGGAGGCACGATGGTCGAAAGGGAGGATGAAGAGCGCGCGGTCATACCCTTGTGGCATCAGGCGGCTCCTTTGCGCTTGCGGTAGCGGCGGATCAGCGCGTTGGTCGAGCTGTCATGCTCGAGCCTCGGCTCCGGCTTGCTCTCGAGCTGCGGGATGATGCGCTGGGCGAGAGCCTTGCCCAGCTCCACGCCCCACTGATCGAAGGAATCGATCTGCCAGACGACACCCTGAGTGAAGACGCTGTGTTCGTAGAGCGCGATCAGCTTACCCAGGGCCGCAGGCGTCAGCCGATCCAGCAGCAGCGTGTTGGATGGTCGGTTGCCTTCGAAGATCCGGTGCGGCACGAGCCAATCCGGCGTTCCTTCCGCCTTCACCTCCTCGGCCGGCTTGCCGAAGGCCAGCGCTTCTGTCTGGGCGAAGACATTGGCAAGCAGCATGTCGTGATGCCGGCCCAGCGGGTTGAGGGTCTCGCAGAAGGCGATGAAATCGCAGGGGATGAGCCGGGTCCCCTGATGGATCAGCTGGTAGAAGGAATGCTGGCCGTTGGTCCCCGGCTCGCCCCAGTAGATCGGCCCGGTGTCGTAGTCGACCGGAGCGCCCTCGCGTGTCACATGCTTGCCGTTGCTCTCCATGGTCAGCTGTTGAAGATAGGCGGGAAAGCGCTTCAGATACTGCTCGTAGGGCAGCACCGCCACGGTCTGCGCGCCAAAGAAATTGTTGTACCAGACGGCAAGCAGGCCCATCAGCGCCGGCAGGTTGCGCTCGAACGGCGCGGCTCGGAAATGCTCGTCCATCTCGTGGAAACCGCCGAGCATGGCGCGGAAATTATCCGGTCCGACCGCCAGCATGGTCGAGAGGCCGATTGCCGAATCCATGGAGTACCGCCCGCCGACCCAGTCCCAGAAGCCGAACATGTTGGATACGTCGATGCCGAACTTGGCGACCTCCTCCGCATTGGTGGAGACGGCGATGAAATGCTTGGCGATCGCAGCTTCGTCGCGGTTCAGCCGGGCCAGCAGCCAGTCGCGTGCCGAGTGCGCGTTCGTCATCGTCTCCAATGTCGTGAAAGTCTTGGAAGAGACGATGAACAATGTTTCCGCGGGATCGAGGTCGCTCACCGCCTCGGCGAAATCCGTGCCGTCGACATTCGAGACGAAGCGGAAGGTCATGTTCCGCTTGCTGTAATGTTTGAGCGCCTCGTAGGCCATGACGGGCCCGAGATCCGATCCGCCGATGCCGATGTTGATCACGTTGCGAATGGGCTTGCCCGTATGTCCCTTCCAGGCACCGCCCCGCAGGCGTTGTGCGAAATCTGCCATCTTGTCCAGGACGGCGTGCACGTCGGGTACGACGTTGCGCCCTTGATGCATGATAGTGGCGCCGCGCGGCGCGCGCAGCGCAACATGCAGGACTGCCCGTTTTTCTGAGACGTTGATGGCCTCGCCGCCGAACATGGCGTCGATGCTCTCCTGCAACCGCGCTTCCTTCGCCAGCTGAACCAGCAGCTTCACGGTTTCAGCCGTGATGCGGTTCTTGGAATAGTCGAGATAAAGTCCGGCGGCTTCGACCGATAATGCCTCGCCACGCATCGGATCTTCGGCAAAAAGCTGCCGAAGATGGACGCTCTTCATTTTCTGGAAGTGGCGCTCCAGGACGGCCCAGGCCGGCCGTTCCCGCAATCTCTGGCCGTTCATCGCTTCTCTCCTCGCCGACTTGGTTGCCTGCCGACGCCTTGTCGCAGCGTCAGCTCGCCCTGCGGATCGCGGCGCTCTTGGATTGGATGCAGGAGATGAGATCCGTCCAGGATTTGACGAAGGACGCAGCCCCCTCGTTCTGGAGCCGGGTGGCCAGGCCAGCGACATCGATGCCTGCTTTGCCGAAGTTCGCGAGAACTTTTTCGCAATCACCGCCATCCGCCGGCAGGATGTCGCCGAGATCGCCGTGGTCGGCGAAGGCTTTGAGAGTACCGTCCGGCATGGTGTTGACCGTGAACGGCGCGGCGAGCGCTTTGATATAAAGGGTATCGGACGCCTTAGGATCCTTCGTGCCGGTGCTGGCCCAGAGAAGACGCTGGGCGCGCGCGCCGGCATTGGCGGCGCGCTGAAAGCGCGCCGAGGCGAGCCACTCGCAATAGGCCCTGTAAGTGCGCTGGGCAACGGCGATGCCGAGCCGGTTGGTCAACTCGCCCGGAACCTTGCCGCCGACCGCGACATCCCAGCGGCTGATGAAGAGTGAAGCCACCGAGCCGACAGCGGGATTCAGCCCCGCTTCGATGCGTCGCTCGACGCCACGCAAATAGGCGCCCGCCGCCGCAAGATACTGCTCGCGCGAGAACAGCAGCGTGACGTTGACGGGAATGCCGGCGAATATCGCGGCCTCGATCGCCGGCAGTCCTTCCGGCGTACCGGGAATCTTAATGAAAAGATTGGGCTTGCCGCCGCGGTCATGAAGCTCGCGCGCAGCGGCCAGCGAGCTGTTGGTATCGTGGGCCAGCAGCGGAGAGACCTCCAGCGAAACCCACCCGTCGACCCCATCGGTGCGCGCAAAAATCGGCTGAAACAGCTCGGCGGCGCGCGTGAGATCCGCAAGCGCCAGATCGAAGAACTGTGCCTCGGTTGATTTTGCCGAATGTGCCGTCCGGGAAATATCCTCGTCGTAGGTTGCGCTATTCCTGATCGCGTGATCGAAGATGGTCGGGTTCGAGGTGAGCCCGGTCACGGAGAGCTCGTCGATATAGCGCTTCAGCGTTCCACTGTTCAGCATGTCGCGGGTGATGTTGTCCAGCCAAAGACTTTGACCGAGATCGTGGAGCGTGCTGGTTGATTTCATTGGGTCGCCTTTCGCTCGGTGCGGGCCGCGCTGCCTGAGCCAGGCAGGCGAGAGAGGTCGCAGGTGTGGAGATCGCCGATGCGTTCGATAGTCAGGTCCGCCGGGGGGAACGCGCAGACCTCCTTCGCATCATGCGCGTAACTTCCCTGGCGCGCGAAGATCGTGGTGACGCGCTCGCGCCAGAATTGCTTGACCGCGGCCAATATGTGCATCTTGTCGTCCACGAGCACGTAATGGTCGGCCGGATATCGGCGCTCGACATCGTCGAGCGCCGCTTCTTTGTGGATATAGATAAGCACATGCCCGCTCACGGCGTCGCATATGCCGGCGCGTTCGATTTTGCGCGGCTGGAAGACGACGTCGCCATCCGACAGGATGACGGCGGGGCCGATGCGGCGTAGATGCTTCAAGGCCTCGAGCGCTCCCGGGAACAGCCGGTCGGCGAAGGGGTAGTCCATGAGAAACGAGGACATCCACAAAAGCTCCACTTCGCGCGGATGCTCGACGCGGAAACGCTGGAGCGCACCGAGATAGTCGCGATAACCGAGTGTCGCGAAGAGCTCTTCCAGGATCGCCCAGTAGCGGTCGCGCGCGGCAATGCCGAAGCTGCGCTCGAGATGATCCTTCAGATCCTGTTGGATCCGGTCATTGTCGAGCAGCGTGTTGTCCACATCGACGAGGAAGACGACTGGGTATGGCATGATGCGGCTGTCCCGGGGGCAAAAGCCCAAACTGCCCTGCTGCCCTTTGGTTCCAGCCTGTCATGCAATTAATTCGGCGGCGCGAGTCTCAGAGCCTGCTGGCTCGGCCCCTCGGTCCGGTAATCCGGAAAGACAGATCGAACCATGATGGGCAAGCATCGTGCAGCGAGCTTTGTGATCTCGCTGCGCGCCCCGAGCGGCGCTTTGCCTACGAGCCGCGCGCCGATGGGACACGCTGCAAGGGCAGAACGGGCCAGCCCGGACCGGTGTAGGTGCGAACACAATCGCGTGCGACGGTGAACAGGTTTCGTGCGGCGGCGGGGCAGCTCGCCCGGCGACAAGCCAGCGCGATCGGCGCGTGAAGGCGGGTTCCGCCGATCGGACGATACGCGACGTGGTCGACGCAGATTTGCGTCATCGATCGGGGAGCGAGCGAAACGCCGAACCCCGCGGCGACCATGGAAGGGAGCGCCACCAAGGTCGACGCCTCCTGTCCGATGGCCGGGCAAAAGCCGGCTTTCTCGCATGCCGCAATGACGCGGTCGTAAAAGCCGGGCCCGAGCACGCGCGGCGGGAACGTGAAGGTTTCCTCGGCCAAAGACGACAGGGAGACGGACTCCGCCTTTGACAGGCGATGGCCGTGGGGCAGGACCGCGACCATCTCTTCATCGATGATCGGCTCGAAGCGAAGACCTCCGGGATCGGTGACGGGCGGCCGGATGAAGGCGGCATCGACATCCCCTTCGCGAAGCGCCTCGACGAGGGCCGCGGTGTTCCCTTGCCGGCCGTGGATGATCACGTCCTGATATCGGTCGCGATAGCTGCGTATGATGGTGGGGATCAAGGGGACGAGATAGGTCGCACCGGCGAAGCCGACGACGAGTTCACCCGTCTCGCCGCGCGCGCGGCGTTGTACCAGGAGCGTAGCGCGGTCGGTCCGCTCGACGATCTCCCGCGCCTCCTTAAGCAGCAGCCTACCCGCGTCTGTTAGCTTGACGCCCCGCGCGCTGCGCTGAAAGAGAAGCGTGCCCAACTCCCTTTCGAGCTCACGGATCTGTGCGCTGAGCGGCGGCTGACGGATGCCGAGCCGCTCGGCGGCGCGCGTGAAGTGCAGTTCCTCGGCGACGGCAATGAAATAGCGAAGGCGTCGGAACTCCATGCGCAAGGTCCTCCTCGCTGCATGCGGCGTCGTTCTACTGAAAGGCTTCCGTCGGCCGTGCTTGCCCGCTTCTTCAAGCGACGTCCAAGCGACGCATACGATTTTCGTATGAACAAAGTAGCACTGGTGTATTGGACAGTCGATTGCCCACTTCTTACCTCTGCGCCTTGTTCGCGTAACACGGCGAGACCCCATCGCCGGTCCGTCCCCGCGCTCTCCCGAAAATCGCATGCGTCGCCGCGCCGCCGCAGCAAAGAGGGGTTTCGATGAACGCTTTGTCTTGCCTCGACCTCAGGCGGTCGTCTCTCTCGGGCGCTCCGACGGCATCATGCCCGCATTATCCACGAAGACCAAAGAGGAGAAGGCGGGGATGGTAGCCGGCAAGCTCTCGTTCCGGACGAAGACCGTCGAGCGTGCATATCGCTATTGGGCAAGCAAATGCGGCCCGGGCCGGATGCCGCGGCGCAGCGATATTCGGCCTGAGGAGATCCCTTCGCTCCTGCCGCATGTGTTTCTCGTCGATGTCCGCCGCGATCCGCTCGAATTTTCTTTTCGCATCATCGGCACGGAAATCTGCAGCTTGGCAGGCCGTGACTACACCGGGCTTCGCGTGAACGCGGAAGAGTACGGGCCGGACTGGAAATCGGTTTTCGAGGTGTATTGGCAGGTGGTTCATTCAGCGACGCCGGAGGTCACGGTGCGCTACGCTCCCTGGGCTGACCGCGAGTTTCTGCTCTACGAACGACTTATCGCGCCGCTTTCCAGCGATGGGGTCACTATCGACATGTTGTTTGGGACGCTGCATCAGATCACCTGAAAAAACCCGACACAGCCGCAAACGGAAAACCGCTGCACCGCGGCGGTCCGAAAGCCCGAATCCGCGACATGAGCGTTTATGACACGGTCGGCATCGATGGCGGCGGGGATCTGCTTGCGGTGCACCGCCAGGGAGCCGCAGGAGGGAAGCCATGCCGTTCAAGGTCCAGGTCGGCCCCGAGCAGATTGCCATCCACCAGGGGCAGACCGTGCTGATCAGCGAGCCGGACGGTCAGATCAAGTGGCCCAGCGAAAAGGGACTCTATTTCCGCGATACCCGCGTCCTCAGCAGCTGGGCCATCTATGCGAATGGCGAGCGGTGGCAGCCGCTCAATGGCGGCGCAACCAGCTACTACTCCTGTCGCATCTTTCTGACCAACCGATCGCTGCAGAGCGAGGACGGAGCGGTTCCGGAGCGCACCCTCGGCCTTACCATCGGCCGATCGATCGCCGGCGGCCTGCATGAAGATATCGATATCACCAATCATGGCATGAAGCGCGTTCGCTTTCAGCTGGAGATCGCGCCGCGCTGCGATTTTGCCGATGTCTTCGAGGTAAAATCGGGCCATATCGTGCGCCGCGGGCGCATCACGACGAGCTGGTCCGAAGCGGACCAGGAACTCCGCACCGCCTACCGCAACGGCGATTTCTCGCGCGCCCTGGCGATTTGCGTGACCCGCTCCTCGAGTCGGGCGGTCGGTGCCAATGGCCGGCTCAGCTTCGAGGTCGTCCTCGAAGCCGGTGCGACCTGGCACTGCTGTCTTCTTTATTCTCTCGCGGACGGAGATCGCGTTCTGCCTGCGCCGCAGCACTGCGTTGCCGGTGCCGACAAACCGGATCACGCGGAGACGATCGCGGATTGGCTGGAGAAGGTCGTCAAGATCCAGACCAGCAACGAGGAGTTTTATCGGCTGTTTCGCCAGGCCCTCGAGGACATGGCGGCGCTTCGCCTGCCGATCGAAGGGACGGATCACCTCGTTTTCATTCCCGCAGCCGGCCTCCCCTGGTTCGTCGCGCCCTTCGGACGCGACAGCTTGATCGTCTCGCTGCAGAATACGCTCGTCTATCCGGACTTTGCTCGCGGCGCATTGGAAATCCTGGGCTCGCTTCAGGCAAAGGCGGTGGACGACTATCGCGACGCCGAGCCCGGCAAGATCTTGCATGAAAAGCGCTATGGCGAGCTTGCCCATCTCAAGCTGATCCCGCACACGCCCTACTACGGTACCGCCGACGCCACGCCGCTTTACCTCATCACCTTGCACGCGGCCTGGCGCGCAACCGGCGACGCGACGCTTTTGGAAAGACATCTCGAAACCGCAGAAGGCTGCCTGTCCTGGATCGACAATTGCGGCGACCGCGACGGCGACGGATTTCAGGAATACCAGACCCGCTCGCCGGTCGGCTACGAGAACATGGGCTGGAAGGATGCGGGTGATGCCGTCGTCTATCCGGATGGCTCGCTGGTCAAGGGGCCTAAGGCCCTCTGCGAGCTGCAAGGGTATGTCTACCGCGCCTGGATCGGCATGGCCGAGATTTTCGACGCGATCGGGAAGCCGGATCGCGCGCGGACGCTGCGCGGGAAGGCGCGTACGCTCTTTACCCATTTCAATGAGGCGTTCTGGGACGAGGAGCTTGGCTTCTACGCCTATGCGCTGGATGGCGATAAGAAGAAGGTGTTGACCGTCGCGTCCAATGCCGGGCACTGCCTTTGGTCTGGCATCGTACCGCGTGAACGGGCCGCGAAAGTCGTGGCGCGCCTGATGGCGCCTGACATGTGGACCGGCTGGGGCATTCGCAGCCTTTCGGCGAAGAATCCCGCCTTTAATCCGTACGGCTACCAGACCGGCTCGGTCTGGCCGCACGACAACGCCCTCATTGCGCTGGGCTTCAGGGTTTGCGGTTTCCCCGCGGAGGCGGCGCGCATCGCGCACGACATCAGCGTTACCGCAAGCCACTTCCTGTTTAACCAGCTGCCGGAGCTCTATACGACGCTCGAACGCGACGACGCCTTTCCCATCCAATATGTCGGTGCCAACGTGCCGCAAGCCTGGGCAGCCGGATCGGTTTTCATGCTGACGCAGGCGATCCTCGGATTTTTGCCGGACGCTCCCCGTAACAAGCTCTATGTCGACCCGCATTTGCCGAAGTGGCTGCCGGACATCACCGTGCAAGATCTCCGCATCGGCAAGCATGAGCTCGACATTCGCTTCTGGCGCGACGGCGAAACGACGGCCTTTGCGGTGATCAAGGGTGACCCGCGGCTGGTGGAGCGATGTGATTTTCTGGCGCAGGTCCAGGCCATCGCCACGGGTTGAAGGCCGGCATCGCCCCGACGCGGACTAACCTCGGCGCTCCCGGCTCGGAGCAAGAGTTTGTGCCGGGGCGGGGAGCGGCGGTCGTGTCTCCGGCATAAAGGCCCAGAAAACTGCGAAGGCAGTGAGCGCCACGGCCGCCACCCCCAGGAATCCTGCGGTTTGACCGAATCTTTCGACCGCAAAGCCCGAGATCGACGTGCTCAGCGAAGCGCCGATACCGGAGAGCGTGCCGATAACGCCTTGGGCCAGGTTGAACCGCCCGCTTCCCCTGGTGACGTCGGCCACCACAAGGGCCGTCAGCACCCCCAGCATGGCGCCGGTGATGCCGTCCAGCGCCTGGACCGCGACGAGCAGCACCGGGTTCCCTGTGATCGCGAATACCAGCGAGCGTATCGGCACGACGCCAGGTCCCAGCAGCAGCAACGGCCGGCGCCCCCAATGGTTGGCGCTTCGTCCGGCCCAGGGTGCGAGGATCGCGACCAATATCTGCGGAACGACGATCAAGACGGACAGCACGAGCGCGGCGTGCCGGCCTCCGCCCCGCGCCAGCGTCTCTCCGGCGAGCGGCAACAACGAGGCATTGGCAAGTTGGAAAAGAAAAAGCGAGCTGGCGAAGACGATGAGGCGACGGTCGCGGAAGAGCGCGCCGCGCCGGATTCTCGCAGGACGGGTCGAATGGTGATCGGGAGCGCCGCAGGACCGGCCGTAGTGAATATCGGCGCCGCGCATCGCAGCGAGCGTCAGGAGAAGGGGGGCGGCGAATGCGGCCGATGCGAAGAAGATATCCTCGGTGGACAGGAGATCGCCGATCGCGCCCATTAGTCCGGCGGCGGCGAGGCCGCCGATAGCGGCGAACCGCTGATTGCGGCCGAACCGTTCCGCGACCGCTTTAGGTTCGACGAGGCCCATCGTGATTGCCGCGACGCCGAGGCCGAGGATGCCGCCCACCGCTCCCTGCATGATGCTCGCGGCAAGGGCCGCCGGGAAATTCGGCCACAGGCCAAGGATCAAAGCCGCGCCCGCGACGACGACGCTCGCGCCCGCGACGAATGCGCGCTTTGCCTGGACCCAGTCGAGAAGTTCGCCGGCGGGAACCTGTGCCAGGAGACCGGCGACGCCCCCGACGGTAAGGACAAATCCGATGCTGGCCGGCTCCCATCCGCGATCCGCCAGATGGATCGCGACGAACGGTCCAAAACCCGATTGCAGCGCCGCAAGGAAGAAATTCAGCCAATCGAGCGCGCGCCGACTGTCGACATGCGGGAGGGCGACGGGAGCTGTGAGAACTTTCGGCACGCCAAGCTCGTTCGACGAACGGTTCGAAAGGAAGGTTCAATGCGCTGTTTTGGACGCCCGTCCAGCTGGTACTTTAAGTTTTGCCGCGGACCCCGTCGCTGGGGCTAGTAGTTTTTGCGTTCACGACGCTGAACAACCGGCCCCAACGCGCGGTCGGCGCCCCAGAGGCGTGGAGGTGACCGAGTGACGAAAGCTCCGAACAAAGCCGCAGATGGGGAGTGGGCGACGACCGAACGCCCCGGTCTGCGGACCTTGTCGATCGATGTCGGCGGGACCGGGGTAAAGGCATCGATCCTCGATGGTGTCGGGCGGATGATCGTGCCCCGGCTTCGCGTGCCGACTCCCGATCCATGCCCGCCGGCCGCCCTTTTGCAAGCTTGCGCGGGGCTGCGTTCGCAGCTTCCGTCGTTTGATCGAATTTCGATCGGCTTTCCCGGCGTCGTCCGTGACGGCCATGTCCTCACGGCGCCGCGTTTCGATGCGCAAGCCTGGCAGGATTATCCTCTCGCGGCGGCGGTCGCACGCCGTTTCGGCAAACCGGCCCGTCTCCTCAATGATGCGGAGGTACAAGGTCTGGGCATCATCGCGCGGCGCGGGCTCGAAGTGGTGCTCACGCTCGGGACCGGCGTCGGGAGCGCGGTGTTCGGCAATGGCCGCCTCGCGCCCCACCTCGAACTGGCGCATCACCCGATCCATAAGCACAAGACCTATAATGATTATATCGGTAATGAAGCGCGGCGGGCGCTGAGCGCCAAGAAATGGAGCCGCCGCGTCGGCAAAACAATCGATATCGTTCACTCTTTGCTGCACTATGATGTGCTCTATCTCGGCGGCGGCAACGCGGCTCATTTCGCCCTCCCGCTCCCGGACAAGGTTCGCTTGGCCTCGAACGACGCCGGCATCACCGGCGGAATCCATCTTTGGGACGAGGATGTGTGGGAGAGCGTCGGTGACCGCAGCGAACCGCATCCCGGCAAAAAAGCATCCGCGAGCCGACCCGGCCCTCGCGCCGAGCGGGCGGCGGCCCAACGATGACGACAATCCGGCTCGACATCTTTCGATCTGGAGCGTTCTTACGTTCCGATGACGCACAAGATCGAAGATTACGGCCTGATCGGCGATTGTGAGACCGCGGCGCTCGTCGCGCGCGATGGCTCGATCGACTGGCTGTGCTGGCCGCGGTTCGACAGTGGCGCGTGTTTCGCAGCGCTCTTGGGCGGGGCGGAGCATGGCCGTTGGCTCATCACCACGGCAGATCCCAATCCGCATAAGACGCGGCAGTACCGCAACGATACCCTCATCCTGGAAACGAGCTTCACGACCCCCGAGGGGGAAGTCACGCTCATCGACTTCATGCCATTGCGAGACGATGCGTCGAATGTGGTGCGCCTGGTGGTGGGCAAGCGCGGCCGCGTGGCCATGCGCGTGGAGCTCATTCTCCGCTTCGACTACGGGGCGTTGGTGCCCTGGGTTACCCGCATTTCGGGCGACACCATGCGGGCCGTCTCCGGGCCCGATGAGGTGATTCTCCGCACGCCGGTCACGATGCGTGGCGAGGACATGAAGACGGTCGGCGAGTTTGAGGTGTCGACCGGACAGATTGTGCCGTTCGTGTTGACCTACTCGCCCTCGCATCTGCCCCCGCCGGCGCCGCTGGACGCGGAGGTCGCGCTGAACGAGACCGAGACCTTCTGGCGTCACTGGGCGAGCCGTTGTGCCGATCTCGGTCCATGGACCGGGGCGGTGCGCCGCTCGCTCATAACCTTGAAGGCGCTGACCTACCGTCCCACGGGAGGCATCGTTGCCGCCCCCACCACCTCGCTGCCCGAGCGGATCGGCGGCCCCCGCAATTGGGATTATCGCTACTGCTGGTTGCGCGACGCCACGCTGACGCTGTTGGCACTGATGAACAGCGGCTATTACGATGAGGCGCAGGCCTGGACCGAGTGGCTGCTGCGGGCCACCGCCGGCAGCCCGTCACAGATGCAAATCATGTACGGTCTCGCCGGCGAGCGACGGTTGACCGAGTGGGAAGTGCCGTGGCTGCCCGGCTATGCAGGGGCAAGTCCGGTCCGCATCGGGAACGCAGCCGCGGAACAGCTTCAGATCGATGTGTTCGGCGAAGTGATGGACGCTCTCTATCACGCGCGCCGTTCCGGTCTCGATGGCGGCGCGGCGGGCTGGGACCTGCAGCGCGCGCTGGTCACCCACCTGGAGGAGATTTGGCGCACGCCCGATGAGGGCATCTGGGAAGTGCGCGGCGGAGCGCAGCAGTTCACCTATTCCAAGGTGATGGCGTGGGTCGCTTTCGATCGCGCCATCAGGACGTGCGAGGAGTTTGGCAGCGAGGGCCCGCTCGAGCGTTGGCGGTCCATACGTTCGATGATTCACGAAGAAGTCTGTCGCGAGGCGTTCAACCCGGAAATAGGCGCCTTCGCCCAGTCCTACGGCTCCGATCGGCTTGACGCGAGCGTGCTCCTTCTGCCGCTGGTGGGTTTCCTGCCGCCGACCGACCATCGGGTGAGGAGCACGGTGGAGGCAATCGAGCGCCATCTTACCGAGGACGGTTTCGTCCGCCGCTATGATCCCGGACACGCAAAGGACGGATTGCCGGGCGGGGAGGGTGCGTTCCTCGCCTGCAGCTTCTGGCTCGTCGATAATCTCGTCTTGCTCGGCCGTCGACGAGCGGCGAGACGGCTCTTCGAACGGCTTCTGGCGTTGCGGAACGACCTCGGCCTGCTGTCCGAGGAATACGATGCGCGCGAGAAGTGCCTGGTCGGCAACTTCCCGCAAGCTTTCTCCCATATCACCTTGATCACCAGCGCGACCAATCTCGCACATTCAGCAAAGCCATTGCGGCAGCGCTCGGGACACAAGCCGATCGAGGACGAACATCCGACGGCTTTCTGACGCTTGCGACGGGCAATAGCAGATGGCTCGGCGAACCCATATGTTGCGGCCGTAGCGGCTCCCGCTGACCTTATCTGCGCTTCCGGGTCGTTCGATGACCAGATTTGCCGGCGCGAGGGCTGCGCCGTTGGTCGCGCACCATGTTTGTCACGCAGGGCTCACCGATGAGCTCCGCGATGGGGACTTCGCGCCCCGGATCACCGTCGCCTCGGCGTTGCTCTACGATAAGTATCGCTTCCGATACTTTGCTCCAGACCGACCCCCAAACATACTGCTCGGCCGCAAAGCGCCGCCGCGCGCGATTCGCAACATGCCGAAATGCGTTCTCGTGATGCCTTTCGATCATGCCGAGCGCGACTCGCCAAATCTTGCGAGCTCGGTCCATCCCGAAGCCACACACGCGGGTTCATGACGTTTCACCCGGTCCTCATGCGGGTACAGCTGGGCAGGCGACGTCGCTCCTGATCCAAAGCGCAACCCAGAGCAAACGCGATCGCGCAATGCAAGAAGCGGTGGTGACGCCGCTCTCTCCTGCCAGTCGACCGGCCGTCCGGCGCCGTCATTCGCCGGACTTGTTGATCCAGCGCAATGTCCTGGATTGCCTCTCGGGAGCATCGTCTCCACCTCACGATTGAGACGGGGAAGCGCAGCCATTCTCGCCGCCGCCCCCGAAGGGAGTACACCATGAACTCTGAACATGATGCCAAGTGGGTGAGGAACTGGCAGGATTTGGCAGGTCCGGTGCTTGGTGCCTGGCTGCTGGTCTCGCCTTGGGCTCTCCGCTTTGCTGATGCGAGCGACGCAGCGACCGAGGCGGCCTTGATCGCGGGTGCCGCGCTTTTTGCCGCGAGCCTGATGAACAGCGTCTCCTTGCGCTTTTCACAAGGGATTGGCGAGTGCGTCGTGGGAATTTGCCTGATGGTCTCGCCTTGGGAGCTGGACTATGCGCCGGCCTTTGTGCCGACCGCCAATGCGTTGATCGCGGGCCTGCTTCTCGTGCTTCTCTCGCTATCGATCGACTGGCGCGAGGATGGCGGCGTTAAAGGCTGCACTTCTATCGAGACGGAAGACGGAGAGCACGCCACCGACATCCACCAGGGCCGCGGCCGTGCCTAGCCGCGGTCAAGGCGGCGCAGCAGCCGGCTCGCGGCCGCCGGGAGACCGTTCATGAGTTTCGACGCCGACCACTTTTCCCGGACACTCGCGCGAGAGGCGGCCGATGCCGTGATCTATGCCGATGCGCAGGGCAGAATCGGGTTCTGGAACAAGGGGGCCGAACGGATTTTCGGCTTCGCGGAAGCGGAGGCGATTGGGCAGTCGCTCGACATCATCATCCCGGAAAACCTGCGCAAGCGTCACTGGGACGGTTTCGACGAGACCCTGCGCAGCGGCAAGACGCGCTACGGCGCCGGCGATATCCTTGCCGTACCCGCGCTGCACAAGAATGGTTCGCGGATCTCGGTCGAGTTTACGATTCTGCCCTGCCATGACGAGGACGGCCGGATGATCGGCATTGGCGCCATTTTGCGCGACGTGACGAAGCGGTTCGAAGAGGTCAAGGCGCTGCGCAAGGCGCTGACGGAGCGGAAGACAGCCTCGAACGGATAGTTGTCGGCGCGTCATGCGGGATGGCCGGGTCGTCGGCGACGCCGTTCCCTTCGGCATAGGCGATCGCGTCCTCGAGCGAGTTGGACCGCAGCGAGATCTCCTGATGGGTGTGAGGCGTGCTCGACCAGCCCATGAGCGGGCCCGGTTCGAGCGGAACTCGGATTCGAGCATATACCGCGTCCTCCCCCGCTTGATTGATCCAGATCAAGGTGTTCGGCCGCCGCTTCGCCGATAGTGCCAGCCGGCTCCGGTATGGAGAGATCGGATGACGCTCGGCAAAGCTGCTTACCTGGCTCTGGACATTGCTGCCTTCCTGGTGCTCACCGAGGACAGGCCGATTGGCGCAATGATGCGCTGCCGCAACGGCGTCAGAGACTAGCCGCGGCGCTTCACGCTCCACTTTCAGCGCAATCGTGAAGATGTCGATGGTCTTGTGGTGACAGGAAGCATGACGAACGTCCGGCGGCTGGTGGTTCTCCTCGCGACCACCTTCGCCTTCACGGTGTGCTTTTCCGTGTGGATGATGTTCGGCGTGGTCGGCATCCCGATTCGGCACGAGCTCGGCCTCAATGCCGCTGAATTCGGCCTGCTCACCTCGATGCCTGTTTTGACGGGCGCGCTCTTTCGGCTGCCGCTCGGGATATCGACGGACCGCTTTGGCGGCAGGATCGTCATGCTGGCGCTGCTGGTCCTCTGCGCGGTGCCGGTCTGGGCGTGCAGTTATGCGAGCAAGCTCTGGCAGTTTCTCCTGCTGGGGCTCGCCCTCGGCCTTGTCGGCGCATCCTTCGCGGTCGGCACGCCCTATGTGGCTCGCTTCTTTCCCAAGGAGCGGCGCGGCTTCGCCATGGGGGTCTTCGGTGCCGGCACCACCGGCGCTGCGATAAACATGTTCATTGCGCCGGCGCTCATCACGCAGTATGGCTGGCAGAGCGTGCCGCGGGTCTACGCAGTGGCATTGCTCGGCACCGCGGTGCTTTTCTGGATCTTCTCCGCGCCGGATCCGGGCGCAGGCAGCGGCGGCAACTCGCTGCGACAGCAGCTCGGCGTTCTGCGCGATCTTCGCGTCTGGAAGTACTGCCAGTACTATTCGATCGTGTTCGGCGGCTTCACCGCGTTGTCGGTCTAGATGCCGCAATACTTCGTCCAGGAATACGGCCTCGAGATCGCGCAGGCGGCGCTGCTGGCGACCTGCTTCTCACTGCCTGCCGGCGTGCTGCGCGCGCTTGGCGGTTGGCTGTCCGACCGGTTCGGCGCGCATAATGTCACCTGGTGGGTGATGTGGGCGGCGTGGATTGCGCTTTTTCTCCTTTCTTACCCGCAGACCGAGCTCATCATCCACACGATCAGCGGCCAGGCTCATTTCCATATCGGCTTGCCCTGGCTTCCCTTCACCGCCCTGCTGTTCGCGCT
>Ga0134128_10003899_pt1 | contig 18288 bp, 15 predicted proteins | sample KB31754_FD_96462 | JGI IMG/M metagenome (GOLD analysis project Ga0134128, IMG submission 96462) | Terrestrial soil microbial communities with excess Nitrogen fertilizer from Kellogg Biological Station, Michigan, USA - KB3-175-4 | ecosystem: Environmental > Terrestrial > Soil > Unclassified ... | reverse complement strand
GTCGCAGATATGCTGAAGTCAAAAGCGCCCAGGCACCGGTCATGCGCGCGTCGTTAACAGTGGCGCGATTCAGGCTGGAGATGGCGCCGTCGAGATCGTTTTTGGCGAGCGCGATTTGTGCGAGATAGTAGAGCGACAACGAATCCTTGGGGTTGAGTTTGAGTACCGCGTTGAAACTCTTCTCCGCATCCGCGACCTTGCCTGTTTTGTACTCGGAGATGCCGCGGTAGTAGACCATCATCGGGTCGGGTTGAGTGGTGTTACGAGCGGTGGCCGAAGTCAACAGCGGCAATGCTTCCTCATATCGCTCGGCGAGGACGTATGCCTGGCCGAGCGCGCTCTCGGTGTTTGGATCATCCTGCTTCGAGCTTCGCTGCAATGCCAGCGCCTTCTCGAGATCTTTCGCGGCATCGGTGTACTGCTTCAAATTCAACTCTGCAAAGCCCGCTATCTTCCAGGCTTCTGAATCGTTTGGGTACTGCTCCGCGAGTTCTTTCGCCTCTTTCGCGGCTGCTGCAAACTGCTTTTGTTCGAGTAGCGCGTAAGCGTGCTTCGTGTCGGCGCTGCCGACCGCGTTCGCAACAGGCTTAACTGGCTGCACGTCCAGCAACGAATCGTTGGAGCTCGTGCGCCGCGCAGTAGGCGACGGTTGAGGCTCCGGCCGCAGCAATGGGTCATCCGCGGGAGACTTGGTCGTCTGCGACGTCTGCCTGTTCGTACGTCGTGGTCGAGTTGACTGTGCCTCGATGGCCGCAGCGGTCAGCAGAAAAATCGCGAGGACGCTTATGAAACGTTGAACAAGCTTCGATCTACACATAATGCGCATGATTGTATGCGGGAGAGGGTTAGGTTTGAAAGCTCCGACTCTAGGGTTACCGTTGAACAAACTTCGGATGCATGACGGCAGGATTAAGTTGTGCAACATGAACGAAGACCAGGTGTCGAAGGAGGCTACTCGCAACGTGATTTTTTTGATCCACTAAAAAATTTCTTCGAACAGTGAATTTGGAATATCAGCTTTCCGCGTTTTGAGCGATTTTCTTAAGCCTACAAGGCGCTACAGCGGTTTTCATAATCGCACAGTCTCCATGGCCGCTACTCAGTATACGATTTTGAGTTTCATCGATTTGGCGATTTATACTCTGTAATGTCATAATCTGTTGTTTGTGATACTTGGTCACTGCATTCCAGCCGCTTAGTGGTATCTCAAGGTCTTGACAGATTCTTAAATGACATGTACTCTCCATCTCACCTTGATGGTGTTTTGTTCTTTCAAAACTTAATTCGACAGGCTAAGCGATGGCTCGAAGAAAACGAAAATCCGAAACGTTCGATGACCGGGATGAAGCAATCATCCATTGTATCGAACAGGACCCGGCGATACTTCTGAAAGCAATTCCACACGCCATCACGGATCGTGGAGGGAAACCAATCCCTTATCCGACCGTGCAGCGCAGAGTTAAAGACTTGATGAGGGTCGGAGTTGTCGAGCATCGCTACTACATCAATTGGAGTAAGGCGGGATATCTGGTTCGGTACCGCGTCGGCATTTTGATAGACCCGGTGGCGTTACGAAAGCGAGGTCCGAAGAGCGATGACTACGAAACACAAGAAGAATTGGCGCTCTTCATCAAAAAGAAACTCGCGCAGACAGAAGGTTTCAGAAACAAGCTCGTCGTCGATGATGTTCACATCCTGTTGGGCGCCTCTGTCGATCTGTCGGTCGATTTTTACGCGCGGGATGACAAGACGGCTACTGAATTCATCATCAACGCTTTGAGGCAGCAGCGGGGTATCAGCAATACAGTCTCAGCGAAGCTGGCATTTTCAAGCAGGTACGGGTGGTTGAGCAAGGATGGCAACGAACACGGTTCTTAATCAATGGCCGAGCCGCAAGGCTCAGAAAGAGGGAAGAAGATGAATCACAATTTAACCAATAACAGCGCAAACAACCTCGTGAATGCAGACAATTGGAACGCGGTTAATTTCAACCGTAACAACCTGAATCTGAATAACCTCGTTAATTCGAACCTAAAGCTGAACCGAAACGTCGCCAACAGCAATTACAACCACAACTTCTCAAACAACGGAGATTGATCGAGGAAACGACATGTCAATACAAATAGCTCAAAAGGCCGCTACCACGGCAAGTGGTAGCGGCCTTTTGGTAAATCGGACAGGTGAGATCAGAAGTTTAGCTTCAGCCCAAACTGAAACTGTCGCGGATCGAACGCAGCCGTCGGACGGCTATAGTAGCGGCCGTTGCTGGCGCGCTGGTTGAACGCCCGAACGTCGTCGATAAATGGCGACGCAGCCGCCTCGTTGAATCGATTGAAGAGGTTGAATCCTTCCGCAATCAACTCCAACCGGAGTCTCTCACCCAACGGCACAAGCTTCGCGACACGCAAGTCCAAAGACATGTAGCTATGCGTTATTCCGAAGTTGCGACCGAGACTTCCACTCGTAAACACGCCATTCGTGATCAGCGGCGCACAGCCTGTCGTGCCGGCTACACACAACGTTCCATCCGCTAACACAGTCGGTCGATCCGTCTGGTTTGACTGGTCGTTGTTCGTGTCCTGATTGCTCAGGATGTTGAACGGACGTCCGGACGAGATCTCGAAGATCGGCGCGATCGTGAAGTTCGAAAGCCCGCGATGGATTCCGCCTTCCGACGCCCAACTGCTCGGCGACCCAAGCACGCCACTGAACACGAAACGATGTCGCTGATCGAAAAGCGCGTCCGCACGCTCAGCAGCGAAGTTTCGATTGTCCTGCGGCAGTAAAAGCGTTTGCAGGTCAGACGAATCGTCGATCGAGTGAGACCAGGTATACGAAGCGAGGAACTGGAAGTTATGCGAGAAGCGTTTCTTCACATCGACGTTCAACGCGTTGTACGTCGAATTGCCGTCCGACGTTTGCGCGTTGATCGATCCGAACGGAGAAACAACGCCCGGCGTTCGCAGCGAACCAGCGAGTGCGCCGTTCAAGACTGAAGGCGTGACGAGGCCACCCGAGAGTGCCTGAGCAAGGAAGTAATTTGGCGCATTCGGGCGGAAGAAGTTTGCGATACCGGCGTTGACGATCCTGCTGCCGAGATTCGTGAGCGGCGCAGTAATCATGCCCGGAATGATGATCGCGAACGTCTGGCCCGCGTTCGGATACGCGGGCGCACCCGTTGGCGTCGCCAACGTGAAGCACTGCAGCGGAATTCCGAACGGGCACGGAACACCAGAAGTCGGAATTGAGAACGCGACCGCTTCAGTGGTGCTCACCGGATTGCGTCCAGCGAGACGGAAGAAGTTTCGAATCTGTAGATCGGTTCGCGGAGCGTTGATGTCGAGCGGATGCGGCAGGTGATGCGCGCCGACAAAAATATAGCTGCCCGAGATCGTCATGTCTTTGGTCAACTGACGCTCGATCGTGAAGTTACCTTGATTCGCGTATGCGTACTCAAAGTTCTTCTGCACGTGCAGCGTGAAAGGAAGCACTGGACCAAAGCCCGGGAACGTTTGATCGTTGAAACGCTGGCGACCGAACTGATACTGCGCGCCCACGGCGACGCCCGGAGTCACAACGCCCGCCGGACAAATCGGTGTGACTGGTCCACCCGGAGGACAAACAGTTCCCTGAAACACCTGCACGGCATTCAACAGCGCCGTTTGCGACGGACTACCCGGCGTTAGGATGCCTTGCTGTTGCTGCACGGCATCGGCAATGTCGGAGTTGAACGCGATCGCGAGTAGCGGGTGGTCGTAGAAGAGACCGAACGCAGCGCGTACCGAGGTCTTGCCATCGCCCCACGGATCCCATGCGAAAGCCAGGCGCGGCGCCCAGTTGTTTTTGTCGCGCGGGAAGCCTTGTTGCACGCCCATCGCATCCTGCGCTGCAAGCACGTCGGCAGCGCTGAGATTAATTCCCGACAACGGATCGTGCAGCGGCAGTGTCGGTATTTGTTCCGTCAACTCATAGTCGTAACGGACACCGTAGTTGATCGTCAGGTTGCGACGAATCCTCCAGGAGTCCTGCGCGAAGAACGCCAGTGGCTTGTTACTGATGCTGCTGACCGGATTGCCGAAACCCTGAATGAAGTTTGCGGGGAAGCCGAGTCCGTACTGTTGCACTGGCGTGAAGTCGGGCGCGCCGGCAAACGCAGGATTCAATGTCGCGGCGGAGAGTCCACCGAAGTTGAAGAGTCCGGCGAAGTTCAGCTCGAAGATCGCCTGCGGTATGCGAACGTAGGCGATGTCGCCACCAAACTTGAAGTTATGGTTGCCGGTGACAAAGTTTACGTTGTCGGTGAATTCATAACGGGTTTCGGTGCGAACCACTGGCGAGAAGAGCTCGCGACCGATGAAGGCTGTTCCCGAAATGTTGAATGCCACCGCGTCTCCAACTTGTGATTTGAACGTCGCACGACGCTCGCCGAAGTTAAAGCGCGCTTCGTTGACGACTTTGGTTGAAAGTGTAGAAGTCAGAGTCGTTACTGCCGAGTAATCCTTCAGAGTCTGAATACCAGTTCGCGAGAAGTCATTCTGGCCCAACGACTGATTTTGCGATTCGACCTGAATACCGCGCGTTGTGCTCGGGTTGTAACCGAATCGGAAGCTGAACTGATTGTTCGACGTAATCAGGTGGTCCAAACGAAACGAGTTGAACGTGGTTCGGTCGGTAATCGGAAATATTCGCTGCAAGTTGTTGAGCGGTCTGAAAGCGATCAAATTGCCGTTCGCATCCGTCGTTCCAACCGGCACTGGCGCGCCCGAAAGAATGAACCGCGATCCAATCGTACCCGGCAGGATTGGGCTGATCGCCGGACACAGACTGCCATCATTCGGAGACAGCAGCGGATTGCTGCCGGTCAAGCCAGTGGTTCCACCACTCGAGGCAAAGAAACCATACGCACGCGCGCCGCAGATCGCAGTCGGGTTACCGGATGCTACCGCCGCGTTGATGAAGCCTGCCTGAGCGGCAGTGATGTTATTGAAGGTGCGTGCGATCGGATTTAATCCCGGAATCACGGGAATAGTTGCAGACGACCGCAACCCTGCGGCAACGTCACTGGTGAAGAAGCCCGACTCGTTTCGACGTCGTTGTTCGAACGCGAAGAAGAAGAACGTCCGCTCCTTATCAAGTGGTCCACCCAAAGTGAATCCGTATTGAGTGCGCGTAAACGGCGGATCTTCAATCGGCGCGAAAGCATTGCGAGCCTGGAAGCTGCGGTGTCGTAAAAAGCCAAACATGTTGCCGTGAAATTCATTCGTGCCCGACTTCGTGACAACGTTCACCACACCGCCGGCGGAACGACCAAACTCAGGCGCAAACGAATTTGTGACTACCTGAAACTCCTGCACAGCTTCCTGACTGACTGTCGAGCGCGATGCGTTCACGGAGTTGTCAGTGTTATCTGCGCCGTCGACCTGGACCAGGTTCGAACGACCACGCTGGCCTCCGAAGTTCAAGCCGGTGGTCGGCGCTGGTCCAATGGGCCGGCCGTTGTCGCGACCGACGGTTGAAGTGGTCAACGCAAAATTTATGTAGTTCCGCTCGTTGATCGGAAGGTTGTTGATGCGCTGCTGGTCGATGGTTGTTGCGACTGCGGTTTTGGAAGTCTCCACTATTTCCGCGGTCGCATCTGAAATCGTGACGCTCTCGGTAATATCACCAGGCTGGAGAGTGGCGTCGATCTCGGCGGCTTGTCCGACGGTGACAGTAACTTTTGCCAACACTAATTTTTTGAAGTTCGGCGCCTCGACAGTGATTTCATAATCGCCCGGCGGAACGTTGACGATGCGGTACAGGCCTTCGTCGTTACTCGTGGCAGTGCGCGTAACACTTGTGTTCGGGTTGCGCGCAGTCACGGTGGCGTTGGCGACCGCCGCGTTTGCGGCGTCTTTAACGGTGCCCTGAATGTCAGCGGCGTTTGACTGCGCCTGTCCAAAAGCCGCGTGGGCGGAGAAAAACACGACCAACAACAAAGCGGGGATTTGAAACGATCCGATAGACCGGGATCTTAACGATACAAACATCGTCATTTCTCCTTAAGGGTTTTTTGCGGCTCTGGAATTTGCGCGGTCACAAAGAGACTCTGTGTTTACGTTCGCTTATCAGTGGACGGATTCGGAGACCCATCTCCGACTTGCTGACGGCGCGTGGGAGAAGATTTTGCCGTTGTCAGGTGCCCTGGGATCGCAACGCTGACAGAGAGACCAGCACTGGCTCAGCCTTTGTACTCTAAAAGAAGCAACGTGGCAAGCAGTTTAACCAGCGCGCAAGGGCCTGTGAGTGTCGCGCTTATCGGACCGCGTCGCGCGCGCAATTCGGTTGCGGAAATGCTTGCTGGCGCCGCAGATGGCGACGCACAGTCCGGCGAGGCGTGGTTTGAATGCGGCGCGTCGAAGCAAGCCACTAATCCGTAGTCGAGAATCGAACTTTCGGAGGTACTCTTCAGCATACACAGCACCGATCAATTCGCTGTGTGGCAATTTGTCTCGATGACGCACAATCACGTCTGCTGCGAGCTCTCCACTCTCGAACGCCATTAACATGCCGCTGCCTGTAAACGGATCGATGAACGCTGCCACATCGCCGATCGCAATCATTCCGTTGGCCGGATTCGGTTGCCCTCGGCCAAAGCGTTCCCACGAGGCGCTCAGCCATTCGGATTCGAGTTGAGCGTTCGCGAGTGTGTAAGCAGCGCGCTCGTTCTTCATCACTAACTCGCGCATGACGGCTTCAGGATTCGAGTGGTGACGCTTCACTTGTTCGGCGGAGATGATGAAGCAGAGATTGCTCACGTCGTTTTCGATCGTGCTGAGCCCGCCGTAGCCATCGGGATAAAAGTAGATCTCACATGCGTTCGCTGCGACGCGTGTGTTTCGCAGGTGCGCTTTGAACGCGATCAACTTACCTTTTGACTTTGGTTCGCCGGTGTTGAGTTTTTTTGTGAGGATGCGAGCGCGGCCGGTTGCGTCGATCGTGAGCGGTGCGAAGTACCCTTTCTCTTTTAGTCTGACGCCGCGGACGTTTTTTCCGTGGATTATGGGTTCGTTGATCGTTGCGTTTTCGATCACGTTGACGCCGCATGCTTGAGCTCGGCGCAGAAGAACATCGTCCATCACCGCTCGACTCAGCCCGAGGGCGGCAGTGCCGCCGAACCAACTACTCGGAACGGTGACGTGGTGTCCGCGAGTTGAGTAGAAGACTGTTTCGGTGATTGCCGAGGGTCTTGCGCTTGTCATCGCTTCAGCGACGCCGAGGGTTTCAAAGTGTTTTTGGCATTCGGGTGAGATGAATTCACCGCACAGTTTTTCACGTGGGAATTTTTTTTGTTCGACGAGCAGCACGCGGAAGTCGTGTCGCGCGAGATGAATTGCAGCGCTCGCGCCTGCCGGTCCCGCACCCGCGATGATGACGTCGAAGTTATGGTCCATATAAAACCAGCCACAAAAAGGCTCATAACTCACAAAATGATTTTTACCTTGCTGCCGGCCAAATTCATTTTGTGACTTATCTGCCTCTTTGTGGCTAATGTCTTCTTCTGCTTTCCCGCACTCAACACTAACCGGTACGGAAATCGACGTTTTATCGAAACGTCTCGCAAGCCGGCCCGTTGTGCCAACACGTGTAGCTCGTCCGATTTGAAGCTGCGAAGTATCGACAACGCCCCGTCATGTCGCAACAATCGATTATGTAAAACCAACTTGCCCAAAGTCGTGTAAAGCAAATACGCGATCGGATGCCGGTGCAAATCGATCACGAAAATGCGACGCCTCGCAACCCGACTCATCTCACCCAGAATCTGTACCACCTGATCATCAACAAAGTGGTGCGTAAACAGCGAACAGATCACGTAGTCAAACTGGGAATCCGAAAACGGCAGCGCCAGCGCATTGCCGCGCACGCCACTTATCTCCTCAAATCGCTCCGATTCCTCATTAATCGACTCCGCCGATCGTTCATTCAACTCGAGTCCGACCGCGTAAAACTCGCGCTTCGTTTCCCTGGCCCAAGCCGCCGTGACGCGCAACAGCTCCCCGGATCCCGCGCCAACATCAAGCACCGAAAAACTCTGCAATCCTTGCGCTTCGATCTCACGAAGCAGCGTAGTCCTTAAACTATGCGCATCGCCCATCCAACGATTGACGAGCTGAAGCTCGCCGATACAGGCTTCATACTCCTCAGCCGTGTAATCTCCGGTGTCGATGTATTCGAGCCTCTGACTGCGTTGCTTGAATCGTTCCCACATGATTAATGATCGAGCTTCTGGACCACCAACGCGCTGTTTTTCGAACCGAAGCCAATACAGTTGCAGAGGGCGATCCTTACACTGGCTTCACGCGCTTTGTTGGGAACGTAGTCGAGATCACAATCAGGGTCAGGTTCGTCGAGATTAATGGTTGGCGGAATCTTGTTTGTATGCATCGCGCAAAGCGCTGCGCCTAAGCCGGCCGCGCCACTCGCGCCTTGCGGATGTCCGATTTGCGATTTCGTGGCTGACATCGGAATGCGCGCAGCCTGACCGTCGAACGCACGTTTCAGAGCGCTCGTTTCGATGCGATCGTTCAGAAGAGTCGAAGTGCCATGCAGGTTGATGTAGTCGATGTCCTTCGTCTCACAACCGGCGTCTTCGAGAGCGATTCGCATCGCGCGCGCGGGTTCGTCACCATCTTCAGCCAAACGAACGCGGTGATACGCATCGCACGTGGCGCCGTATCCGAGGATCTCAGCATAAATATGCGCACCGCGTTCTTTCGCATGCCTGAGCTCTTCCAAAACGTAAATCCACGCGCCCTCGCCAAGTACCATGCCTGAACGATTACGTGAAAACGGACGCGATGCACGATGCGGTTCGTCGTTCCAGTCGCTGGTCAACACCGTCATGAGATTGAACGCAGCGAGAATGCCGGGCGCGATCGGTGCATCAACGCCGCCGGAAAGCATCACGTCCTGACGTCCGAGCGCGATGTGCTGTGCGGCGTAGGCCATCGCGTCAGTCGAGCTCGTGCAACCCGTCGAGACGATGTGCGAGAGACCACGCAGGCTAAACGCCATCGACAATTCACTCGACAAGCCTCCGTGCGTCGACGAAGGAATTGTGTACACGCTCGCCTTGTTGGTTGGACCAACGTACCAGTACTCGTACTGCTGTTCGGTGAAAGCGAGACCGCCGCCGCCTGTTCCGAGTTCGACTCCGAACGCGCGGCGCTCGTCGAGTGAAAGATCGTTGGGAAAGAGTTTCGCGTCTTCGAGAGCTTCACGCGCAGCAGCGAGTGCGAGCGGAACAGTGCGCGGAACGTGTTTGCGATCTTTGGGGTTGAGTTGCGACTGCCAATCGAACGAAGGAATCTCGGCCGCGATCTGGACCGCAAAACTCGACGGATCGAAAGTCTGGATACGACGCACACCGCTTTTGCCGGTAATCAGTCCATTCCAAAACGCTTCGCGCCCAACTCCAAGCGGCGTGACACAACCCATTCCGGTAATGACAACTCGCCGTGGATGCGTCAACGCTCTAAACATGCGAAGCAAGTATTAGCGGCAGATTAGTGAAAAACTGTGGCTTCTTCTTAAACTTTCTGACCGCACTCGTTGCAGAATTTTGCGCCGGGACTCAATTCAGTATGACAGTTGGAACACGTTGCTGGTCCTTGTTTTGCGCCGCACTCGACGCAGAACTTCGCACCGGGCGCGTTCTGATGACCACACTGCGGACAAGGAACACCGGCCGCTTGCGCGGCTTGCGCTGCGGGTTGCGTTGCTTCTTGTCGCGGCTGGTTCATGGCGTTGTTCATCGCGCCCGCCATCGCATTGCCCAATGCGAATCCGGCGCCGAGACCCACGCCTGTGCCCGCACCGCCCGATGGATTCTGCGCCGCGTCGCGCATCGCGTCGGCTGCCTGGAATTGAGCGTAACGACCCACGTCGCCGATCACGCCCATCGAAGTGCGCTTGTCCATCGCGGCTTCGACTTCCTGAGGCAGCGAAATGTTTTCGATGACAAACTTCGTCAACTCCAATCCAAACGTCTTGAACTCTTCGTTCAGTTTCACACGCGTGAATTTCGCAAGCTCGTCGTAGTTTGACGCGAGGTCGAGCGCGGCGATCTTCGATTCACCGAGCGCATCGCTGAAGCCGCCCACCAACGTCCGTTTCAGTTGTCCTTCAACGTCTTCGGTGACGAAGCGCGCATTCGTGCCGGCGATCTCCTTGATGAACGCCTGCGCATCTGAAACGCGAATCGAGTAGATGCCGAACGCGCGCAACCGGACCATGCCGAAGTCGGTATCGCGCATCATGATCGGGTTCGGAGTGCCCCACTTCAGATCGGTGAATTGCTTCGTGTTGACGAAGTAGACTTCGGCTTTGAAAGGCGAGTTGAAGCCGTATTTCCAGGCGCCGAGTTTTGAAAGTATCGGTGTATTGCCGCCGTCGATCGTGTAGCGGCCTGGGGGAAACTGATCGGCTATCTGGCCCTCGTGAACGAAGACCGCAGCCTGCGATTCGCGCACGATCAACTGGGCCCCGTTTTTAATCTCCTGGTCTTGGACCGGGAACCGGCACAGGAGCGTGTTGGAGGAGTCGTCGAGCCATTCGATTACTTCGATGAACTGTGAAGTCGGGCTTAGGCGATCAAATATTCCCATTTTCGAGCCTCATTCGGAGCAGGATTTAATGCGAAACCGATTATCTCCCGCAAAGGCGCAAAGACGCAAAGGATGCTTCGGGTTAACTTTGCGTCTTTGCAGCTCTGCGGGAGATGAAGATGAGAGCACTTATTCCTCCCGCCATATCAATAAAACTATCGAACACAGAAGCAGTGCGACTCGGGACAAAGCTCTGATGATATTCATCGAGCAGCGCGTAAACGATGATCAGGACCGCCGAAATCAGGAACCAGCGTGGTGACGTGCGAAAAGCACGCGCAGCAAGAACACCGAGAATCGCATACTCCGTGAAGTGCGCGAGCTTTCTGATGATGAAGTGAATCGTCGCGAGCGTTTCCGGACTCGTGTTCGGAAACAACCAGAGGACGAGTGGTCCAATGATGCGAGAAGTGTTAGCGGCGTTGAAACTGTCGGAAGAAGCGAAGGAGATAAAAGCAAGCCAGGCCGCGAGAGGAAGGTATTGCTTGAGTAGCCTGGCCACAAGATGCTAAAGCGCCGCTGCTCCGGAAACGACTTCGATGATCTCGTTTGTGATCGCAGCCTGGCGAATGCGATTCATGTTAAGCGTCAGCGTGTCGATCAACTCGCTCGCATTCTTCGACGCTGAGTCCATCGCTGTCATGCGCGCGCCATGCTCGGATGCAACTGACTCGAGCAACGCGCGAAAGATCTGAGTCTCAATTAAACGCGGCAAGAGCGTGCTGAACATCTGTTCGGGTGGTTGCTCGTAAATGTAGTCGACGAGGTTCGCCGGCTGCGGTGCTTTCGCTTCCGGTTCTTCCTCGGCGGCGGCAGCGCGCGCTACCGGCAGCAATTGCTCGAGCACGACGCGCTGCGAAAGTACTGACTTGAACTCGTTGTAGATGACGAAGACCTTATCGACCCCCGTGTCGTCGGTGTATTGCTTGATGATCGACCGCGCCACATCGAGTGCTTCCGAAAACTCAACGCGTCCCTTGCCGGTTAAACCGAGAAACTCGCTCGTGATCGTTGCGTGGCGGTTGCGAAAGAAGTCGCGTCCTTTGCGACCGATCGCCATGAACTCGATCGTCTTCTCGGGATTCTCGCGAATGAACAACTGTGCCGCTTTCGTCAGGTTCGTATTGAACGCGCCGCACAGTCCTTTGTCGGCAGTGATCAGGACCAGCAGGTAACGCTGATCGCCGCGCTGGTCGAGCAGTGGATGATGAAAATCTTCGTCTGTGCGCTGGGCGAGCTCACCCAAAACCTCGGACATCTTGTTGGCGAACGGCCGCGCAGTAACGACGCGATCCTGCGCGCGTTTGAGTTTCGCCGCCGAGACCATCTTCATGGCCTTGGTGATCTGCTGCGTGTTCTTTACCGACTTGATGCGCCGGCGGATGTCCAGAAGATTCGGCATCGTCGTTAAGCGGTTGGTGCGGCGGCGCTGGTGGCGGCCGGTTTGGCCGGAGCTGCGGCGAAATCAGTTTCGGTTGACGATTGATTGCCCCAATCGACCTTGAAGTCTTCGAGCACCTGCTTCAGTCCCGCCTTGATGTCCTCGGTTATTGCTTTCTGTTCGCGAATATCGGAGAGCAGACCCGGGCGCGAGTTCTCGACAAACTTCAGCAGACTGCTCTCGAAACGGCGAATGTCTTCGATGGCGACGTCGTCAGTGTAACCATTGGTCGCTGACCAGATGACCAGCACCTGCTTTTCAACGTCCATCGGCTGATATTGAGGTTGTTTCAGAATTTCGGTCAGCCGTTGTCCGCGTGCGAGCTGCGCCTGCGTGGCTTTGTCCAGGTCGGAACCAAACTGGGCAAACGCCTGCAACTCGCGGAACTGAGCGAGGTCGAGTCGAAGCGTTCCCGCAACCTGCTTCATCGCTTTGATCTGCGCGGAACCGCCTACACGCGAAACGCTGTTGCCGACGTTGATGGCGGGGCGGAAGCCGCTGTTGAAAAGATCGGCTTCGAGGAAGATCTGGCCGTCAGTGATCGAAATCACGTTCGTTGGAATGTATGCGGAAATGTCGCCCGCCTGCGTTTCAATAATCGGCAAGCTGGTCAGCGAGCCGCCGCCTTTAACGTCCGAGAGCTTCGCTGCTCGCTCGAGCAAGCGTGAGTGCAGGTAAAAGACGTCGCCCGGATATGCCTCACGACCCGGTGGACGACGAAGCAGCAACGAGATTTCGCGGTACGCTGCGGCCTGCTTCGACAAGTCATCGTAAATCGTCAGTGCGTGACGGCCGTTGTCGCGGAAGTACTCGCCCATCGCGGCTCCGGAGTAAGGCGCCAGGAACTGCATCGCCGCCGGATCCGAAGCCGTAGCCTTGATGACGATCGTGTAGTCCATCGCGCCGAATTCTTGCAGAGTCTTGACCACCTGGGCCACCGTGGAGGCTTTCTGACCAATTGCGACGTAAATGCAGATTACGTCTTTGCCCTTCTGGTTGATGATCGTGTCGACTGCGACTGCGGTCTTACCCGTTTGGCGATCGCCGATGATCAGCTCGCGCTGACCGCGTCCGATTGGCACCATCGCGTCGATCGCTTTGAGACCTGTTTGCAGCGGCTCTTTCACCGGTTGTCGATCGACTACACCCGGCGCGATGCGTTCAACCGGGTAGCGGTGGTCGGCCACAATTGGTCCACCGTCGTCGATCGGATTGCCGAGCACGTCGACCACGCGTCCGACGAGCGCTTCACCCACCGGCACTTCCATGATGCGGCCCGTGCGCTTTACGAGATCACCTTCGCGAATGGCCTGAAACTCACCAAACAACACCGCGCCAACCTTGTCTTCTTCAAGGTTCAATGCAAGACCGCGAACATCGTGTGGAAACTCGAGCAGCTCACCGGCCATGACTTTTTCCAGGCCGTGCAACTCGGCAATGCCGTCGCCGATCTTGATGACCGTTCCCACTTCAGTGACCGTCACTCCGGTTTCGAAGTTTTCGATCTGCTTGCGGATAATCTCGTTGATTTCGCTGGCTTTGATTTCGTTCATAATTCCTCTACCGGCCTGCCATTTCGTTCGCCAATCGATCGAGTTGGCTCTGCACCGAGCCGTCGAAGATGGTCGAACCGATGCGTGCTACTAAACCGCCGATGATTGATTCGTCAGTTGTAAAACTCAAGCGCACCTTGCGACCCGTCGCGGCGGTTAAAGTTTCGTGCAGGCTGCGTCGTAAGTCCTCCGGAATCGGCCTCGCGGTTGTGACGTGCGCCGCCACTATGCCGCTGCGTTCATCGAGCACCTGTCCAAAACGCTCGACAATATCTCGCAACTGCGAGAGGCGTTGATTCTTCAACAAAACGCGCAGGAAGCTCGCGGTCGTTTCTCTCACACGACTACGCGAAATCAGATCTTCCAAAACTTTTCGTTTGTGATCGTAAACGATGACAGGATTCGCGAAGACCTCTTTCAACTGCGGATAGCCCTCGATCATGTCCGCCCACTGGTCCAATTCGTTTTGGACTTCCCGTTCTTCGCGTCGTTCAATGGCCACATCGGCGAGCGCCGTAGCGTAGCGGCGTGCAACAGTCTGCAAGCTCAAACCGTGGTCCTCCTCAGATCCCCAATGTTCTCCTTTATTAGAAGCGTGTCGTCTTCAGGCCTCATTTGGCCGCGAACCGTCTCGCGCGCCAGTTCGACACTTCGCTGCGCGAGAAATTGCCGCAACTCTTTGCGTGCCAACTTCTCGGCAAGTTCCAGCTCGCGGTGCGCCTGCTGTTTCAGTTTTTCGATTTCACTTGCGGTCGCTGCTGCCAAACGTTCTTTCTCAGTTTTGGCCTCGTTCTGTGCTTGCTTGTGGATCGCGGATGCATGTTCGTCGACGCGGCTAAGTAGATCTTCAGCTTCCGCCACGCGAGCCAGGGCTTGTTCGCGTTCCGTTTGAGCAGTAACCAACTCTTGTCGGATTGCGTCACGGCGCGACGCCAATGCTGCACTGATCGGACGTCGCAACAGATAAATGGCGGCGGCTGTGAAGATGGCAAGGTTCAAGAACTTCCAGATCTCGAGACCCGGATAGTTGAACCACTCCATCCATTCTCCTGAGATGAGTAACAGCATATTTATTAAGTACGGCGGCGCAGCACTTGAGCGCTGATCAAACTACTGATAGAGACTGCTTGAGTTTCGAGTTCCTGCTTTACGGATTGCTCTTGTCGTCCGATGTTGTCGATTTGTGCCGCGACCTCGCGCGAGGTTTGCTCTCGATACAGCCGTACCTTTTCGTCCTTCTCTTTGAGTCCTTCGGCGCGCTCTTTTTCTAAAAGCTTATAGCCGTCAACTCTGGCGGCGCGTAGCGTGTCGTTATACTTCTTAAGTTTCTCGTCAGTCTCAGCGGCAAGGGCTTGCGCTTCCTTGAGGCGACCAGCTATTTGCTTTTCACGTTCGACGAGGATTCGGTTAATTGGCTTCAGCAACGTGCGGTTCAGAATAAAGACCATGATGGCCACCATTAACAGGTGGACCAGCAAGGTGCCGTCAGGGACTAACTGAATCGAGGCCTCTAAGAGAACCATCCACTTCCTCTAATCTGTGTGCAAATTGTAGTTGCCGAAAAGCGCGCGAGTCTAACATGCCGCCCAAGGCCGGTCAACCGAACGCCGCCACGAACACATGAAAACGCCCAGATGCAACTTCGCTTTTACAATGTACTCGCGCTTGGTCGTGGGGCGGACTGCGTGGTTGTAGGTATTACAAGTGGGTCGTTGGCATGATCAGGTTGTAGAGACGATCCAGATCGCTCGTGTCGAAAAAACTGATTTCGATCTTTCCTTTTCCCTCTGCGGTTTGCGTGATCTTCACCTGCGTTCCCAAGGCTCGCCGCAATTTAGTCTCAGCCGCCCTGACATTCGGATCAAACTCCTTAACCGCAGCGGATTTCTTCGCCACATTTTCTTCGGCACTTTTGTGTACGAGCAACTCAGTCGCGCGTACCGACAGACCGTCGTCAATGATCTTCCGCGCCATACGTCGCTGGAGGTCTACGTGAGTAAGAGCCAGGAGTGTTCGTGCGTGACCGGTCGATAATTGCCCCTCGGTTACAAGCTGCTGCAAATCATCCGGCAGTCGAAGTAAGCGCAGGTAGTTTGTGATGTACGACCGGTCGCGCCCCACCCGAGCGGCGAGGGCTTCCTGCGTGAGCCCCACGGTGTCGATCAGTTTTTTGTAAGCCAGCGCCTCTTCGATCGGATTGAGGTCCTCGCGCTGAATGTTTTCGATCAACGCAATCTCAAGGAGGCTGTCATCCGGAACGTCTTTTACAACCACTGGCACTCGCGTCAGACCTGCCAGCTTGGCTGCGCGCCAACGCCGCTCGCCCGCGATCAGCTCGTAGCCATCGCTGCGCCGCCGCACCAGCAGGGGCTGTACGATCCCGTGGCTCCGGATCGACTCCGCCAGACTCTGCAAGCTCGCTTCGTCAAAATGCGTGCGAGGCTGCATAGAACCGGGCACAATCGATTCGAGTTCAACTTCGGTTGGTTCAGAGCCGAGATCAATCGTGCGGTCAGAGGAAAGAAGAGCTCCCAGCCCCCGACCCAGCGCTTTTCGATTCATTGACAATCTCCCTGGCTAATTGTGAGTAAGCTTCAGCCCCCTTGGAGTGTGCGTCGTAACTGATGATTGGCTTTCCGTAACTCGGCGCCTCTGCGAGCCTGACATTTCTCGGGATCACTGTTTGGAAGACTTGCAGTCCGTAGAAGTCGCGCAGGTCCGCAGCGACGGCAGCCGAAAGGTTCGATCGTACGTCGTACATCGTGAGCAACAGACCTTCGATCATTAGACCCGGATTGTGAAGCCGCCGGATGCGTGCGAGAGTGTCGAAGAGCTCGGTCACGCCTTCGAGTGCGTAGTACTCACACTGAATCGGAACCAGCAGCGACTTGGCGGCGGTGAGTGCGTTGAGCGTCAACAGTCCAAGCGACGGCGGACAATCGATAATGATGTAATCGTAGTTCGCCTCCACACTCGCGAGGGCGTTCTTCAGCCTGAACTCACGACGCTCGACATCAACGAGCTCGATCTCGGCGCCTGCTAAATCTTTGTTTGACGGAACGACCTGAAGGGTCTGAATCGTGGTCGGCATCGCGATCGCGGAGATCGGCTCATCCAGGACGATGCTGTGGTAAAGCCCGCGCCGGAAGCTGCCGCGCTGTATCCCGACACCGGAGGTCGCATTGCCCTGCGGGTCTGCGTCGACGAGCAGAACGCGATTCCCCCAATTAGCGATGATCGCAGCCAGATTGACGGCGGTGGTCGTCTTTCCGACCCCACCCTTTTGGTTGGCGACGGCTACCGATTTAGCCATAAGCGCTAAACCTAACACAGTCGGGGCAAACGAGCCACAACAAGGATGTTTCACGTGTCCCGTTGCCCAAGATGGGACACGTGAAAACCCCAGGGTAGAACAGGTGGGGAATCTGACTTGTTCTATTTCTTCGCTTGAGATTCCTTTACAGATTTTTTTGCTGGGTGGCGAGATAGGCGAGGAGTGTTGAGAGCGCCCCGGGTGTCAGACCCGGGAGGCGACGGGCTTCACCAAAGGTTAGCGGTTGGGCGCGGTCGAGGCGTTCGACGATCTCGTTTGAGAGACCTGCGATGCCGCGGAAAGCTGTTTGGCGTGGAATTTTGAGAGTGTCATGCTGGTAGAGCTTTGCGACGGCCGCTCGCTGGGTGTCGAGATAACCCGCATAGAGCGAGTCGGCGAGAACCGAGTTCAGATCGGCTTCGGCGACTGGCTTCACTTCGTTCGGCAAGAGTGAGGCGATCAGATCCGCAGTCACCTTGGGGCGCTTCGCCAACTGTGAGAGCGAAATCGAATCTCCCAAGTCGCTTCCAATCAACGCTGAGACTGCGGCGTGCTGCGCGCTCGAACGTCGCAAGCGAACGTTCTCAAGCGCGGCTCTCAATCTTCTGAGCCGGTCTTGTCGGGCATTGAACCGCTCCCAGTCGGAGTCTCCGACCAGCCCCAGTCCCCTGCCATAACGCTCAAGTCGTTCGTCCGCATTGTCATAACGTAGCGCGAGCCGGTACTCAGCGCGTGAGGTAAAAATCCGATACGGCTCGTCCACTCCCTGCTTGATTAGATCCTCCACGAGGACTCCTATATATGACTCCTCACGCCGCAGGCGCAGCGATTGTCGGTGCTGCGTGTACAGTGCCGCGTTGATTCCGGCAAGAAGTCCCTGGCAAGCAGCTTCCTCGTACCCGGTGGTGCCATTGATTTGACCGGCATGAAAAAGGCCCGGAACGCGAGCCGTCTGCAGATCCGGCCCTAGTTCTCGCGGGTCAACGAAGTCGTATTCGATCGCATAGCCGGGACGAATGATGCGCGTCTCCTCGAGCCCGGGTATCATGCGCACCAGGTCCTGCTGCATCTCCGCCGGCAGCGAGGTTGAAAAGCCGTTCAGATAGACTTCGTTCGTGTCGTGACCCTCCGGTTCGAGGAAGAGCTGGTGGCGAGACTTGTCTGAAAACTTAACGACCTTGTCTTCAATCGACGGGCAGTACCGCGGACCGACACCTTTGATCTTTCCGGAGTAAAGTGGTGACTCAGCGATGTTCGCACGAATCGCATCATGCACTTGTTCGGTCGTGTAGCCGATGTAACAGTTGATCTGTTTCTGCTCGAGACTGTCGGTCG
>Ga0134128_10003898_pt1 | contig 18288 bp, 17 predicted proteins | sample KB31754_FD_96462 | JGI IMG/M metagenome (GOLD analysis project Ga0134128, IMG submission 96462) | Terrestrial soil microbial communities with excess Nitrogen fertilizer from Kellogg Biological Station, Michigan, USA - KB3-175-4 | ecosystem: Environmental > Terrestrial > Soil > Unclassified ... | reverse complement strand
GGTCGATTCCGCCGGCGAGACCATCGAGTTCATGCTGTCTCCCAAGCGGGACCTGATCGCGGCGAAGATGTTCCTACGGCTCGCATTATGCGGGGGCGCCCCCCGCCCTCGCGTGATCAACGTGGACGGACATCCGGCATACCCGGCTGCAGTCGCCGAACTGAAGCAGACCGGTGAACTCGGTCGTCGCTGTCGCTGCCGAACCGCACCTTATCTGAATAACATGATTGAGCAGGACCACCGCTTCATCAAGAAGCGAATTACGGCGAGCCTGGGATTCCGGTCGGTGGAGGGTGCTTGTAGAACGATAGAAGGTTAGGAGGCGATGCACGCAATCCGCAAAGGTCAGGTCCGCTGGGTTCCCAAGGGCGATGCCGTCGCGCAACGCCAGTTCATTCACACGATTGTCGGCATCGCCGCGTAGCTTTCCCGAATATGGCACGCCGTCACACGTGCAGGCTTACCTGTTTGCAACACAACCTCTTTTCTGAAGATGGAAAGTTTTCGTCGTCTGCATTCGCCGTGGGATGGAGAAAATGCCCGGGGGTGGGGCACTAGCGACGATGGCAAATCGAGCGAGCAAGCGGGCAGCGCGAGGACGTTCTTGGCGATTGGGCGGATATGGCCAAAAGAGGAGCGCGGACTGGCAGTCGTCTGCAACGCCGGTGGCAGTCGAGCGACCAAGCAGTGCTCCAACCTCGCCGCGGAGCTCAGCCCAAAGATCCGGTAGCAGCTCGGGGAGGCGCTACACCCGCAAAGTCAGCGCCTTTGTGGATACTTGCCGCTTAGATCTCTCCTTCTGCCGAGGGGTAAGGGACTGTCACCCCACGGATGACGGAAAAGCAACCCGCACGCCTGCGGCGTGGATGATATCGCTTCTCTCCCTCCCATTCCAATCACACGCGCCTTCGGCGCGGATGATGCCCTGATCTCGACGCCGTACCAAGCTCTGTTCTCAGAGTGGGTCATTTCAACCAAGCGCTACCGGGGCACTTCTGCGTAGCGCCGAAGAATGAACCCAATAATAACAAAGCCGGCTACCCACGCAATAGGTGGTTCGGGCGTCGGATTGGCCACTTGCAGCGTTCCGGAAAAGTCGCCGGTCGAAGCAAGTGCCGCGTCGAACAGGAACCCACCGACTTGGACGCCCGTCCCGTCGCTGGCGAGGGGTAGGAATTCGAGGCCATAGACGCCACTCGTAAAGATAAACTCAGCGCCTGGGACGAGTAGCTGGAACGGGGACCAAGTGTTTCCGATTTCGTAGCGGAGGTCATAAAACGCGACTCCGGGCAGCCTCGGCAGAGTTAAAGACGCAAAATAAGGAGATCCAGGTTGCCCGACAAGGGTAAAGTCGCTGCCCGGGCTCGGATCCAGGAGATATCCATCTAAATCAGCGATGTCAAACTCCGGTACAGCAACATCGGCCTTGAGAAATGTTAGCCTCGTCGGAGGAATCTGTGGGTCATTGATTCGTCACATGGCGGCCGAAAGCTCTGTCGGTCTGATGGCGGCGACGGCTTGTGCAATCGACGCGCCTCCCACTCGAAGTTTTTGTATTGTAGGCTGACGACATCATGTAGTAGGATTGACTAGATGTTGTAGTTGTACTGCAATATATGGCCTACCTAAAGTTATCTAAGCTCGAATTTCAGATTATGGAGACCCTTTGGAACCGCGGCGAATGCTCCGTTCGGGAGATTCAGGAGGCGTTTCCGGAATCGAAGAGGCCGGCCTATACCACCGTACAGACTACGGTGTACCGGCTGCTGGAAGGAAAAGGAGCCGTCCGGATTGTAAAACGAATCGGCAACGCCAATATCTTCGCCGCGGCGATCTCGCGCGACGATGCGGGACGGAAACTCATCGACGACCTGCTGGCGTTGTTCGGTGGACGTACGAAGCCTGTGATGGCCCAACTGGTTGAATCCGGAAAGCTCACACTCGAAGACGTGAGGGAAGCGGAGCAGGCGATCCTGAAACTCGCGCGGGCTAAGTCATCGGGAAAGAAGAGGCAGGCATGATCGCGGCGGTAGTAAATCACATCTGGCAATCGACGCTGTTTGCGTGCATGACGGGGCTGCGGGTGCTGATCCTGCGCAAAAACCACGCTGCGGTTCGGCATGGGTTGTGGCTGGCCGCATCGGTGAAGTTCCTGGTACCCTTTTCGCTGCTGGTCGGTCTGGGCAGTCAGCTGGAGTGGCGGAAAACCCCGGAGCCACGGCCGGCCGCGGTGCTGCAAATCAGCGATCCAATCGCCATCGCGGTATGGCCGGCCGACGCGTTGCGGCAGGCGCCGAGCCGCATCCCGGCAATCCTGTTTGGTGTCTGGCTGTGTGGATTCGCTGCCAACTGCCTGGCGTGCTGGCGTCGATGGCGTCAGGTGCGCGCCGCCTGGCGCGAAGCGTCCCCCATGCATTTAAACCTGCCGATCCCGGTGCTCGCCAGCTCTTCGCGCCTCGAGCCGGGCGTGTTCGGGGTCTTTCGACCCGTCCTTTTACTGCCGGACGGCCTAAGGGAACATCTTACTCAAGAGCAGTTGGAAGCGATCGTAGCCCACGAATTGTGCCACGTGAAGAGACGCGACAATTTGTCATCGGCGATTCACATGCTGGTTGAGGCCCTATTCTGGTTCGATCCCGTGGTGTGGTGGATCCGCGCTCGGCTAATCGAAGAACGCGAACGGGCATGCGATGAAGCAGTGTTGGGTATGGGCAGCGATCCCCAGAGTTACGCCCAGGGGATCGTCACAGTCTGCAAGTTCTACCTGAAGTCGCCGCTGGTTTGCGTGCCTGGCGTGACCGGCTCCGATCTCCAACGGAGGGTGGAAACGATCATGCTGAATCGCGCCGCGGAGGACATGAACCGCGCGAGGAAGCTGTTGTTGGCGGCCGCGGGCGCCGTGGCAGTGACGGCGCCCCTGATCATTGGCGTAAACAATGCGCCTTCGGTCCGGGCGCAGGAGCCAGCTAAGCCTTTACCGCAACTCGTCGCGACGTCTTCGCTGCCCGAGTTTGAAGTGGCGTCAATCAAGGGGAGCGCTCCGGACGGTAACCTGAAGGTTGACTTTGCGCCCGGCGGGAAGCTGTACATTACCAATGCAACGCTGCGTTTTCTGATCAAGATAGCGTACGACATCGGCGACGATCAGCTGGCCGGCGGTCCCGGGTGGATTGGCTCTAAACGATTCGACCTAGCGGCGACTCCGGACCGGCCACTCGCAGGTGATCCGAAGAATATGGCACCCGACCAGATCCTCGTATTTCACAAGCCGACGAGACTGCGCCTGCAACGCCTGCTAGCCGAACGCTTTCAACTGGAGCTTCGCAGGGACTCGACCCCAATGCCGATCTTTGCGCTGGTGATCGCCAAGGGGGGACCCAAGAAGCTAACCCCCACTAAGAGCACCGGCGATCCGCGCCTGAATGCGAAATTTCGCAGTGGCATACTCAACGCGGTCGGGGTGGATATGAATACTCTGGCGCATTTTCTTTCCGAAGGACAGACTGGAAGGCCGGTCGTAGATATGACCGGCTTGGAGGGCAAGTTCGACTTTAATTTGGAGTGGACGCCTGACCCGAGCCTGAATCCTCTGCCACCGGACAGCACTGCGAACCAGCAACCGTCCGATGGTGGCGGTGTTTCGATCTTCACAGCGGTGCAGCAACAGCTCGGGCTGAAGTTGGAAGGACGTACAGACGCCGCGGATCGGCTTGTGGTCGTGCGAGCGGAATTACCATCGTCGAATTGAAGCCAGAAGAGCCGGGTAGCGGACCGTCGATATCCCATTGGCTCGTTAAATAGGGTTCTGTTGCAAACTCACATTGAGCCGATCTGGTAGGGTATATCGTGATCCAGAAACGGCCAGCATTGTTCCGGGGACGGTATTTCGAAGACGTGATCATCCTTCTGTGCGTTCGGTGGTATCTGCGTATCTGCGGTATTCCCTCACGTATCGAGATCTGGAGGAGATAATGGCCGAGCGGAACCTCAGCGTGGATCACGTCACCATCTGGCGATGGGTCCAGCGCTATGCGCCGGTTTTGCATGAGCGGACTCGCCGCGAAATGCGCCGCCCCAACGGGTCCTGGCGGGTTGACGAAACTTACGTCAAAGTCGCAGGGAACTGGGCATATCTTTATGGGGCCGTCGATTCCGCCGGCGAGACAATCGAGTTCATGCTGTCTCCCAAGCGGGACCTGATCGCGGCGAAGATGTTCCTACGGCTCGCATTATGCGGGAGCGGCCCCCGCCCTCGCGTGATCAACGTCGACGGACATCCGGCGCATCCGGCTGCAGTCACCGAACTGAAGCAGACCGGTGAACTCGGTCGCCGCTGTCGCTGCCGAACTGCACCTTATCTGAACAACGTGATTGAGCAGGACCACCGCTTCATCAAGAAGCGGATTACGGCGAGCCTGGGATTCCGGTCGGTGGAGGGTGCTTGTAGAACGATCGAAGGCTACGAGGCGATGCACGCAATCCGCAAAGGTCAGGTTCGCTGGGTCGCCAAGGGCGATGCCGTTGCGCAACGCCAGTTCATCCATACGATTTTCGGAATCGCCGCGTAGTTCCCCCCCGACTATGCGACACCGGCGCACCTCGGCCCGAGCTATTTGCAACAGAACCGTAAAATCGACACCACCGTAGTAAGTGGTGCCATACAGGTTACCCTGGGCGTCCAGTACCACAGGAGTAAGCGGCCTGTAGCCGTTATTGGAGGGCGTCGAAGTACCGCTGAAGCTGAACAGAGTCGTCAACCCCGCTCCAGGCGAATACTTCCAGACGGTGCCGAGTCCGTCGTTGACAAGGCTGCTGCTCAGAGGATTGAAAGACGGTCCGCCTTGCGCGGTCGTGCCATACATATTCCCCTGCGGGTCGACAATGACTCCGGCGGCCGGATATTGGCCATTAATTCCATTGAAAGTTACTAGGGTTACTGGTCCGCAAAAGTTCTGAGCACTAGCGGGTAAGACTTCAAGGGCACAGATTATACTTACAATGCATATACAGTCACCCTTCAGATGACGAGGTAGATTGGATAGCAGGCACACGGCTAATTCTCCCTTTTCGCGAACCTCGCGTCCGTTGAATGTGTTTGACCTTCGCCGCGGAGAAGCCCGGTCCTAATTCTAAACCGCATGGGAATAGAATGATGTATTCGGCTTGTAAAGGATTCGTGAAGGTGCTGGGTGTTGTGTGGGAGAGACCAATTCCTCGTCGTCACTTCTTCGAGGCAAGGGGATTATCGTAGGCCTCATGTATCGCGCGCAGCAGTGCGGCCGTCGCCGGCCGGCAATCTCTCGATCCGCGAGCGTCGGAATATTGTGGCTCAGTCACGTCTCGCGATGACCTTCGATCGTGCGCAGAGAATGTGTGTTCTGAAATCCGGGGTCGATCTTTGGCCACTTCAGGAGCCCTGCCTGAAACGCACGGCAGGGATTTCAACCGCGTCAACCTTGAAAATTCTTTGCCGAGGTTGACAGAGTTAACACTCGCCGCGTGAATATGCACGTGTAACCGGTCGAAAGGTATTGTACCGTGTGCGATAGACGTTTCTCGAACGGCGGACAGTCGTAACGGCGGCGCGGGTAGGCGCATGCGCGCGCGAGTTCCCGGCCCCGCCGGCAACGACTCTCCTACTACGCTGATTAGAGAGTTGAGTGCGCCCTCCTAAACAACTCGATATCTATCTCACTCGAGGGCATGTCAAGTTACAACCGTCAACAAATAGATCGGCGAGGCTTTGTGTTTCGTTCCGAACCGCAGGCGGTTATCCTGATGTGCTATAAATTTGCGAGAGTCATTAATAACTAACGGAAAAAGGGAGATCAAAACATGCAGAACAACAAGTTATCGGCTAATCTGCCAAACGGGGATGACCTTGGATCTAAATGGCGCAAGGTTACCAGGCGACGCTCGTTTTTGCAGGGCATGGGTGTTGCCGGTTCGATCATGAGCGCTGGTAAGCTACTGGCGGCCGACCGTACACTGCACAAGGGAGATGTTGCGATTCTCCGATTCCTGGCGGCTGCTGAATTGGTCGAGAGTGATTTTTGGCAGCAGTATAACGAACTCGGCGGGGTGAACGGCGGGAACCCGGCTTATAAGGCCGCACTCGAGAACCTTGACGGCGACATGCCTCAGTACGTCGCTGACAACACAGATGACGAAATGAGCCATGCTGCATTTCTCAATGCCTACCTGGTGGCGAAAGGCGAACAACCAGTCAATCTGGACGCGTTTCGAACTCTACCCAGCAGCAAGGCGACGGGAGCGAACCAGAGTATAAAACGGCTGACAAATCTCTCGAAGCTCACCGTGGACACGAGCTGGTATACCCGCTATCGCGGCACCGGAAATCCGGATTTCGGTGCCACATTCCCCCAGGCTGTAAACATCGTGGGCGAGCCGACCATCCCGCAGAGCGACAGCGACACACCCCCGAACCAGATGCAACCGGTTCCGCCGGTAGGCTCCCAAGAGACCCGGATGCAGGCAATCGCCAATTCGGCGGCATTCCACTTTGCAACTTTCGATGCGGCCGGCTCCAGTGTCTATACGAATCTGAGCCTGAAAGTAAGGGATCCGGAGGTGCTGCGCATCGTCGTGAGCATTCTAGGAGTGGAGGTGAACCATTTCGCGGTCTGGCACGACAAGGCCGGCAATGCGGTATCGCAGCCGCTCGCCGGCGTTAAGGACCCCGAAACGGGTGTCACTTTTCAAGATCTGAATTCAGCCCCTTTCGGCGGGGAGGCGTTCCAAACCAATTTGATTTTTCCGGAGCCTTGCCAGTTCATTGCCCAGAATCTGCCGGCATGCGCCGTCATTCGACCTTCACTTACTCAAAATGCAGGGGCGGTAGCGACCGCCACGGCAATCGCTGCCAGCCATATCTTTGACGGCCAGCCACAGGCGTTCTTTAACGCGGTGCTGGGGCTAGCGATGGCAGCAGATGCAGCTCAGCGCGACGACTAGTGAATCGGCACGAAGTTTAGGCGGTCGTGGTATGGCGTAAAACGGAGGAGCGAAATAATCGCGGTCTTGCCGTGGACTCCGGCAGTGCCTGCGATCTTCCGTGGGCTACCGTCGTGTTCTCGAATCTTGCCGTGACCGGATGAATCTGGCAAAGAAGTGTCGTGCTCCGGTCTGGTGGCCAGAGATGGCGCTATTTGTTTGAGCACTCAACATCTACGTTATCGGGCAGGCGACTCTCGCTGATTACCGTCGCCAAGCGCGATCCTCATCACTTTTTCCGGGTCCAGCATTTGGGAGGAAGTATACGGCAACAAGGGGAAGCCTTCAATCCGCAATTAAAGCGGATTTTATAACCTGATCTTCGGATCGATTCGAGCCGACAGTGGTGGTGGAACCGTTGCGTCATGGCTTTCGTGCTTTATCCTCTAGCCTAGCGGCTGTGAGGAAATGTTCCGTCCACTTTGCTGTAAGTAGGCGCTGGACAATACTACGGGCGACGGCGAGGTCTTGCAGCTCGTAATCCCGTTCCCGGAATATCGCATGCATCCTCAAGAGATCAACGTCTTCGGCTGCAACACGCCTATTGTCCAGTCTGTCGGTAAGTACCCGCAGAGCGGCCGCCAAAAGCTCGCGGTCCATATGTTGATTTGAGCATCAGTCGGATTGAACAATTGGAGGATTATGTAGGGAACTTCGAAGCCCATATGTGGGGATTGGGAATGCAGTTCGATCCTTTTGTTCGAGCACAAGGGTTGCTGCACTCGCTGGAATTGTTTCATGGCGATGCTAGGCTTTCAACCATCAAGCTCTGGAGCAGTTGAACCACAATTTCTCCGAGATTCATGTCCCCGGGAATTGTCCCGGCGGAACTCGGGGCCTTTTGGTTCGGAGAGGTGCTGCGATTGAGCACCTACGTCGACGGGGAGGAATACCAAACCTCGGTCCGCCGGATTTGGCAAAGTTCCTCGTACAAGCCGAAATTGATGCGCACACGGTGAGCGTTGCTGGTCCGATCGATGTCTTGCAGGTTCTTCCGAAAGGGCTTGTCTGGATCCAGAGGCAGTATGGCTGTCCAGCACGAGTGTCATTGCTCTGAGTTCCCCACGGGTTGGCGCAGGAGCGGCATAGAGTTTCGGTGTGCCAACTAGAAAAACTCGCACTCCTCCCCGAACCGCCCAGTCACGTTCCACCGGTTGAATGCTAAAACGACTCACCGGGCCGACCGCGCGGCGAAGCGAGACACATGCGTTTCTGCGAGTGCCGTTTGTCCCCACCCGACTTGATACGTCAGCTACTGACCCTCAGAACACCGGTAGCGTCGCCACCTGGCTATTCGCATACTGCGTCGTAATCTGGATCGGCAAATTGCCGGATCGAAGGTCGAACGGCAGTTTCAAATTCAACTGATAGAGTCCCACGAACCCCGGCCCCAATCCCGAAAACAGAACCTGGCAATCTTCGCCATCGACAATCGCCCGGAATGGATCGACGGTGAACGCCAGCGGGTTTGAGGGAGCACCATAGCCATCAGGCAGATCCACGGTCAAAGGTCCGAGCCCGGTGACATAAAGAATGATAATCTCTCCCGCCGCCGCCGGGTTGTTCGGCCCGACGAGAGTGCCGTCCGAGTTATGCACCGCGACAGCGAATGAGGCGCTCCCATAAGCGAAGATGCCTGGGTCTTCGATAAACGAATCAACCACAGTGCTTCCCACGAGATCGCCGAAATCGAAAATCTCGACCAGGGCCGCTCCCGGACCCGTGTCGGTATGATATGGAACCTGGAAACTGATTTGGTCCTGCCCGTTCGCAAAAGCAATGCTGTAAATCGGAGCCGGGACACCGTTTACGTCCACCTCTACGCCCGCCAGCTTTGTGGGAAGCGGATTGGAGTTCGCCAGAACCTGTCCGCTGACGGTGGTGAGGTCCTGACCAAAGACAGTGGCCAATGCTCCCGGACAGATGCCGAGCAGAAAGCTGGCTGCATTGACGACGACCGGCTCGCCGCTCTGCCGCGGTGCAACCGGACCGGCACCGCGCGGCCGGTAATACCGCTGCTTCTGCTTGGCGGCATCGGGGACCGTCGCGGCTGTGAGGAAAGGAACGGACAGAAATGAACAGATACAGAACTGGACAGCTCTGCGGTTGAACACATGAGGCATTTCGCACTCCCCGAATCGACGTCCGCTGAAGGTGCAATTGGGTAACCAATAGCCATACGCCATGGCCTAAGACTTAACTGGCCGTGATTCACGAGTTCGAGCAGAGGCTCGTCGGGGCGCCCCTTTCTCACGCTTGTGGCCATCCAATTATCACCTCGTCACTGGTGATCATTGACCAAACAGTCAACGATCAAAGATGTTGCTGTTTTGATGGGCTGAGAGTTCATTGCGCAGGAGGCGCAGCTGGCGCAAATGCAGCCAGGCCGCAGACGCTCCATCAAACAGTGTCTCGTTTCCGAAGGTTGTACCACCATAACGGCGGGCTGGAGCTGAAGTTTTTACTATGAGAGGCATGACTACGCATGTGCCCGTGGAAATGATCGAGCGGCAGCAGTGGCTTGAGCCAATTGAAACTGGCTTGCAGAAGGCGGTCGGGAGGGCTTATGGATCGGGCGGCCCTGTGGGAAGGCAAATCAAGAACTTTCTGCATGGGGTGTGGCTCGGGCACCCGTTACACCCGGTCCTGACCGACGTCCCGATCGGCTCCTGGACTGCCGCACTCGTGCTCGATATGGCAGAATTCGATCCCGGCGCAGATGTCGCCGTGAAGCTTGGCCTGATCGGTGCGGCGGCTGCTGCTTTGGCCGGGTTAACGGATTGGAAGGAGACGGACGGTCCGGCACGGCGCGTCGGGGTGGTGCACGGGCTCCTCAACATCACCGCCGCGTCCCTCTACAACCTTTCCATGGTCGCGCGAGGCCGACGGGAGCGGCAGACTGGGAGCACGCTGGCGTATTGCGGATTCGCCATCAGCCTAGTTTCGGCGTGGCTCGGAGGCAACCTGGTGTATGGGAAACAAATCGGTGTCAATCACACGGCAGGCGAGCCAATTCCGGAGGGATGGATCGAGGTCGCGCGCGAAGATGAACTGCGCGACGGGGAGCCGCGCCGCGTGATGGCCGGTGGCATCAAGGTACTGGTTGTGAAAGAAGCTGGTAAGATCCATGCCATAGCTGAAGTCTGCTCTCATCTCGGCGGTCCGCTCGCTGACGGCAAGGTCGAACATGGTACCGTGCAGTGTCCCTGGCACGAATCGCGTTTCTGCCTGGCTGACGGATCCGTGATCGACGGCCCCGCAACACACCCGCAGCCGCGCTTCGAAACACGCGTGGTCGATGGACACGTCGAGTGCGGTCTTGATCGCGGGAGTAGCCGCGCTGGTACTCCACTGTCCACCGCCTCGTTGCTTCCGTTTGCGGCGATTCATGTTCGCGATCTCAACCAGGGAAGCATGAGTAATCCGATGCCGGCGAGCCAGAAAACGGATGCCTCCGGAACCGTCGCAGTCGGTGATTGAGCGGCCAGAAAGAACGAGTCCACAGCGCCCGTACTCCCGGACAGAGTAGCATCGACGCCCACCCTGTTATTCACACCTGACATGAAATCATTAGCTAACGATGCTTTAAATGCATCCAACTTAAACGCAATGTCGGCGTTTGCGCCTGCCGACCCAACAGGCATAAGCGCCAACGGGGTGCCGGGGAGCGTAGCGGTGAACGAAGTGCCACCGGCGACGTCGAAGAAGACCAACGCGAGATCCATGAGGTTGAGGGGTGTACCGTCTGGCTCTCCGGAATGAAACACAACCAGCAGGTCGGAGGCATCGTGGACGGCTAAAGACTGCAACTGGCCTATGGTTGCCGTCGCGACGCCGGATGGTGACTCGTTCCCTCCGGCACCCGTGAAGGCTCCGGGGCATGCGGCCAAGCCGGTTACGTCGCCTCCCGCCAGGAATCCGACGCAGCCGGAAACGGTTCCCATATTCTGTATGCTTAAGACGGTTTGGGTCACAGTTGATCCCACATTGACGGGACCGACCATCACCAGCGAAGCAAAACCTGGGACAACTCCTAACGTCATTGCCGTTGCCCACGCGATGCATCGGAGCATTCCCATTTCGTAACCTCCCTCAGGGTTGAATTAGAGCGACAGCAGATATTGGACGAGATCATTCTTTTCCTGATCAGTCAGTCCCAAAGAAAAACAGCCGTTATAGTGGTTCACGACATCCAAGAGAGTCTTGAACCGGCCATCATGGAAGAATCGGCCTTTATTCTGGGGCATCACGTTGATACCCAGCTCACGTGTGAAGATGCCCGCCAGCGGGGATGTCCGGTACTGATGATCGGGTGCGCGGTCGGCCTGAAAGGAATCGATGCACACGGCGGCGGGCGGATGGAGATTCCAGCCTGGTTCGGTCCACAGCGGCTCTACGTGGCAGTTGTTGCATCCGGCCTTTCCGCTAAAAAGCTCGTCTCCGCGTTTCGCAGCCGCCGGATTGAAATCGATACCCGGGCTCGGCTTCGGCGCCTTAATCGCGAGTTGGTAGAAGTGGAGCGCCGGAAGCTTCTTCGTGATCAGGTCGCTATCGGGGTCGATGTGGGGTAAGTCTGCGAACCCATTCCGAACCGCAACTGGAAATTGAGTGGGATTGTTCAGGCGGGGATCAAAGAACCGGCCTTTGCCGTGCATCTCGAGATTGGCGACAAACGCGTTCCAATGCGTGACTGATCCCCAACCCGTCCAGGTATGTAAGTTGACGCCCGCGAGCCCAAACGCCGGTGGGAGCAACGTCGCCGCACTAACATTCGTGGCCGTGGTCACACCATTGCTCACCTGCCGTGGGTTGAATGCCTTGCCGTCGAGAATCAATTCAGCGTCGAATTTACCCGGGCCCCAACTGTTTAGAACGTTCTTGACAGTAGCGATATCCGTGCCGAGGACATTGGCGATAGGCTGCAGATTCGGGGCGATCGCCACGATCGCGCCGACATTCAGATCGCGGTTGGGCCAACCATCTAACCGATGGCCAATTCCCTGGGCAAAACTGTTATCTACGAGAGAATGGCACAACGCGCACTGAATACCGATGGACCGCAGCGTCCCGGAATTATTAAAAAACCCGGTCAGGCCGACGACGGCATTCAACCGGAGCAGAGTCAATGTCACACCCGGATCGTCGAGGTTCAGCGCTCCAGCCCGCAAGGCCTGAATGATGGATGGAGGAAGAGCATCGATATCGACTTTCAAACCCAAGGCTAGAGCCGTACGCGGGCTGACGCCGGGCGCCACTCCGCCATGGCCAGGGCCTTCTACTGCGAGCTGAAGCATCAGCGCATCACCCCAGAAGGCCTCATCTCCAAAAGTGTCAAACCGAAATGTCCGCCGACCTTCGAGAACCATGGATTGTGCATCGCTGAGTACCGGGTCGCTTGTGGGCTGGGCGTGCAGCCTTTGGTTCTTGAGCGGCAACGCGAGCATTATGCAGAGGATTAACACGGGCGCCGAAGCAAGCGCTAATTTGTTTTTTGTGGACATCTTAGTTCACCCCCGTTAGTGGATTTTGGGTTCCGGCAGTAACGAGGTGCCTAGAACCAATTAGACTGAATTGAGATTAGTTCGGGAGCTAGGTAAGATCAAGGATAGTTACACACGACGCTGCCGTTTTGACGGATGTGAACCGCACCGGCGGTTTAATATTGTCCTACTTCCGCGGCTGTTCGCTTCGGAACAACTGAAGGTGACTTCCAGTCATAACGGAAGATCCATCGAGCCGGTCGTGCTATGGGACTGTTGCGCGACTCTTTTGGTCGTGGCGGCCTTGTCGCTTCGGAAGGTCGGGCGGCTATTCCTCATGAACGTCCCCGTCGCTAGCGGACAGGGGCTCTTTGTCGGTGAACCACTGATAAGGGGGCACCTACGCACAATGGCAGAGCGGTTGCCGTAATGTGCAAATCGGTAGGTGACAATCGGCGATGCGCTACGAAGTTCTCGTCGAAGCAATTGCCGTCTTGGCCTGCTTTGCCGAAAATGAGCGGCCACATCCGTACTCAGCCGCGCTTTTGGCACAATATCAAAGGGCTGATTGCAATGCTCCGTTAGATCAATTGGCGAGGACCATCGTCAGCCAATACTTAGAAGAACGGCGCCGACGGCCACTGCTGGACGGAGAAGCTTTCATAGTCGAGGAGCTTATAGAGCAGTCCTAAATTGGCTCATCGCCCTACTGGGATCGCGGTGGCGAGTGCGGTGCATAGATCCGGGAAAGACTTGTACACCTTCCGCTTGCGACAGACCAGCCGGGCGGCACCGTCTTCGATGAAGGCAACGGCCCGGAAGCCGTCGAACTTCACCTCAAACATCCAGTCCGGGGGGTCGAAGGGCGCGTTCAGGCGCGCTAAGGGCATCGGGTCGATTCGGGGAAGTGCAAGGCGAGGCTACTGCTTTCAGTGTACCGCTCGCGTGTCGGGGCTCATGCACAATCGGCCCACGGCAGCTCCTCCGCAATGCTTTCGGGCTGCAAATCGTTGCCTGGCCCAAACCGGTGAGCGGCTGCGTACTCTACGGCGGCGAACTTCGCAGAATTGAGGTTGCTGCGCTCCGCCATGTGGAGCACTTCGCAACGCTCCACATCATAGACGAAAACCTGCCAGTGTCCCGCCGTTGATACGAGGACGAGGCGCAATCCGTCGAAGTCGGCTTCCAGCTTGTGGTCCCGCATTCTACGAAAAGTATTGCAGCTTGGCCAGAAAACCGGTACGGCTCTCGACTACCTGAAGGTGCGAACCGGCAGAACTTGCGACGCGGCTGATGCTGAACTGGGCCACTGCGTATCCAATTCGCGGCGAGCTACACCCGCATCGGGCTGCCGCGCATGCCGGATTTCCGTGGAGACGCGCAAGACCGCTATTTATCCTCACCGCGATTCGCTCTTACTGAGGGCGCTCAGTCCGAACGGAGTCAACTTGACGCATAACGCCCGACTCTGAGATATGAGAGAGCCAACCGGGTTGAAGGGACCTTGGGTTCGCAGAGATGGAAATGCCGAAGGTCTACTGCTTCAGTTGCGCCTGACCGCTCCGCCAATACGACGGCAGATCCATTTTCGTATCGAGCAGAATCTCGTAGATCGCCTTGCGGTCGGCTGCCGTTAGGCGCGAGTAAACCGGGGTTTGATCCGTGCCGTTCAGCACTTCCAGAAGACGGTGGTAGAAACGATCCTTTACTTCCCGCGGCAGGCTGTCGAACGCTTCTGAATAAATGAGAAAGCTGCACGGGTATCGAAACATCCTCCGCGTCAGGTCGAGATCGCGCAGCGAACGCCCCGCGTGGTCGCGCGGTGCGCGTTGCTGAAAGTCTCTTGTGAACGCCACGCTACCCTTCACCGGCGCATCGAGCAGCGCTTCGTCCGTGAACAGCACATATTTCAGCAAAGTCTCCGCGGCATTGTCGATTCGCCGGCGCGTGCTATCGCTCATCTGGTCTTCCGGCTCCTTCAGCGCATGGTTCATTGTCTTCTGGTCGCTCAACGCCACCCGGACTTCCCATCCTGCGCGCGTGATCAGATTTGTCATGCGCGTCTGGTGCTCCAATACCATCAGCGCCACGATATCGCTGGACGGAGCCAGGTAATTGTCGATGTCGATACGCCCGTGCAGGTCGGTGACATTGGCGCCCTTCTCGCGGTCCAGCGCGTCGGGATGATCGCGTTCCTCCACGAACACGTTCCCCATATGACGCTGCGAACCGTGTGTCCCGGTCACGTACCAACCGCCCCAGCGCTGGGAAAGGGGGCTGCGATGATCCGTAACGAACCCGCCCGCATTGAACAGCGGCATTCCCGTTCGATCCACGAATACTGAACGCACCATCAGCCCCGGCACTCCCGCCGTCGTTCCCGACGCATGGCACTGCAGGCAGTCGTCGCGCCGGTCAATTCTCGGTTTGGCTGCGGCGTCCTGATCCATCGTATAGAAGATCACACCCTGCCGCGGATCCACGGACGCGATCTCCACCACGTCGCCGCCCGGCACCCAACCCACATAAGCATCGTCCGTGAAATAGATCGCACGAGCCAGCCGCGGAGCGATGCGCGGCGCCTGAAAGCTGGTCTTGGAGTAGACCAAAACCTGCGACGATTCCGGCACATGGAGAGCTTTCAGCACGGCGTTGAGATAGCCGTGCACGCTGTCGTATTCCGGCTTGGTCTTGCCCTCGTGCAGTTCTTGCTGAAGGCGAAAGGCGCGGTCCGTCACCGGCGCAGTCTTGTACTGAATCGCGGCGTGGTCGAGAGGAACAACGTAGGACCCTTCGAAGTCGGCGAACGCCAAAGCCGCAATGAGTGTGAGTCCAAAGAGAAGCTTACGCATCAACAGGGGGTCCGATGGGGTGTCGACTCATTTTACACCAGCCGTGCCGCAGCACAACGCGATGGAACTGGTTCGAAAGGGCGTTCGCATTTTCCGACCACTTCAATTGGCCAGCTCGGCCTGAAGCTGGAGCCGGCCGAGGCGCAGATTCCAGTGCTGGTGATCGACAGCATGCAGAAACCGTCGCAGAACTGACGGCGGCCTCCATACATTTGCCTCCCCGAACAAGACTCGAACCTGCTTCTCTGACGTTTACGGTGGGCCGGCCGCCGAGGAAAGAACGGCTGGCGAAGCCGTCGTTTCTCACGCTCTCAGCAAGGTAGACGTCTTCCGGTTAACTGCGGCAGTTCGTCGTTGACCGCCAAACGCCGCCACGTCGCGCAAAGCTGCGCAGTTCTATGGAGCTGCGCGCATCGTAATGTTCGCGGAGCTTTCCCCGCGATTGAAGAATCCGACGGCTGCGTCGCCATTCTTCAGCGGACGGGCCCAAAGCGTAGAACCCGATGCGGTACACACGGTCCCGTTCACTGCGCCCGCTGTTTTAAACGCGCTCCGGAGCCAAGAACTGGTTGGGGAATGAACTCCTGACGCGATTCGAGCCAGTGCGGGGTCTCAAACGGTTCACGTCGCAGCGGCGCGTTAGGTGCGCGAGCAGAGCGTCCGCTAATCGAGCTAAAAGTCAGGTCTTGAATCGGCCCGGGCGCCGCTTTCGGTGAATGATCTGAGCGCCTAAGCCGCCACGCCGCCCATCGCATCGAGGGCCAATTGCAGATAATCGGTGTAAAGGTCGACGATCACGTTCCGGAGTGCCGGTGCGTACACGCCGGCATCGTCGAGCAGCTGCTTCAAGTCCTCGACTGTCTTGCCGTAGAGGCCGGCGACATCGGCGAGCGTCCAATCGCCGTTCAGCACGGGAGTGAGACGCTTCCCGCGGTCCTCGTCCTGATCGACCCAGTCGTCGATCATCTGCATAATACGCGTGGTGTCTGCCATCCACTGCAATTGGCGGCAATCCGGCGCGTCGAAACCGAGCTCTGGTCCGATGGCATACCACATGCCCTCGACGACTGCCTGGAGGCCTGCGCCGCGATGGCCGAGCGCAGCGCAGTCCGGCATTCCCGCTACCGCCAAGGCCTCCGCCGCGCAATAGTCGCGAACTGCGGGCGCGACGGACTCCTCCCAGTATCTCGCCCTCCACGGCGATTCGCCCGCGCGGGTCGCATCGATAAGGGTGCGGATGAGCGGATCGTCAGGGACGCGTAATGCGAGTTCGAGACCGCCAGCCGCCACTTCGTCCAGTACAGGGTCGATCGTCGCCATCAGTGTCGAGACGCACGCAATGCGGTAATGGGTGTCTGGGGCGGCGAGGCGTGGCAGCATTCGCAGGAGTGCGGCGATCAACGAAATTGCCACAACCCGAGGCAACGGCACCCTTCCAGCGATTCGCGCCACGCGTGATTTCACCAGCAACATCGAGTAGCAGCCCCGGGCGTACATGCCAGCGATGAGCCGGACGCGCGTCAACCCCCTGTCTAGCCCTGCCGCGTACTGCTCGCGCAGGCTGTCGACGGCGCGAGTGAATTGTGATCGCAATAGCATCAAGTCTGGCGCGGGGGGCGGGATGAGCTGCGCGATGTCGGCGATCCGCACGGCGCGTTGACTCCGCATGGTCCTCTCAGGATACGCTGGGCGCCCTCGGGCAGGCATGATTTTGCCGGACCCGATGTCCAGCGCCACTTTGCCTGTGGAAAACGTTCCGGGGAAGTTGAACACCATTGCGGGGCGGCCGAAAAAGTGTTCAGCTTCATCCCGGAATGGTGTTCAGAATCAGCCCGGAATCCTGTTCAGCTTCGTCGTGGAATGGTGTTCAGCTTCGCCCGGATTCCCCAACGCGTTGCCTGTGCAGAAAACATCAGATTTCTGCACCCACGTAGAAGGGCTTGCCGAAAACGTCCGGAATGTGGCCTCAAATCACCCTCCTTGAGAGGAGAATGGCCTGTTCATAGCGTGATGACATGTATTGTCGCCGCGCCGGAAGTCGCTCAACTGCAGATCCTGTGCCGAGCCGATAACTGCGCTCCGGCCTGCCATTGCAGCCATCTTCAGGAACTCCGATGATAGTCGCTCCGTCGTAGGATGCGACCACCTTCAGGAACTGCTCGAAGATCACGACCTCCTAGTCCTTGCCGTCAGCCCAAAATGAGTAGGGCGTCTGCGACTCTCCGTCGCACACGATCATTCCGATCAGGTAGACGAAATCCTCGTCCGGAACGCCCTCGAGATCAAGGTAGATCGCCACCCCATCACTCTCAGGTATCGTGGGAGTACCGAGAACGTACACTCTGCGGTCGCGAATCGCCATTGCGTGCAAGGCATGGTAACGCTTCGGATTTTCACTGGTTTGGCGTTTTCCTTTGCGCCGAGGCCGGAAGGTGTGCGCAAGCTGCGTAAGCGTTAGAATGCCTTTCCGAGCGTATGCGGCGATTCCTTTCTGCCGGAGGCCACGTAATAACGAGAGGTTATCCTCTCGGATCGCCTGCTCATGGAACTGAGCGGAGTACTCGCACGTCGGACAGTGGTCGTTGAGCACGAGGCGCGGCTGGACCTCGCTTCCTCGCATCTGCCACAGTTCTCGGACGAGGTCCTTCGCCGTCTTCAGCCCCGCGGAAAAATGGACCTTCCTGCCTTTGCACGCGGCACCGCAGTACGCGATTCCGGAGCGCGGAAGCACTCCTTGCACGTCCTCCAAGAGAAGCGCAAGGACCTCGATCACTACACGTTCGACCCGACTGGGCCGCTGATCGGCACAGAATAGGATAGGTGTGTAGTGGAATCCACCGAGTGCGGAACCGCCGCGTACTCGCTGCAATCCGGGATACTCAATCGAAGTGCCATCACTAACCAACCGCGCGCCGATGATCAGATCCTCTCCACGCACAAGC
>Ga0134128_10003897_pt1 | contig 18289 bp, 17 predicted proteins | sample KB31754_FD_96462 | JGI IMG/M metagenome (GOLD analysis project Ga0134128, IMG submission 96462) | Terrestrial soil microbial communities with excess Nitrogen fertilizer from Kellogg Biological Station, Michigan, USA - KB3-175-4 | ecosystem: Environmental > Terrestrial > Soil > Unclassified ... | reverse complement strand
TCCCAAGAGTCGCTACCCGGCAGGGGCGCGCCGTTCCGAATTTCGCACGCCTGGCCCTGCGATCTTGCCCCATGTTGCCGGGGCAACTCGGGCCCTGCCGCCACTCGCACAGGATTCCTACTAACTGCGGAGAACGGCCGTCGACCTGCACGTAGGCCGGGCTTCCGCTGAGACCGCCGAGATCCATCTCGCCAACATCTAAATCCTCTTGCAGGGGAAACACTACCGCTTCCCTACGGGTATCGGAGGCATTGAAGAAACCCGGATCAACCGAGGTAATATCTCGCTTTAAAAATGTTGACCATGACTTGTACTAGGTTGCCTGTCTGGCTGACGAGGGAACTCGGGTAGCCGATCGAGATAATTTGCTGCCCCAGGACCGGTGAAACCGGGGGCCATATGGTCGAGAATTGCCTCCCGATTTCGGTGACTTGCTCCGATCGCAGGAATTCGAAAGTGGCCAAGTCACGCTGCTGGCTTCGAGCCAGAGGGCGTGGGTCAATTTTGAGGACCGCGTTACTGGGGCCAACGCCACAAATCGCAAGCCAATGACCTCGGTCGCCGGCGTGCAGAGTTTCAAAGCACCTGACCACGTGCTCGCAGGTGATAGCGAGGTATTTCGCGCCCGTATACACGAGCAAGGCGGTAGCGCTTCTAACAATTTGATCCTGACTATTGAAGAAGGCAAGGGGAGCGGAAAAGGGCTTCAAGCGCTCGGCCTCAGCGATAGCGGCCTGGGCTTCTTGGGGAGGAGGGGTGGTCACGATGCGTATTGGCTCTCGCTAGCCGCGTTTGCGGAGAAAGAAGGACCGAACGATTTCGCCGCAGGCGGGGGCGCAGACGCCGGGGGTGACGGCGAAGCGGTGGTTGAGGGCGGGGTGGGCGGCGAGGGAGGGGGTGGAGCGCAGGGCCCCGGATTTGGGTTCGTCGGCGCCGTAGACGAGGCGGGCGATGCGGGCCTGGATCAATGCGCCGACACACATCAGGCAGGGTTCGATGGTGACGTAGACGGTCGCGCCCAGCAGGCGGTGGTTGCCGGCGCGCCAGGCGGCTTCACGCAGGGCGACGATTTCGGCGTGGGCGCTGGGGTCGACATCCAGCAAGGTGCGGTTGTAGCCGCGGCCGAGCAGGTCTCCCGATGCGGCAATGACCACCGCGCCAATGGGCACCTCGCCCGCCAGCTCGGCGGCGCGGGCCAGGTCGAGGGCGGCGAGCATCCATTGCTGATCGAGTTCTTCCGGAGACAGCTTCACGCGTACTTCAGCCAGCGTAGCAATTCGGGCAGCGTGGGACGCTTGCCGGTCATCAGGATGCCGACGCGGTAGATCTTGGCGGTGATCTTGGTGCACAGAAAGAAGGTAGCAAGACAGAGGGCGAAGCTGGCCAGCACCTGCCACACGGGCGGGTTGGAGACGGCCACGCGCGTGACCATCAGCACCGGGGCAAAGAAGGGGACGAAGGACAAGACCACGCTGAGCCAAGTGGTGGGGTTGGCCATGACGTAGAAGGCGAGATAAAAGCCGATGACCAGAATGATGGTCAGCGGCATCTGCGTCTGCTGGGCCTCCTGTTCGCTGGAGACCACCGAGCCGATGGCGGCGTAGATGCTGGCATAGAGCAGGAAACCGGCGATGAAGAAGAGCAGGAAGCAGATGTAGAGCCAGGAAGCGTCGTGGGGCATGTACTGCGTCCAGTTGATGCCGGCGGCCCGCAACATGGTCAAGCCATAGGCCAGGAACAGGCCGAGGCAGAGACCCCACACGGCGAGCTGCACCAGGGCGGTGGCGACCACGCCGAGAATTTTGCCGAGCATGAGCGAAAAGGGGTCCACGGCCGAAAGCAGAACCTCGGAGATGCGGGTGGTTTTTTCCTCGGTGACGGCGCGCATGACCACCACGCCGTAGAGCAACATCACCAGATAAAGGGCGGAGATGAGCACGATGGCCAGGATGGCCGTCTGGCCGTTGTCGCGGCTGTCGCCGGTGGCGGATACCTTGAGCTGGTTGAGATCGAAGCTGCCCGCCATGCTGTCGAGTTGGCCGGCGGGAATACCGGCGGCCAACATGCGGGCACGGTTCACCGCCTGGCGCAGCGAGCTGGAAAGATCGGCGCGCACGGCGAAGGCGGCGGCGTTGAGCGCATGATATTGGGCGGTACGGCTGGTGAGCACGTCGGCGGGGATGATCAGATAGCCGTCGAGCGACTTGTGCAGCACCCGCAGGCGGAGGCTCTCCTCGGTTTGCGGCAGGGCGGCGGCGGTGGATTCCACCTGGGTGAGATGGAAGCGGGAACCGCCATCTGTGGCCGCCTGGGAGGTGCTTTTGGTGATGACCTGGCTCAGTTCGGGATACAGGCTTTGCGACAAGTCCACCACGGCGATGTTGCTGGAGACGTTCTGGCTGGCCTGCACGATCTGATACTCGAGGAAGATGAACCCGGCCGCCAGCAGCGGGATGCCGAAGGTGAAGAAGACGAAGCCCTTGGTACGGGTGCGGGTGAGCAGCTCGCGTTTGATGACGGTGAGAATCTTCATGAGGGGTCAGGATTCAGGATGAGGGGTCAGGATTCAGGGGTTGGGGCTTAGGCAGACGTGGAGGCGGGAACGGAGGTCGAGGCAACCGTATCCAGGAAGATTTGGTTGAGGCTGGGTTCGAGTTGTTCGAAACGGGTGATGACCAAGCGGGGGGCGAGGAAGCGCAGGATCTCGGCAACCGATTGCGGAGACTGGGCATCGGGGCGGAGCTTGAGCTCGGCGTAGTTGCCGAAGTCTTCGGCACTGGCGACGCCGGGGGCCTGGCGCAGGATAGCGGGGTCGCCGGTGTAGTCCACGCGCAGGGTGGACTTGCCAGTGGCGGCGCGGAGGTCGGCGAGGCGGCCGTCGAGCACCTTGTGGCCCTTGTTGATCAGGCAGACGTGGTCACAGAGGCGTTCGGCCTCCTCCATGCGGTGCGTGGAGAGCAGGATGGTCTTGCCCTCGGCCCGCTGCTCGAGCAGAATTTCGTTGAGCAGGTTGGCGTTGACCGGGTCGAGGCCGCTGGAGAACTCGTCCAGAATCAGGATGGGCGGATCGGCGATGACGGCGGCGATGAACTGAATCTTCTGCTGCATGCCCTTGGAGAGATCGTTGACCTTCTTGTCGGCCCATGCGCCCAGTTCGACCCTCTCCAGCCAGCGGGTGACGCGGCCTTTGACCTCGCTCTTCGGGACACGCTTGAGCTCGGCCAGGAACTCGAGCTGCTCGCCGACCTTCATCTTCTGATAGAGGCCGCGTTCCTCGGGTAGATAGCCGATCTGGTCCTTGGTGTGATCGCCGACAGGCGTGCCGTGGATATGGATTTGGCCGCTGTCGGGCAGCAGGATGGCCACCATCATGCGGATACTGGTGGTCTTGCCCGAGCCGTTGGGACCGAGAAAGCCGTACACCGCGCCGGTGGGGACGGTGAGGCTCAAGTTCTCGACGGCGCGGACATCACCGTAGGATTTGTGAATGGCTTCGCAGACGATGGCGGGAGAAGATGAAGCTGACATACGTCTTGGTGATGATAGGTCAATCGGGTGATGTCTGCAATAACCCGAAGCGTTTGCCGTAACCGGTCAGTTCCAGATAGCCCTCGCCACCGGTGGAGATCCAAACCGCGCCTTCCCAGTAGTTGACACCGATGGCGGGGTCGCGGACTTCCTGGCCGTCGAGCAGCGGCTGGACTTCAAAGTGCAGGTTGAGGCGGGGGATGGAGACGCGCCAGGCGATGGGATAGTCGTGCCAGCGGCGAAGCGGGGTCATTTGGAAATCGGAGGCGGTGAGGGCGACCTGCGGGCCAGTGCGTGGACGCCAGGTGCCGGCCGAGTGGGGGTCGCGAGCACCATCGGTCAGGCGCAGGTTGAAGAGCATGAGGTCGCCCTGGGGCAGGTGCAGGCCCATCCAGTCCCAGCCCTGTTGGTCAGCGGCCAACTGGTTGGTCGCGAACTCGTGGTCCATCCAGGTGAGCCCCTGGACGGGCGCACCGAGCACGCTTCCCTGCACCGAGATATGAGGGAAAGAATAATAGTACGAGGCCTGCCCCGGGGACGGGCCTTTCTGGCTCCATCCGTTGATGCCGTTGAGCATGCGCGGGCCGGGGGCCAGTGCAAGGTCGAGGTTCATGTCGGCCCAGACGGCGTGGAGATGGCGCGGGCCGGAGGCGTCGAAATCGGCCTGCCAGTTTTCGTTCCATAGCTCGAAGCCACCGGCGATGGGCTTGATGCCCGCCTGTTGCCAGTTGCCGCGGCGGGCACGGGTGTGGAGCAGGAAGCGATGACCCGCGACATCGGTGATGGTGAAGTGGGTGAAGTAGAGTTGGCGTCCGAGGGGTGTGTCCGGGGCGGGGGAGACGCGGAAGTAGGTCAGCTCGAAACCATATTGCCGTCCACCTACGGAGTGCAGGTTGCCGGTGAAGTACCACCATTCGGTGGAGTAATTCGGATGGACGAAGTCGTCGGCGGGAAAATGCCACTGGTAACCGGGGGTCGCCAAACGAAAGCTAGGCGCTGAAGCCAACAGGAAGAGGCCCAGGAGAGCGGCGGCGAAGCGCATCATTCGGCCTCCAGCGCGGCGGGGGTGGCGTGGCGCCGGGCGGCGCGGGCCGGCAGGGCGGCGGCAGCGACCGTCGCCACCCAGACGGCGGCGGAGGCGAGCAGGAGAAACGCCACCGGCGGATGAAGCTGAATGGTCCATCCGAAAGACTGGACGTTAATCACCTTTACCAGGATGTAGGCGAGGGCCATGGCCATGCCCCATCCGATGGCCAGGGCGAGCAGGGCGACAACGCCTGCTTCCGCCAGGAGCAGGCGGCGAATCTGGGTGCGGGTGGCGCCGAGGAAGCGCAGGATGGCGAACTCGCGGGCGCGCTCCAGAACCACGGCCAGCAATGTATTCCCCACCCCCAGGATGGCGACGAGCAGGGTGATGATTTCGAGAGCGTAGGTGATGCGGAAGGTCTGATCGAAGACCGCGAGCGCCTGACGGCGCAGAGTGGCGTTGTCGAGGAAGGTCAGCGCACCGGGGAGATGCTGCTGCAGTTGCAGATGGAGCAGGCCGGGGGTGACACCGGCGGCGGCATCAAAGCCGAGTTCGGTGGGGGTCGGCGGGCCGAAGCCCTGGGTGAAGGTGGCGGGGTCCAGGGTGAGCAGGCCGCGATCGCTGGAGTAGTCGTAGAAGACGCCCGAGACGCTTAGCGACAGCGGGCGGTTGGGGGTCTCCAGCGTAAAGCGATCGCCGGGCCAGAGGCGGAAGCGGCGGGCGAAGGGTTCGGAGACGATCACCTGCCCGGGGCCCCCGGCGAGGAAGCGGTAGCGGGGCAGCGCGGCCGCACCGCGCAGCGACCAGCGGGTGTTGATGGTGATGGGTTGCTGGCGAAATGTCCAGGGCTGGGTGTGGCTGGCGGCGACTGAGGCGGCGCCGGGGACCGTGGTGGCGGCGGCGAGGACCGCCGGCGGGAGGGGCACGGGGTGATTGCGATCCCAGTCGGCGGCCTGGACGAAGACGTCGTTCTGCAACTGCTGCGCCAGCCAGAGGTTTACCGTCTGACGGAAGCTGCCCACCATGATGGCCACGCCCAGCATGACGCCGATGGCGGTGGCCACGGCGACGACCAGAATGGCGGTGCGGCGGAGAGCGCCGGCGAGCGAAGCCGCGGCCAGGCCGGAAAGGGTGTGATGGCGACGGAGCAGAACGCGGCGCAGAGGAGGAAGAATGTGGGCCAGCATCCAGGGAGTTAGCGCGGCCCAGGCGAGCACGGCGGTGAGCGCGGCGGCGAAGCCGAACCAGGGCTGATGATGTACGGCGGGGAGTCGCGCGAAGGCCACGGTGGCGGCGGCGAGGACGAGCGCGGCGGGCCATCCCCAGGCGGCGCGAGCGCGGACGGCGGCTTCGGCGGCGCCGGGGCGGAGCACGGTGGCGGGGCGGAGGCCGGCCGCCTGGCGGGCCGGCGCCCAGGCGGCGAGCAGTCCGGCGGCGAGGGCGAGGCCAAGGCCCCAGAGCCAGTCGGAAGAGGCCAGGAAAGCCATGGGACGCGCCACAGCCGCGCCGGGAACGTAGAGGCTGGCGACGGTGCGCTGCACCAGGGTCAAGGCACGGCTGGCGATGAGCCATCCCAGCAGCACGCCGCCCGCGCCGCCGACCAGCGCCAGCGCCGCGCCTTCAGCGAGAAAGAGACGCAGCAGGGAGCGGCGCGATGCGCCGAGGGCGCGCAGGGTGGCGATGGCGAGACGGCGGCGAACCACGGAGATGGAGACGGTGTTGTAGATGAGGAACAATCCCACCAACAGGGCGACGTAGCTGAGGGCTGCCAGATTGGCGCGAAAGGCGGCGAGCATCTGGGCCTGATTCGCGACCTGGGCCGACGGCGCCAATACTGTGTCGGCGGCGGGAATCGCCCGCTGCAGGCGCGCCGCCAGCGCGTCCGCTTTGCCGGCCGTGGTGACCCGGAGACCGTCGAAGGTGGGGGCGGTGTTGGGTTCGAAGGCTTCCAGGGCATCGGGGAGATCGAGCAGAGCGAAGTCGCCGGACGGGGCCGGGGCGACAGTGAAGGCGTGAAGGCGGCCGGAGAGTGCGAGGCGCAGAGTGTCGCCCGAGTGAAGGGAGTGGCGGGTGAGATAGTCGTGGGGAACAAGTAGTAGAGGACCTGACTGGGGTCGCTTCGCGGAGAGAGCGATGCCGCGTTGGCTGGCCTCGGCCACCAGGTCGAGTCCGAGAATGTCGAGAGCATCGTGGTGCTCGGGATCGTAGGCGCGACGATGCAGGAAGGGAAGGATCTCCGCTTCGGCGTTCAGGGGGAAAAGCCGCGGCAGCAGTGTTGCGGGGATGGGGGCGGGGCCGGTGACCAGCAGATCGGCGCCGTTGGCCAGCACCGCGGTGGTGGAGGCGAACGAAGCGACGGCGGCGCGATTGGCAATTCTTATGGCAATGACCACCGCGACGCCGAGGGCGATGGCGACCAGGCTCAGCAGGGTGCGCCCGAGGTCGTGCCGCAGAGGGCGGGCGATGAGGGCGCGGAAGAACATTATGCGGGGGCGGCGCCCAGCACGCCATCGCCCAGGTGGAGAGTGCGGTCGGCGCGGCGGGCGGCTTCGGCACTGTGGGTCACCAGCACCACCGCGCTTCCCTGCTCGCGGCTGAGCTGGTGGAGCAGCTCAATCACCACGGCGGCGGCGGTGGTATCGAGATTGCCGGTGGGTTCGTCGGCCAGCACCAGACGGGGGGCGTGGATGAGGGCGCGGGCCACCGCCACCCGCTGCGCCTCACCGCCGGAGAGCTGGTTGGGGAACGAGGGGAGTTTTGCGGTCAGCCCCACGCGCGCGGCGGCGGCGGCCACCCGCTCACGCACGTCGCCGGCGGATGAGAGCCAGAGCGGGACGGCAAGATTCTCGGCCACGGTGAGGGTGGGGAGCAGATGAAAGGCCTGAAAGACGAAGCCGAGAGTGCGGCGGCGCAGCAGCGTGAGGGCGTCGTCGGAGAGGGTGGCGGTGTCGTGGCCGTCGAGGTAGATGGCGCCGGAGGAAGGCACATCCATGCCGCCCAGCAGGTTGAGCAGCGTGGTTTTGCCGCCGCCGCTGCGGCCCATGATGGCCACAAACTCGCCGGGGGTGACCGCCAGCGTCACCGACCGCAGAGCCTCGGTGGCGGCGGCGCCGGCGCCGTAGCGCTTGCTCACCGCCTCGGCTCTGACCACCGGCGCGGGCTGCGGGTTAGTGCCTGCCACAAAGACTGGACTTGAGTTGCTCAAATTGCGGCGAGTCGTCGCGGTAGGGCGGATGGGAGCCGAGCTTGGGGATCTCCTCCTCAATCGCCGCCCGGCGATTGCCGGGGTTGGGGTGGTCGGAAAGGAACTGCACGGACTGGCTGCCGCCCTGGGCTTCCAGCGTCTCGAAGAACTGCGCCATCTGGCGGGGATCGTATCCGGCGGCGTTCATTACCTGCGCCCCCAGAGCATCGGCCTGGCTCTCCATGTCGCGGGAATACTTCAGGAAGACGCCGCCCACCACCATCTGCGCGCCCAGGTTGGCGATCTGCGCCGCCGTGCCGCTGCCGGCGACGCCGCCGAGAATGGCCAGCGGGACCTGCGCCAACTGCTGCTTGGAGGCGATCGAGGTGGAGTGGCGCAGGGCCACGTGCGATTCCTCATGCGCCACCACACCCGCCAACTGGGCCTCGTTGGCGGCGGCGCACACCGCGCCCACGTTGACGAAGACGGGGCCGCCAGGAAGCGCGAAGGCGTTGATCTCCTTCTGGTTGACGAAATGGAAGTTGAACGGAAACTGCGGACCGGGCATATGCTGCGCCAGCTTGTCGCCCAAATCAGTCAGGTAGTGGGCCGCGCTGGAATTGTGCAGCATGGGAAGCTGCTTCTCGGCCTGCGCGGCAGCCTGCTTGCCGACTTCAACGTCGGTCTGCGGCGAGTACATGTTCCAGGGCGGGTTGTAGTAGCTGGCGCCGCCGTTGGGCGCTTGCACCGAAGCCCTGGGTGGGCCGCCACCGGCACTGCACGCGGCCAGCAGACCGCCGAGGATGAGGAGGCAGGCGAGCGGGCGGGAACGGCGAGGGAGCATGACCCCATTTTAGATGAGGGGTTGGGGGGTTGGGGGTCAGATGGCCCAGCGGAGCAACTGCGCGCCGGCTGTATAACCGGCGCCGACGGCGGCCAGCAGGACCAGGGCGTTGGGGTGGAGCAGGCCCTGATCCTGGGCGTCTTTCATGGCCAGGGGAATGGTGGCGGCGGTGGTGTTGCCGTATTTGTTGATGTTGACCAGCACCTTCTTCGGGTCGAGGCCGAGGCGCTCGCCGGTGGACTGAATGATGCGCAAATTGGCCTGATGGGGGATAAAACAGTCGAGATCGGCGGCGGTGTAGCCGTTGCGGTCGAGCACCGTCTGGCAGATCTCGTACATTTTGAGGACGGCGTACTTGAAGACCGACTGTCCTTCCTGATGGACGAAGTGTTCGCGGTGGGCGACGGTCTCGGCGCTGGCCGGGCGGCGGCTGCCGCCGGCGGGCATGTAGAGGCTGGTGCCGCCCATGCCTTCGATCTGGTGGTGGAAATCGAGCAGGCCGAAGGGCTCATTCGGGGCAGCTGGTTCCAGCAGCACCGCTCCGGCGCCGTCCCCGAAGAGAATGCAGGTGGCGCGGTCGGTGTAATCAATGATGCTGGTCATGGTGTCGGCGCCGATCACCAGCACGCGCTTGTGGGTGCCGGCGGAGATGAAGCTGGCGCCGGTGGCCAGGGCGTAGAGGAACCCGCTGCAGGCGGCCAGCACGTCAAATCCCCAGCACTGCGGCACCCCCAGCTTGTTCTGCACCAGGCAGGCGGTGGAGGGGAAGAGCATGTCGGGGGTGACGGTGGCCAGCACAATGGCCTCAATGCTGGACGGATCGGGATCGCCCGCCGGGGTAACCAGGCCGCGATGCAGCAGGCAGTCGCGGGCGGCTTCCACCGCCATGTCGCTGGTGGCCATGCCGGGGGAGACGCGGTGGCGCTCGGAGATGCCCGTACGGGTGAGTATCCACTCGTTGCTGGTCTCCACCAACTTCTCCAGATCGGCGTTGGTGAGCAGACGGGGGGGCACGTAGGTGCCCAGGGCGGTGATTTTGGCGCGAACAGGAGAGGTCATGGAGAGTGGAAGTAAGTTAACCATTGTAGGGCGCGGTGCGGGCCGGGGCCAGTGTTAAAATGGAGACTCAAGCTTCGGGCCGCACGCAAGCTCCGCCCGCGAACCCCGCCAGGTCCGGAAGGAAGCAACGGTAACGGGACTGGACTGTGCAGTGCGAATCCCGAAGCTTGTTTGATCGCGGGCGCCCAGCGCGGCTGCGCCGCGAGGCCCGCTCTCACCGACTTGCAGCGACTCGAGGCTGGGGGCCCCCGTGCCCCAGCCTCGGGTTTGAGAAAGGATAGTGGAACTCGCGCAGGGGTGGGAGTTGCGGGCGCTTAAAATAGACACACCATGCCGCCGGTTATTGCACGCCGTTACAGGCCGCAGAACTTTGAGGATGTGATTGGGCAGGATGCCATCGTGCGCACCCTGCGCAATGCCATCGCCCAAGGGCGGCTGGCGCACGGCTATATCTTCAGTGGGCACCGGGGCATCGGCAAGACCACGGTGGCGCGGGTGCTGGCCAAGTGCCTCAACTGCCGGTCCTTCGCGGGGCCGACGGCGGCGCCCTGCGGAGAGTGCGAGAGCTGCCGCGAAATCCGCGACGGCAACGCCGTGGATGTGCTGGAAATTGACGCCGCCAGCAACCGCGGCATTGACGAGATCCGCTCGCTGCGGGAACAGGTGCGCTACCGTCCGGCGCGCGACCGCTACAAGTTTTTCATACTCGACGAAGCCCACCAGCTTACCGGCGACGCCTTCAATGCGCTGCTCAAGACGCTGGAAGAGCCGCCGGAGTGGGCGGTATTCGTGCTCGCCACCACCGAGCCGGAGGCGCTGCCGGCCACCATCCGCAGCCGCTGCCAGCACTTTGCCTTTCGAGCTGTTCCCTTCCCCCTGCTGGTGCAGCGGTTGACGCAGATTTGCGCGGCGGAAAAGATCGCCGCCGAGCCGGAGGCTCTGGAACTGATCGGCGAGGCGGGCGAAGGTTCGGTGCGCGATGCCCTGTCGCTGCTCGACCAGGCCATCACCCACGCCGACCTGCACGAAGGCATGACGGCGGAGTCGGTGCGGGCGCTGCTGGGGCGGGTCTCCAGTGGACGCATACGTGAGCTGCTGTCGTGCGTGCAGAAGGACGACGCCAAGGGACTGCTCACCGCCGCCGATGGGCTGCTGGCGGCGGGCGTGGGGCCGGCGCAGATCTGCGGCCAGCTCACCCAGGCGGTGCGCAATGCCCTGGTGGCCCAGGTGGACGCCACGCTGCTCGAAGGGCCGGAGGCCGAGCGGGCGGCGGCGCAGGAAGAAGCGGCCTGGTTCCGGGAAGAGGAGTTGGCGCGGTTTTTGCAGATATTGCTGCGCGCCGCCGGTGACTTGCGGCATGGACAGCAGCAGCGACTGCATCTGGAGCTGGCGCTGGTGAAGATGCTGCATGCGCGGCGCTTGACGGGAGTCGAAGAAGTTTTGGCCTCCCTGGGACCGGTGGAGCAGGAGGGTGCGGCGCCGCGGGGGTCAGGATTTAGGGGTCAGGATTCAGTTAGAGCCGGGAGAACGGAGAGGGTGGTGACGGCGCCGATGGCAGCGGGGGGCGATGCCACGCCCGCGCCGGGCATTGCCTCGCCCGCGCCGGGCGATGCCACGGGGGCGGTGCGGAGGGCATTGGAGGGGATGGGGAAGACGGCGCTGGTGACGCTCGTGCAGGGAGCGGAATGGCGGTGGGATGAGAAGGGCGGGCTGGAGCTGGTTTATGCCGCCGGCGATGGGCGGGCGGCGATGGTGTCGCAACCGAATATTCGCAAGGACCTGGGGGCGGCTTGCCTGAAGGCCCTGGGGCGGCAGCCGGAGGTGCGCGTCCGTACCGACGCGACGGCCGCGCCCACGGTGGTGGCGGCGGAGGAAGCCGTGGCGCTGCCGGGGAGTCCGGAAGAGCGGGCGGAACAGCATCCGCTGCTGCGTCAACTGCGCGAACAGGTGCCCACCCATGTGCTGCGCACCCGGACGCTGCCGACCGGAGGGCAATGAATATGAACTTCGACCTGGGACAAATGCAATCCATGCTGGGACAGGCGCGGCAGAAGTACGACGAAATGCGGCAAAAGCTGGCCCAGACCACCGTCGAGGCCACCGCCGGAGCGGGCATGGTGACGGTAAAGATGAACGGCGAAAAGCAGGTGCTGGAGGTAAGGATTGATCCCGAGGTGGTGAAGAGCGATCCGGAGATGCTCCCCGACCTGATCCGCGCCGCGGTCAATGAAGCCGGCCGCCAGGTGGATGACGCCGTCAAGCAGGAGATGGGCGGCATGCTGGGCGGGATGTCGCTGCCGGGGTTGTTCTGAGGACGCATGGATCTCGCCCCGCCCCTCACCCGTTTAATTGAAGCCCTGCGACGGCTGCCCGGTATCGGGCAGAAGTCCGCGCAGCGCATTGCGTTTCACCTCATGCGCGGCGACGAGGCGGGGGCGATGGAGCTGGCCGAAGCGGTGCGCGGGGTGAAGGAACAGTTGCGCTTCTGCCCGGTGTGCAACAACATTACCGACCGCGAGATCTGCCTGTACTGCAGCGATCCGCAGCGCGACGCCACGGTGGTGTGCGTGGTCGAGGAGCCGCACAACATTTTGAGTGTGGAGAAGTCGCGGCAATTCCGCGGCCAATATCACGTGCTGGGCGGGGCGATTGCGCCGCTGGCCGGCATCGGGCCGGAACAGTTGCAGATTCCATCCTTGATCGAACGTCTGCGGGCGCAGCGGCCGGACGGATCGCCCGTGGTGCAGGAGATCATCCTGGCCACCGATCCCAACGCCGAGGGCGAGGCCACGGCCCTCTACCTGGCGCGGCTGCTGAAGCCGCTGGGAGTGCGGGTGAGCCGCATCGGCATGGGGATTCCGGTGGGCAGCGAGATTGAACACGCCGACGAGGTCACCATGACCAAGGCGCTCGAAGGGCGGCGGGAACTTTGAGTAAAAAGGTCGGTTTCGTCAGCCTGGGGTGCCCGAAGAACCTGGTGGACTCGGAGGTCATGATGGGCATGCTGGCCCAGCAGGGCTGGGAGATCACCCCCGATGCCGCCGAGGCCGACGTGCTGGTGGTCAATACGTGCAGCTTTATTGAGCCGGCGCAGCGGGAATCGGTGGAGACCATTCTCGAAATGGCCGGACATAAGCAGACCGGACGGGCCCAGCGGCTGGTGGTGGCCGGATGTCTGGTGGAACGCTTCCGCGGAGATCTGCGGCGCGAAATGCCGGAAGTGGACGCCGTGGTCGGCACCAACCAACTGGAGCAGATCGTCGCCGCGTGCAGTGGATTGGCCACGCCGGCGGTCGCGAGCCACGCGCTGCTGCCGGTATTGCCGAACGATTTTTTTGATCCGCAGCTCACGGCGCCCTACCTGTACGACGACCTGACGCCGCGACTGCGGGCCACACCGCGGCATTCAGCCTACGTCAAGATCGCCGAGGGATGCGATCACCCCTGCACCTTCTGCGTCATCCCGCAGTACCGGGGGAAGTTCCGCAGCCGAAGGTTCGAGTCGGTGGCGGCCGAAGCGGCGCGCCTGGGACGCGAGGGGGCGCGTGAGCTGGTGCTCATCGGGCAGGACACAACCTGCTACGGTGACGACCTGGGCCTGAAGAATGGGCTAGCCTCGCTGCTCGAACGTCTGGCGGGGGTTGCGGCCGAGAGCGAACACCTGGCCTGGATTCGGACGCTATACTTCTATCCCAACCGCGTGAACCAGGCGCTGCTCGATACCATCGCCGCCCATCCGCAACTTTGCAAATACGTGGATATGCCGCTGCAGCACGCCAGCGCGGCGGTGTTGAAGCGCATGAAGCGCGGTGGCGACGGAGAACGCTTCCTCAAACTGCTGGGGCGCATGCGGGCGACCATTCCCGGGGTGGCGCTGCGGACTTCGTTCATCGTCGGCTTCCCGGGCGAGAGCGAAGCGGATTTTGATGAATTGTGTCAGTTCGTCAGCGCCGCGGAATTCGACTGGATGGGTGTGTTTGCCTATTCGGATGAAGACACCAATCAGGCCACCCGCCTCGACGGCAAGGTGCCTGCCAAGGAGATCGAGCGGCGCCGGCGCGCGCTGATGGCCCTGCAGCGGAAGATTTCGCGGCGCAAACGGCGGGCCTTGGTGGGCGAGCAGCGGCGGGTGCTGTTGGAAGGCCCGAGCAGCGAAACCGACTTGTTGTGGGAAGGACGGATCGAAGGGCAAGCGCCGGAGATTGACGGCAAGGTTCTGATCAACGACTGCGCCGAGGGAGTGCAACCGCGGGTGGGGGAGTTTGCCACGGTCGAAATTTCCGAGGCCCAGGATTACGATCTAGTGGGACGGCTGGTGGCGATTGGCTCTTAGCTGGTAGCGGTTGGGCGGGGCCGGCCGAGAGTGTGCTGCCCGATGCAGATTTCCGGCGGCGAGACTGTGCAGGCAGGTGCCGGTTCGCGGAAGGTAAGTTCCGGTGGGAAAATAATTTCATGCGCTGCCCCATCTGCCGCAACGAGGTGCCCGCCGAGGCGGAGGAGTTTCCCTTCTGTAGCCGGCGATGCCGTACTCAGGACCTGGCGAACTGGGCGGCGGGCGTGTACCGGGTGCCGGTCAAAGACGAAGCGCCACCCTCAGGTGGCGCTACGCCGGAAGACGACAATGACTAGCTAATCGAGGCGCGCAACGGCCTGATAGGCGCGGATGGCTTGCTGCCGCAGATGCATCTCCTGCCGCAGTTGGCGGGCTTGCGCGGCGGTCACCAGCGCGGCGGGCGAGGCGGCCTGACGCCGCTCGTACTCCGCCAGGGGGATGATCTCAGCGGTTATCGTCGGAGGGGGAAGCATCGAATTTGCGGCGGCCCAGCCAGGCGAGACCCAGCAGACCTGTGCCGAGCAGTGCCAGGCTGGCGGGCTCAGGAACCGAGCTGGGAACTCCGGGCGTGGTATCGGTGCCGCCGGTATTGAACTGGAAAACGGCGCTGTTCACGGTGGTGTTGTCGGTAACGCCATTGACCGCCAGCACGAAGGTCATGTTGCCGTTGTAGAAGTCGTTGTGGGCCGGATTGCCGGCGATGGAGCCGTTGGCGTAGGGGTTGTAACTGCCGGAGCCGTTGGGAACGCCGAGAAGGGTGCCTGAGGCGTTGCCGGCGCCGGTGATGGGCACGCTCTTGGTGCCGTTGAACCACGAGAGATTGATGCCCAGACCCGAACCTGACACCCCCCAATTGGAGGAGTAACCGGAACCGTAGTTGGTGGCGATGCCGCTGCCATTTACGTAGAGGACATTGTCCACCGAGCTCGAGGTCTCGCTGACGGTGCCGGCGTTGCCGTTGCTGAGGGCGAAACTGAAGGCAGTGAGCGCCTGACCAACGCTGACCTCATTCTGAACGAGGTTGGAGAGAACGACGGTGATGGTGCCATTACCGGTGGTCACCACCGCCTGAGCGTTGACGCCGCCGTTGAGGGTGGCGTTCACGCCGGTAAAGGTGATCGATCCCGCCATGGCTATAGTGCTGCCGAAAGTGATTACGCTGATCATCGACAGAAGTTTGCGCAGGTGCTTCATGACCCTCGTGGTGCAATTCCAGTGCCAAACCGCAGGCGGCAGCCTACATTGACAATACAGGGGTTAGCCGCAGATTTTCACCTGTATGTGCAGGCGGATGCACAAGGCGAGGGAAACCGGATTCCCGTTGACAAGGCTCATGGCGCTGACATAGATTGTCTATGTCATGCGTCCCGACGAGATTCCTCCCGGCAGTTTGGTACTGCTCATCCTTAAGACCCTGGACCGTCATCAGCCGCTACACGGCTTCGAGATCGCCGAAGCCATCGCACGGCTGTCGCAGGATGTGCTGCGGGTGGAGGAGGGGTCACTATACCCGGCGCTGCAGCGGATGTTGCTCAAGGGTTGGATTGTGGGCGAGTGGGGGCAGACGGCGGAGAACCGGCGGGCGCGTTACTACCACCTGACGGCCAGCGGGCGGCGGCAGATGGAACAGGAGATGGGGCAGTTCGAACGGGTGATGGGGGCGGTGGGCCGGGTGCTGCAAAGCCAGGGGTTAGGGGTTAGGGGCGAGGGGTTAGGGGTGAGGGGTTAGGGGTCAGACATGGAATGGTGGCGGAGAGTACGGATGTTGACCTCGCGGCGGTGGCGGCGGGAGTTGCGGGAAGAGATGGAGTTGCACCGCGAGCTGAGGGGCGACGACAGGCGGTTTGGGAATGAACTGTTACTGACGGAGAGGAGCCGGGATATGTGGGGATGGCGATGGCTGCGGGAGTTCGGACAAGACGTGCGGCATGGGCTGCGGCTGCTGCGGCGGACGCCGCTGGTGGCCGGACTGGCGCTGTTGTCGCTGGGGCTGGGCATCGGCGCCAACGCGGCGCTGTTTTCGCTGGCCGACGCGGTGATGCTGCGACCGCTGCCGGTGGCGCACCCCGAGCAGTTGATGCAGCTCTATACCCAGGGGCCACAGTCGAAGCGGCCTTCGCCGACGTTCACCAACCCCATGTGGGAGCAGGTGCGCGACGGTCAGGACGTTTTCAGCGGCGCCTTCGCCTGGTCGGCGAATCAATTCAACCTTAACCCCGGCGGCGAGCGGCAACTGGTGTGGGGAGACTGGGCGAGCAGCGATTACTTCCCGACGCTGGGGGTGGAAGCGGAGCGCGGGAGGCTGCTGAGCCGCGCTGACGATTTCCGCGGGTGTCCGGCGGTGGCGGACATCAGCGACAGCTTCTGGAAGAGCCATTTTGGCGGCAGTGAGGCCGCCATCGGGGCGACGCTGCATCTCGATGGACGCGCATTCACGGTGGTGGGAGTGATGCCGGCGTGGTTCTACGGCATGGACGTGGGCACGCGGGCCGACGTGGTGGCGCCGCTGTGCGCGCAGCAGAAGTTTCTGGACGTGCGCGACGCCTGGTGGCTGACGGTGGTCGGGCGGCTGAAGCCGGGCGTGTCCGAAGCGGCGGCACAGGCACGCCTCGGAGCGCAGATGCCAGGGTGGCTGGTTGCGTCCGCGCCGACCGATTGGGGGGCAAAGGATAAAGCTGCGTTTTTGCAGCGGCGGGCCTCGCTGCAACCCGGCGGCCTGGGGATGTCGTGGTTTGGGCGGCGCTATGGGCTGGCGCTCGAAGTGCTGCTGGCGACAGCAGGTTTGGTGCTGCTGGTGGCATGCGCCAATCTGGCGGGGCTGATGCTGGCCCGCGCCTCGGCGCGGCGGCAGGAGATGGCGGTGCGCATGGCGCTGGGCGCGGGGCGGGGGCGGCTCATCCGGCAGCTCCTGACCGAAAGCCTGCTGCTGGCGGTGGGTGGCGCCGCGCTGGGGGCATTGTTTGCCGGCTGGGCGGCGGCGGCGGGCATGCGCTTTCTCGACGCCGAGGTGAGCCTGACACCGGATGCGCGGGTGCTGTGGTTTGGCATCGGGCTGACGATCGTAGCGGCACTGTTGGTGGGACTGGCGCCGGCGTTGGGAACCACGCGGCAGTCGCTGGCGGTGCGCGGAGCGGCGGGTCAGCCGCGGCCGGGGCGCTGGGCGGCGGCGGCGCAGGTGGCGGTGGCGGTGGTGCTGCTGGCGGGCGCGGGGCTGTTTCTGCGCAGCTTCGTCAACCTGGCGAACACGGACCTGGGCTTTGATCCACAGCAGGTGACCCTGGTCGAGGCGGGCGCCGACGAAATCCAGGTCCCGGCTGCGGTGCTGGCGGCGCGGCAGCAGCGGGCGCTGGCGGCTCTGCAGGCGATGCCGGGGATCGAGCAGGCGAGCGCGTCGTTCCTGGTGCCGACGACGGGATTGCAATGGGACACGCCGCTGCGGAGCGCCTCGGGCGCGATTCCGGATGCGTTCTTCAACGCGGTGTCGCCGGGGTATTTTGCCACCCTGCGGACGCGGCTGCTGGCGGGGCGTGACTTCAACGGCCAGGACAACGCACAGGCGCCCAAGGTGATCATCCTCAACGAGACCGCGGCGCGGCAGCTCTTCCCCAACGGGAAGGCGCTGGGCCAGGTGGTGGAGCAGCCGGGAGGGGCCGCGCCGCGGCGCTTCGAAGTGGTGGGGGTGGTACAGGACGCCAAGTACCTTTCGGTGCGCGAGGCAGCCCCGGCCACCGGATACTTTCCGCAGACACAGCTTGCGCAGCCGTTCGAGATCATCGCCTACGAGATTCGCTCGCCGCTGTCAGCGGCGGCGCTGGCCGGGCCGGTGCGGCAGGCGATGACAGCGGCGGGAGCGGGCGCCTACCATGTCGAGAGCTTCGACGATCTGATCGCAGCGACGCTGCGGCCGGAGCGGATGCTGGCCTGGCTGTCGGGGCTGTTCGGCGGCCTGGCCCTGCTGCTGACGGCGATCGGTTTGTACGGGATCATGGCCTATCAGGCGGAGCGGCGGCGTCAGGAGTTCGGTATTCGCGTGGCGCTGGGTGCCTCGCGGCGGGCGGTGGTGCGGCTGGCGCTGGGCGAGCTGACGGCGGTGCTGGGGATCGGCATCGCCGCGGGGGCGCTGCTGGCCTGGCTGGCGGCGCGCAGTGCGCAGGCGACGCTGGGCGAGCTGCTGTACGGGCTGCGGGCGACCGATTGGATGACGCTGGCGGCCGCGGTGCTGGTGCTGGCGGCGGCGGCGGTGACGGCGGCGTGGCTGCCGGCGCGGCGGGCGGCGGCGGCGGATCCCTATTCCTCGCTGCGCGAGGAATAGGG
>Ga0134128_10003895_pt1 | contig 18295 bp, 12 predicted proteins | sample KB31754_FD_96462 | JGI IMG/M metagenome (GOLD analysis project Ga0134128, IMG submission 96462) | Terrestrial soil microbial communities with excess Nitrogen fertilizer from Kellogg Biological Station, Michigan, USA - KB3-175-4 | ecosystem: Environmental > Terrestrial > Soil > Unclassified ... | reverse complement strand
GGGGCCGCGCAGCCCGGCCCGGCCCGGATCGCCGTCCGCCCGGACCACGTCGACCAGCCCGCGCCAGCGCCGCCCCAGCTCGTCGAGCCCGTCACCTGGCGGCAGGCCGAAGGCCAGCAGGTGGTGGCGCGGCCCGGCCAGCTCGACGCGGTCCGGGTAGCGCTCCCCCGGTGCCGGGGACGGCCGGACCGACCCGCCGGGGCCGGTGAACTCGCCGGTCAGCGGGCTGGCCGCGTAGCTGGTGTCGAGCATGGCCCTGGCCCTGGCCAGGGCCATGGCCTGGTCGGAGGGCAGCGGCGCGGCGGCCACGCCGGTGCGGGCCGTCTCCACCGCGCCGTGGGCCAGCTCGTGGACCTGGTCCGAGGCCTCGATGACGTGCTGCGCGGCCGCACCCCGCTCGGCCTGGTAGCTGGCCAGCAGGTCCGGGCGGGCCCGGCCGCGCAGCTCGAGGGACAGCTTCCAGGCCAGGTTGCTGGCGTCGTGCAGCCCGGAGTTGAGGCCCTCGCCGCCGAACGGGCTGGACAGGTGGCCGGCGTCGCCGAGCAGGAACCGCCGCGGGCCGGCCAGGTGCGGCGCCAGCCGCCGGTGCATGCGGAACTCGGCCGCCCAGCCGATGTCGTCCACCGTCACCGCACCCCCGGTCCGCCGCTCCAGGGCCCGCCTGACCAGCTCGGCCGCGGCCTGCGGCCCGCCCCCCGCCGCGCTCAGCCAGGCCTTCTCGGCCGGGTCCAGGTCCCCGACGAAGGTGATCCAGCGCTGGCCGGGCAGCGGGGCCAGCAGCACGTATCCCGCCGCCGTGGCGATCAGCGCCGAGCCGTCGCGCGGCAGCCCGCACGACACCGCCACGTCGGCGGCCAGCGCCTGGCCGGGGTAGGTCTGCCCGGCCAGTTCCTCGTCCAGCGACTCCCTGGTCACGCTGTGCGCGCCGCCGGCGCCGACGACCCACCGGACCCGCGACGTCCCCGTGCGCCCGCCGGCGTACTCCAGCCCGGCCAGCACGCCGTCGCCGTCCGGCTCCAGCGAGACCACCGTGACCCCGTGCTCCACGGTCCCGCCCAGCTCGGCCAGCCGCCCGGCCAGGATCTGCTCGGTCCGCCACTGCGGCAGGCTGCACTGAACCTCCCAGTGGCCGCCGGTGCCGGCCAGGGCGCTCTCGCTGAGCGGCCGGAGGTCGCCGTCCACCACCCGCGCGAACTCCAGGTGCTCCGAGGCGTCCAGGAACCGCCCGGCCACCCCGGCCGCGGCCAGGATCTCCAGGGTGCCCGGCTGGATGGCGGTCGCGCGCGCCTGGCGGTGCGGCGCGGGCGCCCGCTCCACCAGCCGGGCCGCGACCCCGTGCCGGGCCAGCTCCAGCGCCGCCATCAGCCCCGACGGGCCCGCCCCCACGACCAGTACCTCAGCCCCCGCTGGCATGGTCAGCCCCCGTGCTCTAGATCCCCTTTTTCGATAACACCATTTCCGATAACAAAGGCCCCCGGCCGGCTCTGGTCCAGCGCCCGGAGGAAGCTCGCCGCCCAGAAGGCGACGTCGTGCTCGCGGACGCGCCGGCGCATGGACCGCATCCGCCTGCGGGCCTCGGCCGGCGACACCGTCGCCGCCCGCACGATGGTCTCCTTCAGCCCCTCGATGTCGTGTGGGTTGACTCCGAACGCGCCGGTCAGCTCGTCGGCCGCGCCGGTGAACTCGCTCAGCACCAGCGCGCCCGACTCGTCCAGGCGGCTGGCCACGAACTCCTTGGCGACCAGGTTCATGCCGTCGCGCAGCGCGGTCACCAGCATCACGTCGGCGGCCAGGTACAGCGCCGCCATCTCGTCGCGCGGGTAGGACTGGTGCAGGTACTGCACCGGCGGGGTGCCCAGCTCGGCGTGCTCCCCGTTGATCCGCCCGACGGTGACCTCGACCTCGTCGCGCAGCAGCCGGTACTGCTCGACCCGCTCCCGGCTCGGGCTGGCCACCTGCACCAGCACCGTGCCCGGCACCTTGAGCAGCCCCTCGTCCAGCACCTCGCCGAACGCGGTGAGCCGGTGCAAGATCCCCTTGGTGTAGTCGAGCCGGTCGACGCCGAGCAGCACCAGGCCGGGCTCGCCCAGGGCCTCGCGGATCTCCCGCGACCGGGCCTGCACCTCGGGCCGCCCGGCGATCTCCTCGAACGCCCTGGTGTCGATGGAGATTCCGAACGCGGCCGCCCGGACCTCCCGGTCGCCGTCGGCGGGGCCCGGGCCGGGCACCCGGACCAGCGAGCCGCGGGTGGTCAGCCCGGCGGCCCGGCGGCAGGCCCGCAGGAAGTTGGTGGCGTCGCTCTGCCGCTGGAAGCCGACCAGGTCCGCGCCGAGCAGGCCCGCGACGACCTGGCGGCGCCACGGCAGCTGGGCGAAGATCTCGTAGCCGGGGAACGGGATGTGGTTGAAGAAGCCGATCCGCACGTCCTGGCGCAGCTCGCGGAGCATGCCGGGGACCAGCTGGAGCTGGTAGTCGTGGACCCAGACGGTCGCGCCCGGCGCGGCCTGCTCGGCGGCGGCGGCCGCGAACCGCCGGTTGACGGCGACGTAGGCCTCCCACCACGGGCGGCGGAACTCCGGCGGGGCGATGACGTCGTGGTACAGCGGCCACAGGGTGGCGTTGCAGAAGCCCTCGTAGAAGTCGCTGATCTCGGCGGGCGACAGGCCGATGCCGACCAGCCGCATGCCCTCGAAGTCGAACGGCTCCGGGGCCGGCGCGGCGTCGCCGGGCCAGCCCACCCAGGCCCCGCCCGCCTCGCGGACCACCGGCTCCAGCGCGGCCACCAGGCCGCCGGGGCTGGCCCGCCACTGGGCCTGGCCGTCCTGGTCCTCGCTGCGGTCCACGGGCAGCCGGCTGGCCACCACGACGAAGCTATAGCCAGGCACACCCCGACTGTATCCCGCTACTGTCGGTGCATCTCAGCCGGCACGCAGGGCGGCCAGCACCTCACGGGCCATGGCCCGCTCCCCGGCCGCGTTCGGGTGGAACGGCAGGGCCTCCGAGGAGGGAATAAGCCCCTCGACCCACTTAACCGCCCCTGACTGGCAGGCATCGTGGCCGGTGCTGGGCGCGTAGGTGTCGACGAAGGTGTCGCCGGACCGAGCGGCCTGGGCGGCCAGCATCCGGTTCATTCGGACCTCCTCGCCGCGCAGGTAGGCCACGTCGCCCCGGGCGACGGGGACCTCCGGCCAGCAGCCGTCGCCGCGGGCCGGGAGCAGGTCGGGGTAGCCGAGCAGCAGCACGCGGGCCCGCGGCGCCCGGTGCCGGGCCTGCGCCAGCAGGGCCGCGATGCGCGGCCGCAGGGCGGCGATGGCCCGGCCCAGCCGGTCGGTGCCGCCGGAGTCGTAGTGGGCCCGGCACGGCGCGCCCCACGGGCTGGTCAGGCTGAGCGCGGCGCAGGTGGCCAGGATCGGGCCGAAGCCGACGTCGTTGCCGCCGACCTGGATGGTGACCAGCGAGTCGCGCCGCGACAGCGCGCTGAGCTGCGGCTGGTTGCGGCCGGTGAGGGTCTGCTGGGCGGCCAGCATGTCGGCGGTGTGGGCGCCGTAGCAGCTGACGTCGGCAAACCCGGCCGGGTGCAGCGCCCGCGCGACCAGGGCCGGGTAGCTCCGGTCCGAGCGCAGGCAGCCCGCGGGCGGGCCCAGCTCGTTCACCGACAGCGGGGCCGAGGTGTAGGAATCGCCCAGCGCCACGTAGGTGCCCGCGGCCGGGTTGACGTCGATCAGCCGGGCGGCGGCGGGCCGCCCGTGACCAGCCGAGCAGGCCGTGGCGGCGAATAGCAGCACGACGATGGCCGCGGCCAGCCCGGCGTGCCGGACCAGGGTCCGCGGCTTCGTCATGGAACCACGGTAGGCACGTCGCGGCACCGGGCACAATGCGGGTTATCCCCCCGCCTGCGGGTAGTTGAGAAGCCGGGAGGCCGGGATGAACCCCATCGAGGCCGTAGTACGGCGGGCCGACAAGGCGCAGCAGCGGCATACCCCCACGAGCTTCGTTTTCGGGGTCATCAAGAAGTTCGGTGACGACAACGGCGGCGCCCTGGTCACCAACCTGGCCTACGCCGGGTTCGTGTCACTGTTCCCGCTACTGCTGATCCTGGCCACCATCCTCGGCCTGATCGCCTCGGCCGACCCGGCCCTGCGCGAGCAGGTCCTGGACGCGGTGTCCAAGCAGGTGCCGCTCATCGGGGACCAGCTCACCGGCAACGTGCACGAACTGCGCCAGTCCAGCATCATCGGCCTGATCGTCGGCGTGGCGGTGCTGCTGTGGGGCACCACCCGGCTGGCCCAGGCGGGCATCTTCACCATGGAGCAGGTGTGGAACCTGCCCGGCCCGGCCCGCGTCGGCTACTTCCCCCGGCTGCTGCGGTGCCTGGAGTTCCTGGGCGTGCTGGGCCTCGGCGTCGTGGTCACGGCACTGCTCACCGGCCTGGAGGCCTTCACCCATCAGCGGACGCTGACGATCATGGCGGCCACGGCCGGGGCCGTGATCACCAACGCCGGGATGTTCCTGTTCGCCTTCCGGGTGCTGACGCCGGGCAGCATCAGCTTCCGGCGGCTGCTGCCGGGCGCCATCGCGGGCGGGATCGCCTGGACGGGGCTGCAGTCGGCCGGCACGCTGCTGGTGCGCCAAGCCCTGCACAGCGCGGCCGCGTACGGCGTGTTCGCGACCGTGCTCAGCCTGCTGGCCTGGGTGTACCTGGGCGCCGAGGTGGCGGTCTACGCGGCCGAGATCAACGTGGTCCTGGTCCGCAGGCTGTGGCCCCGCGCCCTGGTCCAGCCGCCCCTGACCGAGGCCGACCGGCACAGCATGGCCCTGCAGGCACTGCAGAACCAGCGGCGCGAGGAGCAGCAGGTCCGGGTCACGTTCAACGACCGCCCGCCCGGCGTGCGCCGGGCCGCCACCACCCCGCGCACCCCGGAGGAGATCCTGAGCGTCGCGCCGGACCAGTCCGAGCCCGACCAGGGGAAAGGGGAACTATCCTGAGCGCGGGCAAGGGGCAGGTCACAGCGCCGGGGGGCGAGCGTGGACGCGTCGGGGGACCGGGAGGCGACCGCCGACCTGGCCCGCCTGGCGGCCGAGAACGCCCGCCTGGAGGCGATCACCCGCGGCCAGGAGGCCTGGCAGCGGGCCATGGCTGACGTCACCGGCCGCCTGCTGGCCGAGGACGAGCCCCGCGATGTGCTGGACCTGGTCACCCGCTACGCCAGGGAGCTGTCCGGCGTGGAGCTGGTCCAGCTGGCCGTGCCCACCCCCGACGGGGAGCACGTGCAGCTGGTCAGCGCGATTGGCGCGGGCGCCCAGGCCCGGGTGGGCGAGATCTACGACCGGCGCGGCACGCTGGCCGACATCGTCCTGGCTGACGGGCAGGTGCTGATCATCGACGACTTCGCCACCGACGACCGGGTCCCGGAGGTGGGCCGCCGGGCGCTGCGGCTCGGGCCCGCCGTGATCCTCCCGCTGGGCCCGCCGGGCGACGTGCGCGGGGTGCTCACGGCCGGCCAGCCGCCGGGTTTCCCGGCGCTGTCCCAGGCCAGGATCGAGATGGTGGCGACGTTCGCGGCCCAGGCCGGCATCTGGCTCAAGCTGGCCGAGCACCGCCGCAACACCGAGCGCATGGCCCTGCTGGCCGACCGCGAGCGGATCGCCCATGACCTGCACGACCATGTCATCCAGCGGCTGTTCGCCACCGGCATGTCCCTGCAGGGCGCGCTGCCGCTGATGATGGCGCCGGCCGCGGTGGACCGGGTCCGGCGCGCGGTGGACGAGCTGGACGAGACGATCAGGGAAATCCGGGCGGCGATCTTCACGCTGCAGCCCCGCGAGGAACCCGACGCCCCCGGCCTGCGGGCCCGGATCGTGGCCGTGGCCGACAGCATGACCGGGGCACTGGGCTACGCGCCCTCGCTCCGGCTGGACGGCGCACTGGACCTGCGGGTGTCGCCGACCCTGGCCGGGGAGCTGCTGGTCACGCTGCACGAGGCCCTGTCGAACGTGGCCCGGCACGGACGGGCGACGATGGTCGAGGTCACGGTCGAGGCCGGGGCCGACCTCGTCGCCGTGGTGACCGATAACGGCGTGGGCCTGGGCCAGATGGGCCGATGGAAGGGGCTGTCCGGCCTGTCCCGGCGCGCCGCCGAGCTGGGCGGCATCCTGCACCTGCGGCCCGCGGACGGGAGCGGCGCCCGCCTGGAATGGCGGGTCCCCCTTGCCGCCCCGTCCCGGGCCTGAGGGGCCAGTCCGCCGGGCGGTGGCGGACGGCCAGGCTCAGGCAGGCCTCGCGGCCGGCGGCTCAGTTTCCGCCGGGAACCAGGTCACCGCGCGCCGGCAGGGGCAAGGCCAGGCAGCGCGATGGATCCCCGGTGAGCTCGGTCAGGAACTGCGACATGAGTTCCTCGGCGTGCGCCCGGACCAGGTGCTCGACCTGCAGGGCCACGTAGCTGGGCGAGTCAGCCGGGAGCCAGAAGAAGCCGTCGGCCCGCCGGGCCGCCGACTCGGGAACGCTCCGCTCGCTGACCGTCTCGGACAACAGCACCACGGGGGGCCTGGCCGGAGATGACGCGAGTTCATCCGCGACCGCGTGAAACTCGCGCTCGGACGCGAACAGGTTCCAGCCCAGCAGGGCCGCCCCGATGTCAGGCCCGTCGGCCATCGCGCCCGCGAGGTCGCTGGTGCCCTGGGCCGGGATGACCCCGAACCCGTGGGTCATGAGCCGTTCCGCCACGGCCCAGGTGGCCTCGCCGGGCCCCCACTCGGGCTCGGCGAGCAGGACCGAATACGGGTACTGCAGCACTAATCGCGCTCCTTCCGCGCTGGCTGGCTCGGGGGGAGAACCGTCGGACACCGCCCCATTAGACTCACTTATGCGCGGGCTGAGAGATAGGGCCTAAGGTCCCGAGAACCCGCTGAGCGCAACCGTGGGGTGTCCTGACAGACCCGGACTTTCCGAACAAACGGCCTAATATCTGCGGCCGGAGCGCGGCGTATTATCGTCCGATAGAGGAATGCCCAGTCGCACCCGGGGGGCGACGTGCGCAGTCAGTTCGGGCGCAGCCAGTTCGGGCCGGGTCCGCCGGCCGGCGACCTGCCGGCGGCACTGGCGGCGGTGCCGGACGCGCGCGGCCAGCTGCGAGCCCTGCTGGCCGCGGTGAGCGCGATCTCCGGCCCGGCCGAGCTGGACGTGATGCTGAGCCGGATCGTCGAGGCCGCGATGTCGCTGACCGGGGCCCGCTACGGGGCTCTCGGGGTGCTCGACGAGGACGGCCGGCTGACCAGCTTCATCCCGTCCGGCCTGGACGAGGCGCAGGTCAGGACCATCGCGCGGGTGGCGGGCTGGCCGGCGGGCAGGGGCCTGCTCGGTGAGCTGGCCAGCCGCCATGACCCGGTGCGCATGGCCGACGTGGCCGCCCGCCCCGGCTTCACCGGGTTCCCGGCCGGGCACCCGCCGATGCGGTCGTTCCTGGGCGCGCCGGTCCGGGTCGGCACCGAGACCTACGGCAGCCTGTACCTGACCGACAAGATGGGCGGCGGCGAGTTCGGGGACGAGGACGAGTCCCTGGCCATGGCACTGGCCGCGATCGCGGGCGTGGCGGTGGACAACTCCCGGCTGCACGCCGAGGCCCGGCGCCAGCGGCAGTGGGTCCGGGCCCACGCCGAGGTCACCCAGCGGCTGCTGTCCGACGACGAGCCGACGGCCGTGCTGACCATGGTGGCCGAGCAGGCGCTGCAGATCTCCGGCGCGGACCTGGCCTTCATCGCGCTGCCCGCGGGCAGCCCGGACATCGTGACGATCGAGTACGCGGCGGGCGAGGGCGCGGCCGAGGCGCTGGGCCTGGCCTCGCCCACCCACCATTCGGCCTCGGGGATCGTGATGGCCAGCGGCGCGCCGCTGGTGCTGGACGACGTCAGCTCGGACCTGCGGGCCGCCGAGGTGGTCCGCGAGCGGCTCACCCTGGGCCCGGCGGTGCTGGTCCCGGTGGGCCGGCCCGGCGACGTGCGCGGCGTGCTGACCGTGGGCCGCCGCCGCGGCTCGCCGCCGCTGGCCCCGGCGGCGGCGGACATGGTGGCCACGTTCGCGGCCCAGGCCGGCATCGGCATCGAGCTGGCCGAGCGCCGCCAGGCGGTCCAGCGGGTGGCGCTGTACGCCGACCGCGACCGCATCGCCCGCGACCTGCACGACCTGGTCATCCAGCGGCTTTTCGCGACCGGCATGTCGCTGCAGGGGGCGACGTCGCTGATCGCCAGCACCGAGGCGGCGGGCCGGGTCCAGCAGGCGGTGGACGAGCTGGACGAGACGATCAGGGACATCCGGGCCGCGATCTTCCGGCTGCAGGACCGGGGCCAGACCGGGCTGCCCGGCGCGCAGGCCCGGATCGTGGCCATCGCCGAGGAGATGACCAGGGCGCTGGGCTTCGCGCCGTGGCTGCGGATGGACGGCCGGCTGGACGCGCGGGTGCCCGCCCACGTGGCCGAGGAGATGCTGGCCGCCCTGCGCGAGGGGCTGTCCAACGTGGCCAGGCACGCGTCCGCCCGGCAGGTGGACGTGAGCGTGGAGACCGGCTCGCACCTGGTCCTGACGGTCCGTGACGACGGGCGGGGCATCAGCGAGCCGGGCCCGTGCAGCGGGCTGGCCAACCTGGCCGACCGGGCCAGCCGCCTGGGCGGCACGCTGCGGGTGACCAGCGCCAACAACGACGCGGGCGGCGGCACCGAGCTGGTGTGGAGCGTCCCGCTGTCGGCCGGGGCGGCGGGCTAAGGGCGGCGGGCGATCAGGATGTCGCGCCGGATGGCCTGGTCCACCCGGTGCTCGAAGGCCCGGTAGGGCCCGTCGTCCAGCACCTCCAGCCCGGCCCCGGCCAGGACCTTGGCCGCCTCGGCCCGCGGCGCGACCAGCGTGTTCCACGCGATCCCCAGCGCCCCGCCCGCGCGCACCAGCCCCGCCCAGCCCGGCACGGCCGCAGCCAGCAGGTCCAGCGGGCTGCGAGCCAGCCGCCGGCTGTCGCCGCCGCCGGTACTGCTGCCGTGCTGGATGCCGTACGGGGCGTCGGTCACCACCAGGTCGAACGTCTGCGCGCGGAAGAACTCCGGGGCCCGGGTGGTGTCGGCGCAGACCACGTCGAGCCGCTGGGTCACCCCGGCCTTGTAGTCAGCCGGGTCCCCCGCCAGCCGCAGCTGCAGGCGGCGGCCGATGACCTGGCCCTCGCGGCGCACCGGGCCGTCGTAGTCGGCGTGGTGCTTGAGCTTCTTGCGCTTGAGCCAGGTCTTGATGAACGCGGCGTAGGCGTCGAAGTCCTTGCGGTCGTGCTCCACCCCGGCCGCGTCGAACCCCAGCCGCAGCGCCTGGTTCAGCGTGGTACCCCGGCCGCACAGCGGGTCCAGCACCGCGAACTTGCCGTCGGCCAGCCCGCCCGCGAACGCCGACGACAGCAGTGTCACGTTCAGCAGCAGCCGGGTGAACTGCTCGTTGGTCTTGCCCGGGTACTTCTGGATGGTGACGATGTCATCGTCGAGTCGACCGGTGGTATTTATGAGCAACGGCCTCAGTAGTCCGTCCCGCACCTGGTACAGCGCGTAGATGGCGGACAGCTGAGCCAGGGCGGCGGTGTCGCCAGTCTCGTCGAGATCACCGCTGAACGTCACGTAGGGCACCCCGCCGATGACCTCGGCGCCGATGTCGGTGATCCGGCCACCGAGCACCGAGCGGCTGAAGACCTCCAGCTCGGCCTGGGTCAGCGCGATCGCGGTGCCGCTGTAGACCCGGTTGGCCGACGGCAGGATCAGCAGCGCGTACCGGTCCATGGGCCCAGAAGTTTACCGAGACTTGCGCTTTAGTGAGCCTGGCGCTGGACCAGAACCAGGAGCCAGGCCAGCGACGGGATCAGCATCGCCCCGCCCGCGGCGGTGCAGACGACCACGGCCGCCAGCGTCGAGCTCGGGGCCGCGCCGCCGTGCACGGTCAGGCCGGGCAGCAGCAGGTACGGGTACTGGGCCGCGGCCCAGGCCCACAGCGCCGCCGCCACCGCCGTGGCCGCCGACACCCGCAGCGCCACCAGCTGGCCCAGCCAGGCCAGGGCCAGCGAGGTCAGCCCGGCCGCGACCGCCACGGCGACCAGCGGCAGGGCCCGGCCAGTCAGCCGCCCGTACAGGGCCGGCACGCAGGCGTGCAGGACCAGCAGGCCGGCCACCGAGCACGCCCCGACCAGCAGCCCGCTGGCCAGCGCCCGGCGCCGGAAGTACCCGGTCAGCGCCTGGTCGCCGGCGCGCCGGGCGTCGAGGGTCAGGTAGCTGGCGGCCAGGAACGCGCACGCCGCGACGGCGAACACGCCGGTCACCACCGACACCGGGTTGACCCAGCTGGTGACCGCACCGCCGCGGGCCAGGCCCGGCGGCACCCGGCCCGAGGCCACCGCGCCCGCGGCCGCGCCCAGGAAGTACGGGGTGACCACGGAGGAGAACGCGAACGCCGCCCCGAACAGCCGCTGCGCCCAGCGCTCCTCAATGGACTTGCGGAACGCGAACGCCGAGCCGCGGGCGATCACGCCCAGCGCAACCAGCGTCAGGGGCACGTACAGCGTGGAGGAGATGGCGGCGAAGGCGGGCGGGAACGCGGTCCACATCAGCACCAGCACGAAGATCAGCCAGACGTGGTTGGCCTCCCACACCGGGCCGATGGAGTGCTCGATCAAGGCCCGCCGCGGCGCGCCAGTCGCGGCGCGCCCGGCCAGCAGGTCCCAGATGCCGGCCCCGAAATCGGCCCCGCCCAGCAGGGCGTAGGCGCTCACCGCCGTCCACATGATGGCCAGAATCGCCAGTTCCATTGCTGTCCGCCTCCTGTCAGACGACCGTGTGCGCGCGGACGTCGGACTCCTGCGGCGCGATCGGCACCGGCCGGCTGCGGGCCAGCCGCCGCAGCACGTAGACCGTGGCCACGGTCAGCGCCGCGTAGACCGTGATCACCGGCCAGACGCCGTTGGCCAGGCCCGGCGCCGGGTTGACCGCGTTGCTGGTCCGCAGCACGTGGTAGACGATCCACGGCTGCCTGCCCACTTCCGTCGCGATCCAGCCGCTTTCCATGGCCACCACCGCGGCTACCCCGGACAGCGCCACCGCGCGCAGGAACCAGCCGCCCCGAGGCAGGTCCCGGCGCCGCCACCAGGTCCAGGCCAGCCAGGCGCCCAGCGCCAGCAGCGCGAACCCGATGCCGACCATCGCGTCGAACGCGAAGTGCACGATCTCCACCGGCGGCCGGTCGGCCGGCGGCACCGAGTTCAGCCCGGTGACCTTGGCGCCGGTGTTCAGCCGCAGCAGCAGCGACAGCCCGTCGGGGATCCGCAGCGCGCCGTGCAGCCGCCCGCCGTAGAACAGGCCGCCGATCGACTCCGGCGCGTGCCGCGTGGTCTGGGCCAGGCCCTCCATCGCGGCCAGCTTGACCGGCTGGTCGCTGCCCACGAACCGGGCCGCCCAGTCCCCCACCCCGATCTGCACCGGCGTCATGATGGCCGCGAACGTCAGCGGGATCAGCAGGCCCAGCCGGTGGTAGCGGTCCCGGCGGCCGCGCAGCATCGCCACCGCGTACACGCTGGCGATCGCGAACCCGGTCACCATGAACGCGGCCAGGATCATGTGCGTCGTCTCCGGTCCCGTGGCCGGGTTGAAGATCGCCGTCCACGGGTCCACGCCCACCACCCGGCCGTGCCGGACCGCGTAGCCGCGCGGCGCGTTCATCCACGCGTTGGCCGACACCACGAAGAACGCCGACGCGATGCCCGCCACCACGATCGGCACCCCCGACAGCAGGTGCACACGGGGCGGCAGCCGGTCCCAGCCGTACAGGTAGATGCCCAGGAAGATGGCCTCGATGAAGAAGGCGAAGCCTTCGATGGCGAACGGCAGCCCGATGACCGCGCCGTAGTGGTCCATCAGCCCCGACCACAGCACGCCCATCTCGAACGACAGGATCGTCCCCGACACCGCGCCCACCGCGAACAGCACGCCCATGGCCCGGGCCCAGCGCCGGGCCAGCAGCTGGTAGCTCGGGTCGCCGGTGCGCTGCCCGCGCCACTCCGCGAACAGCACCAGGCCCGGCATCCCGACCCCCAGGCAGGCGATCACGATGTGCCAGCCCAGCGAGAACCCCATCTGCGAGCGCGCCGCCACCGGGTCGGCCGCGTGGGCCGCCGCCAGCGCTGCAGTCATCATGTCTCGAGCTCCTTTCGCCTCCTTCACATTACTTCTACAAAACGTAGAACTTCTACGTGATGTAGAATACAGTCAGGCGGTAGGCGAGAAGAGGGCCGAGAAGAGGCAGGGTGGCGGGATCCGGACAGCTCGAGCGGGCCGTTCTGCAGGTGCTGTGGGACGCGCCGGGGCCGGCCTCGGCCCGCGACGTGCTCGCCGCCCTGACCCAGCGCGGCCCGGCCCAGCGTGAGCTGGCCGTGACCACCGTGCTGACCGTCCTTGACCGGCTCGGCCGCAAGGGCCTGGTCCGCCGCGAGCGCGACGGCCGGGCCCACCTGTACCAGGCCAGCGTCAGCCGCGAGGACTACGTCGCCGACCTCATGCTCGAGGCCCTCGGCCAGGCCCCCGACCGGGGCGCGGCGCTGACCCGCTTCCTGGGCGGCGTCAGCCCGTCCGACACCGACCACCTGCGCCGCGCCCTGGGCGACCCCGGCTGACGCCGTGCTGCTGACCGCCGAGGGCCTGGCCCTGATCGCGGTGGCGGTCCTCCTGGCCGTCCCCGTCCCCCTGGCGCTGGCCAGGGCCGCCTGGCCCGCCCGCAGCCCCCGCGCCGCCCTGGTCCTGTGGCAGGCCGTCGGCCTGGGCGGCGGCCTGGCCATCCTCGGCGCCGGCCTGACCCTGGCCGTGTCCGGCCTGCACCGCTCCTGGCTCGGCGGCCTGGCCGCCCTGCCGAGGGCGGTCGAGGGGCACCCAGCGCCAGGCTCGCTCGGCTGGGCCGGCCTGGGGCTGACGGCGGTGGCGGCGACATGGCTGTTCGCGGTGCTGGTGGTGTCGACCAGCCGGCTGCTGCTGGCCCGCAGGAAACATCGCCGCCGGCTTGAACTGCTGGCCGAGGAGCTAGCGCTGGGCGAGCTGATTCCCGCCGCAGGTTCTGTCGCCGGCGGGTTGCGGGTCCGCCTGCTTGACCATCCGGTGGCCGCCGCCTACTGCCTGCCCGGCGTCCGGCCGCGCATCGTGCTCAGCCAGGGGGCCATCGACTCGCTCAGCGCCGGTCAGCTGACCGCCGTGCTCAGCCACGAGCACGCCCACGCCGCCGGCCAGCACGACCTGGTCATCCTGCCGTTCCGGGCCTGGCGGCAGACCTTCCCGTTCCTTCCGCCCGCCCGCCGGGCGCTGGCCGCCGTGGAACTGCTGGTCGAGATGCTGGCCGATAACGACGCCAGCCGCCGCTGCGGGCCCGCGCCCCTGCGGGCCGCGCTGCTCCGCCTGGCCGAGGTATCCCCCGGCGACAGCCAGGTCACCGCCCGCGCGGCCCGCCTGGCCGCTCCCCCGGCCGCCCTGACCCGCCCCGCCATGGCCGCCATCTACGCCGCCGCCGTCGCCCTGGTCCTGCTCCCCCCGGCCATCCTGCTCGCCAGCTGACTCGCTTTCCCAACACACCGCCGATCTCCCAGACCGGCCCCCCGTAGGGGTTTAGGGTCATGTGTCAGTCCTGGGTGGCGAGGAGGGTTCGTGGCGGCGAGTTCGTTCGTGCATCTGCATGTTCACACCGAGTACTCGATGCTGGATGGCGCCGCCAAGATAACCCCGCTGATGGCCGAGACCGCGCGGCTGGAGATGCCCGCGGTCGGGATGACCGACCACGGCAACATGTTCGGGGCCTACGAGTTCTTCCAGCAGGCGGGCAAGGCCGGGGTCAAGCCGATCATCGGGATCGAGGCCTACGTCGCGCCCGAGAGCCGGTTCCACAAGAAGCCCGTCTTCTGGGGTGAGAGCGGCCGCCGTGATGTCGACGTGGACGGCGAGGGCGGCGACGTCTCGGGCGGCGGCGCCTACACCCACATGACCATGCTGGCCGCCGACGCCGAGGGGCTGCGCAACCTGTTCCGGCTGTCCAGCGTGGCCTCGCTGGAGGGCTTCTACCGCCACCCGCGGATGGACCGGGAGCTGATCGCCGAGCACGCGCGGGGCATCATCGCCACCACCGGGTGCCCGTCCGGCGAGGTGCAGACCCGGCTGCGGCTGGGCCAGCCGGCCAAGGCCCTGGAGGCCGCCGCCACCTACCGCGACATCTTCGGGCCCGAGAACTTCTTCCTCGAGCTCATGGAGCACGGCCTGGCCATCGAGCGGTCCGTGCGCCAGGGCCTGCTGGACATCGGCCAGCAGCTCAACCTGCGCCCGCTGGCCACCAACGACAGCCACTACGTGACCCAGGATCAGGCCGCCGCGCACGAGGTGCTGCTGTGCGTGGGCACCGGCCGGACCATGGACGACCCCAAGCGGTTCAAGCTGGAGGGCGGCGGCTACTACATCAAGAGCCCGGCCGAGATGCGCGAGCTGTGGGACGGCCAGGTCCCCGGCGCCTGCGACAGCACGCTGCTGATCGCCGAGCGGGTGCAGCCCTACGACGACGTGTTCAAGCACGTGGACCGGATGCCGCGGTTCCCGGTGCCCGACGGCGAGACGCAGTCGTCGTGGCTGCGCAAGGAGGTCGACCAGGGGATCACCTTCCGGTTCGGGGCCAGCCCGTCGCAGGAGGTGCTCGACCGCATCGACTACGAGCTCAGCGTCATCGAGAAGATGGGCTTCCCGGCCTACTTCCTGGTCGTGGCCGACATCTGCCAGCACGCCAGGGCCAGCAAGATCGGGCTCGGGCCCGGCCGCGGCTCGGCCACCGGGTCGATGGTGGCCTACGTGCTGGGCATCACCGACCTGGACCCGATCGAGCACTCGCTGATCTTCGAGCGGTTCCTGAACCCCGAGCGCATCACCATGCCCGACATCGACCTGGACTTTGACGAACGCGGCCGGGGCGACATGATCCGGTACGTCACCGAGAAGTACGGCGACGACCGGGTCAGCCAGATCCTCACCTTCGGCACCATCAAGGCCAAGGCCGCGGTCAAGGACTCCTGCCGGGTGCTCGGCTACCCCTACGCGCTGGGCGACCGGATCACCAAGCTGTTCCCGGCCGCGGTCATGGGCAAGGAGATCCCGCTGGCCGGCATCTTCGACCCGGCCCACGACCGGTACAGCGAGGCCGGTGAGCTGCGCGCCCTGTATGAGGAGGACGCCGAGGTCAAGCGGGTGCTGGACACCGCGCGCGGCATCGAGGGGCTGACCCGCGGCACCGGCGTGCACGCGGCCGGGGTGATCTTGTCCTCCGAGCGGCTGGCCGACGTGCTGCCCATCCACCGGCGCGAGAACGACGGGGCCATCATCACCGGGTTCCCGTTCGTGCAGTGCGAGGACATGGGCCTGCTCAAGATGGACTTCCTCGGCCTGCGGAACCTGGCCGTGATCGCCGACGCGGTCGACAACATCACCGCCAACCGGGGCACCGAGATCGACCTGGCCAAACTGCCCCTGGAGGACGCGCCCACCTACGAGCTGCTGGCCCGCGGCGACACGCTGGGCGTGTTCCAGCTCGACGGCGGCCCGATGCGCAGCCTGCTCAAGCTCATGGCGCCGACCTCGTTCGGCGACATCGCGGCCGTGCTGGCCCTGTACCGGCCCGGCCCGATGGCGGCCAACTCCCACATCAACTACGCCGACCGCAAGAACGGCCGCCAGAAGGCGACGCCAATCCACCCCGAGCTGGAAAAGGCACTCGAGCCCATCCTGGGCGAGACCTACCACCTGGTCGTGTACCAGGAGCAGGTCATGGCCATCGCCCAGCAGCTGGCCGGGTACTCGCTGGGCCGCGCCGACCTGCTGCGACGGGCCATGGGCAAGAAGAAGAAGGAGATCCTGGACGCGAACTGGGAAGAGTTCTCGACCGGGATGACCGCCAACGGCTTCTCGGCCGAAGCGACCCAGGCCATGTGGGATGTGCTGGTCCCGTTCTCCGGCTACGGCTTCAACAAGTCGCACACCGCCGGCTACGGAATGGTGGCCTACTGGACCGCCTACCTGAAGGCCAACTACCCGGCCGAGTACATGGCCGCCCTGCTCACCTCGGTGGGCGACGACAAGGATCGGATGGCCATCTACCTGGCCGAGTGCCGCAAGCTCGGCATCAAGGTCCTGCCGCCCGACGTCAACGAGTCCAAGCTGGACTTCTCCCCCGTCGGCACCGACATCCGGTTCGGCCTCGGCGCCATCCGCAACGTCGGCGCCAACGTCGTCAACTCGATCGTGGCGACCCGCCAGGAGAAGGGCAGCTACGCCTCGTTCGCTGACTTCCTGGACAAGTCCCAGATCGCCGTCTGCAACAAGCGCGTGGTCGAGTCGCTGATCCGGGCCGGTGCCTTCGACTCGCTCGGGCACACCCGCAAGTCGCTGTTCGGAGTCCAGGAGCAGGCCGTGGACGCCGTGATCAGCGTCAAGCGCCAGGAGGCCATCGGCCAGTTCGACCTGTTCAGCATGGGCGAGCCCGCCGCCGACAGCGAGGCCGCGCCGCGCATCGGGCTGGACTTCAAGCTCACCACCGAGGAGTGGCCGCGCAAGCTGCTGCTGGCCCAGGAGCGGGAGATGCTCGGCCTGTACGTCTCCGGCCACCCGCTGGACGGCGCCGAGCGGATCCTGCAGCGCAACCGGGACACCGCCGTCGCCGAGCTGCTGGCCTCCGGCCGGACCGAGGGCGACGTGCAGGTGGCCGGCATCATCGTCTCGGTCGACCGCCGGATCAACAAGAAGAGCGGGAACCCGTGGGCCATCGTCACCATCGAGGACCTCGACGGCGCCGTGGAGTGCCTGTTCTTCCCCAAGACCTACGGGCAGTACGCCCCGGAACTGGCCGAGGACGTCGCGGTCAGCGTGCGCGGCCGGATCAACGACCGGGACGGGGCGGTCAGCATCTTCGCCCAGGACATGACCATCCTGGACCTGGGCGCGGTGCGCGACAGCGGCGGGCCGCCCGTGGTCATCGCGCTGCACGACGAGAAGGTGGACGAGAAGCTGGTCGCCGAGCTCAAGCACATCCTCCAGGCCCATCCCGGCAGCACGCCGGTCATGGTCCGGATGGAGCTGCCCGGCGGCACCCCGGTGCTGATGGAGTGCGACTTCCCGGTCCAGCCCACCAGCAGCTTCATGGCCGACATCAAGAGCCTGCTCGGCGCGACCGCCATCGCGGCCGCCTGAGGGTGTAGTCGAAGGCGCCCAGCGTGGGTAGGTGATGGCTGATGATTACCGCGGCACTTGAGACCGAACGCAAGTACGAGGCCGACCCCGACTCCGTCGTGCCCGACCTCTCCGGGCTCCCGCACGTCGCCGGCGAGACCGACCCCGAGGAGTTCCGGCTGGTCGCCGAGTACTTCGACACCGATGACCTGCGGCTGATCCGGGCCGGGATCACCCTGCGCCGCCGGCGGGGCGGCGATGACGAAGGCTGGCACCTCAAGCTGCCCGCCGGCACCGACTCGCGGACCGAGCTCCAGGTCCCCCTGCGCCGGGGCTCCGCCGTGCCCGCCGAGCTGGCCCGGCTCATCCGGGCCCACTCCCGCGCCGCCGCGCTGCGGCCCGTGGCCCGGATCGCCACCGTGCGCCGTCGCCGCGTCCTGCTCGACAGCGCCGGGACCTCCCTGGCCGAGGTCGTTGACGACGAGGTGTCCGCCCAGAGCCTCGGCCCGGTCACCACCCTGTCGCAGTGGCGGGAGGTCGAGGTCGAGCTGACCGGCGGCGGCCGCCTGCTCCTGGTCGCCGCTGATGACCGGCTCCGCAAGGCCGGCCTGCGCCCCGCCGGGCGGGCGGCCAAGCTCGAGCGGGCCCTGGCCGACCGGATGCCGTCGGCCACCGCGCCGCCCCGGCTGACCGGCAAGTCTCGGGCCGGGGACGTCGTGCTCAGCTACGTCCGCACCCAGGCCCGCGCCCTCAAGTCGGCCGACCCTCTCGTCCGCCGGGACCAGCCCGATTCCGTGCACCAGATGCGGGTCGCCGCCCGCCGGCTGCGCGCCACCCTCCAGTCTTTCCGGCCCATTTTGTCCGCCGACGCCACCGCCCACCTGCGCGACGAGCTGCGCTGGCTCGGCCAGGTGCTCGGCGCCGCCCGCGACGGCGAGGTGCTGGCCGGGCACCTGAGCGGGCTGCTCGACGACGTGCCCGCCGAGTTGCTGCTCGGGCCCGTCCAGGCCAGCATCACCGAGCACTTCGGGCCCCGCAACGCCGCTGCCCGGCGCGG
>Ga0134128_10003894_pt1 | contig 18296 bp, 16 predicted proteins | sample KB31754_FD_96462 | JGI IMG/M metagenome (GOLD analysis project Ga0134128, IMG submission 96462) | Terrestrial soil microbial communities with excess Nitrogen fertilizer from Kellogg Biological Station, Michigan, USA - KB3-175-4 | ecosystem: Environmental > Terrestrial > Soil > Unclassified ... | reverse complement strand
TCGGAGCCGCGAATACCCGGTATCTGGCGAAGTCAGCCTATGCCGTGGATTCTTGTCAAGCAAGTTGTCGCCGTATTTGTGTTCGCGGTGCTCTTTCCCGCCATCGCGTCGGCGGCGAAACCCGATTCTTTGCTTGGCATCTCGTTCGGAAATACTGCGGGATCGAAAGCCGAAAGTGTGCCGCTGCAGATCGTGCTTCTGCTGACTGCGCTTACGGTTCTGCCGGCCATAGTGATGTGCCTCACGCCGTTTCTCAGGATTACGATTGTTCTGCACTTCCTGCGGCAGGCCCTCGGCACGCAAACAGTTCCGTCCAACCAAATTCTGATTGGCTTGGCGTTGTTTCTGACATTGCTGGTGATGCGCCCGGTGGTCGATGAAATCTACCAGACTGGGTGGGAGCCGATGGAGCAAGGGAAAATTTCAACCCAGCAGGCGCTCGATGTAGCGGCTAAACCGCTTCGCCGCTTCTTGCTTCGCTTCGCAAGGGAGAAAGATATTCAGCTTTTTGTCGATATCTCGCATTCACCCGCCCCGGCTACGCCGCATGATCTGTCATTAACGGTGCTGATACCCGCCTACATCATCTCCGAGCTTCGAGCCGGATTTCAAATCGGCGCCGTACTTTATCTGCCGTTTCTCATTATCGATCTCGTGGTTGCATCGATTACGCTTTCAATCGGCATGGTGCAATTGCCTCCGGTGATGGTGTCCGCTCCGTTCAAGATCCTGCTGTTCGTGCTCATCGACGGCTGGAACCTCACCATCGGATCGCTGGTGAAGACACTTACTTAAGTTATGAACCAGGAATTAGCCATCCAACTGATCCAGCAGGCGCTGATACTCACGATGTGGCTGTGTCTGCCGTTGCTGGGCATCCTGTTTATTGTCGGAGTTGTCATCAGCCTTTTACAGACGCTGACGTCAATTCAGGATCCCAGCTTCGGCGCCGTTCCCAGGCTGGCCGCCTTATTTGTCGCGCTGCTTTTGGTGCTGCCCTGGATACTTATGCGGCTGATTACCTACTCGGAGCGCTTGCTGGCCGATCTATCCAAATATGCCCGTTAACGTGCATTTTGGAATGGAGGCGGTGTCCGGGTTCATGCTGACGTCGACGCGCGTCAGCGGCGCCCTCGTCCTGCTTCCGCTCCCTGGGATGCAATACACGTCCCAGGCTGCCAGAATCGTGCTGATAGTGGGAATCACGTTCGCGCTGTTTCCCACTTGGCCCGAGGCGCCGGCCGGCATAAGCGGCGCGGCTTTCCTCATGGCGCTGCTCATGGAGGCTTCAGCCGGGTTGTTGATGGGTTTGGCGCTGCTCTTTCTTGCCGAGACGTTCCAGCTTGGCGCCCAGGTGATTTCGTTTCAAACAGGCTTCAGTTTTGCTTCGACGTTTGATCCGACCAGTCAAGCGGATTCAGGCGTGTTCCAAGTGTTCGCGCAGATTGCTGCCGGGTTGTTGTTCTTCGGCCTTGGCATCCATCGCCATCTCATTCGGATGCTGGCCAGTTCTGCGGACGTCTTCGCGATGCATAACGGACAATTCGAAACGGGTTCAATAGCACTTCTGCTGCGCCTCGGAACCAACATGTTTATCTCCGGCGTCAAACTAGCGTTGCCGGTTGCAGCTTTGCTCTTTCTGGTGGATCAAGGACTTTCGGTGCTGGGCCGGCTTCAAAGCCAGTTGCAACTCCTCACGCTGGCGTTTCCGGCAAAGATTATTATTTCACTCCTATTTCTTGGGGCTGGTCTGACAAGGTGGCCCGGTCTTTACGCCGATTGGGCGAGGCAGATTCTCGACGGACTATTCCGGCTGGTTGCGTCGTAATCCACAAGGCTCATGGCCGAACAGAAGACCGAACAGCCCACACAAGGACGGCTTCAAAAGACGAGAAAGGAAGGGCGATTTCCCGTCAGCCGGGACTTCATAGCGGCTCTTCAATTGGCGACTGTTTTCATCGTCTTCTTGAGCTATATCGAGGACCTTTGGCGCGGCTCTACGGTCTTCATCTCGTTTTTATTTCGGCAAGCGTTTTCCAGTAATCCGCTGACGGCTGGACGGCTTGTTCAAATCTACGATCAGTTGATCTTCCCGGGAATGCTCAACCTCCTGCGAGTTGGCGGAATGATTGTTCTGCTGGTCCTGCTGATTCAATTGGGCAGTAACGGATTTGGGCTCGCGGTGAAGCAGCTTGCGCCCGACGTGAAGCGGCTTAATTTCTTTTCGAGAGCGAAGCAGTTGCCGATGGAGAATCTGACCAGCACGGTGCGGGCGGCTCTGCTTATTCCGGCGATTGCCTATGTTCTGCTAATCGCCCTACGCGGAGAAGAATCGGAGATCAGCAATCTCGCGGCAGGCGGGCTGATGGCTGGAATCGCTCACGCAGGATCGCTCGTCAAGCAATTACTCTGGCAGCTTACAACGATCCTAGTCGTTCTAGGGCTGGTCGATCTCTTCCGCCAGCGGCATAAGTTTCGCAGCGACTTGAAGATGACCAAGCAGGAAGTCCGGGACGAGATGAAGGAGACCGAAGGTAATCCTCAGATGAAGGTCCGTATCCGGCGTTTGCAGAGAGAGGCTGCCCGCAGGAGCATGATGAAGGCGGTCCCCAAGGCAACGGCCATAGTGGTGAATCCCACGCATTACGCAGTAGCCTTGCGCTATGAAATGGACAGCCGCAGCGTCCCGGCTGTTGTCGCCAAAGGCAAAAACTTTCTGGCTCAGCTTATCCGGGAGCGCGCCACGGCGTACGATATTCCCGTCATCGAGAACAAACCGCTGGCTCAGGCGCTCTACCATTCGGTCGACGTAGGTCAGGAAATTCCTCCAAATTTATATCGTGCTGTCGCTGAAGTTCTAGCTCACATCTACCGAACACTGAATAGACGGTAGTGTGGAGAACGAACTTCGAGTGAACACATCCAAAGCCATTCCCATGCAGCGATCGTGGCAGGTGGCCGTGCGATCGTTCAACTGGAGTGAGGCCAGTGTGCCGATAGCCGTGCTGGGAATCGTGCTGGCGATGATTACGCCCTTGCCGGCTGCGCTGCTGGACGTGCTAATTTCCGCAAACATAACGGTTTCCGTAGTGATATTGCTGTCGGCGATGTACATCACGAAACCGTCGGAATTCAGCGTGTTCCCGACCACACTGCTGCTGATGACCCTGTTCCGGCTCGCGTTGAACATTTCGTCGTCACGCTTGATCTTATTGGATGGCAACACCGGAACGAGAGCGGCCGGCGACGTAATCGAGTCGTTCGGAAATTTTGTGGTCGGCGGCAATTTCGTGATAGGCGCCGTCGTCTTTCTCGTGTTGATCGCCATTCAATATGTAGTGATCAACCACGGCGCGGTCCGTATCTCGGAAGTAACAGCTCGATTCACTCTGGACGCGATGCCGGGCAAGCAGATGTCGATCGATTCCGATCTGAATGCCGGACTCATCGACGAGAATGAAGCGCGCGCGCGCCGGAAATCGCTGGCGGCGGAGGCCGAGTTTTATGGGGCCATGGACGGCGCCTCGCGATTTACGCAGCGCGATGCCATTGCGAGCATCATCATCACCGGAATCAATATCATCGCCGGATTTCTGATCGGTGTATTGCAGCACGGCATGGACCTGCGCCACGCTTTCGAAACGTACACGATACTGACGATTGGCGATGGATTGGTGACGGTTATTCCGGCGCTGATGATTTCCATCTGTGGCGGCTTGATCGTCACGCGGGCAAGTTCCGACTCGAAGCTGGGAACCGATGTCCGAAAACAGATTTTCGGCAAATCCGAGCCGCTTCTGCTCGCTGCCGGCGTGCTGACGGCAATGGCGGCATTTCCGGGCCTTCCAAAAATTCCGTTCTTGATTCTAGCGTCGGGAGCCGGTTTCGCGGGATGGAAACTGCGCGCGTCGGAACAGGCGAAGAAAAACCAGCCCGCCGCGGGCAGTCTCGTGAAGGCCGGCGACAACATCGAAACGCTTCTGAAAGTGGAACCACTGTCGATCGAGGTGGGTCTCGGGCTGATGCGGTTGGTGGAAGGCGGCCACAATTCGCTGCTGCTGAAACGGATTCAGATGATTCGCCGGCAGCTCGCGTCCGAAATGGGATACGTGCTGCCGCCGGTGCGCGTGACGGATAACCTTCAGCTAAAAGCGCGGGAATACATGATCTGCATCAAGGGAATGGAAGTCGGGCGCTACGAACTCCAACCCGGCTGCGAACTGGCCATTCAGGCTTCGCATGCGAGTGTTGTGCCCCCTGGCACGCCGACGCGCGAACCGGCGTTCAATATGCCGGCGGTCTGGATTGCCACGGATCAAGTCGACAAGGCGCGGCAGACCGGCTATACGGTTGTCGACCCTGTCAGCGTTGTTGGCACACATCTGATGGAGGTCATTCGGAGGAATGCGTGCGAGCTGTTTACGCGGCAGGAGACGAAACGCTTTTTGGACCGCGTTGCCCAGGACCATCCCAAAGCGGTGGAGGATCTGGTCCCGAAACAGGTGTCTCTGGCGGCAGTCCAGAAGGTTATTCAAAATCTGCTCCGAGAAAGGGCGTCCATTCGGGATTCCGTGTCGATTCTGGAAGCTCTTGGCGAAGGGGCGGCCGTCACGCGCAATCAAGTTCTGCTGAGCGAGTTTGTGCGGCAGCAAATTCGCCGCAGCATTGTGAAGCCACATTTGAACCAGTCCGGAGATCTGGCAGTTTACTTCGTGGATGCGGAAATAGAGCGATTGATTGAAAGCGCGGTTGAGCACGCGGAACACAACAGCCACTTGAATCTGACGCCGCAACAGATCCGCGGTCTGGTCGAGCGGTTTCAGCGCGCGCTGCAAGGGGTGGAGGGAAACGCGGTGGTTCTGACCAGTTCTTCCGTGCGCTATTTTGTGCGGCAGGTGACCGAGCATGCGCTGCCGTCGACAACGGTATTGGGACACAACGAAGTGCCGCCTGGCGTGCGCGTGATTTGTGCCGGAACTGTGAAGTGAGTGGAAGCCAATGGAAACGACCTACACAACGCCAACGATGCTGCCCGAACTGCGTGAGCAGTTGATTCTGGACCACCTACCGCAAGTGAAGCTGATTGCACGTCGTATCCATGAGCGGCTGCCCGTCTCCGTCAGCCTCGACGACCTGATTTCAACCGGGATCGTCGGATTGATCGCCGCGATCGACAGATACGATCCGGCGCACGACGTGAAATTAAAGACCTATGCGGAGTATAAGATCCGCGGGGCTATTCTCGACAGCCTGCGGGAACTGGATTGGGCGCCCCGGCAACAGCGCAAACGCGCGAAGTTGATCGAAGCCGCAATCGCGGTTCTGGAGCAGAGACTCCAGCGCAGCCCCACTGAAGACGAGCTTGCGAATCACCTCAACTTGAGTATGGCGGAATATCAGGATTGGCTGAGCGATGCTCGCGGCCTGACCCTGGGCAGCCTGGAAAACTCGGGAACCGAGGAAGAAGGGCGCGATCTGCTCAGGTACGTCTCGGATACCGAGGAGTCGTGGCCTTCCTACATCTTTGAACGCTCGGAATTGGAAAGGCTCCTGGCGCGATCGATCGATCGGATGCCGTACGTCGAGAAAACGGTGTTGAGCCTGTACTACTACGAAGAGCTTACGCTCCGCGAGATCGCCCAAATCGTCGATCTGCACGAGTCCCGCATATCGCAGCTCAAATCTCAAGCAATACTGCGCCTTCGGTCGTATATGCAGAAACAGTGGCCTCGCGAGCGGGGCGCGGCGTGAGGAGTCAAGGAGAGGATACATGCACGGCTCGATACAATCCGTGAATACGGCTGCCGCTGTCCTGGAACGGATTGAGCAAATGCTGGCCGATGCACTTGCCGGAGCACTGTGCGGCATGACCGGCGAAAGTGTCCAGGTGCGACGCGTGGCTGCCCCTGATTTGCCGGCTGGTTCATCGGCCTGGTTTCTGAGTGAGTTTAGCGAGTTTCCCGGAGCCGTGCTGCTGTTGGGCGGCGCGCGCGACCTCTGGCTTTCCACTGGCCGCAAGCTCCTGGCAGGCACGAGCGCCATTGAAGCGAATGATGAAACGGCCTTGTCAGCCGCCCGGGAGATGATTGCCAAAGCAGTAAACACGTTGGCTTCGGTGCTCTCGGGCAAGCTCAAGCGCGAGATCGCCGTCAGGCCCCCGCGGCAACTGACTTCGGCGCCTGAATCGGTCTCACGCGATGCTCCGACGGGACTTGAAATCGAATTCCGCGATGAAACGAGAGTTGCGTTGCATCTGTTTGTCGATCCCAAGTTGGCAGCAGCTATGTGCGCGGCTGAAAAGGACAGCGCTTCCGGCGTCCCGGTCAATACAAAGAATCTGGATCTTCTGCTGGACGTGGAGATGCCGGTCAGCGTCTCTTTCGGCCGCGCTCAACTGCCGTTGAAACACCTGATTAAGCTGACGACAGGATCGATCGTTGAGCTCGGCCGCTCGGTTTCAGAGCCGGTTGATGTCATCGTCAACAATACTGTCATTGCACGCGGCGAAGTGGTCGTAGTGGGCGGGAATTTCGGCGTGCGGATCAAAGAGATACTGAGTAAGCAGGATCGTTTGCGGACGTTGACTTAACGCCCGCAAGGCGATGCTTAGCCTTCACTCGTCCAGTACCGCCGGGGGATAGATTTCCTTGCTGTTTCGATCTGGCGATTGACACGGATATTCCGAAGGCTTTCTTACCAGCTCAAAGGCGAATAAGCGCCCCTCATGCCCGGCTTTAAGCGGAGCGCTTGCGCTTTGGACGTCCAAACCTGTCGCCCGTGCGGAAACCGCCGGCGGCTTTGGGGGTGTTCGGCCCGCGCCGTTTGTGGTGTGCCTGAACGTGTTCTCGCGAGTGAAGTTTCGGCGCTTCGATTTGCGCGGGCGCGGGACCCATCTCTTCGATAAGCGCCCGTTCGCTGGCAATTCCGGCAGATACTTCTTGCCGCTGCAATCGAAGGTTGCACTCACGTTCGATGAGGCGAATTGCGCTGCGTTCCGATTTCGAACTGAAGGTAGATGCAGTGCCCCGCTGCCCGGCCCGGCCGGTGCGGCCAACACGATGAATGAAATCGCCAGGCGCCTGCGGCAGGTCATAGTTGATGACGTGCGCCACGCTATCGACGTGAATGCCGCGGGCAGCAACATCGGTTGCGACCAAGACGCGATAGCGGCCGTCGCGGAATCCGGCCAATGCCTGATTGCGCTGATTCTGGGTGCGATCCCCATGCATGGCGACGGCCCGCGTTCCGAGGCGTGACAACTTCTTCGCGAGTCGGTCCGTCCCGTGCTTTGTGCGAACGAACACGAGAAACGACCCCGCTTCCCGATCCAGGATATGGCGAAGCAGTCCGAGCTTAATATCACTCTCGACTTCATATAAGTGAAGATCGATTTGTTCCGGCGCTTTCGCGGTTGACCCGCCGACTGCGATGCGTACCGCTTTGCGCGAGTGCTTCTGGATCAGGCGCTCGATGGATTTGTCCATCGTGGCCGAGAAGAAGAGACTCTGCCGGTCCGATGGCAAAGAACGAAGAATGCGCTCGATGGCGGGTAGAAATCCCATGTCAAGCATCCGGTCCGCTTCATCGAGCACCAATGTAGTGGCGGACCCGAAGTTAATGAGCGAGCGCGAAAGAAAATCTTCTACGCGTCCTGGCGTGCCTATCACAACGTGAACGCCTCGCCTGATTGCGTTGAGCTGAGTCTGCTCGCTCATCCCGCCTACGACAACCGCGGCGCGAAGGCCCATATTTACGGACAGGAGATCGAAAGCGTCCTTGATCTGGATGGCAAGCTCCCGAGTCGGACTCAGGATCAAGGCCTGGATGCGCGTCCGGGTTTCTGGCTGTGCGCTCGACGGCGCCGCTTTACTCAGTTTTTCCAGAATAGGCGCCAGGAAGGCGATAGTCTTGCCGGTGCCGGTCTGGGCGGTGGCGACGATATCGGCTCCAGTCAGCGCGATCGGAATGGCTTGCGCCTGGACAGGCGTAGGCTGCAGAAAAGAATTCGCGAGTAGATTCCGGTGAATTGCCGGATGTAGAGTTAGTTCAGAAAATTGATTCATTTGTTCAAAAGGGCCCAGTGCCGGCCAGCGGCACAAACGTCCTTGAAAACGAATCAAAAGCTTCAAAACGGAAACTCTCAGACCCGAGAAAGTGGAGGGATACCACCAGAAAAGGACGGATGCGGGGCAGAAGACTTATTCAGTATAGCAGGAAATGCCCCCGCTGAAATTTTTTGCCACAACAAATGAAACGGCGCAGCCGAAAAGGCTGCGCCGTTATGGAACCTTGGGAACTCGTTTACTTCTGAGGGGCTGGGGCCGTCGAACTGTTGGTCGTGTCGCCCTTCTTCGCTTTCTTATTCTTCTTGTTCTTGTGCTTCTTGGTCTTGGTGGTCTGCTGGCCGGCCATCTTGTCGTTGCTTTGCGCGTCCTGGGCGAAAGCAACCGTGCCAAGCACAAAGGCGAGACCGAGCATCACACTGGCAATCTTTTTCATTGAGACATATCTCCTTTGACGACTACTGAGCTGTCTGGCTCGATTCCATCGTGCCAGCTTGTAATGAAACTATCCTTAACTGGGTATTAAATACGGTTAATGCCGGCGGCGCTAAAGTTTCCGATTCCGTTTTTCAGCTTCGCGAGCTTCCTTTGATTTAGGAGCGAGATCAATCACCTTGGCGAAAGACTTCTTCGCATCCTCTGTACGTCCTAGTTTCGCCTGTGCTTCGCCTAGACGCAGGTACGCTTCAGCCCATCCCGGATTCCACTTCGTTGCCTCGAGGAAACGATTGGCCGCGCCCTTATACTCCGACTTATGCAGGTAGAACATGCCAATTTCGAGCACCTGCTTGGCCTTTAGGGGGTTGAACGTATATTGCTCGGGTTTCTGCTCCTCGTCCTCTTCCGGAGGATTGTCTTCATCGGGAGGTTGTTGCGCCTGCGCTGAAGCCGCTGGAGTGCTGTCGTGCTTTGCGGTGGGCTGCTGATGACTCTGCGCAAGCAGAGGGAGGGAGGCGGACACGCCGAGAAGAACCGGAATCCACAACCTGCGTGTCACAATCAAAGTATAGCTGCCGATGGATCTTCGTGAACGAGTAGCGCAGCTTCCCACCGCGCCCGGCGTTTATCTCTATAAAAACGGCGAGGGGACTGTCCTTTATGTTGGCAAGGCCAAAAATCTCCGGAGCCGTGTACGCAGTTATTTTTCCGAAGACCGGTTGGCTGAAGCGAAAACGGGTAGTCTGATCGCCGAATCCCGCGACGTCCATTACATTCAAGTCGACAACAACAAGGAAGCGCTGGCGCTTGAAAACAACCTTATCAAGCAGTACAAGCCGCGTTTCAATGTCCTGCTGCGCGACGACAAAACGTATCCGTACATACGCTTGACGAACGAGAAATTTCCCAGGGTCTACGTGACACGCCGCCTTGTCAAGGATGGCTCTTCGTATTTCGGCCCGTATTTCCCAGCCAATCTTGCGTACCGATTGGTTCACTTCATTCACAGGCATTTCAAAGTGCCTTCGTGCAAAATCGACTTCGGCCGCAAGCATTCGCATCCTTGCCTCCAATTTCACATCCACAGGTGCCTGGGGCCTTGCGTAGACAGTCTGACGACGGAACAGGATTACGCGGCCGCCGTCCAGGGTGTGCGTTTGTTTCTCGAAGGCCGACACGGCGATCTGGTAAGGCAACTGGAAAGCCGCATGGAAGCGGCCGCCGAGGACATGCGTTTCGAAGAAGCGGCGAGCCTGCGGAACCTGATCGCCACGGTCCGCGAAGGTGAGGAAAAGCAAAAAATGGCGGCTGCCGAGGGCGAAAACACCGACGTCTTTGCCTACTACGCGGAAGCGCCGCTAGTGGCCGTAAACCTGTTTCACCTTCGAAATGGCCGGATCGTCGATCGCCGTGAATTCTTCTGGGAAGATCAGCACGAGTTCGAGCCGAGCGAGTTCTGCGGCGCGCTATTGAAACAGGTGTACCTCAATCAGGAGTACATCCCGCACACAATTCACGTGCCGGTGGACTTCGACGATCGCGAAGAATTCGAAGAGTTGTTATCGGAACGCCGCCGCCGGAGAGTGGAGATTCTGCTGCCGCAGCGCGGGACCAAAAAAGCGATGCTTTCGCTTGTCGAAATGAACGCAAAGAACAGTTTCGACCAGCGGTTCCGGGTGTTGAAGCCTTCTTCGAAGCTGATTGGCGCCGCATTGCAGGATGCTCTCAGTCTGCCGGATGCGCCGAAGCGCATCGAGTGTTTCGATATTTCGCACATTCAAGGCACGGACAAAGTGGCCAGCATGGTCGTTTGGGAAGACGGCCGCATGAAGAAGTCCGATTACCGCAAATTCATCATTCGAACCGTGGAAGGCAACGATGATTTTGCGTCGATGCGGGAAGTGATCACCCGGCGCTATTCACGGTTGCGGGAGGAACAAATAAAATTTCCCGATCTGGTGATCGTCGACGGCGGCCTTGGGCAACTACACGCGGCGGCCGAGGCGCTGGAGGAAATCGGCGTCACGGATCAGCCTCTTGCGTCCATTGCGAAACGCGAAGAATGGATTTACGTGTATGGGCAGGAAGACGAGCCCATTATTCTCGACAAGTTCTCGCCGATTCTGCATCTCGTCCAGATGATTCGCGACGAGGCGCATCGTTTTGCCGTCACCTTCCACCGCAACCGCAGAGACACGAACAGGCTCCGGTCGGAGTTGCATGAGGTGAAAGGCGTAGGTCCCAAGACCGTGGAAAAGCTGCTGCGCCATTTCGGCAGCCTCGAACGCATCCGTCTTGCCGGCGATCCGGAGCTTGCGAAAGTTGTCGGCGCGGTCGCGGCCAAGCGGGTGCGCGATTATTTCGGAAACCCGATCGAGAGCATCCCGCTGGCGCCGATCGGCGCTTCACTGCCCGTTGAACAAACGGAGGCCGAGAGCATCGGGAAGTCCGGCTGATTTCAGTTTCCGGTAGGTCGTGGCGATCGGATATTCGACGCGCCGTAAAGTCACCAGCCGGGCGTCCGAATCGTAGAGAGCATAAGCCGCCCTCGGATCTCCGTCTCGCGGCTGTCCTACCGATCCGGGATTAATCATGTAGAGCAGATCCGGCTCCAGTTGAATCGCGTATTCGCTTTCGTCGAGTTGTACAGCTTTGATGATGCCGAGCCGCCGGTGTTGCCGGAAGAAACCGCCCTGGACATGGGTGTGTCCGAAAAACGCAAGCGGCATCTGCAAAGCGGATAGGCTCTGTCCCGCGACTTTCTCAGACAACACGTATTCATCTTCGTCGAAGGGTGTGCCGTGGAAGAGTTCGAAGTGTTCCAACACGGCCGGGCCACGCGGGATGTCGCGCAGATAGTGCAGTTGCTCCTGCGATAACTGGCTCATTGTCCAGCGCGCGGAGACCTGTGCGATCGGGTTGAACCATTCGAGGTCGTCGATTCCCGCGACGACTTTGTCATGATTACCGCGTACTACGTGAGCGCAATGGCCGGAGCACCAGTCCACGATCGCCGCCGGGTCGGGATTGTAGCCCACCAGATCGCCACAGCAGACCACCTTGTCGTACTTGCTCTCCGCGTCGGTGAGCACGGCCGTGAGCGCCTCGAAATTGGCGTGGAGATCGCTGAGAATCAAGAAGCGCACAGGCGTAAAAGTGTGATTTCCGGCGGAGAACCAAGGCGAATCGGCATGCCGATGGTTCCAATGCCCGAGTTTACATAAATAGAGGAAGCTGTTTGCGTGTACAAGCCCTTTGTATAGGGAGTGAGAAAGTCGGCGATATTCAAGTTATAGTCGAGCACTTCAAAATTGATTTGACCGCCATGCGTGTGCCCGGCCATCACAAGATCGAAGCCTTTCGACGCAGCAACCGGAAAAACGTCGGGATTGTGGGATAGCAGAAGGTTGAAATCGCCAACACTGACGAGTTCCTCGGTTCCGAGTAGATAGTCCGAATGCAAAGGCTGATAGTCGACCCCAACCAGATTCAGTCCCGCGCTTCCAAACTTTAGGCGCGCCGCCTCAAACCGAAGAAATTTGATTCCTAGCGATGCGCCCCGAGCCGCCGCATAATCCTGCACGTGAGAGTATCGCTCATGATTGCCCATGCAACCCCAGATGCCGGATACATTCTTGAGCCTGCTTAGCTGGCGGAGGCATACGTCGAGCGGATCGTTGACGCTGGTAATCATGTCGCCGGTGACGATGGCGAGGTCCGGGCGCAATTCATTCGCCGCATCGATGACGTGCACAAGATCTTTTTCGAGATAGAACGGACTTAAGTGAATATCGCTGAGTTGCACCAGGCGGAGGTTATGGAGGTCGCGCGGCAGAGACGGAAACTTGAGATCTATCTCATTAACGATGAAATTCTTTCGCGTGAGAATGCCGAATGCAGTGACAGCGACAGGCGCCGCGCAGATGGCGGCGGTTGTTGCGCGAAAGAGCGCCCGGCGTTTGGGATTGAAAGCCGGAATGCGGTTGCGTACCGTAATGGCTGCCCACATGAACATGACGCAGATGCACCAAGCCATCGTCAGCCCCGGCAGCCAGATGCGAACGATGTTTGGATAAGTACGCCGATAGGGCGGAGCCGCGTTCTCTTGCATCGTCAGAAACGTGAAGAAACCCGCGACGGCGACGATTGAGCTGATGATCAGTGTCGTCCTGTTTTTTCGTGCGATCCAAATCTGAAGCGCGAAGCCTGTCAGACAAATGAAAAAGCCGATCGGATCGTTAAGGCCCAGGAGCCCAGTGAGGTCCACACTCCATAGTATCGAAAGGCCGTAAACTATCCGCTACATCGAACGATGTCAAGACTTGAGTGCCGGCGAAGCGCCCTGCATCTCCCTAGCTCTTGATGTCGCGCGATTCAGCGTCCCAAAACACCGGCTTCTTTCGAAAATACGATTCGTTCGCCATGTGGCAGGCAAGCGCGGCGTGATTACCGAACATCGCATCCTCCGTTACGGGCTTGCGGGTCTTTACCGCCTGGAAGAAGTTCCACAGGTGCGGCTTTACGTCATCCCAGTTGTGGCCTTCATACAAAGCGCCATCGCTCAATGGCTCGTGCCCGGGGACGGGATCGTGCTTGGCATGCCATTGCCGCTCATACTCTTCGCGCATCTTCGCCGGGAAGCTGGCCGAGTAGTAACTGGGTTCGGTATCTTTTCCCGTTTGCGGCGAATACCGGAGCTCGTTGCCGCTTGCGTCAAGTATCCCTTTCGGGCCCATGAAGCGCGCAAGTTCGGGTGTTTCCGTGCCAAGCCCCAGCCGGACGTACACGGGAATTCCGTGATAGTCGAACAGCACCGCGTGTATGTCCGGCATGTTGCGGCCGTCCTTCCATCGGAAGATTCCACCCAGCGTCGATGCCGAGCGCGGGGCTTCATTCCATCCAAGCGTGAAGAGCATGCCGCTAATCAGGTGCACCATCAGGTCTCCGCCGACGCCGGTCCCGTATTCGCGCCAGCAACGCCAGCGCGCGAAGCGGTATTTATCAAAAGGAATTTTGGGGGCGTCATTCAACCAGGTTTCCCAATCCAGGTTCGCCGGTGAAACGTCCAGCGGCGGCGGGTATTCCCACGCGCCATTGGGACTGTTGCGGCCCATGGTCAGTTCCACCATCTCGACGTCGCCGATTGCGCCCGCATGATACATCTCGCGAGCCTTCGCGCACAGCACGGAGCTGACGCGCTGCGAACCAATCTGCACGATGCGGTTATTCTTTTTCGACGCGGCAATCATGTCGAAGCCTTCAGGCGCCTTATGCGACATCGGTTTCTCGCAGTAGATATCTTTACCGGCGTTGCAGGCGTCCACAACCACTCGTTTGTGCCAGTGGTCGGGCACGGCGGCGACAATGCAATCGATGTCTTTGCGGTCAAGCAATTCGCGGTATTGTCTTGTGGTTGGCAGGCTCGGATTGTTCGTAATTTGTTTCGCCAGCGTGTGGCGGTCGTCGTAAAGGTCGGCTGCCGCTACACATTCGACCCCCGGCAAGCTAATCGCATTCGGAAGCAGTCCCGATCCTTGCATGCCGACGCCGATCATGCCGAACCGGACGCGATCGCTCGGAGACGTCGCTCTCGTTGAGCCAGTGGATTGTGCTTCGAGCAGTACTGCTCCCGGCTTCATAAGGCCAGCGACGCCGAGCGCTCCCGTTTGAAGAAAGCGCCGGCGGGGAAAATCGTTGTTCATGCGTGCCCTCCTTCAGCAGACCGCCGAGACTCGCGGCTGGCCGGTTCACAGCTTATCGCAATCCGAATCGCTCCGCGCCAGGATTTCCCTCGCGCTTTCGTTCACCAGGCCGTTGATGCAGATCCCTTTCCGGCACGGGTCGAAACACACTCCGTTTCTGCTTCGCCATCCAGCGCCGCCGATGGGCGCCGCAGCGTCACTTCTTTCCGATACATGCTCTCCAGACGCTTCGTAATCACGGCGCCGTCTTTTTCCGTTTCAACCAGATGCCGCGCATGAGCGGCCAAATCGTCGCTGTGTTGCGGGTCCTCGAGTAGACGTATGGCTGCTTTCGCGAACTCATCGGATGAATCCGCGATTTCGCAGACGCCCCCGCTCGCGCCCGCCAGGCCTTCGGCGCCGATTGACGTCGATACCGCCGGTATTCCGGCCGCGAACGCCTCGAGCAGTTTGACCCGCACGCCCGAACCGCTGCGAACCGGACAAACGAATACGGCGTAACGAGCAAGCGGGCCGCGGATGTCTTCGACGTAGCCGGTGAACCGGATATTGGGATGGTTCACGAGGAAACCAAGAGACGGTGGCGGCTCCGACCCGACAATCACCAGTTGAGCCTCCGGTTTCATGGCTGTGATCCTCGGCAGGATTTCGGACACCATCCAACGCAGCGCTTCCACATTCGGTTCATGCCGAAAACTGCCGACGAAAAGCAGTGTGTTCGGTTCGCGGCCATCTCGCGAGTACTCGTAATTCCGGGTTTGAATACCGGCGCGAAGGTCCGTATCGAGGCGTTCACGCAGATCGGGTAGAAACTGCCGCAGATAAGCCGCGTTGTGCTCTCCACATACCTGTATGCGCGTCATCCGCGGCAGCATGCGAAGTTCGTAGCGCAGAGCCCGCAGATACTCCAGGCCGTACTGTACGCGTCTCCCGGCGCCTGTCAGCCCGTTCATTGTGCGGGCCACGCTTTGAAAATACAGATCGTGCTCGAAGAGGAAACAAGGAATATATTTGTAGTCGCCTGCGTACTGCGCGAATTGCGTGTACTCGAGTTGCACTACATCGATGTGTTCCTGATAGAGAGTTCTGTGAAGCCGCCACTCGAACTCGGAATCGGCAAATTCTCGTACGGCGTGTGGCAAACGGGACGACGGCTGCTTGGTCCGGAGGGGCCGTCGCACATTGAATCTTACCGATTGACAGAAACGCGAAAGGCTTTCCTGCCGCGCCAGTTCATCCGGCCGATCGACCATTCCGATGACGTGTAAACGCGCAAGGGGCGCCAGCGATTCAAGCGTCAACTTCATGAATACGGCTCCGCCGTGCAGCGGGGGCTCTATGGCGTAAGGGGCGGCGAACAAGACCCGCAGCCGCGAAGGAACAGGCTCCAGCGGCGCATCGAAACGATCGCGAAAATATCCTCCTATATGCCTTCGAAACGCTTCACGGTCGTTGACCGCGGCCAGGCTGCGCGCCCGCCATCGTGAGGCAGCGGCGCCGCCGATTTGAAAAAACGCTTTAGCCAGGCCCGGAAAGCTGAAACTGCCGGGTTGATCCCCAGAGATCAACGTATGCACCGAACTCGCGAAACAACCGGCGAAATGGGCCAGCAGCATCCGCCAGCTATGAATGTTTTTCCACACCATCAGCACCGCATTCTTCTTGAGAACGCCCTGAATATACTGCGGCGAAAATTTGCGGCCGATGGTGCCCCGGTGCTCGTGATAGACGATGCTTCGCGGCTGGTAGAGGACTTTCCATCCGCGCTTCCAAGCCATAAAGCCCAGGTCTGTGTCTTCGTAATAAAACGGCTTCAAGATTTCGTCAAAGCCGCCCAGTTCGAGAAATTTGTGACGATCGTAAGCGCTCGATCCGCCGCCGCCGTAAAAGCACGGGAACGGCTTCGCGATCTCGTCGTCGACGCGATGTGTCACCCGGAAGCGCCCTTGTCCCCACCAGCCCTGCGTAAGGCCGGTTTCTTCGCGGCGCTTCTCGGGATCGGAAAAAAAGATCTGGCACGAAACCGAAAAAACCAGGGGGTCGGCAAACGGCTCCAGCAGCGGCGCCAGAAAGTCGCTTTCCACCCGCATGTCGCTGTTCAACAAGACGACGATGTCGTTCTTGGCTTCCCGGAAACCGAGGTTCGATCCTCCGCCGAAACCCAGATTTCGGTCGCAACGAATTAACCGTACCTGCGGAAATCGTTCGGCTACAAAATCCGCGCTGCCGTCAGTCGACGCGTTGTCCACCACAATCACTTCGTTTCGAGGATTGCCGGAAACTCCGTCGATCACGCTCGGTAAATACTTCTCCAGCAGATCGTGGCCATTCCAGTTTGGAATCACGACACTGGCGGCGCGATTATCGGCCGCGGCTGCGGGCGGAAGGCGTTTTCGGCCGAATACAGCGAAACAGAGGTCGGTAGCACACAAAACTGCGGCGCTCACCAGCAGCAGGAGCGGGCTCAAAATCAGGAGTAAAATCCCAATCGAAAATCGCAGGAGCATCATGGCAGGTCATCCCCGATAGCGGGTCCGAGTCCCAGCATCCGTCCCAAACGTATCCATCGCGAGTTGCGCACCTGTTGCCGTTCGTTCAACAGCCGGTTTACCGCATCGGCCGCCGTTGTAAATTGCGCTTGCAGCCGTTCGAGTGAGAGATTGCGGATTTCAAGCTTTTGTTGCAGGCTGATTATCGCGTTTCTCTGCTCTTGTAAGCGAGATTCCGTTTCTCGCAGCAATGCCTCGGCTTTCATGAGCTGTTCCTGCAAGTCGCCCGCCCCCTGCTTCGGCATACTTCGAGGCTCCGGCGCGCCGCCCGCGGCCTGTCGCTGGCGCTCGGAGGCAGAACCGCCGGAACCAGTGTCGTCACGAGTCGATTCCGATAAGGGCCGCTGAGCCATGGTTGCCACCTCAATGTCGGCACGCCCTCGACGACTCGCGACACCCCTTCCGTTTTCCCACTGTCATCCTATGGTAAGCTGCCGCCCGTTGCTGCTTCTCCTTTTATTCCACCCGCTCCGGTGTAAGCGGCGGAGCGATTCTTGCCGGAGTGGGCTCCGGATTCCCGACAGCGCTATCGCCTCCAAGTGTTACGCGAGCGGCCCATTCCGCGCCGGCAAGCACGATCATTGCTCCGAAAAACGCCCAGACAATGATCGATGCCGAGTGTACAAACGGGCCCTCCTCTCCCTTGAGTTTCGCCAGTAGCCAAGGCCAGGTCATCAGGTCGACATATTTCAACCCCTCCAATAACAGGCCGACCGCGATTGACGCCGGGAGAACCCGTCGAATCGGAATCTTTCTGTTCGGCAAAAGCCAGTAGACCAGGAAAATAACCGTCATGGTTAGTGGGATGGCGACGACCCGGAACAGGAAATTCCTGAGAAATTCGGTCACGGCGTTGGAGCCAAAGGTCTTGGTGATGAACTCATGATTCCAGGCGGTCAGGCTTGTGGATAACAGCACGAGCGTGCCGCAGACAAAGATCATGCCGAGGCTTACGAGTTGATTGCGCAAATAGCTTCGGTTCTTGCGCACTCGCCAAGCGCGATTCAACGCCACTTCCAATGGCTCGAATATGCCGTTTGCCGTGATGAACAGCAACAAGATTGATAGCAGGCTGACGCCTTTATGGTCCCATGCCGCAGTGTTCAGATAGCCCACGATATCGATATAGCCGCCACCGTGATAGTTCGGGAAATAGTCTCCGACTGCGTAGAGGATCGCTCGTACCCCCGCCTCCCAGCGGAACACCCACCGGCAGATCAGAATCATCGTCAGAACAAACGGGAAAAACGAAAGTAGAACATTCGCCGCGATCGAAAATGAATACACGTGAACTTCGGTTTCGAACAGGAGACGAATGGTTGGCTCCAGTGTGCCGCGCAAGGCGCGCCACGTGCGAACGTGGACCGGTGGGGCCGGTCTGAAGGGATCGCTCCCAGGCGCGGTATAAGGCCGAATCACTGCGAACCGCTCTGTACTTGGACGTTGCTAAGGCTGTAATCGGAGCCGCTCACGTCAACGGTGGCGGTGATCTTATCGCCTTCATGCAGCTTTGCGAAATCGCTCTTCGAACGGACCGGGTATTC